>Ga0302319_10000335_pt1 | contig 104391 bp, 87 predicted proteins | sample Bog_T0_2_FD_203319 | JGI IMG/M metagenome (GOLD analysis project Ga0302319, IMG submission 203319) | Peat permafrost microbial communities from Stordalen Mire near Abisko, Sweden - Bog_T0_2 | ecosystem: Environmental > Terrestrial > Soil > Wetlands > Peat | place: Sweden: Abisko, Stordalen... | reverse complement strand
GAACCTGGTTGTCTGTTCAAGTGGATGGACGAAAGGTTGTCATTGGCTCAACGGCTCAAGGTTCGCAGCCGTCATCCGAATCTTCGCCTGCTCTGTCTTCGCCGCACGGCCCGTTGCGTTGCGCGGACTGGACCGCCGAGAAAGGTTTCATCGCATATTCGTTCGGCGGAATTCCGCCGGCAAGATAGCGCACGAAGTAGTCCCAGCGGCGGCGGGTCATGTACTGCGAGGCAGGGCCGTAGCCGTGCGCGGCGTTGGGAAAGAGCAGCAGGTCGAAGTCCTTGTTGGCCTTGATGAGCGCATCCACGACCAGCAGCGTCTGGCTTGGCGGAACATTGTCGTCCATTGTCCCATGCGCCAGCAGCAGGTGACCCTTCAGGTTTTTCGCGTCGTTCTGGTTTGCCTGCGAGTCGTAGTTGCTGGTGCCGTCGGGATTCTTCACTTCCAGGCCGGCCCACTTCTCGGCCCAGTCGTCTTCGTAGTCGCGTTCGTCGTGATTCCCGCTTTCCGCAATGCCCACCTTGAAAAAGTCGGGATAGTGGAACATGGCCGCAGCGGTTGCGTTGCCGCCGCCTGAGTGGCCGTACATGCCGGCGCGATCGATATCGATGAACGGATACTGCGTGGCCAGGTCCTTCATGCCGCTCACCTGGTCGGGAATGGTGTTGTCGCCGAGGTTGCCGTAGTAGGCCTCGTGAAAGGTCTTCGAGCGCCACGGCGTGCCCATGCCGTCAATGCACACCACCACGAAGCCAAGCTCCGCGAGTGACTGCAGATCGCCGGTCGCGGCCCGGAACGAGCGGTTCGCGCACGAGCCGGTCTGTGGCCCAGGGTACACGTAGTTGACGATCGGATACTTCTTCGATGTGTCCAAGTTCGATGGCTTGAACATCAGGCCGTAGAGATCCGTCTTGCCGTCGCGTGCTTTTACTTTGATGGGAGTCGGCGGCGTCCAGCCGTAGGCCAGCAGTTTCGAGATGTCCTGCTTCGCAACTTCCATTACGGTCTTGCCATCGTTGTTGCGCACCACGGTTGTCTGCGGCTGCGCCGGCGTCGAATAGGAATCGACAAAGTAGCGGCCGTCGGTTGAGACCTTGACGTTGTGATCCGCGTTCTCCGGCGTCAGCAGTTTCAGCCCTGTGCCGTCGAAGTGGACGCTGTAAAAATGCCGGAAGTAAGGATCGCGATCCGCCTCCTTGCCCACGCCCACGAAGTAAATGGTCCGCGCTTTCTCGTCCACATAAAGCACTTGGGTCACGTTGCCGGGCCCGTGCGTGATCTGGTTCTTGAGCGTGCCGGTGGCCAGATCGTAGAGATACAGGTTGCCCCAATCGTCGCGCTCGCTGAACCAGAGAATCTCGTTCGACGCGGGCAGGTAATGCCAGTTGATCTTGTCGTTGCCGCTCTCGAAAAACTTGGGCGCGGTCTCGCTCATCACCTCGCGCACGTCGCCGGTCAATGTATCGGCGACGCGCAGCCACTCCTGCTTGTGATCGCGCGAGGTGGAGACAAAGGCCAGGTGCGCATCGTCGGGACTCCACTCCACGTCGCTCCAGTCGCTGCCGTGGCAGGCAACGTCGTCGCACAGCGTGGAGCGATGCTGGTCGGGAGGCATTTTGAACCGGACCACTTTGCGCGAGGCCACGTCGATGACAACGCGCTCGATCATGGTCACATCTTTGTCGCCGACGAGTGGATACTTCCAGGCCTGCAACTTCGGATGGCTGTTGGTCACCGGAACCAGGTACATCTCGCCGGTCTTGCGCTGGTCCTGCTGGAATGTAGCAATCTTCGTCGAGTCCGGCGACCAGAGCAGAATGGCTCGATCCGAGTGCTGCCATCCGGCGTTGTCGGTCGCGTAGCCGTAGTCTTTCACTCCGTCGGTCGTGAGTTGCGTCTCTGCGCCCGTGGTCATGTCGCGGACCCACAGGTTCCATTCGCGAATGAATGCGCCCAGCTTCTTGTCGGGCGAGAGATTGGGTGGAGCCTCTTTGTCGCCGCGGTTGGGCTCCTGCGCGCGCGTGGGGTCAACCGTGGAAGACTGCCGCTTGCACCCTTGCGGCTCCCCGCCCAGCTCGCAGCGGTACGCAGAGCCGGACACAGTCACCGTCAGCACTCGATCCTGGTCAGTAAGCGACAGTTCGGTAATCGGCAGGTGCCGGGCGTCGTCTTTGATGGCGCCGTTCGATGCCGCCTTCAGCAGTTCCGCAACCTTGGCCTGATCGAAGGCCGCTGTGCGCGTGCCTTTGGCGGGATCGACCACAACAAACGATACGCCTGTTTCGTCCGCGTCACGGTACCAGAACCGCCCGTCCTCCATCCATCGCGCATTGACGACACCCTTGCTGGCGAGAGGATTGACGTTATAGCTCATGAACCGTTCGGCCGTGGCGTAGTCCTCGGTTGTGTACTGTCGTGGTTGCTGGCTGCGCGCGGCTGGGCAGCAAAGGCTGAGCGCGCATAAGGACACAACGATAGCTTGTCGATTCAGGTTGCCGGCTCTGAACATTCTGCTGATTCCTCTGGTTTCGTGCGCCTGCATAAAGGACGAGCATGAGGGGACATGCATTCACCTGAGACGCGGTTTGCCAATTTTATACCCCCGGCCTGTGGGCTCGCTCAGCTTGGCGGCACGGCCGAGAGCGGGACGCGGACGAACTTGATTGTCTCGCGATGCCAGGTATAGGTCATCAGCAAATCGCCGTCACCGGCTTGAATGATGGCCGGATAGGAATACTCGCCCGGCGTGTCCTCAAGAGTTCTGAAAATCGTGAAATGCTCGCCATCGCGGCTCACGGCCAGGTTCAACGGGGTGCGCTCGTCATAGCTGTTGTTGAAGATCAGAATGATGCGGCCATCGCGCAGGCGCACGGCGTCAATGCCGGAGTTGGGATTGGGCAGATCGATGAAGTGCGGCTCGCTCCAGGTCTTGCCGCCGTCGAATGAGTCAGCGGCGGCAATGCGAGAGGCGCGTGATTTGGAGCGCGCATAGAAGCGCAGGTGCGGGCCGTCGAGCTGGACGATCGTCGGCTGAATGATGCCCACTGTCTTTGTGCGTGAAGAGGGAATCGGAGCCGGTGTATCAATGCTCTTCGGCAACTTGATCGGGCCGGTCTTCGTCCATGTCTGCCCGTCATCCACCGAGCGTTCGATCCACACTGACCAGTCCCCATGCTCCACGGAAGAGCCGCTGACGATGGCGCCGTCGCCGAGCACCAGCGGCTTGTCTTTGATGGGGCCGAGAATGCCGTTGGGCAGACGTTCTTCCGTGCTCCACGTTCTGCCTTCGTCGTTGCTGAACTTGCGAGCGCCGGCCCAGGTATCGGGGCTCTTTCCATATTTGTAATAGAGCCAGAGGCGGCCTTCCTTGCTGCGGAAGAGAACCGGATTCCAGCAGGGTACGCCGCTGGCGTGGGCCAGTTCGACGGGCGCGCTCCATGCACCGCCTGTGAAGCGAGCGCCGTGGATGGTCACGTCTGCTGAGCCTTCGTGCGTTCCCGTGAACCAGGCCGACAGCAGATCGCCGTTCTTCAGTTCGACAAGCGTAGAGGCGTGGCTCGAGGGCGGCGTGGCAGCGAGGGCGCGTCCGTTTGGGACCGGCTCAAAGATGAAGCCGTTGGTTGCGGGCGCTTGCGCAAGCGAGAAAGCGGCGCAGCAGAAGAGGGCGAAGGCGAATGCCGAGTTACGGAACTTGCTCATGGGTGCTTTCAATGCATTGCAGAAGAGTGCGCAAGCGGGAAGGGCGGCGCGACCTTGCGATCTGCCGCCCTTGCTCTTGTGCTGTGCCCCTTGAAAATCGGGAGGTCGATCAAGCTTCGCGCTAGAACAGGTTCCACAGCGACTGGTTGTAGACCTCATGGTGGTACTGTACTTCCGAGCCTTTGACAAAGGTTCCCAGCTCGCGCGGCGAACGATTGGCCGCGGCCTGCTTCAGATCGGCGAAGCGGCCCTGCACATCCGCACCCAGAATCTCCGCAATCCACGGCGAGCCTTTGAAGTCCTCGATCGCCGATTGGATGTTGTCGGGCAGGTAGCGCTGCGCCTGGCGCAAGTTGTCGATCTCCGCCTTGGTGCCGTCGATGCCCGTCTTGAAGATGGAGTAGAGCGTCAGGTAGGGGTTGGCGTCGGGAGCCACCGAGCGCACCTCGACGCGCATGGAGCGCGAGTTTCCGATGGGTACGCGCACCATGGATCCACGATCGGTGGCCGAGGCCTTGATCTGGTTGGGCGCTTCGAAGTGCGGGTCGAGACGCCGGTAGGAATTCACGCTGGGATTGGTGATGAGGCAGATATCCAGGGCGCAGGTCAGGATGCGGTCGATGAAATCCCACCCGAATGCAGAGAGCTTTTCCAGACCCGCGGGATCCCAGAACAGGTTGGTCTTGCCTTCGGAGATCGACACGTTGGTGTGCATGCCGCTGCCGTTGACGCCGACCACCGGCTTGGGCAGGAAGCTGGCCGTGAAGCCCATGTTGTTGGCGATCTGCCGCGTCAGCAATTTGTAGAGCTGGATCTGGTCGGCCGCGGCCACCACTTCGCCGTATCCATAGTTGATCTCGAACTGGCTGGGCGCGACCTCGGGGTGATCCTTCTCGTTCTGGAAGCCCATGGCGCGCTGCACTTCGGCCGCCGTATCGATGAACTGGCGCAGCGGATCGAGCGGCAACACATGATAGTAGCCGCCGGTGTTGATGAATTCGAACTTGCCCGTCTCGTGGTACGTCTTCTCCGCATCGCGGCCCGCGAACAGGAAGCCCTCGATCTCGTTGGCCGCGTTCAGCGTGTACTTCTTCTCCGCGTAGAGCTTGTCGCTGTAGCCCTTGAGCACGCCGCGCAGGTCGCCCGAGTAGGGGGTTCCGTCCTTGTCGATCACCGTGCCGAAGACCAGCACCTTGCCGTTGCCGAAGACGTCGGCAGGCACCCAGTAGAACGCGCTCCAGTCGATCCCCAGCCGCAGGTCGCTCTCCTTCTGCGCCGTGAAGCCGCGGATCGACGAGCCGTCGAAGGTCAGGTTCTCATACGCGCCCAGCAGGAATTTCTTGTCGTAGTCCAGCAAGTGCAGGCGGCCTTCCAGGTCGCTGAACAGAACGGTCACGGCCTTGATGCGCTTCTCGTCGGTCAAGTACCTGATCCGCTTCTCGCGAATCTCGTCGGCCGCGACACGGTTGTTGCGATCGCTCTTGGCTTCAAGGTTCTTTTCTTCCAGTTCCTCGTACGAGAGAGCGAGAAAGTTGCGGTACTCAGTAGACATGGTTCTCCTTTGCGTGGCGTGGCTTTAGCGGCGTTGAACTGGATGGGCCGCCAGCGCCGGGAGCGTGGAGGCCAGACCTCAAGAAACAGGCATGGCTAAGCGGGAAGCCAGTTACGCTTCCCGCTTGGCCACATCTTCGACTGGGACAATTGACTCACCCGAACAAATCAGGCTACACGATCGACCCGGCCGGTTCAAGAGATCGCCCAGGCGTTGACTGCCCGCCTCTCTGCCGCATTCCGGTGGCTCAGGCCGTTACCAGCTCAGGCTTGGGGACGGTGTTGATTGTCTTCAGAATACGCGAGACGATCTGGTAGGGATCGGCTTCAGAGTTCGGGCGGCGATCTTCCAGGTAGCCCCTGTAACCGTTCTTGATGAAGTTGACAGGCAGGCGAACGGAAGCGCCACGATCGGAGAGGCCATAGCTGAACTTGTCTATGGCTTGCGTCTCGTGCAGGCCTGTCAAGCGCAGATGGTTATCAGGGCCATAGACATCGATGTGCGCCCTGATGTTGTCCTCGAACGCCTTCATGAGGGCTTCCAAATACTCCTTGCCGCCGACGTCTCTGAGGTACTTGGTGGAGAAGTTGCAATGCATGCCGGATCCATTCCAGTCGCCCTTGATAGGCTTGCAATACAGAACCAGATCCACTTCGTATTTCTCGCACAGGCGCATCATCAGGTAGCGAGCGGTCCAAGTGTCGTCTGCGGCTTTGGCAGAGCCTTTGGCGAAGATCTGGAACTCCCACTGGCCTTTGGCGACCTCGGCGTTGATGCCTTCATGATTGATGCCGGCGGCGAGACAGAGTTCCAGGTGCTCTTCCACAATGGTTCGTGCCAGGCTGCCCATGTACTTGTAGCCGACGCCGCAATAGTAAGGGCCCTGCGGCGTGGTGGGGTGGCCGTCTTTGGGGAAGCCAAGTGGACGTCCGTCCTTGTAGAGGAAGTACTCCTGCTCCAGGCCGACCCAGAAGTCCGGGTCGTTCTCGATGGTGGCGCGATAGTTGGTGGAGTGGGGCGTGCCGTCGGGATGCATCACTTCGCTCAAAACGATGTAAGCGTCCTTGCGGCTCCCGTCGGGATAGAGGGCGACAGGCTTCAGAATGCAGTCGGACTTGCTGCCCTCGGCCTGCATGGTGGAACTGCCGTCGAAGCCCCAGAGAGGCAAATCGGCAAGAGTAGGCTGTTGCTCAAACGACTTCAGTTGGGTCTTGCCGCGAAGTTCGGGGATGGGCTTTCTGCCGTCCAGCCAGATGTATTCCAATTTGTACTTTGTCATGTGTCTCCCTCGGGATGAAAATATTTGGGATATTCAACCAAATCCTAGGGCGTTGGGCGTAAGGAACCCGTGAGGATTTTGGAAGTGCGGGAGAGAAAAAGCCGGGCAGATCAGCGGCGGTGGGCAAGCAGGAACATAAGCAGCAGGATGACCACGGGGATCATGGCTAAACCGCCATAGTAGAGGATGTTGCGCGCGCTCTGCGACTTGCGTTTCTGCCAGTCCCGCAACTCCGCGCGGTCTTCCACGCCCACCTGATCAATGTGCTCCAGATCGCGCTGGAAATCGCGGGCGCGGGCATAGCGGTTTTTCGGGTCCCGCTCCAGGGCGCGGTAGAGGATCTCCTGCAATTGCGGCCCGATGGAGGGGTCGGCAACCGACGGCGGCGTAGGATGGTTCAGCAGGCGCTCATTCATCGCCGCCATCGGGTTGGGCCCATTGAACGGCAGCTTGCCGGAGAGCATCTCGTAAAGAATTACGCCCATGGAGAAGATGTCCGACCGGCCGTCGCCGCGTTTGCCCTTTACCTGCTCGGGCGAGATGTAGTTGGGCGTGCCGATGGCGGCGGTGAAGTTGGCATAGGTGAGCCGCTTGGCCGCGGCATCGCCGGCGATGCCGAAATCGATCAGCTTGATATTGTCGTTCTCATCGACCATGATGTTCTCCGGCTTCAGGTCGCGATGCACCACGCCGTTGGCATGAATGTAGTCAAGGCCATCCAGCACGCCGATGGCAATGCGGATGGCCCGGTCGTGCGCCATCCGCCCTTCGTCCAGAATCTGCCGCAGCAACCGCCCGTCGCACCACTCCATCACCATGTAAATACGCGAGCGTTTCTCGCCGCCAAACACGCGCATCACCTTGGGGTGGTCAAGCTTTTCGCCGATGCCGGCCTCGCGCTGGAAGCGGTCGAAGAGAATCGGATCGGCTTCCAGATCGGGGTGGGGGACCTTCAGGGCGACCACGCGGTTGTCGCGCAGATCTACAGCGCGATAGATCGAAGCCATGCCGCTGCGGGCCACCGGAGCTTCAATGCGATACGAGTCGATTTGCGAGCCGGTTTCGAGGCCGTCGAGAAAGCCCATTTTGCCGCACACTCCGTGACTCCCTTTACTCTATCGGGAAAGGGAGATTTTTCCGTAAGGATTCAATGTGGTAACTCTCGTTTCCCATCCATGCGCAGCCCCGACTTTTCGGGACTGCGCCAGCCGCCACTTCGTGGGCGGCACATTACTTCTGGTGGCTATGGATCAAATTGAGGGTGCTTGTGTACTCGTATTCGCTGATCTTGCCCGCGCTATAGCAAGCGAGGAGCTCTCTTTCCCATAGCGACAACTCCTGCTCTGGCACCGGCAGGTGCCTTCCCTCGCCGATGTGGACGTAGATGTTTTCGAGAAGGCTCTTGCAGTCAACGGGCTGCGGTGGCGATGGAGGCGGCCCGTACAAGCACTCCACTGTCGTTGCGTCGATCAGGATTCCCTGCGAGATCACGCCGCCGTTGGTGATTATGTCGATGGCATTGCCGGCGCCGGTGCCTCCTGATACGGTGGTATTGCCCAGAGCCGTCACGGCCTCGCAACTAGTGAAGAAGACTTCGCCGTAGTCGGCAAGCGGGTTAGTTGTGCCGGATAGGACGGCCCCGCGTGGGTTAGGATCCCCGCTGACAATCCATTCGGCGCTGTTGCCGAAGAGCGGCTGGGGCAACTCCAAACCTACGGTGAAGTATGTTGACTGGCCGGTCGTGAGGTTCACGAAATAGACGGTCGAGGTTGTGGACTCCGCCCCCCTGATTCGAGCAAAGAATCACTGAGACCCGATCGCCAGTACTGACCTTAAGGCTTGGAACTTCAAGCTCAGGGAACCCTGCTGCCGTCCACCACCACACGAATAAGGGAGAGCCGCCGACCGTGCTTTGGACACCTGCCAACAACAGGTCGCTGGTGCTGTCCCCATCCATGCCGACCCAGCTAAGGCAGTAGTTTCCCGGCGCGACCACATTCGGGACAACCCATTCTGCCTGGACCCACTTGAAAGATTCCCCCTGCGGCGGATAGACAACGGAACCGGACCAGTTGCTCGATGTGCCCGTAGCGGCTCCCCCTCCGCCGGCCGATGGCCCCGGGGCCGGAGACTTACGGGGGATAACACGGAATTCCGGCTCCACGAACTTGAGCTTGTGCTTGAGCTGACTGAACACTTTCCGGTAGCGCTCGCGGTGATGAGGATCATCCGGCATCGCCGGAAGCCCGTACTTCTCCAGCTCGGCGGGAGTGGCAGTCAAAGGATCGAAGTTCTCCGGCGGAAGATCGAAGATTGCGAGCTTGATGCCGCCTTCAAGTGTGATTCGCTTCATGAGGGAGCTCCTGCGTCATTGATTGTGCGCTACGCGCGCAAGGAATGAAAGGATGTTCATCTATAAAGCAGCTGAGACTCATCACGAAGGCAGCCGGTAGGGCCGGCCGCGGTACATGCCCACCTGCTCCACCGACTTGATGCGGATCACCTGCGCGGTGGTGTTGTCTCCACCGTCAATCTCCACGGCGCGCGCCACCAGCTCGCGCGCAATTTCCTCGATGTCCTTGTTCTGCGAGACGATCCCCGCAATGGTCTTCTCGTTCATTTCGTCGTGCAGTCCATCCGTACAAAGCACCAGCACGTCCCCGGCCAGCAGCGTCAGAGCCGTGGTGTCCGGCGACACAAACATCTCCGGGCCGAGAGAGCGGATCAGCACATGCCGGGAGTCGGAATCGGCGATTTCGCTTGCCGAGATCAGGCCCAGCTTTCTCTGCTCGTTCACCAGGGTGTGGTCCTGCGTCACCTGCCTCGCCTGGCCGTTGCGGACCAGGTAGCAGCGCGAGTCGCCCACATGCGAGACGATGGCCTGATCGTGGCGCAGGGCACAGGCCACCAGCGTGGTTGCCATGCGTTTGCCGCGATATTCCTGAGCAAGGGTGCAGTCGTGAACCGCGGCGTTTGCGTGTTGCACCAGGCGCGGCAGCAGGCCGGCCAGCAGTGTGCCGGCCTGCGCGCTGGCAAATCCCTCGGTGATGGTGGAAATCGCCGTAGCCGAGGCCACTTCGCCCAGGTCCTTGCCGCCCACGCCGTCGGCAACGGCAAACAGATAGCCGTGCGATCGTGCCTGCTGGCGCGACGACGGAATGAAGGACCCCATCGCGTCTTCATTATTGGCCCTGACTTTGCCGAAATCGCTTGCCTGGCCGAACTGTACTTCCAACATGGGCGCTGCCGCCTCGGGGTTCTTCCTCTTCGCTGCTCGGAAGAGGGCCTAGGAAAATTCTATACAGGGGATGCTAAAACACCACTGGGTGGAACTCCGTTGCTCGTCTCAGCGCGGAGACGGGCAACGGATGCCACCCAGCAGATGCGGTTTGGTTGAATGGGACTACTTGGCTGTAAGCAGAACAGATTTCCCCTTTGCTTGTGAGGAGCGAATGAAGTAAATAGCCCCGTAAAGACCCCACGCGCCCGCGATGCCGAGTGCGCAAAGAGGCTCCATCTTTGTGCCCAGGTTGAAGAACGGGCCGGCTACGTAAAAGCCCATGCAAACCAGGTTGGCGATGAGCCCGAAGCCGGGAATGAGCCAGTGCTTGACGAGGCTGAAGTCTGGACGCCCAGTGAAGGCCACCATGCACAGGAAGCAACTGAGCGCGTAGAGGATGAACGTGCCGAAGTTGGAGGTGAGGGTGACCGTGAGCAGCGAGTTGGGCAGCGCGGCCAACCGGTCGTGAGACATGTAACCGACGCTGGAGAAGAGGCCATGCGGCAGCGCGGCAATGGTGGCGTCGGAAGGCGCAGCGGCGTCACCGAAGACCAGCGCAACGCCGATGACGCCAATCACCGCCGAGATCACAGCCAGGGTCCAGATTGCCTTGCGCGGCGACAGCGACCCGGCATGAAGGATGCCGAAGTGCTCCGGAGCCTCATCGTCCTTGCCCATGGCGTAGGTGACGCGGGCGCCAGTATTCATGCAGCTCAGCGTTGTGCCGATCAGAGCGAAGAAGACGGTGACCGCTTCGGCCAGCATGAAGTACTTGCCGTGCCCCTGTCCGAGCAGGCCGTCGCCGACAATAATCATCATGTCGCCGATGGGCGCTGCCGACCCTGAAGCAGTGGTCATGGAATATCCCGAGTTGAGGAAGTAGTTGGCTGCGAAATATTCGATCAGATAACACACCACCCCCTGAATCAGCAGCGAGGCGATGACCGCGATGGGAATATGCTTGGTGGGATTTTTTGCCTCGCCTCCCATCGAGGTCACCGATTCGAAGCCGACCAGGATGAGAATGGCCACCGTCGCCTGAATGAACAAGTAGCTCACCTTATGCGGCGCGATGACCGACGCGGCTGTAGTGTGCGCAAGGAACGCGCCTGTCGCGTCTCTTTCCGTGTAGTCGATCGTGAAGGGGACCGGTTTGCCGGCGGCGTCGAGCAAGGGCAGAGGATTGCCGCTGGCGTCGCGGACTGTCGCGCCGGTCTTGTCGGTCTGAAACTGGTAAGTGTAGGTGGCCAGCGTCTGCGAGTCGTACTGGAACGCCGCCGAGCCGGCAGGATGGCTGGTGCGATAGCCAAGAGCCAGAACGCTGAAGACCAGCAGCGCGGAAATCTGCACCACGTTGATGGCCAGGTTGACGGCCGTGGAGGCGCCCGCGCCCTTAGCCGCGATCCAGGCGACGAAGAAGGAGAAGACCACGGCGATCAGGCCCATGAAAATCGGGCCTGGATTCGAACCGCTCATCAGGTTTGGCCAGAGAAATCCAACCACATAACCGCAAAAGACACCTGTAACCGCCACCATCACGCCGGGATAGACCCAATAGTAGAGATGCGAGCCCCAGCCGACGATGAACTTGGCCACGCGGGCGTACTTGAAAGCCTTGTCCTTGGACAGCAGCGCCTGCTCGGCGTAGTAGTAGCTGGAGCCGGTGCCGGGGTAAAGTTTGGAGATTTCCGCGTACGCGACCGCGGTGGCCAAACAGAGCAGCAAGGCTGCGAAAATGCCGATCCACATTGCCGGAGCTGTGGAAGGCTGGCCTGCGACGCCGGTGTTGGCCTGGATGCCGAAAGTGAGCCAAAGGAAGGCCCCGGGAGCGATGAGGGCCATTGCGTTGCTGGTCAGCCCGGTAAGGCCCAGGGTGGCCTGCATCTGAGGTGCTTTTTGATCTGCCATGAGCATTCTCCTGAAGAGTGAATTACGTGGGTCGGCTCCCGGCGGCTGCCCTCCGGGACTCGGGTTTGGAACTGCCCGGTACGCAGACTGCCATCGGGCGGGTGCGGGCTCACTGTGGGTTAGCTGAAGCCTAAAGTTGGCGCGATAAAGATGAAATGAGGAAACCGAAATGTGGAGCAGATACACCGGAGCAAGAACGGAGATGCCTGCATCGGATTGGCGCTATCTCCCGGCCTGACCAGTTACTGACCAGGCCGGGACCACGACCTAGGACCACTAACTGCGTCGACCCAAAGAACGCCATGAACCCCATGGTGATCGTCGATTGAGTTTTCAGCGCACACAGCGGCAGCAAAGCTCTGACGGCAATTCAGCTTGCCACCGCTCCGCGGAACGGATGGAGGGCTCCGCTATTTCTCAGTCATGTTCTTGCCGAAGATGAAGCCGAATTCAAGTACGGCCCGGAATTGGCTCGCATCCGTTCCCGTCTTGCCAAACACAGCGCCCGCCGCGTAGCCCGTTGCATGCACCAACGCGAGATCGCTGCGAAGGTACATGCCGCCCTTTTGGTAGGTTGGCGTCGCAGTAAAAGTAACGCCTCCGCTGCCCGGTCCAAATCCCAGCATGTTGACCGATCCGTCGGTAGCACTCCCCGAACTCGAGAGGAATTCCACGCGCGCGGGAAGCGAGAAGCCGCTCTTGAAGGCGTAGCTGGCGTTGATCGCGCCGCCTGTTGCGGATGTACCCTTGGCCACGCCTACCTTCGCGTTGGTCGGCAGCTTGCCGTACTGGAAGTACGGCGAAATGATCCATGGACCCTTGGCGTATGTATAGATCACTGCGTGCATGTAGCCGTTGTTCTGCACCGGTGTGGCCGCCGTTTCGTAGGCGGTCTGTCCGAGGTTCCCCATCCCGTCGTACACCAGACTGGAAGGCCCCTTCGTTAGGGTCACCGAGCCCGAGAGCCAGGAGTAGCGGTCGGAATAGTAACCGTCGTTCCAACTGAACGCAGCGGACAGGTATTTACCCAGGGTTTGATTCACCTGAATGCCGCGATTGACGGCGTTTTCCTGGTTCCAAACGATGCCGCGCTCGATGTTGAAGTTCTGGTACGTAAAGGTGGACTCGGCGCCCATTAGAGTGGGAAGAGCGCCGATAAGGAACTGGGTGGTCTTTCCTGCCGGCAGTTTCAGGTAGGCGACCGGAACAGGCCCGTAGAAGTTCTTTACGGTATCTTGGGCGTCAAGAAACGGCACGCTAAGCGTCGGCATGGTGTAGACGCCCGCCTGGATGTAGTACTGAACCGCCCCGTCCGCTTTTTGAATGAAAACTTGCCCATTGCTCAGAGTGGCTTGTGCGCCGTCGTCTCCCGGCACGGAATTGTTCTGGAACACCGAAAAACCGGTCAGAATGCCGTTGACGGACAGCTTGCCAAACGGTCCGGCATCGAAGGTCGCCGGCGGCAGCCATGCCAGCGGACCCGTGAGAACGAATGTGGAGAGCGGAGCGGGGGCTGCGGGCTGATCGGCTGCGGGAGCCGGCGCGGCCGCGGGTGTTGCTGCTGGCGCTTGCACGGGCGGAGCCGGTGTCTGTGCGCCTGCCATCAACGCCATTGCCATGGCTGTTCCGGCCATCGATTCCAGGATGCATCTTGATTTCGTTTTCATCGGCACTGTTCCTCCAAGGATGATTGTGAGTGGCATGAAACGCTACGAATTGAGTGAAAGGCACGCTGAATGAATTGCTTATGCCGTGCAACACCGCCGTGGCTCCAGCCCTCTGGACCCGGCGCCGGCATGGGCGCAGCTTGTCAGGAAGAAGATTCACTTTCAATTGCGGTAGTGAGCGTTGCGCGTTGACTTAAGTAATGCAAACAGGACATAAAGATCGCGTGATGATTGAAGAAAGATTTATTCATCTCGATCGCAGAGTCTCCCTGAATTCGGGCGTGACCGCAGGCCTCGCCGCCCGGCCCCGGGGTTCGAAGACGAGCGCACCTTCGGCCGGATGCGCGCGGCCTAACCTGTTCATCGCCCGCCTGTTAAACTCTTGTTACGCCTCGCTCGCATTCATTCGGTAAGACGCTCTCAAATCGAAGCGGCGCCAGCCCCGGCAAGATTCCAGGGAAGATCGCCGCGGGCACCTGCGAGGCCTCGTTGGACTCTTCCCGGATCCCGCCGGCAAGGTGAGGTTGGAGGCTGTTTGGCTGGAAGTTCCATTCCCGTGCGCTCTTCTCTCGCGGTCAGGCGCGAGCGCCTTTCCAGCACCCGCGCGATTCTGTTTGTCCTGGAGTGCATGCTGGGCATGATCGCCGTCGTGCTGGTGGCGGCGCTGACGCAGTGGTCGCGATGGCTGCTGCCGGTGTCTGTGCTGCTTTATCTGCTCATCGTCGTCGCTACCGCGCTGCTCTGCGGCTTCTGGCAGGCGGTCATCGTCTCGCTATCGGCGGTTGGGGTGCAGGCCTACTTCACTGCGCACCGGCCCGCGGAACTGGCGGCCGACCCGGTCCACTCCGTCACCCTGGTGGCGTTCGTCCTGGTGGCGCTTACCGTGAGCCGTTTGTCCGCGCGGGTCACCAATCACGCCCGCGAGGCCGAATCCCGCGGCGGCCAGATGCACGACCTCTATGAATTCACCCGCCGCACCTTGCAGATGAATCTGCACGTCGAGCCGGGGCCCCAACTGGCCGAACTGGTCCACGAGATCTTCGCCCTGGAAGCCGTCGCTGTCTTCGACGCCGACCTGCACGCCGTCTACCAGGCCGGCTTCTGGGCTGTGGACCCGCTGGAGACGGCCCAGAACGTCTACTACTTCGAAACCTCCGACGACGACCCCGAGACCGGCCTGGGCCGCCGCGTCGTGCGTCTGGGCACGGTCCCCGTCGGAAGCCTGCTGGTGCGCGGCGAGACCAGCCCGCTGGTCAACAACGCCATCGCCTCGCTCATCGCCATCACCTTCGACCGTTATCGCGCCTTCGCCAACGAGAGCCGCATCGAAACCGAACGCCGCACCGAGCAACTTCGCGCCACCGTCCTCGACAGCCTGGCGCATGCCTACAAAACGCCGCTCACCGCCATCCGCGCCGCTTCGACGGGCCTGGGCGAGATGGGCCACCTGTCCCAGGGCCAGGCGGAACTGGTGGCGCTGATCGACGAGCAGGCCGGCCTGCTGGGCGACCTGACCACGCGCCTGCTCACCACCGCGCGCCTGGATTCAGGCGAGGAAGTGGCCTTCCAGGCTGCCACGGTGGGCGTGGCATCGCTCATCGAGGAGGTCGTCACCAGCCTCGGCGACCGGCTGGCCAGCATGAAGGTTGTCGTCGATCTTGAAAACGACGACCTGGTCCTCTCCTGCGACCGCCAGCTGATCGTCATGCTCCTCACGCAATACATCGACAACGCCTGCAAATACTCCATCTTCGGCACCGCCATCACCATCCGCGCCGTGCGCGCCCGCGCTGAGGTCATCTTCTCCGTGCACAGCATCGGCCCCGTCATTCCCATGGCCGACAGGGAGCGCATCTTCGACCGCTACTTTCGTTCCTCCACCTCCTCCAACCGCGCTCCCGGCACCGGCATCGGCCTCTCCGTGGCCAAGCGCGTCGCGCTGCTGCACGGCGGCTATGTGTGGGTCACCAGCGATCAAGCCGAGGGGACCACATTTTTTGCCGCCATCCCCGCCCCCGTTCAGAAAAGGAACTCCCGATGAACCAGCAACCGATCCGCATTCTTGTTGTCGACGACGAATCCGCCATCCGCAGGGCTCTGCGTCCTCCGCTGCTGGAACTCGGCTTTCAGGTAGCCGAAGCCTCGCGCGGCGAAGAGGCGCTGCAACTGCTGCGCGCCACGGTCTTCGACGCCGTTCTGCTCGACGTGAATATGCCCGGGATCGGCGGTGTGGAAACACTGCGCCGTATTCGCGCCTTCGCTCCGCGCCTGCCCATCCTCATGTTGACGGTGCGCGACAAGGAAGAAGAAAAGGTGCAGGCGCTCGATCTGGGCGCAGACGACTACGTCACCAAGCCCTTCAGCACCCGCGAGCTCATCGCCCGTGTCCGCGCAGCGATCCGCCGCGTGAAAGCTCCCGTCCGCGCGGAAGATGCGCCCATCGAGATCGGAGAGGTTCGCCTGGAACCGGTCAAGCGCAGCGTCACCAGGCGCGGACAGCCCGTGCACCTCACCCGCAAGGAGTTCGACATTCTCCACTGCCTCATGATCCGCGCCGGCCGCGTGGTTACCTACGCCCGCCTGCTCACCGCCGTCTGGGGCGCCGACTGCCGCGAAGAGGTCGAATACCTGCGCACCTTCGTCCGCCAGTTGCGCAAGAAGATCGAAGACGATCCCTCCAACCCCGTCTACGTGCTTACCGACGTCTATGTCGGCTACCGCTTCGCCGACGCGCAGATGTTTCAGGAAGAAACGCCGGTGGGCGTCGCCGATGAAGACCACCCCGAGCCGCCGCCGGGGAGTACATCGTGAGGCCGTGCGCGATAATCTGAAAATGGAACGACCCGGCTGCGGACCGAGATTGATCATCGTGTGCGGGCTGCCGGGCTCGGGTAAAACCACTCTCGCCAGGGTGCTTGAAAGCCGGCTGCATGCAGTTCGCTTTGTTCCCGACGAGTGGATGGATGCACTTTCAGTGAGCCTCTACGACGAAGAAATGCGCAGCAGGATCGAAGCGTTGCAGTGGAAGTTCGGTCAGGAGCTCCTCGCGCTCGGTCTCACTGTAATCGTCGAATGGGGCACTTGGGGAAGGTCCGAGCGAGATGTCTTGCGGCTCGGTGCTCGAGCGCTCGGCGCGGCCGTCGAATTGCATTACGTCTCTGCGCCTGCGGAGGTCCTCTTCGAAAGGATTCAACGCCGCGGCAGGGAGACGCCACCCTTGCGCCGGGAGGAAGTCTTCCGCTGGTTTGAAGTCTTCCAGCCGCCGACACCCGAGGAGATGGCGCTCTTTGATGAGCCTTTGCTTCTTGGCCTTGCCTCCGATGCAGACTAACCCACCCGTGCGTCAGTCTATTCGTCGTAGTGCAGCAGGCTGAAGACGTCGTATTCCTTGAACCGCTCGCGCCCCTTGAGGAAGTCGAGCTCGACCGCGAAGGCCAGGCCCGCAATCTCGCCGCCCAGCTGTTTCACCAGCTTCACGGTCGCCTCCATGGTGCCGCCCGTGGCCAGCAGATCGTCCACCAGCACCACGCGCTGCCCGGGCTGAATCGCGTCCAGGTGGATCTCCAGTGCGTCCGACCCATACTCAAGGTCGTAGGTCACGCGCGCCACCGGAGCGGGCAGCTTGCGCGGCTTGCGGACCGGTACAAATCCCGCGTTGAGCCGGTAAGCCAGCGCCGGTCCGAAGATGAACCCGCGTGCCTCGATTCCCAGCACCAGGTCGATCTTGTGCTCCAGGTAATGCACCGCCAGCATGTCGATCAGCTTGGCAAAACCCGTCTTGTCCTTGAGCACCGTGGTGATGTCGTAAAACAGGATCCCCGGCTTGGGAAAATCCGGAACCGTGCGCACCAGCGCCTTCAGTTGTTCCGCATCGATGGCCTTGATCTCGTCGCTCATGCGTCCGTCTGCTCCTCAAGAGTCGTGATAGATTTGCGGGAAGAGAACAGGCGTACATGCGGTTCGGCTTCCTGATCGATTATAACGACAGAGATCAGTGGTCAGAGATCAGGGATCAGACTCGGAGACTTCAGCTTCCCGCATTGAGTTCCTGCGGGGTGCCATCGCTGCACGACTGCCACGGCTGCGGGCTGATCTCTGATCTCTGATCCCTGACCCCTGTTTTTCACCACGCCCCGTCGATCCGGAACGATTCCAGCCCCTTGGCCTCGCTCTCGTCGAGGTAGTGCTCGATCAGCCGGTCCACGCGGGCGCCTCTCGGCCCTCGCCGCAGGCTGGCGCGCAGCTCGGCCAGGTCGGCCTGGTTGCCGTGGGCGACCACCTCCACTTCGCCGTCCTCGGTGTTGCGCACCCAGCCGCGCAGATCCAGTTCGCTGGCCTCGCGGTGCACATACCACCGGAAGCCCACCCCCTGCACGCGTCCCTGAATCAGAAAATGAAGAACCATCGTGACCTCACCCGCATGGATAAATCGCGACCAGATCGATATCGCGTCGAACCGGTCTTTCAGTCTTTGCGTGTTCTCTCAAGAATCGCATGGAAGTCTCGGATGCCATCAAAATCACCAACATAGCTAACACTCAGGCCGACGGCGCTGAGGCAGAGCACATTCCAGTTTTTCGATTCCGGAAGTTTTTTCTGGCGGCAGGCCAAGGGCGTTTCACCAATCGCGGTGCGAAATATGTACGGGGAAGTTGATCCTGCGTGCTCGGATTCCTTCGCAACTACGGATTCGAAGCGCATCAGGTCAATCTCGCTGCCCACCCGGCCGAAGGTGACCATTGAAATCTGGAAAAGGTCAGGTGAAAACACCGTCCGGGCACGAATCAGCTTCAGCTCGACAGGAGATTGCCTTGCGATGAATTCCGGCGGGACGGCGATCTGATACCCGGCGTAATCTCGTTTTGCCTTGTGGGCAACATGCCACCCGAATGTGCCGATTGCAGGCCAAAATATAGAAGCAGCCAAAATGCACACGCAAAGAGCCAGTAGGAGCGTGCATCGGCGGGCCTTTACTGGAACGATTGGCATGCGCATATAAAACCTGGACCAGATTAGAGGAAGTATAGCAAGCCCGTAGTGCTCTCAGGCCCTCGTCGCATGGCATCGGGAAATGGACCGGGTTCGCGGGTCAGGCAACCGGCGACCCGCGACCATCCGCCGCTAGGCGCTACACTGAAAGCCATGGTCTTCGTCCTCGACAACTACGACTCCTTCACCTACAACCTGGTCCAGTACCTGGGCGAACTGGGCGCAAAGGTCGAGGTCTATCGCAACGACGAGTTGACGGTCGAGCAGGTCGAGGCCCTCAAGCCCGAGCGCATCCTTCTCTCGCCCGGCCCCTGCACTCCCGGTGAGGCCGGCATCCTGGTTCCGCTGATCCGCCGCATGGCCGGCAAAGCTCCCATTCTCGGCGTCTGCCTCGGCCACCAGGCGATCGGCGAGGCCTTTGGTGGCCAAGTCGTCCGCGCCCAGCACCTGATGCACGGCAAGACGAGCCCGGTGGACCACGACGGCAAGGGCATCTTCGCCGGCCTCGCCACCCCGCTCACCTGCACCCGCTACCACTCGCTCATTGTGGCCGAGGACTCGCTCCCCGCGGAACTCGAAATCACCGCCCGCACCCCGGAAAACGGAGGGGGCGTGAACGGCGCTTCGGTCATCATGGGCCTCCGTCATCGCACCCTCCCCATCGAGGGCGTGCAGTTCCACCCCGAAAGCGTCCTCACCGAGGGCGGCCACCAGATGATCCGTAACTTCCTGAGCATGTAGCCGCCTATGCAAGCGCCTGCACGAGAGAAAACCGGGCCACCGATTCAAGCAAGACGCAGAGCGGTTGCCGCACTCGCGGCTCTGGCGGCAGCACTCATGCTCTCAGCGGCTCTGAGGGCCCAATCGACTCCGCCGGATCAAGCTGCACCCACGCCTCAGGCTGTGCCAGCCGCCCAGCAGCCCGCCCCAGCCCCAGCGCCGCCAATCCCCGAGGGCGCGGCCATTGCTCCCCGGCCCATCGCCATTGTTCCTCTCGACCCCAAGATTCCCGGCTTTGCCTCCGAGGTGACCGGAGGGCTGCAGGTTTTCAATGGCCGGGCGTTCATCGCCTCCAGTGGGGCCGTGACCTCGGGTGAACAAACCACCCAGGTCACGCTGCCGTATCGCGGCACGCTGCGCGTCTGCGCCTCCACCACCGTCAAGCTGGCGGCCGACTCCAGCGTTCCCGCCGGCGAAATTCCCGGCCTCATGATGGTCATGGACCACGGCGCTCTCGAGGCCAGCTTCGCCACCGGACGCAACTCCGACATTCTGCTCACCCCCGACTTCCGCATCCTCATCGGCGGTCCCAGCGCGGCGGAGGTCAAGGTGCGCCTGGGCCCCAACGGCGACACCTGCGTGGATAACGCCGGCGTGAACGCACCATACGTGCTCGTCACCAGCGTCTTTGACGGCAGCGACTACCGCGTCCAGCCCGGCCAGCGCGTCATGTTCCAGCACGGCAGCCTGCACGAAGTGGTGGATCAGGAAAAGGAGCCCTGCGGCTGCCCGCCCGCCGCGAACAGCCCGAATGAGTTCCCGCTGGCGCAGAGCGAGGGACTGGCCCCGCTAGCCACGCCCGTTTCCGGCCCTGAGGCCAAGCCTGGAGAGCCCGTGCAGACCACTGAAACCTTGGTCTACAGCGCCGCCGACCACGCCCCAAAGCCAGCCGAGGCTGCGCCAGCCGCTGCCGCGCTCGTCCCCACCGCCACTCCGCCGCCCCAGAAGAAGCCCGGCCTTTTCACCCGCGTAGGCCGCTTCTTCAAGCGCATCTTCGGCGCGGAGTGAACGAGAGTGGTTCGCCAGAGATTCGCATCAACAAGGCGCTGTCATCCTGAGCGGAGTTTGGCGCGATCCTGTGCCAAACGCAGCCGAAGGATCTGCGGTCGTCCTTCCCGAAAGGTGCAGCGAACGTGGGACTTGGAACCGTGGTTTCTGAGGCTGAAAAGCTGCCTTCTAACGCCGGGCGGCTCCTGTTCGCGTGGACGGCGGAATTTTCGCGCGTTCCTCCACTGCCTCCGCGAACTTTCCGCTGCTCTCCAGAAAACGTGCGAAGAATTCATAACCGCCCGCCAAATCGGGACGCAGTCGAGTTGCGCTTCTGTATGCCTGCTCAGCCTCGGAATTCCTCTTGAGGGTTCCGAGGAGATTCGCTAAATACAGGCTGGACGTGTAGCCGTTTGGGTCGATTTCCAGAGCCCTACGAAAATGCTGCTCAGCAGGAATCGGCTCCTTCATTCTCTGGCAAATCAAGCCAAGCAAACCATGCGCACTTGGGCGGTTTGGATCGAGCTGTATGGCTCTCTCCAGCAGTTCGCGGGCCTTCTGCGGGTTTGTTTTCTTCTCAACCACCGCGAGGTTATATATGGCTTCTTCATATTCAGGATCTAACGCGATAGCCTCCTCAAACGCAGCCTTCGCTCCGTCAGCGTCCTTCAGCGCGACACAGGCTGCTCCCAAAAGCGATAGTGCCGGAGCAAATCTCTTGTCATCGAGGGACCGAAGAAACCACTCCTTGGCAATGGCCAGGGACTCTGTATCGTCCTTGTCCGTTCGATGAAGCCAGAGGCATCCCATCAAGAGCTTGGACAAAGACCGAAAGGTGGCGTTCGCTTTTTCTGGACAAAGACGGATCGACTCGGAATACGCAACCTCGGCATCATTCCATTTGCCGAGTCGAGAGGCCACTCTCCCGTATTTGAGAAGGAATATTGAGGCGTCGTCCCCGCGAGAGCGCTCTTTCCACAACTCAAGCGCCGCAGGCAGGTCACCCGCCTCCTCCGCTTCATAGGCGCGCCTCTGCAAATCATCCATCATGAACGGCTCCGATAAATTGTGGGTGCCCCAGACTGAGCCCTGAACCCTGATCCCCGAACCGTGCCGCTCACAGCTCCCGCGCCCGCTCGATCGCTCTGATCACCGCCCGTGCCTTGTTGATCGACTCCTCGTACTCCAACTCCGGCACCGAGTCCGCCACAATCCCCGCCCCGGCCTGCACGTACCCCTTGCCGCCCGTAGCCAGCATCGACCGGATGGCGATGCACGAATCCAGATTTCCCGAGAAGTCGGCGTAGAGCACGGCCCCGCCATACGTACCGCGCCGCGCCGGTTCCAGTTCTTCGATGATCTCCATGGCCCGCACCTTGGGCGCTCCTGAGAGCGTGCCGGCAGGGAAGCAGGCGCGCAGCGCGTCGACGGCCGTCAGCTCCGGGCGGAGCTTCCCCTCGATGGTGCTGACGATGTGCATCACGTGCGAGTACCGCTCGACGAACATCAACCGGTCGACCTTCACCGAGCCAAACTGGCTCACCCGCCCCACGTCGTTGCGGCCCAGATCGACCAGCATCACGTGCTCGGCGCGCTCCTTCTCGTCGTGGATCATCTCGTCGGCCAGCGCCTGGTCTTCCTTGTCGGTCGTCCCCCGCGGCCTCGTGCCGGCAATGGGCCGGTATTCCACCTTGCCCTGGTGCACACGCACCAGCAGCTCCGGCGATGAGCCTGCCAATTCAAGGGTCGACGTCGGCGCTACCTTTTTCTTCGAGGAGCCACGCGAAGCTCCCGGCCGTGCGCCAAGCACACCTTCCGGCGCAAAACGCAGAAAGTACATATAGGGGCTCGGGTTCACCGTGCGCAGCGAGCGATAGACCTGGAAGCAATCCGCCTCCGGCTCCACGTCGAACCGCTGCGACAGGACGGCCTGGAAGATGTCGCCCGCCGCAATGTACTCCTTGGTCCGCTCCACGGCGGCCAGAAACTGCTTCTTCGCCGTGCGATGCTTCACCTTCAGCTTCGCCTGCTTGCCCGAGTTCCGCCGCTTTTGCTCAGGCAGCCTGGGCAGAGGCCGCGCCAGCCGCTTCTCCAGCTTCGCCAGCCGCGCCACCGCCTTCGCATACGCGTCTGCCGGTTTGCCGTGGCGCACATCCGCCGTCACCACCAGCCAGATCTCCTTGCGCACATGGTCGAAGGCCAGCACCTCGTCGAAGAACAGCAGGCAGGCATCGGGAACTCCCAGCTCGTCGGCGGCCAGCGCCGGCAGCCGCTCGATCTGCCGCACCGCATCGTAGGCGAAGAAGCCCACCGCCCCCGCGGTAAACGGCGGCAGCCCCTTCAGCCGCGCGGGCTTGTGTCCAGAGAGCGCCTGGCGCAGCACGTCGAAGACGTCGCCCTCGCTGCGCGTCACGCGCTTGCCTTCGGTCATGGTGATCGCCCGCCCGCGCGCCACAATCCGCTTGAAAGGCTCAATGCCGATGAAGGTGTAGCGCCCCACCTGCTCGCCGCCTTCGACAGACTCGAGCAGAAAGCACTCTCGCTCCGGCCACGCCGCGCGTAGAAACGCCGATACCGGCGTCTCCAGGTCCGCGGTAAGAACGCGGCACACGGGAACCAGCGTGTGCTCCTTGGCAAGCGCCAGAAACTCTTTGCGGCCGGGCAAAACGGGATGGGAAGATGCTTTCACAGAACCCAGTGTAATTGCTGGCTGCCTGGAACTTCCCGCACGACGGACTACGGCCTTCGCCGGATGCGGCCTTGCCACCGGCGCGTTTGCTTCAGGGCTGGGGATTCAGACCGGCCCGGCGCGTGGCCAGCCAGCCGACCAGCTCTTCGGGCGGGAGCGGACGGCTGATGAAATAGCCCTGGGCGGATTCGCACCCCGCGGTGCGCAGAAACTCCAACTGCTGCGCGGTCTCCACGCCTTCCGCGATCACCTGCATGGCCAGTTCGTGACCCAGGTCGATGCTCTTCTCTACCATGATCCGGTCGCTTCTGTTGAAGTGCATGTTCATCACGAAGACGCGGTCGATTTTCAACTCCGTGGCCGGGATGTTCACCAGCTGCTGCATCATGGCATAGCCGGTCCCAAAGTCGTCAATCGAAAGCTTCACCCCTTTCACACGCAGCCGGGTGAGCACGTCCAGGGTGCGCGACAACTCGTTGATCAAGCCGCTCTCTGTGATTTCAAGGATGATGCCATCAGGGGGTATGTCATGTTTCCGGAGCAGGGAAGCCAGGCGATCGGGGAATTTGAGATCGCAGAGTGAACGCACCGAGGTATTGAGGGCCAGGCGGGGCAAAGCCCGATTCTTGTCCGCGAACAGTTTCACTTCAGCCAGGGCGCGTTCCGCCACCAGCCAGCCGAGATCGTCGATGAGGCCGAGCTCCTCCAAGCGGCCAATAAAGCTGTCGGGATAGAGGAGGCCGCGCACCGGGTGCTGCCAGCGGACCAGCGCTTCCACGCCGGTCACGGCCCCGGTGGCAAAGTCGATCTGAGGCTGGTAGTGGAGGATGAACTCGTTGAGCTTCACGGCAGCGCGCAGGTCTTTGTCGGGGATGGGGACCCCGGCGGTCGGCTTGGGAGGGACGGTGGTTCCCGGCACACGGTAGTTCCTGAGCAGTTCCTCCAATTCGGGGAGTTGGAATGGCTTGGCGAGACGGCCAACGACGAACAGGCCAAGAGTGCCGGCCAATTTCTCCGCGGTCTCCAGCACGCGACTGCTGATGCCGCTCATCAGCACGATGCCGGCCTTGCATTTCAACTCGCTGAGCAGCCTCAGCGCTTCAACACCATCCATCTCCGGCATCATCAAATCGAGCAGGATCAAACTGACGTCGGGCGTGAGCAATTCCGGCAGGGCGCCCGCATCGGTGGCGACAACGCATTGAAGGCCCAGAGAGCTTGCAGCAGCGGCGACGAATTCTCCAATGTCGAGTTCGTCGTCGATAACGAGGATTCTGCCGGCATTCGTCATCGTGGCTCCCGCTTTCCCGCGTACCGCATGTTCCATGCAGATTCCCGCATGAAGAGGTCCATCCTGCCTCCACTAGGCCGGTGTTCCTTCCAGGGTTTGTTGAACGATCTTTGAGAATTCCTTGCGATGATACGGCTTTCGCAACATGGGACCGTCTACCTTGGTGTCTGCTCTTTCCGCCAGCGCATCGGCCGGGAATCCGGAAGAATAGATGACCTTGAGATTTGGGCGCAGCCGGCGGGCCTTCTCCGCCAGTTCCACTCCATTCATCTTACCCGGCATGATGATGTCTGTGATCATGAGATCGATTTCCTTGTATTGCGCCAGGGTATTCAATGCGGTGGCGGCGTTGTCGGCGCGCAGGACCGAGTATCCCATCTCAGTCAGATAGGTGTGCGCGATTTCCAGAAGTTCCACTTCGTCATCCACAACCAGCACTGTGCCCCCCGAGTGAGCCGAGGAATGCGCTTCCGGTGCTTCGTACACAGTGGGCTCGCATTCGCCGGCTGGAGGCAGATACAGGGATACGGTGGTGCCGTGCCCTTCTTCGCTATAAAGGCAGACCGTCCCGCCCGATTGCCGGGCGAATCCGTAGACCATGGCCAGGCCGAGCCCTGTGCCCTTGTTGCGTGGCTTGGTGGTAAAGAAGGGTTCCAAAGCACGTTCCAGCACGTCTTTCGACATGCCATGGCCGGTATCGGAGACCGAGATGTGCGCATAGTCGCCTGGCTTCAGTTCCCCCGTCCGGACCGGCGGAAAGGATTCATCCAGATGGCGCAAGTGCGTGTTGATGGTCAAGGTACCACCGTTGGGCATGGCATCCCGCGCATTCACTGCCATGTTGAGCAGCGCGCTTTCCAGGCCGGCGGCATCCACGAAGACGGGCGGCACAGAGTCGTCGAAATGGGTGACGACCCTGATCTCCGGACCCAGTGCGCGGGCTGTCAACTCGACCATCTCCTGGACTGCCTCGCGCAACTTTATGCTCACAGGCCTCAGGTCCTCTTTGCTCGCCAGAGCCAGCAGGCGCCGGGTCAGGTCGGCGCCGCGCGCCGCTGCCTTCTGCGCGGGCCGCAGCCGGCTCAGCGCCGGTTCATTGCCCTGAATCATTCGCTCCATCAAGCCCAGATTGCCAATGACAATGGCCAGCAGGTTATTGAAGTCGTGGGCAATGCCGCCCGTCAACAGGCCGATGGCCTCCATCTTCTGGCTCTGCCTCAACTGCCGTGCCATCTGCTTTCTCTCGCTGATGTCGCGGATCGCCGCGGTGACCAGGATTCCCTCATTGCTCTCCAGCGGGCTGAGCATGATCTCAATGGGGAATTGGGTTCCATCCTTGCGCCGGCCGTCAAGCTCAATTCCCGTGTCGATTTGCTGCGCCCGCGCCTCTGTCGAAGTGCGAAGAGCGTCAGCGACGAGCCGCTCGGCGAATCCCTCCGGAATGATGTCCTTCACGTTTTTGCCCAGGAGCTCATCGCGCCGGTACCCGAACTGCTTTTCTGCCTGGGCGTTCAGCAGGACGATCTCACCAGCTTCGTTGACCACCACCATCGCATCCGGAGCTGCTTCCATGAGTCCGCGGTATCTGGCCTCCATCTGCGCCAAATTCCGTTCCGCATCTTTGCGCGCGGTGATATCGCGGATGGCCGCTGTCACCAGTGTTCCCTCCTTGCTCTCCAGCGGACTCAGCATGATCTCGATGGAAAACTCGGTTCCGTCCTTACGCAGCCCGCGCAGTTCGATGCCCGTACCGATCTGTTGCTCCAGCGCCTCAGCTGCGGTGCGGGTTCGGTCCGCGATCAGACGCTCCGCAAAACCCTTCAGGATGATGTTGGTCACATTCTGGCCCAGGAGCTCGTCGCGCCGGTACCCGAATTGCTTCTCCGCCCGAGCGTTCAGCAGGACAATCTCTCCGTCCGGATTCACCACCACCATTCCGTCCGGAGCCGCCTCCAGCAGGCCCCGGTAATGCGCCTCCGACTTTTTGTGTTCGGTCAGATCGTGGCAGATCTCGGAAAATCCGCGCAGATCTCCAGCCGCATTCCTCAACGCCTTGAAGGCAATGTTGGCAAGAAACTCGGATCCATCCTTGCGCACGCGCATGCACACTTCTTCGTGCCGGCCGCTTGCGGCGGCGAGCCGGAGGATCTCTTCCGGCCTTCCCCGGTTGATATCCTCCGGAGCGAAGAAAGTGGAAAAGTTGCGGCCGACAATTTCTTCCGCCGTGTATCCTTTCATCCGTTCCGCGCTAGCGCTCCAGCCGACAACCAGCCCTTGCGGATCCAACATCGATATGGAGAAGTCCCGGACGCCGTCCAGCAGCATGCGGTATTTTTCCTCGCTCTCCCGAAGCGCTCGCTCTACCAACTCGCGTCTGGCGCTCTCGCGCAGCGCGGACCAGCCTGCGATGCCCGCGATCAGTATTCCAAGCAGGGTTCCAACGATTAGAATCGACTTGGTCCGGGTCAGGCTGCGCTCGGTGGATTCAATGCGTTGCGCCCTCAAGCGCAGCTCTTCGTCGCGCAACCTGGCTGCTACCGCTTGAAAATTGTGGTTGATTTGCTCGCCCTGCCCGCTTTCCAGAACGCGCACTGCGGCCGACATGCCTTGGGTCCGGCGCAGATCGATGACCTTGTCGGAAAGCTGGATACTTGCGGAGACCAGGGACTCGAGCGTGGGAATACGATTCTGCTGCGCTGAGTTGTCCGCTGTCAGATTACGAATGGCCGCCAGATCCTGCTGCGCCCGCAGGACGCTGGAATGATAGTGATCGAGATCGGATTCTTTGCCCGTCCATGCGAATCCGCGGTTGGCGGACTCGATGCCCTCCATGGCCAGGGTCAGGTCCTGGATGCTTTCAAGAACGTCATGGGTATGGCGAGCCCATTGTCCGCTCTCATCGGAGGTATCCATCCAGCGGTAGGTGAGCGCCCCCGTCAGCAACAGGGTCAATATCGTAAATCCGAACGTCAGCCGCACCTTCCGGTCCAAGAACGACTTCATATTTGCCTATCGTGATTCTTGTTCGGTGGTGGAGTACATGTCCGTGTAAAGCGCGGGGAGTCCGGAACTGCTTTTTTGCCGACACCTTCGAGACTTCTGTTTCCTGACAGGCAAAACCCCTGTGAATCCTGTTTCTCAGAATGAGGCCTTCGGAGGACATCTTTCTGTTGCATATTGCTCAGAAAAACGCGTGAATTGGGCGGATGTGCGGGATTCTGAACTCTCGCGGCAGCAACGCAGAGGCGGCTGAGATTGTTTGCCGCAGCAGCTCCGATCAACTTCTTCTCGTTCAAACGGAACTGTGCGGGCCTTTTTCAGATCGGTCTTCCTCATTTGCCGGTCACGAAAGGGGGCAACCGTGCCGGGAAGTGGTTCCCAGGATGGTTCGAGATGGCCCGAAAGAGTTATCCGGCAACCTTGACGGAACTCCAGCCCCGAGCCTAGACTCACTGGGGTTTGGGCTCACTCCGTTCGGCGGGCAGGCTCAATCGGCCGGCCCCCGGCAAAGAACGCCGCGGACGGGTATGGGAGTTCTCCGCGAATGCGGAGGAAATCCTGCTGATTCAGAGACTTATGGATGAGTGTTTCCCCTCGTCCAGCGCTCGGGCGGCAGGTATTTGGAATGGGAGATGGGTATGGCAATGGCAGCACCGGTAATGACATTGGACCAGGAGATCAACCCCTGGGAAGCACAAAGCGCACGATTCGAATTCGCGGCCCGCAAGCTGAACCTGGAAGAGAACCTTTGGAAGGTGCTCAGCACGCCGGCTCGCGAGATCATCGTGCATTTTCCAGTTACTTTGGATAACGGCAAGATTGAAATGTTCACGGGATTCCGGGTACAGCATTCGATCGCCCGCGGACCCGGCAAGGGCGGCATCCGCTACGCGCCGAATGTGACGCTGGACGAGGTGCGCGCGCTGGCCAGTTGGATGACCTGGAAGTGCGCCGTGGTCAACATCCCCTTTGGCGGGGCCAAGGGCGGAGTGATCTGCGACCCCAAGAAGATGAGCCAGGGCGAACTGGAGCGCATGACGCGCCGCTACACCTCTGAGATTATCGACTTCATCGGGCCGGAAAAGGATGTGCCCGCGCCCGACGTGAACACCAACGAGCAGACCATGGCATGGATCATGGATACCTACTCGATGCACGTGGGGCACACGGTTACCAGCGTGGTCACCGGCAAGCCGCTCAATATCGGCGGCTCGCGCGGTCGCGTGGAGGCTACGGGCCGCGGCGTGATGGTGGTGTGCGGCGAGAGCCTGCGCTACCTGAATATGCCCATCGAAGGCTGCCGCGTCATCATTCAGGGCTTCGGCAACGTGGGCTCCAATGCCGCCCGCCTGATGCAGGAGCACGGCTACAAGATTGTGGGCGTCGCCGAACAGGAAGGCGGCCTGTGCAACCCCAACGGCATCGACATTCACCAGCTAATCGAGTACAAGTATCGCAACGGCACCACGCTCGGGTTCCGCGGCGCAGAGGCCATGCCCAGCGAGGAACTGATCGTCTCCGACTGCGAGATTCTCATCCCCGCGGCCACCGAGAATGTAATTACCAGCCGCAACGCAGACCGCATCAGGGCGCGCATTGTGGTGGAGGGCGCCAACGGCCCCACCACCGCCGTGGCCGATGAGATCCTGGCCGACAAGCGCATCTTCATCGTGCCCGACATCCTGGCCAATGCGGGCGGCGTCACGGCCAGCTACTTCGAGTGGGTGCAGGACCGCCAGGGCTACTTCTGGAAGGAAGCCATCGTTAACGAGCAGCTCGAGACCATCCTGCGCGACAGCTTCGACGACGTGGTGCGCTATGCCGAAGCCCACAACGTGAACAACCGCATCGCCGCTTACATGCTGGCCATCGATCGCGTGGCCTTCACCATCAAGCAGCGCGGCATCTACGCATAGCGTTGCCGCTCAACGGAGCCGGGTGCACCAACTGAAAACGGGATGGGCATCAAGATCGTCCCGTTTTTCTTTTCCGTCGCGCATAACCAAATGCGCTCATCCGCCCTCTAATCGCTGCAGCACAGGAAAGCGAAGGAGAACGACGATGGGCTTTCTAACTCGCACTCTCTCACGGTCGACGGCGCTGGTATTGGTGGGCGCGCTGCTGGCGGTCTCCGCGCCGGTCGCATCGGCCAAGCCGATCACTCCTCTCACCGTCCATGCGCGGATATTGAAGCGCGGCATTGGGAACTGGGTCGGCGTCGAATTGCTCAACGGCACTGCCATCGTGGGCAGAATCGTCAGCGTCGATGAGGATTCCTTCGGTCTGCAACTGCACAACGACCCCGCCATCACGCCCGTGCGCTATAGCGATGTGGTCGCCCTGCACACGGGGATCTCAACCGGGGCCTTCTGGGGCATCCTGATTGCCGGCATCGGCGGCGTTGCCGTGATGGCCGCAGTCGGAATTCATGAGGTGCATGCGCACGATCAGATGCCGGTGCTGCCCACCCAGCCCGTGTTTCCGTAGATCCGCTTCCGCGGCGCGCGCAAAGAAGCGTCCATTCACTTCAACCCGCCCCATGTCCATGCAGGCGAACTGCGGCAATTAGGCCATGGCTGCAAAAGTTTGAACAAACACCGCTCTCCCATTCCGGCGTCCAGCAAGGCCGATCGCACGCGAAAAGGGCCGACCCCTGGGGATCGGCCCTTTTCAAGCCAAACGGTTGTCTGGCCCGGTTTTCACGAACCAGCGCGAGCCCTATTGCGCGCCGGTTTGAGTCGATGCCGTCTGCGCGTTTTCGCTGCTCATATTCGTCAGCAGCTGGATTTCCACGCGCCGGTTCTGCTTGCGACCTTCGGCAGTGGTGTTGGGCGCCACTTCCTTGTCCTTGCCGATGCCGATCAGGTAGAAGCGGTGCGCGGCAACGCCGTACTTCGAGGCCAGGTATTGCACGACCGCATCCGCGCGGCGCTGGCTCAGGTCGTAGTTGTACTGGGCAGGGCCGGTGGAATCCGTGCCGCCGGTCACTTCCAGGATGTAACTCTTCTGCGCGCCGAGTGAAGCGGCGAAGGTGTCGAGTTGATCCTTGTCGTCCTTGGTCAGGATCGACTTGTCAAAGCCGAAGGTGACAGAGACATTGGCTAGAGACTTGTAGTTGTCCAGCCCCTTCACCACACCGTCCAGAGAATCGGCGCGATGCACCACATCGAGCGCAGCGGTCTCCGCATCGCCGGCCGCCTTGCCGGCGTTCTCGGCGTTCTGGTTGGCGGCGTCCGCCGAACCCTGCGCCTGCTTGATGCCCGCCTGCGCACGATCGTCCACGGCATGGACCTGCTGGTTGTTTGCCGCCGTCTTGGTGTCCAGTTGGTCGGTGTGTTCCACCAGAGGCACGGTCTGCGTACGCACATAATTCTTGGTAGCGCAACCGCTCGCTCCCACCACCGCCAGGCTTGCCGCCAACCCCAGTACTTCGATTCGATTGAAACGCATGGTACCGCTCCTTGAACGCTGCCGGGCTTTAAGCCTGGCCAGTGAATTTGCCGGTTGCTCCGACATTCCCCGCACCCTGGGTGGTGCATGCATGGGGCCAAATTTGAAATTTCTGTCAAAATACTGAAATCAAGAACCTTAATTCATCAGCTCGCCAGACTGAAAGAGCGCGGGACCAAGCAATTATTACCCGACCCGGTAAGGATTCCCTGCCGCAAGTGGGCGGTTGGAGCCCCAGCGGGCACTGGCGGCGGACGATGTCAGACGGGTCAGGGGAGGGAGCGGTTGGCCCATGTGAGGAGCGGTACGCCGCCCACGGGCGGACGCGGTGTATATTTTTCCTTGGCAGAAAGACGGGCCTGAACCCAGGCCCATCGCAAGGAGAAGACAAGAGATGGCAGTCGAGAGCAATGGAATAGCCAGGCCGGCAGCGGATGAAGTGCTGCTCATTACCAGCGGGGATTTGCGGCTTTCCGCCAACCAAGCCTGTTGGCCTGCGCAGCGCGACATGGAAGAAAAGCTGACTGCGGCCTTCGCCCAGCAGGGCATCAAGCTGGTCCGCGCCCATGCGTACGATCAGACGCTCAAGCACGGCTTCATCTCCTCGCAGCGCCGTGGCATGGACGTCTTCATGAACATCCATCCCGAGGCACGGCTGGTCTTTGCCACGGCGGCCTGGCAGTACAGCCACCATGTGCTTCCCGGCCTGCGCAGCCACAAGGGGCCCATCCTCACCGTGGCCAACTGGTCGGGCCAGTGGCCGGGCCTGGTGGGCCTGCTCAACCTGAATGGATCGCTGGTCAAGGCCGGCCGGGAGTTTTCCTCCATCTGGAGCAAGGACTTTACCGACGATTATTTTGTTGCCGCGCTCACGGAGTGGCTGCGCGATGGAAAGATCACCCACGACGTCTCCCACGTCAAAGCGCTTGCCGCCGCACAGCTTCCGGCTGAAAGCGCGGCGCTGGGCGCCTCGCTCGCCCGTGAGCTGAAGCATCGCAAGGCCATCCTGGGCGTCTTCGACGAGGGCTGCATGGGCATGTACAACGCCATCATCGACGACGAACTGCTCAACCCCGCCGGCATCTACAAGGAGCGCCTCAGCCAGTCGGCGCTGGTGGCGAGGATGCGCACTGTGAGCCACGCCGAGGCCGAAGCAGTTTACAACTGGCTGGTGGCCAAGGGCATGAAGTTTGCCTTCGGCACGGACTCCGCGACCGAACTCACGCTCGATCAGGTCATCGAGCAGTGCAAGATGTACATCGCCGCCGTGCGCATCGCCAGGGACTTTGGCTGCGACGCAATCGGCATCCAGTATCAGCAGGGGTTGAAAGACATGACGCCGGCGTCCGATCTGGCAGAGGGACTGCTGAACAACGCCGACCGGCCGCCAGTGTATGCGGAGGGCACGAGCGAAGAACTCTACCCTGGCGGTCCGCTGGTGCACTTCAACGAGGTGGACGAGTGCGCCGGCGTGGATGCGCTCATCACCAACCGCTGCTGGACGGCGCTGGGCCTCGACCCCTCGACCACGCTGCACGATGTGCGCTGGGGCGAGCATTACAAGGGCGGCGGTCTCGACGACTTTGTGTGGCTCTTGCAGATCTCCGGCGCAGCGCCTGCCAATCATTTTGTCGGCGGCTACGCCGGCGCGCGCAGCGAGCGGCAGCCGGCCATGTACTTCCCGCTGGGCGGTGGATCGCTGAAAGGGATCGGCAAGCCGGGAGAGATTGTCTGGAGCCGCGTCTTTGTCGAGGGCGGCGCGTTGCATGCGGACATCGGCAGAGGCCATGTGGTCACGCTGCCCATGGAAGAGACGGAGCGCCGCTGGCGCGAGACTACGCCGCCGTGGCCGATTGTGCATACCGTGCTGCACGGCGTAACGCAAAACCAGATGATGGCTCGCCACCGCGCCAACCACGTCAACATCGCCTATGCACCGTCCGCGGAGATCGCGGAAAAAGCGCTCGCCACCAAGGCCGCCATGTTCGCGGAGCTGGGCGTGACCGTGCACCTGTGCGGCGACGCGTTGAAGGGCTGACGATACGGGTCAATTGAATCCGCGATCGCCTATTGCGGAGCAACCTGTTCCGGCGGCAGAATCCCCATCTCGCGATAGATGGGCCGGATCTCGCGGCGCACCGCGGGCAACTGCGTCCAGAACCACGCCGCGCCCAGCAGCACGGCCCCGCCATTCACAATCACTGTCCAGGGCGCCCCGATGACGTGTGCCAGCGACCCCGCCAGCAAACTGCCGAACGGCGCCATGCCCACAAACGCCATGGTGTAGTAACTCATCACCCGCCCGCGCTTGTCTTCAGGCACCAGCGTCTGGATGATGGTGTTGCTGCCCGCCATGCCCTGCATCATGCCCATGCCCGCGATGAGCACCATCAGCATCGAAAGCCAGAAGACGCGCGACAGTCCGAATCCGATCAGGCCCAGCCCGAAGACGGTTGCGGCCATCGGGATCATCCGCACCAGCCCCAGGATGCTCTTGCGCGCGGCCAGCGCCAGCGCCGAGATCAGCGCCCCCACGCCCATCGCGCCCATCAGGAATCCCAGCGTGTGCGGGCCGCCGTGCAGCACCTTTACCGCGAAGATGGGCATCAGCACCACAAACGGCATACCCATCAGGCTGACCACGGCAAACAACAGCAGGATGGTGCGGACGGGCTGGAACTCCGACACATAGGTCCAGCCTACCTTCAAATCCGCGAACATCGAACTGACTTGGCGCTTGACCAGAGGGATGTGTACGCGCATCATCAGCAGCGAAATAATCACGGCGATGTAGCTGATGCCGTCGATGAGGAAGCACCAGCCTTCGCTCGAGACTGCGATCAGCATGCCCGCCAGCGATGGGCCCACCAGCCGCGCCATGTTCACCATCGACGAGTTGATGGCGATGGCGTTCGACAGATCGCGCCGGTCCTCGACCATCTGCACCATGAACGACTGGCGGCCGGGCATGTCGAAGGCGTTGATGATGCCCTGCATTACGCTCAGGGCCAAGATCCAGGGGATCGTGATGAGGTGCGAGAAGGTAAGGCCGGCCAGCGCGAGCGATTGCACCATGGAAAGCGTTTGCGTCCACACCAGCACCTGTCGGCGATCGAGGCGATCGACCCAGACGCCGGCAAACGGCGCAACGAGAAATGTTGGAATCTGCCCGGCAAAACTGATGGTGCCCAGCAGCAGCGCCGAGCCTGTCAATCGGTAGACCAGCCAGCTCGTCGCCACGCGCGTCATCCACGTGCCGATCAGCGAGATGCTCTGCCCGCCGAAGAACAGCCGGAAGTTGCGATGCTTGAGCGCGCGCCAAGCGTGCGAGGCGCCGCTACCGGCGGGTGAAGTCCCTTCGGCTGCGCTCAACAGTTGCTCCTCAGTAGATCCGGAAATTCATTTCGATGGCGATCCGGGTCGCAACGGGCACGCCATCGCGCATCGCCGGCCGAAACGTGTACTTGAGCGCGCACTCGATCGCTTTTTCATCCAGCCCGGGGTTCAAAGAACGGGTGATCTGAGGGTCAATCGGCACGCCCTCCTCGTTCACCAGAACCGAAAGAACCACGACTCCTTGAATCTTCTTCTTCCTCGCCTCGTCCGTATATTCCGGCTCGGCCGTGGTGATCGGGCGCGGCGGAGTCAGGCCGTGCGGATTCATCGGCGGGGTGCGGAAGCCCTGCATCGCCATGCCGGCGGCCTGGCCAAAGCGCGCCATGATTCTTGGATATGCCGGTCTTCCATCGGCGAAAAAGCGGGTCCGGGCAAACATGCGCACGGGGACCGGCTTTCCATCCACGGTTCCCGGATCGAACTTGGATTGCTTGACGGCCGCGACGGCCGCGGCGTCAAAGCTTGCGCCGTGCGAGCGCACAACCTGGACGTCCGTTGGGACGCCGTCAGTGCCGACGACCATGGAAAGAACGCAATCGCCCTCTGCTGCGTCGGGCGATGCATCGGCCGGATACGCGGCCGGCACGCGCTGGATGACCATGGGCGGCACGACTCCGAGGCCTGCGAGGTACACGCCATCGTCGCCCGGTTTGGGTGCCATGGGCTTGATGTCCATCGGCCCGGCATCCGTGGACTGCGCCAACTCCTGCTGCGCCGGCGCAACGACTGGGATCAGCATCAGCACGGCCACGACCAATCCAGCTTTTCGCATGTGCGCCTCCTCGATCGACCTTTGGATGCCCCCACTTTAGCACACAATCCGCAGCTCGCGGAGCAGGAAAGCATAGTCGAAGGCGATCTCTTTCAGGTAGTCGTAGCGCCCGCTTGCGCCGCCATGGCCGGCCTGCATGTTTGTAACCAGCAACAGGGGATTCGAATCGGTTTTCAGGGTCCGGAGTTTGGCCACATACTTGGCCGGCTCCCAGTACATCACCTGGCTGTCGTGCAGCGATGTCTTCACTAACATGGCCGGATAACTCGCGGCTTTCAAGTTATCGTAGGGCGAGTAACTCAACATATAACTGAAATAAGCTTCTTGGTTGGGGTCGCCCCACTCCTCGTACTCGGGTACGGTAAGTGGCAGGGTCGCGTCGAGCATGGTGTTCATCACGTCGACAAAAGGAACATGCGAAACCACGGCGCGGAAGAGATCGGGGCGAAGATTAACCACCGCGCCCATCAGCAACCCTCCCGCGGACCCGCCTTCGATGGCCACGCGCGCAGGGTCGCCGTAGCCCGCGGCAGCCAAGTGCTCGACGACTGCAATGAAGTCGGTGAAGGTGTTGCGCTTGAGCAGCATCTTTCCCGCATCGTGCCAGGGCTCGCCCAGGTCGCCGCCGCCGCGAACATGCGCGTAAGCCATGATTACGCCGCGATCGAGCAGGCTGAGCCGGTTGGAGCTGAACCCCAGCGGCAGCGCGTAGCCGTAGGATCCGTATCCATAGACATAGAGGGGATTTTGGTCCGGCACGCGCTTGTCCTTGCGATAGACCAGCGAGACCGGGACCTCGACGCCGTCGGCCGCGGTGGCGTGGATGCGCTCGCTGACGTAGAGTGTGCGGTCGAAGCCGCCGGGAATCTCCAGTTGCTTGAGCAAAGTCGATGCGCCGCTCGCCACGTCGTACTCGTAGACAGAACTCGGCGAGACCAGCGATTGGTAAGCGTAGCGGAACGTCGCCGTGTCAAAGATCCGGTTGACATGCGGATGGGCGTCGTAGGCCGGCTCGGGGAAGGCGATCTCGGCGGTGAGCGCTGCATCGGGGCCTTCCCCTGAAAAGCGCCAGATGCGCAACCTGGGCAGCCCGTTTTCACGTTCGCAAGCGACAAAGAAGCCGCTGAAGAGGTCCACATCCTCCAACATGACGTCGTTGCGGTACGGAATGCGCTCGACCCAGTGCTCGCGGCCCGGCGTGGCCACAGGAGCGGTGACGAGACGAAAATTTCTCCCCACGTCGTTGCTGCGGATGAACCACAGCCCGTTGCGATGCTCGATGGAGTATTCGTGCTGATCCTCGCGCGGAGTGATCAGCCTGAAAGCGCCGAGTGGATCGCCGGCTGCCAGAAACCACGACTCGCTGGTGATGTGGCTGGCCGATTCCATGACGATGTAGCGACCATCCCGGGTGCGGCCGGCGCCCAGGTTAAAGCGCTCATCGTCCTCCTGGTAGACGAGAACATCGGCGGAATGCGCGCTGCCGCGGGCGTGCCTCCACAGTTGGTACTGCCGCTTCTGTTCTTCGTCTTCTACGGTGTAGAAGAGCGTGCAATTGTCCGCGGCCCAGACCACGGAGCCTACCCGCTCCACCTCGCCCGTAAGCGTTTCCCCGGTCGCGAGATCTTTGATGTGCAGCGTGTACTGGCGGAAGCCCGTTGTGTCGGTCGTGTAGGCCAGCCAGTGGCCATCGTCGGTGATATCCGTCGTGCCGATGGCGAAGAAGGCGTGGCCCTCGGCCAGCTGGTTGCCGTCGAGGAGGACTTTTTCCTCGGCGTCGGGATCAGGAGCCGAGGCGGCGTCGGCCTTGCGGCAGTGGATGGCGTACTGGCGGCCCTCTTCGGTGCGTGTCAGGTACCACCACGCGCCGTCGCGGAAGGGAACCGAGACGTCGGTCTGCTTTACGTGCGAGAGCATCTCCTGGTAAAGCTCCTCGCGGAGGCCGGCGAGCGGAGCCATGAAGGCCTCGGCGTAGGCATTCTCGGCATCGAGGTATGCAGTGACGTCGGGATTCTGCTTGTCGCGCAGCCAGGCGTAGTCGTCGGTGAGCAGTTGGCCGTGGAGTCGGGTCTCGGTGTGTTCGATGCGAGCAGCGGGGGGATTGGGTAGCTGGGTCTCGGTCATTGCTTTTCCCAGTGTAGTGCAAGGACAGCTGCTAGCTGCCAGCCTCTAGCTTCTAGCTGCCAGTTTCGAACTCCCGGCAACGACGGCTCCTCGGCTGAAGGCAGCTTCCTGTAAGCCGATACGGCGCGAACAGCGGGGATTCGCTTAAAGCTAGAAGCTAGCAGCTAGAAGCTCGCAAGAGGGTAGTGGGCTACTTTGAAATCCGGTAGCCGTTCGGATGATTTGGTGACATACTCGAAGTATGCCAAAGCGTATAAGCACATCCCGTTCTCAAGACATCAACCAGGCCGCCTTCCAAATGGTCCGCCGCTTGACCGGCACTGACGAAGTGCCGATTTCAGCTCCCAAGGTCACAAAGTCCGACATATCCCGCGTCATGGCCGCTATGGGCCGCCGTGGGGGTCGAATAGGCGGCAAACGTCGATTGACCACGATGACTGCCGAACAACGCCAGGAGGCGGCAAGGAAAGCGGCACAGGCGCGATGGGGCAAGCCGGAGAAATCGGCATGAAGCAGCGGCGGCCTTCAATTCTAAAACCCGGTCAGGAACCTGTTCCCTACAATTCACTGAATGACCCTCACATGTGGCTGGCTATCGGCGTTCTGGTCGCCATCGTTGTCTTTTTTGTTCTCATGATCTTACTCAATGAACCGTGAGCGTAAGGAGCGAACTCTGTGCATACCGGCAAATGCCCTCATTGCGAGAGAACAGTTGCAAGCGCCGAAGTAGAAACAATGACCATCAAGGCTGGGGCGCAGGCTTCCTATAAAGGTGTGACCTACCTGTGCCCGCATTGCCGATCCGTTTTGGGCGTTTCGATGGATCAGATTGCCTTAAACGAAGATTTGAAGACTCGGCTAATGAAAGCCATGGGCCGGGGTTGAACATGCTGATTCCATTCTTATTGCGGGCATCAATGTTGGAAAATTTGCGCATTAGAGAAAGCCCTCACTTTCCGCTTGACAATGCTAAAGCGTATTAGTATACTTGTCTCATTATGAACCGCTTATCCAGCGACACAAGAGCACAAGTGATTCACTGCTTGATCGAAGGGTGCTCGATCAGGTCCACCGTCAGAATGACCGGCGTTGCGAAGAAAACCGTGATGCGTTTGCTTGTAGAAGTTGGCGACGTATGCGCCAACTACCAGAACGAGGTCTTCCAGAACCTCAACTGCCGCCGCTTGCAATTGGACGAGATGTGGGCCTGGATTTACTGCAAACAAAAGCACCGCACGGAAGCGATTGCCAAGGCTCACCCCGACGCCGGCGACATCTGGCTTTGGGTTGCTGTGGATGCGGATACCAAGCTCGTCCCCTGCTGGACCCTCGGAAGCCGCGACACGGGCACGGCAAGGGACTTTGTAGACGATCTGGCCAGCCGCCTGAAAAACAGAGTGCAACTGACCACGGACGGCCACAAGCCCTATGTCGAGGCGATTGACCGTGCCTTTGCCGGGTTTGTGGATTACTCGATATTGCAGAAAATCTACGGCAAGCCATCCGAGAATGAAACACGCTACTCGCCCGCCCAGTGCATCGGAGTTGAAGAGCGCCGGATTAGCGGCAACCCGGACCCCAAGCACGTTTCGACCAGCTACATCGAGCGCCAGAACTGGACCGTGCGCACCAAGATGCGGCGTTACACGCGCTTGTCCAATGGCTTTTCGCGCAAGTTGCGGAACCATGAAGCGGCCACGGCCCTCAACTATTTCGCTTACAACTTCATTCAGATTCATCGGACCCTCCGCATATCTCCGGCAATGGCCGCCGGGGTCTCCACCAAGCTGTGGGAGGTAAAGGACTTGGTTGCTCTTTGGGAATCATACGAAGCGAAGCGAAAGGCAGCTTAGGGTTGCTACAATCCGGGTCATGCCCGATCCATTTGAGAGCGCGCACCGTAAGATCGCTCGGGCTAGCAAACATTTCGATGATCTCGAACGGGAAGTTGTGGCATTTCTCGGAGAAGACCCCTACCGACAGGTTATTGAAATAGACCCGGACAACGCCGAGCAACTCCTTCACAAGTTCAAGCTCGTCAAATCGTTCGAAGATCGCCCTATCCCGGAGATCATCGGTGATATTGTCAGTAACCTGCGGGCTGCCCTGGACCATGCTATCTATGCGACTGCCATCATGTCTGGTTGCCAGAAGCCCGGATTCGACACCGCCTGCTTCCCGTTCGCCGGCGGTGCCGACAGATTTGAAAACACATTTAAGGGACGATGCAAGGATGTTTCGACGGAGATGTACCCGCTCCTGCGCTCGTTCCAACCGTACAAGGGAGGGAATCGTCTTCTTGCCGCATTGCAAGCGCTGCGAAATGCCGATAATCACGCTGTCCTGACCCCGTTCGGAACCGATTTTGATAGGCCGTTTACAAGCGTCAAAACAATCGGATACGCGAGCATGATAGTGCCGGAGCACTCCACTTGGGATCGCGCTAAACAAGAGGTCATATACCTCAAGACTCGCACCGATACGGAAGTTCAGTATGAGATCAATTTCCAATTCTTCGTAGCCTTTGACAATATCGAAATCATCGCAGGCAGATCCGTCTTGGTGGAACTCGATGCCATCGGTGTTGAAGTGGAGCGCGTAGTCTCCGCTATCCAAGCGGAGTCCTGCCGTCTCGGGTTTTGTCAATGAGTTTTTCAAAGTAGCCCACTACCCGCAAGAGGCGCTCTGGAACTTTTCCCCGCCCTCCCGCGTACAATGGAGAGCGATGAAAGGCTTTCGCCGCGCACATTCGACTGCTCTCCAGCTGCTGCTGGCCGTCTCCGCGGTCTGTTTCGCCGCCACGCTGGTGGCGCAGCAGATCAGCAGCCTGCCCAAACCCACCGATTATGTCAGCGATTTTGCCCACGTGCTCTCGCCCGAGGCGATTGCGCGGCTCGATCATGTCTGCGCTGAGCTCGACCACTCCGCGGCCAATGCCCAACTGGCCGTGGTCACCGTCCAGACCATGAACGGGGAAGACGCAGCCGACTACGCCAACGAGCTTGAGGACAAGTGGAAGATCGGCCGCAAGGGCACGGACCGCGGCGTGCTGGTGCTGCTGGCCGTGGGCGATCACAAGTACAGAATCGATGTGGCCTACGGGCTGGAAGGAATTCTTAACGACGCCAAGGTGGGCGACTTTGGCCGCGAGATGGTTCCCGAGCTGCGCGCCAACGACTATGACGGCGCAATCACGCAGGCGGTGGACGAGATTGCCCAGGTGATCGCCGCCGATGCCAAGGTGACGCTGGACGAGGAACCCGCACTCCAGCAATCGGCTCCGCGGCCACACCCTTCGGGAATCAGATTCATTCAAGTCCTCATCATCCTCATCGTCGTGGCTCTTTACCTGCTCCGTGTCCTGGGCAGTTTTGGCCTGTTTGGCGCCTGGGGCCTGGGGCTCATGACCGGCGGAATCGTCGGCAGGGGCGGCGGCATGGGTGGCGGCGGGGGTGGTTTTGGCGGAGGTGGCGGCGGAGGTGGCTTCGGCGGGTTTGGCGGAGGCAGCTTTGGTGGCGGCGGCGCCGGAGGAAGCTGGTAAACGAGTTCAAGGTCTGTTCAAAGGATCCGCAGTTGCGGACCGGAGGAGAAGGGAACTGTATGAGCAAAGGACTGTTGATTACGCTGGGCGTCGTGGGTGTGCTGGTCTTGTGCCTGTTGATGGTATTCGGCAGCTACGTCGGCGCAAAAAACCAGATGGTGGCCAAGGATCAGGTGGTGAAATCAATGTGGTCTGAGGTCGATGTGCAGCTGGAGCGGCGCGCCGATCTGATTCCCAACCTGGTGGAGACGGTGAAAGGATTCACCAAGGAAGAGAGCACGGTTTATGGCGATATCGCCAATGCCCGCGCGGGCATGCTGAATGCCCAGGGTCCGGCGGCCAAGATCGCGGCCAACGGGCAGCTCGACGGGGCGATCGGCCGCCTGCTGCTGCTCACCGAGAACTACCCGCAACTGCGCTCGAGCGACCAGTTCATGCGCCTGCAGGATGAGTTGGCGGGCACGGAAAACCGCATCAGCGTGGCGCGCAAGCGCTACAACGATGCCATCCAGGACTACAACACCTTCATCCTTCAATTCCCGAACAGTATTTGGGCAGGTATGGCAGGCTTCAAGCAGAACACCGCCTACTTCCAGGCGACCGAGGCCTCCCGGGCCGTACCGGGAGTCAAGTTCTAGAGCCGCGCTTCACCGATCACGCAGAAAAGGCCATCCGTTGCGGCGGATGGCCTCTCAATTTCGGGCTCGGCGGGGGGCGAACCGGACAGGTTTACTTGAAGGAGGCGATGGCGCTGGCCTCGTCGTCGTAGATGTCGAAGACGGTGTAAAGCTTGGTCAGCTGCAGGAGGTCGTGAACCTTTTTGGTGAGCTTCAGGAGCTTGAGCGAAGCGCCCTGATTCTTGGACGTGGTGAAGGCGCTTACCAACTCGCCCAGACCGGAGCTGTCAATGTAGTTTACGTCGCCCAGATTCAGCAGATTGCTCTTCGATCCCTTGCTGATCAGGTCGCGAATGGCATCGCGCAACTGCACACTGCCTTCGCCCAGGGTGATGCGCCCGCTAAGGTCCAGAACTGTTACACCGTCCACTTCACGGGAAGTGATTGTAAGTGCCACGGAAATTCCTCCTTGTGTGGTGATTCGGTTATAGCACTCTTGGCGGCAGGCAGGTCAACCAAGCAATCTGCCCCGATGGCCGTCCGGATGGCTTCTCGCCGTCCCCGACAGGCGGCCGCTGCGCAAGTACCCTCAGGTTTTTTCCCCCGCCGGCGCCAAATGCTTGATCAGCGTCAGCTCGGTTCCAGGATGCAGTTGTCGAAAGTGTACCTCATCCATGAAGGAGCGGATAAGGAAGATGCCGCGGCCGGTGCCGCGTAGCAGGTTTTCCGGGGCCAGGGGATCGGGGAGCGCGTCCGGATCGAGGCCCTTGCCCTGGTCGGCGACTGAGATCACCAGCGACTCGCCGGTATTCTCCAGGCTGACGTCAATGTGCTTGGCGGGGTCATACTCGTTGCCGTGCAGAACGGCGTTGACGGCGGCCTCGCGCACGGCCATCGTCAGCCGGAAGCGCTCGTCCTCGTCCAGGCCCGCCTTCTCGGCCAGCTTGTCCGCCGCCGCTTCCACCTCGCTGACGCTTTCCATGTTGGAACTCAGCGAAAACCGCATCGGTCCTTCCCTGGGTGCATTCACTGGGTTCGTCTCCGCCTCTCGGGACCGGGCACGGGGCAAAGCAACCTCCCTCCGCCCCTCTGTAACCTTGCTGGCAGTTTCATAGCTGGAAACAATTGTGTCAAGCGTAGTGCCGGGATGGTTGCTTCCCGCATTTTCAAAAACCGGCAATCGGAAGAGGCAGCGCTGCCCTCTGCGATCCTCTGAAATCGATTCCATTGCCAATCCGGATGCGCGCCGGGCGCAAAACGGCCTGGAGGGAATAAACTCTCTTCATGCAGCCCCGCACCTCAGCCCGCGTCAGTTTGACCGCGCTGCTCGGCACACCGGTGACCGATGCCCAGGGCCATCTGCGCGGCCGACTCAAGGACATTGCCGTGGCCACCGGTCCCGATGCGGGCAAGGTGGCCGGCCTGGTGCTGAAGACCCGCGCCGGGCTGTGCATTGTGCCCTCGGAGGACGTGATGGAAACACCCGCCGGCACGCTGGAGCTGCGCTCGTCTGGCGCCATGGTTCCGCTCAAGGACGAGGGCAATTACCTCTATCTGCAGCAGGACCTGGTCGACCGCCAGATCATCGATATTCACGGCCGCAAGGTGGTTCGCGTCAACGACGTGGATCTGGAGTGGATGGGCCGCGGCGCCGCCCACCTGCTGCGCGTGGCCGAGGTCGAAGTGGGCATGCGCGGGGCCTTCCGCCGTGTCTTCAAGGGCCTGCTTCCGCGCGCCGCCCTAGAGACCGTCTCCCGCAAGCTCAAGGCCAGCGGCATTCCCTGGCAGTTTGTCGATGTCATCGAGGTCGATCCCGCCCGCCGCGTCAAGCTGCGCATCGAGTATGAGCGCCTGGCGGAGATGCATCCCTCCGATCTGGCCGAGATCCTTGAAGACCTGGCCCCGGCCGAACGCGAGGCGGTCTTCACCTCGCTGGACGAAGAAGTGGCCGCGGAGACCCTCGAAGAGGTCGAGCCCCGTCTGCAGAAATCCCTTCTGGAGAAGCTGGGCGAAGAGCGCATCGCCGACATCGTCGAGGAGATGGACCCCGGCGCAGCCGCCGATCTGCTGGCCGAGCTTCCCGAGGAGCAGTCCGACGCCATTCTCGAGGAGATGGAGCCGGAAGAGCGGCACGAAGTCGAGGAATTGCTGGAGTTCGACGAGAACTCCGCTGCCGGCTGCATGACCACCGACTTCATCGCCTTGGAAATGCAGTCCACGGTGGCCCAGGCGGTGCAGGCGCTGCGCGCCTTCGACGGCGACCCGGAGAACGTCACCGAGGTCTATCTCTGGGACGAAAAGCGCGTGCTGCGCGGGGCAGTTTCGCTGTCGCGCCTGGTGATGGCGCAGCCGGAGACCAGACTGGCCGTGCTCACCGAGCCGCGCGTCCTCTCCTGCGTTGCCGATCTCGACCAGAACGAGCTGGCCGAGATGTTCGATAAGTACAACCTGCACGCGTTGCCAGTGGTCGACGCCCAGGGCCGCATGGTCGGCGTGGTGCAGGCCGACCACGTCATCAGCTTCCTCCGCGAGAAGATTTAACTCCTCCCCGTGGCAAGTCAGGTTATCCAGGCCGCAAATGAGTGCCTGAAGAGCCCGGCTTCATGGTAAGGTTTCCTGTTCACTTCAGTTGAGTTGGTTGGCAAACAGAAGACCGGATTGCGGGAGAACGCGCGGTTTTGCACGAATCCCGCATTCGCGGTGTCGCCGTGCGGAATGGGAGTCTTCTCGCAGGGAACGAAAGGAAGGTGGCACGTGGAGACATTGGGAGAGCCGAAGCTGGTGAATACCTGGAAGCCGGTGACGAGCGAATGGCAGGGCGCGGACACCCCGGCAGTCGAAGTAAAGGGAACGCCCGAGCTGGAAAGCCAGCTGACTCAGGCCGCAGCCTGCAAACTTCGCAGCAGGGACGCGCGCACGCCGCTGCTGATTATGGTCTATGCCGGATACTGCTTTCTGCGCAGCGCCCTCCTGCTGGCAGGGCTCTGGATGGTGGTCTACGCGCCCGATTCGGAAGCCACAAAATCGATCTATGCTGTGATGGTTCCCACCATCGAGCGGATTTCTTTACCCGAACCGCTGGTGCAGAGAATGCAGGCGCCGGAGTCGAGCTTCGAACAACAGCAAGCCGACGCGGCTCGGGAGCGGGCGGTTCGCGCCATCCCCGGAGTCTTTCTGCTGCTGTCCATTCCTTATGCGGTTTCCGGCGTCATGTGGCTCTTGCGCAGCAAGAATGCGCGGATGTGGACCATGTGGTCCGCGGGTTTTTCGGCAGCTTCCGGAGCGATGAACTGGTTCTTCGCCCGGTATACTTACTCCGATCTGGCCCCACTCTCCGGGCACAGCAACCGGGTCGATCTGGTTCTTCCCGGCATCCTGCTCAACCTGTTCATTTGTCTCTACCTGGCCTATTCGCCTTCCGTGATTGAAGCCTTCAGGGATGGGGAAGATTAGCCGGGCGGCGTGAGCCTGGCAAACCGTGTATGTCGCACGGTCGCGCCAGGGGAAAGAGCCCGGTGTGGTTCTCAACGACAATTCACGCCCCTCCCGGGCAGCTTTGGGATTGTCAATCGGTTGGGTTCCGGGCCCCCATCCGAGGCCAAACAGCTGAAAGACATGCTCCTCAACCCTCCATTTCTGTCCAAAACAGCACATTCCTGTCCCCATCTCATTACTAATCTTAGAGAAAGTCGTTGGATTTATCGGGTTTTGTGAAAGAATCCAGAGATGGTGCAGTTTCCCAAAATCATCCAGGGTGGCATGGGCGTCGGCGTCTCCAACTGGCGTCTGGCCAATGCGGTGTCCAAACTCGGCCAGCTCGGCGTCGTTTCCGGCACGGCCCTCGATCAGCTCTTTGTGCGCCGTCTCGCCGATGGAGACGAGGGCGGATTCATGAAGCGCGGCCTCGAGGCCTTCCCGTTCCCCGAGATGGCCCGCCGCATCTGGCAGGAGTACTTTGTCCCCGGCGGCAAGTCCGAGACGGCGCCCTATCCGACGGTGCCCATGCACCAGCGGATGAGTCCGCGCAAGCTGGTTGAGCTCTGCATGGTCTCGAATTTCGTTGAAGTTTTTCTCGCCAAAGACGGACACAAGAACCCTGTCGGCATCAATTTCCTTGAAAAAGTGCAGATGCCCCACCTGGCGTCGATCTATGGCGCCATGCTGGCCGGGGTCGGCTATGTGCTGATGGGCGCGGGCATTCCACTGCACATTCCGGGCGTCCTCGACGCCTTTGCCGCCCACCACATGGCCGAGTACAAGCTCCAAGTCACAGGCGCGGCCATCGGCCAGGACACCATGATGCAGCTGAACGCAGCCGACTACGCCGAGGGTCCGCTGCCCCTGCTTCGCCGGCCGCGGTTCCTGGCCATCGTCTCCTCCAACACCCTGGCCACCACCATGCTCCGCCGCGCCAGCGGACGCGTCGACGGCCTGGTGATCGAAAGCCCCACCGCCGGCGGCCACAATGCTCCCCCGCGCGGCAAGCTCCAACTCAATGCAGCCGGGGAGCCGGTCTATGGCGAGCGCGACCAGGTGAACATAGCGGAGCTGCGGGCGCTGGGAGTTCCTTTCTGGCTGGCCGGCGGCTACGGCAACGCCGAGAAACTGCGCGAAGCCGTCGAACTGGGCGCCGCAGGCATCCAGGTGGGAACGGCTTTTGCGTTCTCCAATGAGTCCGGCATGCGGCCCGATCTGAAAAAAGCTCTCATGGCCAAGGCAATCAAGGGCCAGGGCGAAGTATTCACCGATCCGCTGGCCTCTCCGACCGGATTCCCCTTCAAGGTTGCCCAGCTCGAAGGCACTTCTTCCGCGTTTCCCATTTACCAGGAGCGCAAGCGTGTTTGCGATCTTGGCTACTTGCGTGAGCCCTACGCCGCGACGGATGGCCACATTGGCTATCGTTGCTCCGCCGAGCCGGTCGCCAACTTCGTCGCCAAGGGCGGCAAGGTCGAGGACACGGTGGGCCGCAAGTGCCTGTGCAATGCGCTCATGGCCAACATCGGCCACGCCCAGGTGCGCAAGGACCACACAGTGGAGCCCGCCCTGGTTACCGTCGGCGACGACCTGAACACCATCGCCAGCTTCCTGGCCCCTGGGCGGGACTCCTATAGCGCCGCCGATGTGGTTGCGTCTCTGCTGAGCGCCCTGCCCGTGGAGTCAGAGGCCGACTTCGAACGCGTCCTGATGGCTACCGCCTAGCTGCCTGGGACAGGCGCGGCACCCGGTCCGCCAGTTCGAAATACCCTGGGAATCCGATCCGTCGGCGACGGCAAGGCAGGAAAAGCCGCGTGCGGCTCGGTCTGGTACCAGTATGCCGTCGAGTAGAAATTGTCCGACCGATGGTTGGCGTGGCCATGCTCGATGGTCACCTTGATCGACTTCTCGAAGGTGATGGGGCTCTCGATGTGCCAGCGGTACAGGCAGTAGCGGCCGCCGATTCGCTCCTCCGGGTCTGAAATCAGCGGCGCTCCATTATGTTCGTACGCAAAGCTCCGCCCGCCAAAGTCCCATGCCCCGTTGTAGTAGTCCTCGGTTCCGGTGCCGTTGATGGTGGGCTGGGCATTGCCGTCGATGAAGATCATGTCGTCACCCTCGCCGAACCAGCCGTCCTGGTTCTGCTGGATGGCATGGGTTACGCCCACAAAATGCCCGCGCCCCGCAGCCTCCATGAAGACGTAATTATCCTTGCCGTCCAGGTTTTTCTTGTCGCCCACAGGGTCGTCCCAGTTGTTCTTCCAGTTGTCGGTCCAGCCCTTGCAGGGCGCGGCCTGGCGATACTGGGCATGGAATCGGCCCACATCGCCGGGCAGCGAAGGGAAAGTCACATAGTCCACCGCAAAGTAGAGACTGTCCACGCGGACTTTGCCCTGATTCTCCAGCGTCAACTTGGCCGCAGTCGCAAACGGCATCTGGAAGTAGGCGTTCAGCGCCTTGATGGGCGCGACTGCCAGCAGCGCAGACTCATAGGTGAAGTACTCGCCCAGACCCAGGCCGTAGAAGTCGCCGATCGGCACCTCGACCGACGGTGTCGACTCCCCATCCCACCACGCGCGAAGAACGAGGTTCTTCAAGTGGTGCTCATCCGGCGAGTTGATGGTAAACCAGATGTGCGTCACCACTCCCGCACCCGTTACATCCAGCAGAGTGGCCGCGGTGCCCGGTTCCACTCGCACGGAGTCGGCGTTGCCGCCGGTTCGGTCCCAGCTCGACGACCTTCGCGTCTTGTAGTTGCGCAGCCGGGCCTGCGCCAGCAACTCCTCCGGCACAGTATTCATTGCCTCGCCAGGGGCGGTGGCCTCTGCGCTGGCCGCATTCATGCCCAGTAGTCCGGCGGCCGAAACTCCGGCGACGGAAGCCATCGCGCCCAGCAGTCTGCGCCGCGCGGGCAGGCTCTCATTCTTGTCAGATAATTGCATTGGGATCGCTCTCCTCACATTCAAGTGTTGAAAGCGTGTTGTAGTCTCGTGCGCCGGGGGCTGTCAAGGCCTGGAAACCGGTTCGCTGTATCCCAGATGCTCATCGATAGCCTTCTGCCATTCCTTGCCGGCCGTCGAGTCGCCTTGGCTCATGGCCGTCAGGTGCTCGTTCCCCTCCGGCGTGAGCGCCGTGCGCGTGTAGACCACATGTACGGCGGTCGAGCTCGCTCCCTCCGGCTTGAACCGCACATCGATGACTGTCACCATCAGATCCGGCAGGAAGTAGACATACTGAAAGTGCCGCGCGTCCGCATCGAACGCCGAGGTCACCCAGACCGCCTTCAAATTGCCGTGCTGAATGGTGAAGACAGCACCCTCAACGTCGGCGGCAGGTTGTGGATGCATGAACACCGGGTTCCAGTGCTTGCCAGCCCAGGCGCGTTCTCCTTCTGGTCCAAATAACGGCGCGGTTTTTGCGTAGGACGCATGAACTGTCAGGTCGAAACTGGTGCTTGTGTGCAGCAACTTCTGTGCGACAGGGCTTTGGCTCAGCGCAGGCAGCGCCATCGCCGCCATCCCAACCAGTAAATGCATCGCGCTCATTTTCTCCGCTCCTTCAGGTTGTGGCTGTCGCTGGCCTTCAATGTCATGCCATAAAGAGCCTTAAATTGCTCAATCTCCTTGAGCGTCTGCGGAGAGAAGGGAACCAGCTTGCCTTCGAATGCGTGCAGCACGATTCCCTCCAGCAAATCGCCGAGCGTCATGTCCTTCTGCTCGGCCAGAGCCTTGAGCACTTTCAACATCTGTTTCTCCATGCGTACACCGGTCTGCACGCGCTCCACTACGACGGGTTCTCGATTTTGCTGTTCCTGCGGCATGGCCGCCTCCTGTTATCTTGGTACCAATATACCTTGGTACTCGTGCCCAGTCAAGCCACCTTCGAGGTGCATGCAATCAGTCACCTCAGCCGGGGTTCGCACACCTACCCTTGGCCTGTTATGGTCAGTGAGGAAACTCAATGAACCCTCCATAGGAACCCGCGGGCATGCTCAAGCGTTGGCGAATCCGGATACTGCTATTCCTGGCCGTTCTTGGCCCCGGATTTATTACCGCCAACGTCGATAACGACTCCGGCGGCATCCTCACCTATTCCCAGGCCGGCGCGCAGTACGGTTACGCGCTGCTGTGGACCATCATTCCCATCACCATCGCGCTGATCGTGGTGCAGGAGATGTGCGCCCGCATGGGCGTGGTCACCGGCAAGGGCCTGAGCGACCTGATCCGCGAGGAATTTGGCCTGCGCCTCACCTTTGTCCTGATGGTCCTGCTGGTGGTGGTCAACTACACCAATGTGGTCACTGAGTTCATCGGCATCGCCGGCTCGCTGCACCTGTTCCATGTAACCAAGTTCATCTCCGTCCCCTTTTGCGCGGGGTTGGTGTGGTACATGGTGGTGCGCGGCAGCTACAAGAGCACGGAAAAAATCTTCATCGTAGCCTCGCTGGTCTACATCTGCTACATCTTTGCCGGCGTGCTCTCGCAGCCCAGTTGGCACGATGCCTTGCTGGCCACGGTGCAGCTCCCGGCAAAGTCGGTGTGGAGCGACAAGGCCTATATGTACATGGCCATCGGGGTGGTAGGCACCACCATCGCTCCCTGGATGCAGTTCTACCTGCAATCGTCGATCGTGGAAAAGGGAATCCGCGTCAAGGACTACGCCGCCTCGCGCCTCGACGTGATCATTGGCAGCCTCTTCACCGACCTTGTGGCCTGGTTCATCATCGTCGCCTGCGCCGCCACGCTCTACGTCCACGGCATGGGCGCCATCCAGGTCGCCTCCGACGCGGCCGAAGCCATGCGCCCCCTGGCCGGCGACTACGCCTTCATCCTCTTCGCCTTCGGGCTGTTCAACGCATCGCTTTTCGCGGCGTCCATTCTGCCGCTCTCCACGGCCTACACCGTCTGCGAAGGCCTGGGATTCGAATCCGGCGTGGACAAGAGCTTCAAGGAAGCGCCGTTCTTTTATTGGCTCTATACGCTGCTCATCGCGGGCGGCGCGCTCACCGTGCTTCTGCTGCCCGATGCGCAGTTGATCAATGTCGCCATCCTCTCCCAGGTGTTGAACGGCGTGCTTCTACCGCTGGTCATCATCCTCATGCTCCTGCTCATCAACCGCCAGGACCTGATGGGCGAGCACAAAAATTCGCGCCTGTGGAACGTCATCGCCTGGGGAACCAGCATCATCGTCATCGGCATGACGCTGGTCATGCTCTGGGGCCTGATGCCTGGGCACTGAGACCGGAGTTCGGTTGGTTTTCATCTTTTCCCAGACTTCAATAGGAAGCTTGGAGCAGCGAGAACAGATTGGGGGCGGAGACGTGGATCAGAGCTATTTGGGTGATTCATATGACTTAGTCAAGAGGTTCCTCGCGGGGAGCGTATCCTCGATTGCGAAAGATTACGCCGACAGCTTCTTCATCCCTGCTCAGATTCGCGATGCATACAGCAAGGTCACCGGAGTGCTGATCTTCGAACCTCCAGTGCAATCCCCGTTCGCCATTCTCCTCGACCCCTGCACTGGCATTCCACTGGACGCCGCCAGGGATGAGCCGACCACCACGCACGTGCCGATCAAATACATCATGAAGGTGCTTGAGGAGCACGGTCCGAAGTTTCTTATCTGTTTCGACCAGAGCTTTAGCCGTGGGGCGTCCAAGGACGGTCTGATGAGAGAGAAGATTCGGGCGTTAGGGAAGGGAGGATTGAAAGTCTTTTACTACTCTTCGCACGCAAACTTTCTCTTTGCGTCAAAATCAGCTGAGATCATCGACCGGGTCAAGAATCAGCTGCAAAACTCCGGAATTCCGGCGTCTCGCCTGGTGTCTTGACTTTGGCTCGATGAATCAGGGGCGGCGCGAGGGCCTCGGCCATCGGATGTGTTTTTGCTCTGAGTGCGGATGCGCGCGCCGAACCCCTACAGCAGCTTCCCCGCCGCCAAATCCCGGATCAGCCCTCGGTCGGCTGCCAGAAACTCGTAGCTGGGCAAGTCTTCGAACCTCACCCAGCGCACCTCGTGATAGATCCGGTTGCGGATCTCGCCGGAAAACTCGTGCACAGCGAAGAACACCAGGTCCACCGCTCCGCCATGGCGGTAGTTGTGTCGGATGTGCGTGACGCGGGGGCCGATCACTGCGTGAATGCCCAGCTCTTCCTCCAACTCGCGGGCCAGCGCCTGCTCGGGGCTCTCGCCGGACTCGATCTTGCCCCCCGGAAACTCCCACTGCGAAGCCATCGGCTGGTCCGGACGCCGCTGCCCGATCAGCACCTCGCCGCCGCGCACAATCAGCGCCGCCGCCACAAAACGCAGGGCAGGGCCGATATTGCGGGTAGCGCTGGTGGGCTGAGGCTCTGACACACTTCTAGTGTAAACGCTTCAAAAGAAATGCAGAAGCCACGCGCCAGTGCCTGTTTTGGTGCGCAGCGAACCGGAACGGCAACCATGGCTTGCCGGCACTATTCCCCGGCCACGGCAGCCTCGACGCCCTCGGCCGCCTGCGGCCGGAAGTGGCCCCAGCCGTGCTTCGCCGCTTCCCGCAGCAGCGCCGGCGATGGATTGACGGGAAAGGCGCGGCGCGCGATCTCCAGCATAGCCAGGTCGTGAATGGAGTTGCCGAATACCGCATCCGGCGCCGGCAGCCCGGCCCGTCTGAGCGCCTCTGCCTTCAGCTCGTCAGTGGGCACGGCCACAATTTCGCTGGAGATCAGCCCGTCGGTCACGCGCACCTCCGCGGCCAGCACGCGCTCCTCTGGAATACCGAACCCGCGAACCCCCTCCGCGACCACCCAGCGGTTGGTGGAACTGACGGCCCAAAGCATCACTCCAGCCTTGTGCAGGGTAGTCAGCAGCGATGCCATCTCTGGAAACACGCGCTCCAGCACGAACTCCTTTACATACTGCGCTGCGGCTGCCCGCAACTCCTGTTCGCGCAGTCCTGCGTATATCTGCACCATCTCGCCGCAGATTTCGAGTTCGCTTACCTGGCCTGCTAGGTAAGCGCGGTAGCGATTATCGATCCAGTCGCTGGTTGAGCGCGACACCAGGCCCTGCTCCAAAGACCAGATCATGAAGCCATAGCCCGAGTCCCCGCTCCACAACGTTCCATCGCAATCGAAGACGGCAACCTTCGGATTGCCGGCGAGAACCTGACGTTCGAATTCCTGGGCACTCCGCCCAGTGCTTTCCTTTTGCATCGTAGTCAATCTCGTTCAATCCCGTACTGAGAATTCATCCAACTCTATTCTCTTCCAGGGAGGTAGTTTTTTGAACCACAACGATGCAGGGGGAGCCTAGAGGGTCACGGTCACGCCAACAAAAGTAGCTTCCTCCGTTTTGAGCGCGATGAAAACAAGCTGAAAAATCCGTTCCCTGGGCATCTGGCAGGACCAGCGCAAGAGTCCGGCATGCGGCAGGACGCTGCTCGCTTCAAAGAACATGCGGCGGCGGTTGACCAAGAAACACTGGGGCAATGTGGCGGGCGTAGAGGTTCTCCGTGACGTTCTTCGCGATGATCTCCCGGTTCGCGACGAGCGGATCGAGATAGCGAGGACCCAGCTTTGCCGCGACCTTGAATCCGACGTGAAGCAGCTGCCGCAGGCTCGGGTTGTAAGCGGGCGAATGCGGGTTGTGGCGCAGGGCAGACGTAAATTGCGCGGAAGACCAGCTTGCGACCTCGTTGGGCTTGGGCAACCGCGAGGCGTCGATGTCGATGACCGTTGCGTACGGCGCGCAAAGTTCTGTGGAGTGAGCGAAGGCTTCCGCGTAGATATCCTTGGCGAGGGACAGGCCGTCGCCACCGGCCTCAGCCAAACCGATCACCTCTTCCAGCCACGTGGTCCCGGCGGTCTTCAGATGAACTCCCGCTGAAAACTGCTGCATGGCCGCGTAAATGGCCGGATAAATCGAAAACTTGTCGCTGCCGGAGTGGACGCTGAGTTTGAGATTGGCGGGCAGCCCGTAGCACGCGACGGCGTGCTGGATGGCGGCCATGTCCAGAGCCATCTCGCGCGCGAATTGAGCCGGGTCGCCCACATAATCGACGCCCTTGTTGAATCGGCCGCTGAATTTCGGTGCGATGGTCTGGATGGGAATCCGTTCGTCCGCAATGGCCGCAAGGATAATCAGCAACTCCGCCGGAGTCTGCGCGGAGTCGGTTTCGTCCATCGAGATTTCAGGGATGAATGTGCCTTTCCCCTTGGCTGCCTCAATGCAGCGGTAGATTTTGCCGGCCTCGTGGATGGCAAAGAGGAATTTTACAGCCGTGTGGCGCAGCAGCTCGGGCGAGATCACGATGGTTTGCGCGCAGGCCGCCATGGGGACGGCGCCCAACAACTCCGGGTGACGGTTGACGAAGCGATCGATCGAGGCGGGGTCCGCGGGCTTGCCGATGGAATCGGCCACATCGATGGTGTAAAAGTCGCACGCTGGGAGGAAGCGTTTGACGGTCGAAAGATTGATGTGGTCGGCATCGCAGAAGTAGGGCAGCTTCCAGCCACGCCCCTTCACTGCGGCATCGGCCGCCGCGCGCACCGAGGCCGGCTCTGAGCCGATGATTATGTGCTCGCGGTTGGACTTGTTCCAAACCGGAATGACATCGATGCCGGCACTGGACGCGCGAATGCAAGCCTGCAATTGAGCGCTGGCCTGGTGGGCGAAACGGTCGCCCACGCCTATGGAGTACCTGCCGAGAACTACCATACGTGTCTCTCAGTCTTGTTCACCGAATGGAGCACCTTGTCTTCGACGGTGCTCAAGCTCACATTCTGGACCGCTCAGCTCCAAACGATGGGCTGGTCTTACACGCCGTGCAGCGCGAAAACGCCGTAGACGCCGCGAAGCCTCCCTCAATCAAGATGAAAGACTTCTTCGAGCGCAAGGATGCGATCGTCCGGAGCGGCCTCTCCGATTGCTTCAAAAAACGGCGACATCTCCGCCTGCCATCGAGCATTCACCGGGTGGTCCTTCATGCCGGCGCAAGCCTTGTCAAAGTCATCGGTTTCGAGATAGCCGACAAGAAGGCCGTCGGGCCGAAGAAAGAGCGAGTAGTTATGCCAGCCTGTGCTGCGGAGCGCATCCAGCATTTCTGGCCACACATGAGCGTGGCGATGTTTGTACTCCTCCAGCCTATCGGGACGGACCTTCAGCAGAAAGCAGATTCGCATGGCACCTCCTATCCTGGGTGATGGTGGACTGAACCAATCGACATTGCGTGAACGAGAGCATCGTTGAATCCGTCACAGTAATGTTTCGTGCATGACCAGAGCAACCGCGCTGCGCAGCCGCGCCTTGTTTCCCTCGTGCGCGGGACGAAGACGGGGAACCGAAGCCAAGGGATGGCGGCGCATCTCTGCCTCGATCAACGGCCCCGCGAGATGCCAGATGGTGGTGATATCGCCCACGACAACAATCTCGGAGGGCGCGAGCGCGGAGGCAATCATGTGCATGCCTCGGCCGAGAGCGGCGCACATGCGCTCGATCGCTCCCACAGCCGCCGGGTCGCCCTCCGCTGCCAATTTCAATAGATCCTCGAAGGGCGGCGAGGGTTTGCCGCTCAGTTCGCTGTAGTAGCGCATGCCGGCTGGATTTGCGGCCAGAGTTTCCCAGCACCCAATGCTCCCGCAGCCGCAAGGCAAGCCGTCGGGATCCATCTGCACATGGCCGAATTCTCCGGCCGACCCGCCTTCGCCACGCAGGATGCGTCCATTGGCAAAGATGCCTGTTCCCAGGCCTTCAGAGACGTTGGCGACGACCAGGTCGTGCATGCCGTCGCTGTCGCCGAACCACACCTCCGACAGAGCGCATGCATTGGCCACGTTGTCCGCCACCACCCGCAGGCCCGTCGCTTGTTCCACGCGAGATCTGATCTGCGCAATCGGCCAGCGCACATTTGGCGCAAAGATGGGTGGAACAGGAGCTGATCGCCCAACATCCAAAACGCCAGGCCTAACGGCTGGCCGGCCGGGAAGACTGATGCCGATCCCGTCGAATGAGCGATCCAAATTGGCGGAGATGATTTTCTGGATCGCGCTCACGATGGCGTCGATCACCTTGCGCGGATCCTCGGGAAGCGGGATCTGGTCCTGAGCGATGATCTGTCCGCCCAGGTCAGTGACGGCCAGAGTAGTTTGCGAAGGATGGATGTCGAGGGCCAGCACGCCTCGCTGGCTGTTCACGTTGAGGAAGGTGGGTCTTCGGCCGCGAGGCAAGCGGCCCATGGAGCCTTCAACAATCCACCGCTCATCGAGCAGCTCTTCTACGATCAGCGATACAGTGCTGCGCTGCAATCCGGAGATGCGGGCCAGGTCGGCGCGCGAGATAGGCTGGCGCGTACGAATTTGATTGAAAATCAGGTTGCGATTGATTTGCCGCGGAATCTTGTTTGACGCACTGATCTTGTTGGTGAAGGAGAAGCGTGGCGCTTGCGGCTTGGGACGGTTCTCCGACTCTTCTAGCATGTTCATGGACCTTATCGGGCTTGAGTTATGCCAAGCCAGCCAGCGATCGCTCCGGCTGCCGTGGAGATAGGGGTCAGTTATCGGTGGCGTTGCTCTCACTTAATGCGCATCGGCCCTCCGCCAGCGCCTAAACGCTGTAAGTTGTCGACGAAACACGGCCACCACGGCCGGTCCAGTTGGTGTGGAAGAACTGACCCCGTGGCTGATCGATGCGCTCATACGTGTGGGCGCCGAAGTAATCGCGCTGCGCCTGCAGGAGATTGGCGGGTAACCGCGCGGTGCGATAGCCGTCGAAGAATGCCAGGGCGGTGGAGAAAGCAGGGGTGGGAATGCCTGACTCTACCGCGTGCACAATTGCCTTGCGCCAGGAGGCCTGGTAGCTGTTGATGGCGCTGGAAAAGAAGGTGTCGAGGAGAAGATTCTCGATCGCGGGATTCTTGTCGAAAGCTTCCTTGATCTTGCCCAGGAAGCGGCTTCGAATGATGCATCCCCCGCGCCACATCAGTGCGATGCCGCCCATGTTGAGATTCCATCCATTCTCCCTGGCCGCGGCTCGAAGCAGCATGTAGCCCTGCGCATAGGAGATGATTTTGGAGCAGTAGAGCGCCCGCCGGACATCTTCAATGAAGACGGCTCGATCGCCGTCGATGCTTTTGGCTGCGGGGCCTTCGAGTATGGAGGATGCGGCGATGCGCTCATCTTTGAGCGCCGAGAGACAGCGCGCAAAGACCGACTCGCCGATCAGTGTCACAGGCTGCCCAAGATCGAGAGCGCTGAATACGGTCCATTTGCCGGTGCCCTTCTGGCCGGCTGTGTCGAGAATCTTGTCGACCATCGGCAGCCCGTCTTCGTCTTTCTTGGCAAAGATCTGGCTTGAAATTTCGATGAGATAACTGTCGAGTTCGCCCTCGTTCCAGTTGGAGAAGACCTGTTGCAACTGATTGGCTACAAGGCCCAGGCCGCGCTGCAGCAGGTCGTAGGCCTCGCAGATCAGCTGCATATCGCCGTACTCGATGCCATTGTGCACCATCTTGACGTAGTGGCCAGCGCCGTCTTCGCCCACCCAATCGCAGCAGGGCGTTCCATCCTCGACCTTGGCCGCGATGGATTGGAAGATGTCCTTCACATGTGGCCATGCGGCGGGATTGCCGCCGGGCATAATGGAGGGCCCGAAACGCGCGCCCTCTTCGCCGCCGGAGACGCCTGTGCCAATGAAGAGGATGCCTTTTGCGGCGAGTTCTCTCGTGCGGCGATTGGAATCGGTGAAGAGCGAATTGCCGCCGTCAATAACAATGTCGCCCGCTTCAAGATAGGGAACCACATGGCCAATCATCTGATCCACGGTGTCGCCTGCCTTGACCATCAGCATCACGCGGCGCGGGCGCTTGAGCAGACCGATAAACTCTTCGATCGAGTGCGCGCCCACGACCTGCGTGCCCTTCGCCTCGTTGTTGAGAAAGTCGTCCACCTTCGATACGGTGCGGTTGAAGACGGCAACTTTGAAGCCGTGATCGTTCATGTTGAGGACAAGGTTCTGTCCCATCACAGCCAGGCCGATCAGGCCGATATCGCACGATGTGTTTGTCATTCTGTCTCCGCGTTGCAACTGAAGGAATGAGTGCAAGTTTATTGGTTGACGCCGCTCGCCAGGAAACCTCCGTCAACCACCAGCGTCTGCCCGGTGACGAAGCTGGCGGCGTCGGAAGCGAGATACACGGCCGCGCCGATCAGTTCATCAGTCTTGCCGAAGCGGCCCATCGGCGTGCGCATCAGAAGTTCCTGGCCGCGTGGAGTGCTGTCCAGCAGTTGAGCATTGAGGTCGGTGCGAAAAACTCCGGGAGCAATCGCGTTCACCGTCACGCCTCGCTTCGACCACTCGACGGCAAGCGAGCGCGTAAGCGAGACCACGCCCGCCTTGCTTGCAGCATAGGCCGCTACTTCATTGAGCGCGACAAAACTGTTCAGCGAGGCAATGTTGATCACGCGGCCGTATCCGCGATCGAGCATGGGCTTGCCGAAAACCTGGCAGGCGCGCAAAGTTCCATTGAGATTGGTGTCGAGGATGGCGCACCACTCTTCTTCAGGCATGGTGAGTGTTGGAGTGCGCTTGATTCTGCCGGCGCAGTTGATGAGGATGTCCACTTTGCCGAAACGTTCAAGCACGGCGGCGAGCAAGCGTTCGAGCGATGGCCGATCGCAAACATCGGAGGCGAGCCGGAGTGTCTTGCGACCCAGGGCTTCGAGTTCAGCGGCTGTTTCATTCACGTTCTGCTGGCGGCGAGCAGTAGCAATGACATCGGCGCCGGCTTCGGCGAGCCCAAGCGAGAGAGCCCGGCCAATGCCGGATGTGCCTCCCGTGATGACTGCGACTTTGTTTCGAAGATTGAAAAGCTGCGAGCTCATTTGTCCTTCCCTCTTAGAGCCGGCTGCGGTGCGCCCACAGTCCCAGGCCGGGATTGGCGACGAAGAAAATCTCTTCGCCATCGACGGTGTTATAGCCGTGCGCAAGCTTGTCGGGTCGGTAGCGCTCAAGCGTTTGGCTTAGGTCAGCATAGCGGAAGCCGACCGACTCGATTTCATCGCGTGTCAGATGTCCGGGGCACCAGACGATGTTGAAGCGCCCCTCGGACGAGGCGTGGATGAGATGGGCGGCTGCGCCGAGTTCGTTGGCCAATTCGGCATCGCCGGCGACTGCGGCCAGCGTCGCCGGAGTCCCGCGATAGCCGTGCTTGCGTATCAATGCGTCAATGGTCTTGTCTTCGCCGAATTCCCTTACACCGGGAGCGAGGATGATGAGGTCGGCGCCGTCGGCCAGAGCCATACGCGTGCGATAGACAGCCTTGTTTCCGATCCAGGTGGAATGAAATTCATGGGGGTCGAGATAGACTAGAGCTTTGCGAATCGGCTCTTCGACGATCTCGAAGTTGACCTTCAGACTTAGCGCGGCAGCCAGGTGAAAGCACTCCGAGTCATCACCGATGTAAAGCCCGCGCACGGCAAGCTTGCCATCCGCCCGGCGTGCGACCACGGTAAGGACATAGAAGATGGGCAAGTGGCGGAGGAAGTGATCCGAAGCGTAGTTGAGAACGGCGCGCACGGGGTTTTCCGCGCGGCCCATGATGCGCTCCATGCCGTAGACCGCGCCAAGATAGTGGCTGCGATTGATACTTTCGCGGCCACCGGTTCCGATCAGAATGTTCTTGGTGTAGTTAGCCACGCCGATGACTTCGTGCGGAACGACCTGGCCGATCGACAGGATCAGATCGAAGCCGCCCCTGGAGACAAGGCGGTTGACCTGCGCGGGCCACGCATAGCTCAGTTTTCCTTCCGATTGCTCGCGAATGAACTCGGCGGGAACTTCGCCGAGGGTCTCAACATCGGTGCGCCAGTTGTGCACGCGAAACAGTTCCTGCGGGACATTGCCGAACATGCGCACGATCTGGTCGGGACGCAAGGCGGTGTGCGTACCCAAAGCGGGAAGAACGGCATTGAGGCGGTCACCGTAGTATTGCCATGCATAGTTTGTCAGGTCGCCCGCGCGGGAGTGTTCGCGGCTTAGATCCGGAGGTATGGCGAGGACCCGGTTGCGCGGGCCGAGTTTGGCGAGAGCTTCCTCGAGCAGCCCCTGCAACTGCTGCGGAGAAAGATCCGTGTCGATGCTTCCGGTAGCGCAAAGAAGACTCATGCAACCGACTCCACTCTTCTAAGTCCGGGGGCGAGCGTGACCAGAATGAGCAATGCAACAAGATACGCGCTGGCGGCGATGGCGAAGAGGCTGGAATAACTATGGGTGAGTTGGAGGATGTAACCTGCGTAATTGACCATCAATGCGCCGCCAACGGCTCCGGCCATGCCGCCGATGCCCGTGACGGATCCGACGGCGCTGCGGGGAAACATGTCCGAGGCGGTGGTGAAAAGATTGGCGGACCATCCCTGGTGAGCGGCCGTCGCCATGCTGAGCAGCGTGATCGCAACCCATTCCGAATGGAGATAATTGACCATGAAGATGGGAACCACGAGGCAGGCGCAGAAGAGCATGGACGAAAGGCGCGCCCGCGTTGGCGAGAGCCCGAGCCGGCGGAAGAACGCGGGGAGCCATCCTCCGCCGATGCTGCCGACGGTCGAAGCGCTATAGACAATAATCAGGGGCAATCCAAGGTGGGAGAGATCCAGATGGAACTTATCGCTGAAGTAAGAAGGAAGATAGAAGAGGAGGAACCACCAGATAGGATCGGTGAGAAATTTGGGGACAGAAAACGCCCATGTCTGTCGAATGCTCAACAACCGCGCCCATGGCGTAGCTGGTCCCATTTGATGAGCCGCTTCGCGATAGATATGGCGCAGCTCGGCCCCTGTCAGGGATGGGTGGTCGGCGGGCTTGCGGTATTTGTTGTACCAGAGAACGATCCACATGGCGCTGAAGGCGCCCGTGGCGAGAAAGGCCGCGTGCCAGCCGTAGCGAATGGTCACCCAAGGCACAATGAGCGGGGCCAGGATCGCTCCAAGATTGGTGCCAGAGTTGAAAATGCCGGTCGCGAGCGAGCGCTCGCTCTGCGGGAACCACTCAGCCACAGTCTTGATGGCGGCGGGAAAGTTGCCGGACTCGCCCAAGCCAAGCGAGAAGCGCGCAATGCCGAACTCGAGCACGGTGTTGGCCAGCGCATGGCCCATGGCGCTGAGGCTCCAGACGGCCATGATGACCATGTAGCCGATGCGCGTGCCTACCTTGTCAACAAAGCGCCCCGCGGCAAGCAGGCCGATCGCATAGGCGACCATGAATGCGGCGCCGATATGGCCGTATCCTGATTCTGTCATGCCGATGCCGTGCTCGGCGATGGGCCTCATGAGCGTGGGTTTGAGAATCGCAATGACCTGGCGGTCCATGTAGTTGATGGACGTGGCGGCGAAGAGCATGGCGCAGATGGTCCAGCGCACGCGGCCGATGCGCGCGCCTGGGGATGGTTCCATTTCGACGAGCACGCCTCGAGCGGTGGTGTTTGCCATGGTCACTGTCCTTAGAGCCGGTAGGCCTTCTTTACAAGCCGGTATGCGAGGTCGTGCGCCACTTCAAAGGCTTCATCTTCTGCGAGGCGGTGTTCGACGACGAGTTTGGCCAGGAAGGCGCAGTCGATGCGGCGGGCTACATCGTGGCGGGCGGGAATGGATAGGAAGGCGCGCGTGTCGTCGTTGAAGCCGACGGTGTTATAGAAGCCCGCCGTCTCTGTTGCGTATTCGCGGAAGCGCATCATGCCTTCCGGGCTGTCGTGAAACCACCAGGGAGGACCAAGGCGCAGACAGGGATAGTGACCGGCCAGCGGAGCTAACTCGCGGCTATAAGTCGACTCGTCAAGAGTGAAGAGAATGATTGTAAGTCCAGGCTCGTTTCCGAAACGGTCGAGCAAGGGGCGAAGCGCGTCCACGTAATTGGTAGGCCGGGGAATGTCCGCGCCGATGTCGCGGCCGTAGCGATGATAGAGCGCGCGGTTGTGATTGCGCACGCTGCCCGGATGAATTTGCATCACCAGGCCGTCTTCAAGGCTCATGCGCGCCATCTCCGTCAGCATCTGGGCGCGGAAGAGTTCATGCTGTTGCGGATTGGCGCTGCCGGCAAGAATGCGTCGATAGAGATCGGTAGCTTCGGGCGTAGAGAGGTCTGCGGTTTGCGGAGTGGGATGACCGTGGTCGGTGGCTGTGCAACCAAGGCCGCGAAAACGAGTGCGGGCCTTGCGCAGCGCATTGAGATAGCCGGGCCAACTGGCGGTGTCTTCGCCGGTCTGATGGCCGAGTTCAGCAATGTTTGCGGCAAATCCAGCGAACTCCGGATCGACAACGGAGTCGGGCCGAAACGTAGGCACAATGCGTGCCTTCCAGTTGGATTCGCGAATGGCCTGGTGATCAGCGAGCGAGTCGATGGGTGAATCGGTGGTGGCCAGGACCTCAAGATGGAACCGCTCGAAGAGCGCGCGCGGCAGGAACTCGGAAGTGCCCAGCTTCTCAGAGATCGTATCGTAGTAGAGGTCGGCGGTGGTCTCCGAGAGGCGCTGGTTGAGGCCGAATAATTCGTGAAAAGCGAAGTCGAGCCAGATGCGGGTGGGCGTTCCGCGAAAGAGAAAATAATGGCCGGCAAAGATGCGCCAGACCTTACGCGGGTCTTTCATTTCGGGCTGACCGATTTCGAGATCATCAAGCGGGATGCCCTGGCTGTAAAGCATGCGATAGACGTAATGGTCGGGTTGAACGAAGAGCATGGCCGGATTGGGGAAGGGCACATTCCGAGCGAACCAAGCGGCCTGCGTGTGCCCGTGGGGGCTTACGATAGGCAGATCCTGAACGCTCGCGTAGAGCGCCCTGGCGATGGCGCGGGCGCCTGGCTCGGCAGGAAACAATCGGTCTTCGTGAATCAGCATCTCTTCCATTGCAGTCTTTCGTGGGGCTTCCCCACCTCAGGCTCGATAGCCCATGCCTGCCAGAACGCCGCGCATGTACGCGAAGGACTCGATGACGCCGGGCATGGGGTTGTCGCCCTGAATTTCGTACTCGAGATCGACGAAGCCCTTGTAGCGGGTGGCAATGAGGGCCAGGAAAATATCGTGAATGGGCACAATCCCCTGGCCCACGGCCACCTGGCTCTCCTTGCTTTCGAAGCTGGTCAGGTCCTTGATGTGCATGTTGAAGAGGCGCGGCCCGATGGTGCGAATGGCCTGCGGAACATCCGTGCCGGCGCGGAGCGCGTGACCGACGTCGATGCAGCAGCCGATGCGCTGGTCGAAATTCCTGACGGCGGTCCACACCGTAATCGGTGACGGCCAGACCTTGTCTTCGGGACCGTGGTTGTGGATGGCGATGCGGATGTCGTATTCCTTGACGAACTTCTCCAGCCGCGGGAGGGTTGCGGGGGCCGGATCGCCGGCCACGATGACGGAGAGCCCGGCGCGCTTCGCGTATTCGAACTTGGCGCGGATGTCGTCGTCCTCGTCCTTGGGAAAGTAGATGACTCCGCCGGCGTGCAGCGAAATGCCCGCCGTGGCGTAGTCGGCAAGCGCCTTGGCTTCTTCCGCCGGGTCCATCGGCAAATGGTCTTTCACATCCTTGGCATTCAGCGCGGCCAGGTTGAGCTGCTTCATGAAGCCGATCATCTGCACGCGGGTGAAATTGCGGAAGGTGTAGCTGGCCACGCCAAGCTGCACGGGCGATGGCTTGCCTGTGGCCTGCGACGGGTCAGCAAAAGCGGGAGACGCGGAAGGCGCGGCGCAAGCGGCGGCGATGAGAGTGCTGGACTGCACGAAACTGCGACGGGAGAGAGTCGATTTCACGATGCGATTCCTCTGATCTGGTTCAAATTCCGGCCCCGGCATTCTCTTAAAACCTGCCCAAGAACTGCGTTTTAGGAAGGCCGAATTGGGTTTGTGGTTTCCCACCCATTCGCAAAGGACGCGAATGGATGGGGCACGGAGCATTTGTGGCGGGCTGACAATGGGCAAACTCCAGTTCTTGGACAGGTTCTTAGAGATGGGGCGCCCAGCCGTGTTCGTATTCGCGCCCCCACATCTTCATGGCCGCGGGGTCGTTCAGGATTTTTCCGTCCGCGGTATCGAGCGCAAGTGTCCGCTTTGTTTCCCACGAAACGTTGGAGAGCTGCAGCATGGTGACGGCGACATTGCCCACGGAGACGGGCGCGTTGAGCTTGTCGCCCTTGCGGATGGCCGCGATGAAGTTGGCGAAGTGCAGGTCGGTCATGGAATCCCGGCCGAGCGTGTCCGACGAGTCGGCTGCCTTTTCGGCGTTCACCTCGGAGATCTTCTTGCCCTTCAGGTCGTAGACTTCGTAGCCGCCGCGATCAACTATGACCGAGCCGTCGGTGCCCATGATGCACGAACCGCGATCGCGGCCGTAAAACTTCATTCCCTGGCAGCATTTTCCTTCCCAGTCGATGAGCTTGTCGTCGTATTCAAAGCTGGTGAGCAGTGTGTCATAGAACTGCCAGTCGTCTTTGAAGTGATAGCGCCCACCGGAAGAGGAGACGCGCTGCGGATAGTCAACGCCCAGTGCCCAGCGGCAGACATCCACCTCATGAGTCCCGTTGTTGAGGGTTTCGCCTGTGCCCCAGGTCTTGAACCAATGCCAGTTATACGGCTGCACGTTGTCGTAATAGGCGCGCCGCGGCGCGGGGCCCTGCCACAGGTCCCAATCGAGGGATGCGGGCACGGGCGCTTGCTTGCCCACGCCAATGGACTTGCGAATGTTGCTGTACCACGCCTTGGCGTAGTAGGCGCGGCCTATGAGGCCATTGGCGATCTTGTCGACCAGCTCCTTGGTGTGCGGGGAGGAGCGCTGCTGCGTGCCCATCTGCACCAGCTTGCCGAATTTCTTCTGCGCCTCGACGAGCAGTGCGCCCTCGGCGGGGTTGTGGCTGCACGGTTTTTCGACGTAGACGTGCTTGCCGGCCTCAAGGCCTGCGATGGCCATCGGCGCATGCCAGTGGTCGGGCGTGGCGATGGTGATGGCGTCGATCTCCTTGAGTTGCAGGATGGCGCGAAAGTCCTTGCCGACAGCCGGCGCCTCACCCATCTCGCGTTCGGTTTCGGCGGCGAACTTTTTGAGGATGTTGGATTCCACATCGCAGACATGGGAGATGCGCGCGGCGCTCCTGTTGGCTTTGAGCGAGGACAGGTGCGCATAGGCGCGTCCGTTCAGGCCAATCACGGCGAAGTTCAGGCGATCGTTGGAGCCGAGAATCTGGCCGTAACTTTTTGCGGTAGAAGCGATGGCCAGTCCTGCCGCGCCCGTCGCCAGGGTGTCGAGGAATTCACGTCGAGTCACCAATTGTTTTCTCCATCAACCAACTGTTGCTTCGTGTGCTTGGATTGCGGCCGGGATTTGCCGCGCACCTTTCCCAAGCAAGCTAGAGCGCGCCGGAGTTCTGGAGCGCCTTCTTCATCCCTGCCCAGCTGATGCGCGTGGACTCTTCCGGGGTCGCGGCACCGTGCCAATGGGTTTCAAGGCTTACAGCCTCGCGATAACCCATGCTGCGCAAGGCGCGAAACTGAGCCGTCCAGTCGATGAACCCCGTACCAACCGGCGACCATTGGATCTTGCCGTCTGCGTCTTTGACTGCGTTCTTGACGTGGCAGTGATGGATGCGGTTTTTGGGCAGCGTTTCCCAGCCGGCAGGGAAGGCGTCCAGTTCGCCGCGCATCACGGCGTTGGCGGGGTCCCAGTTGAGGGCAAAGTGCGTCGACGGGACGGCCCCGAGCGTGCGCGCGGCCTCCCGGCCGGTGGCGGTATTGCACTCGAATTCATTTTCCAGCACCAGAAGAATGCCCTGCTTGCCGGCGATTTCTGCCGCGGAGCGAAGCTTTTCGTCCATGGCTTCGCGGTAGGGGGCAATGTCGTCGAGGCGCCAGAAGTCGAAGATGCGGACCTTGCCGGTGTCGAACTGTTTGGCCAGCGCGATCGAGCGCTCCAACAACTCGTCCTGTTTTTTGAAATCGGCCTCGACAGCGCCGTGCATGTCTCCCTTGGCGCCGTAGGGCGAGCGGGGCGCGCCGGGCCAGTCGGTCTTGAAGACGGGACTGGCGATGTCGGTCACGCGGAGATTGTATTTGGTCAGTATTCTCCTGGCTTCGGCGATGTCCGCATCGCTCAGGTCCATGGTGTTCTTTCCCCACTGCGAACGAAGCTCGATCCAGCCCAGGCCGAACTCGTGGGAGATGACATAACAGACATGGTCGAAGTCAGGCGAGATTTCGTCGTTGATGACGGAGATTCGAAACGGAGAGCCGGCTGCCTGGGAACGGCCGGGAAGGGAAGTTGCAGCGGAAGTTGCGGCGGCGATGGCCGCCCCGGCAAGAAAACTGCGTCTTGAACAACCTTCCATGGAGCTCCTTTCGCGTTGCGCTGCGAAGCGCGGCAGGGAGAACTGGATGAGGGCGCCTGGAGCCGGTCACGGGCGTCAAATGCGTGAATTCCGAACCGGCGGCATTTTGTTCGAATACCGAACTAACGGTATCGAGTGCGGTCTGTCTTTGTCAAGTGGAAATCTGTCCAGGCGCGCGCCATCCAGAGCGAAGCTGCGTCCTGGCCTGGTTCGCGCGAGAGGCCGGCAGCGGGAGAGCCCGGCAAGGCGCCGGAGGACGCCTTGGAGCCAGTCCAAGAGCCGGGTTCGAGGAGCCCGGATGGGGTGGCGAAGCCGGGGGGCCTCCCACCCATTCGCAAAGTGCGCGAATGGATGGGGCACGGAGTGCTTGCGGCGGATTGGCAGAGAGCAGGTTCCGATTCTTCAACAGGTTCTTAAAACAATTCGATCGCCGGGCGCGAGTGGTTGGCAGAGGAATCGCCGCCGGCCACGTTGAGGTGTGTGACCGTCTGGCTGGCCATTCTGTACTTTTCGAAGTGGCCGGCAAGGATATTCCGAAAGGTTCGCTCGAAGCTGCCGTCCCAGGCGGTATCGTCTGCTTTTGCGGAGAGCAGGAGCAGGTGCTCACGCATCTCCAGCAGCGCGGCCTGCACGTGTTCCATCCGTTGGCGCATCACGTCCTGGAACTGGATGTGGCCCAGGGCTTGCGAGAGCCGGTTGACGCTCTCCTGGTAGTTGGCGTCCACCTCGCCGATGACTTCCAGCAGGAGCTCGCTGTTGGCGCTGAATTCCTGTTGCATTTGACCGAGCTCGGACACCAGGTGGCCCATGGTCTTGCTCGCCTCGTGTATCTCGATCGAGGCTTTGGCTGCATCCATTTCGGAATCGACCCTCTTGCAGGTGGCGTTGATCTTGTTGCCGATGTCGGCAGCGGCCTGGGTAGCGAGCACGGCGAGCTTGCGAACCTCGAAGGCGACTACGGCAAAGCCTCTCCCTGCCTTGCCCGCCTGTGCGGCTTCGATCTCGGCATTGAGGGCAAGCAGGCTGGTCTGCTGGGCAATCGAGGTGATGACCTTGATCAGCGGGGTCAGTGCGCCAACCTCGTTGGCCAGGCCCTGGATGCGCTCGAAGTTGGTGCGCAACTCGCTGGTCTGCTCCTCCATCTGCATCTCGATGGCGGCGATAATCTCTTTGTTGCTTTCCACGCGTGCGTGCGTGCTCTCCGTCAAGGCTTTGCCGCTCTGAATCGAGCGCCCGATGTGCTCCCTTTGCAGGTTGGACTGTTCGATGAGCAGTCCAATCTGCTCGATGACCTGTATCACCTCGCGCTCGGATTCGGCAATCGAGTCGCCGATCTGGCCGTGGAGGACGTCGATGTAGGGTTTGGATTCACCAATCTCGCCGTGGAGGGATTTTCGGGATGCGAGCATGTTGGAGATTTCGCTGAATTTGTACTGGCCGAAGGCCCACATTTCGGCGACCGAACGCCGCGCCTCGGCGAAATGCCTGCGCTTGTAGAGCAGGCCCGGAAGAGCGACAAAAAGGAAAATGAGTGCGGCGATGCGGAGCCGGTAGGGAGCCAGTTCGGGGCCGAGAGCGTATGACAGGGAGAGCCAGAGTAGAAAAAGAAGAGCGGTGCGAATCAACCCTTCGGAAACGAGCCTTCTCCGGATACGGTTCAAGCGGCCCTTGCGGTCAAACTCAAGCGCATCGGGGTTGCCGGCGCCGAGCTGGGAGTGCGCGGGAACGGCGGGTTGAACGGATGTGAACGCGGCAGAGGCCATGAATTTACGCTCCCGGCAAGACTTTCCTGATCACCCTCACCAAGTCGTCGCCCGAGACAGGCTTGACCAGCCAGCCGGTGGCGCCGAGCCGTTTGCCTTCATCGCGCTTGGCGGCTTCGCTCTCCGTGGTCAGCGTGAGAATGGGAACGAAGCGCATGCCAGGCAGGGCACGCACCTTGCCGATCAGCTCCATACCGCCCATTACGGGCATGTTGATGTCGGTGAGGATGAGGTTCGGCTTGAGGCCAGAGTTCAGCTTGTCCAGCGCGGCCTGCCCATGGCCCGCCGTTTCCACTTGGAAGCCATTCATCGCCAGATTTGTCTTGAGGCTCAACAGCATTGTGGCCGAGTCGTCCACAACGAGAATTGTCATGGCCATGAAAGCCCCTCAGAGTGCGCCGTGGGAACGGGCTGGAAGCCGGCTCCGGTCACTTCGATGCACCGGGCGCACAATTGGCTCATCGGCAGAATCCATCGGAGGGTTAACCAGTATGGAAAGAGTTGACAAGGGGGCCTCAAGAATTGGAAGAACAGGGATGGTCCGGTTCGCGCACGGCTGTCAACGGGCAAGGGCGAGCATGGCCCCGGCGATCGAGCTGAGCGGCAGGACCTTGTCCACACCGTTGAGCTTGATCGCCTCCTTGGGCATGCCGAAGACCACGCAGCTGGCCTCGTCCTGCGCGATGGTCACCGCCCCGGCCTGCTTCATCTCCAGCATGCCGCGCGCGCCGTCGTCGCCCATCCCGGTGAGGATGACGCCGACGATATTCTGCCCCGCGTAGCGGGCCGCGGAGCGAAACAGCACATCGACGGAGGGGCGATGGCGGCAGACCAGTGGTCCGTCTTTCACTTCGACGTAGTAGCGCGCCCCGCTCCGCTTTAAGAGCAGGTGATGATTGCCCGGCGCAATCAGCGCGCGTCCGCGCAACACCGTGTCGTTGGTCTCCGCTTCCTTCACGGTGATGTTGCACAGGCCGTCGAGCCGGTTGGCAAATGCGCGCGTAAACAGTTCCGGCATGTGCTGCACAATCACGATGCCCGGCGTATCGGCGGGAAGCGTCTCGAGAAGCGTCTTCAGCGCCTCGGTGCCGCCCGTCGAGGCGCCGATCACGACAACTTTCTCGGTGGTCTCGGCCATGGCGTGGGTGGCCGGGGAGAGAATGGCGTCGGCGGTCAACTTGGGCTCGACGGTGTGGCTGGGACGCAGGATGCGGAGCTTGGATGCGGCCGCAGCCTTGACTGCCTCGCAGAGTGTGATACGCGAGTCCTCGATGAACTGCTTGGTTCCCAGGCGCGGCTTGGCGATGATTTCGACTGCGCCGTAATCCAGCGCCTTGAAGGTGCTCTGCGCGCCCTCCTCGGCCAGGCTCGAACAGATCACGACCGGAATGGGGTGCTGGCTCATGATTTTCTTGAGAAAGGTGAGCCCATCCATGCGCGGCATCTCGATGTCGAGGGTGATGACGTCGGGAACCTGTTCACTGATGCGGTCGGCCGCGACAAACGGATCACCGGCGGTGGCGATGACCTCGATCTCCGGGTCCGAAGAAAGCACATCGCGCAGCGTCTGCCTTACCACGGCGGAGTCGTCGACGACGAGCACGCGAATCCTCTGTTGTTCCACAACTGCCGCCTTTCTGTCTCCGCCGCTGTCCGTGCCGTCGGAGCGTGTCGCCGGGGTTCCGGTTCAGGCCGGATCAGCCCAGCCGCCTGAGAAGAACCTCTCCGGTCTCGGTGTTGAATTGGATGTTCATGCCCGTGGTGCCGCCCAGGCTGGACGCGACCACCGCAAAGCCGTGAGTGCGCAGACCCCTCAGCGCGGCCTCGCAATTCAATCTGCCCACCGTGGGGCGCGTGGCGGCGTTGATGGCCGCCAGGACGTCCGCGCCCCCGAACAGCTTGACCTGCACCTCGGACCGCTGCGCGCCCAGAGCGTCGAATCGGCCGGCCAGGTCGCGAATGGCGAAGTCCACGTAACGCCGTCCGGCGGCCTGGTTTCGCTCTGCGGACAGGCCCGCCGGGCAGGCGGGAAGCATGGGATGGCAGAGGGCGCCCGCGCCCAGCCGCGGAGCCAGAAACGCAATCCCCACGCAGGAGCCGAGCACGGTGCGCAGGATGGTTGGCCCGGTCACCAGGTGCGACTCGCCTGGCTGCACGTACACCTCCGGCAAGGGGGCCTCAAGCCTGGGCATCGACCCTCCGGTAGAGCGCCGGCGCCACCGGGCTGAGGGGAAGGTTCATGTCGTGCAGGGTTTCGGCGTGGCCCACAAACATGTATCCGCCCGTCGCCAGGTGGCCGGCCAGCTTGCCCAGGATGCGCTCCTGGGTGGGCCGGTCGAAGTAGATGATCACGTTGCGACAGAAGATGGCGTCAACTTTTTCGAGGATCCCGTACTCGGCATCCATGAAGTTGAGGCGGCGAAACTCGACCGTGCGGCGCAGCTCCGGCGCCACCCGCACCAGTCCTGAGTCCCGGTCGCGGCTGCGCAGGAAGTACCTGCGCTGCAGAGCCGCGGGAATGGGTGCGACGACATCCTTGGAATACACGCCGCGATCGGCCTTGGCCAGCACGGTGGTCGAGATATCGGTGGCCAGAATCCTGAAGCGGAAGCCGGGATGGCCCTGGGCGTATTCGCTCATCACCATGGCCAGCGTGTAGGGCTCTTCGCCCGTCGAGCAGCCCGCGCTCCACACCAGCAGCGGCCTTCCCGAGCGATTGCGCGCGGCCAGGTCGGGCAGCGCCTGGGAGGTCAGGAATTCGAAGTGCCGCGGTTCGCGGAAAAAGTCGGTCTTGTTGGTGGTCACCACGTCGATCAGGTGCAGAATCTCGTCCTTGGGCCGCTGGCGCCCGAAGAGAGCCTCGCAGTACTGCCCGAACGAGTCGAGGTTGAGCGCCTTCAGCCGCCGCTTGATGCGCACCTCGAGCATGGTTTTCTTCTCCGAGCCCAGGGCTATGCCGGCTTCGGTATAGATCAGATCGCAGAGCCGCGCATAGTCCCGCGCGGAGATCGATTCCTCGTGTGCAATCATCGCGTGAACGGAGCGGCGCCGGGGGCATCGCGCAACCTCGACGCCGCTCGCCCCGCCCCATTCCCTCCCTTATGCTGCAACTTCCATCAGCTGCTTGTTCGGACCCTCGGCGCGAACCGCGGCCAGCTCCTCGGCGGAGAAGACCCGATCGATGTCCAGGATCATGATGAACTGCGTATCGCGCTTGCCCATCCCCTTGATGAAGTCGGTGCGGATGTGGGTGCCGATGCGCGGCGCCGGCTGAATCTGCTCCGGCTCCAGATCGATCACCTCCTCCACCGAGTCGGCCAGCGCCCCGATCACCGTCGATTCGTTCTCGAGCAGCACCTCGACGACCACAATGCAGGTGTTGCGCGTGCTCTCGGTCTTCGACATCTCGAAGCACAGGCGCAGATCGACCACCGGCACCACGCTGCCGCGCAGGTTGATGACCCCGGCCATGAAATCCGGAGTGCGGGGAATAGATGTGATGGTGGTGAGATCAAGCACCTCTCTTACCTTGGCCACATCGGTGGCGAAGGTCTCGTTGCCGAGCTTGAAGGTAAGATACTGCCGTGTCTCCGTAATCTCGCTGACACTCATGATTGAACTCCTTTCCGATTCTGAAGACTTGGGGGCGAGGGCCGCGCTGGGCGGCCCGCGCCCTCACTGGTCAGTAACGCTCGAACTCCTGATCGAGGTCGTCGTGCTTGTCGTTGAGCCGCAGGCTGACGCCGCCCCTGGCCTGAGGCCGGGCCGCGGCCGGGGAGCCGTGGCCATTCGGTTTCGCTGCCTTGGACGGCGCTGCGCTTGCCTGCCTGGCGGGCTTTCCGCTCACCGGGCGGCGCTGCCGGCCCCCCTCGTCGTCGCCGGTGTGGAAGAAGGAGAGAGCGCTGACCAGCTGATCGGACTGGCCGGTCAGCTCCTCGGTCGTCGAAGCCATCTCCTCGGAGGCCGAGGCGTTCTGCTGGATCACCTGCTCCAACTGCTGCAGCGCCTTGTTGATCTGCTCGGCGCCGGTGTCCTGCTCCTTGCTGGCCGCGGTGATCTCCTGCACCAGCTCGGCCGTGCGCTGGATGTCGGGCACCAGCTTGTCCAGCATCTCGCCCGACTTCTCCGAGACCTTCAGCGTGGAGGCGGAGAGCTGGTTGATCTCCCCTGCAGCCTTCTGGCTGCGCTCGGCCAGCTTCCTGACCTCGGCCGCCACCACCGCAAAGCCCTTGCCGTGCTCGCCGGCGCGCGCCGCTTCAATGGCAGCGTTCAAGGCCAGCAGGTTGGTCTGGCGCGCAATCTCCTCGATGATCGAGATCTTGTTGGCGATCTCCTTCATCGCGGCCACGGCTTCGAGAACCGACTTGCCGCTCTCCTGCGCGTCCTTGGCGCTCTTGTTGGCGATCTTGTCGGTCTGCTGGGCGTTGTCGGCGTTCTGCTTGATGTTCGACACCATCTCCTCCATCGAGGACGAAGCCTCCTCGGCCGCCGCCGCCTGCGCGCTGGCGCCCTTGGAAACCTGGATCGACGCTGTCGAGATCGACTGGCTGGCCGCCGACACCTCACCGGCGATGGCGCGAATGTCGGAGACCGTCCGCGTCAGGCCCGCAACCATCGAGGCCAGCGCCTGCATCAGCTTGTCTTGCGGAGAACGCTCGCGGATATCGACCGTGAGGTTGCCGTTGGCGATCTCCTCGGCCGCCGCGGTGATCTCGTTCATGGCCGCGATCAGGGCGTTGAGGTTGTTCTTGATGGTGTTGAAGTCGCCGTAGTAGGTGTCGGTGATCTGCGCCGGGATGTCGCCTTTGCTGATCAGGTCTACATACCTCGCGGAGACGTTCAGCGGATTGATCACGGCGTCCAGAACCGCGTTGACGCCGCGCACGATCTCCGCGTAAGCGCCGCGGAATTGATCGTGCTGGCCGCGCTCGGTGAGCTTGCCGGCGTTGGCCGCCTCGCTGAGCCGCAACAACTCCTTCTGCAGCCCCTGCAGCACCTGCGCCACGTTGTTGACCGCGACCTTCATCTTTTCGTGGTCGCCCTTGTAGGTCTGCGCGATCAGCTCGTCGATCTTGCCCGCCGAGATCTGCGCCAGGATGCGGTTGCCTTCACCGATGGGCAGCAGAATTGCATCCAGCATGGTGTTGACGCCGCGCACGATCTCGGCAAACGCGCCCTGGAACTGCTCCGGCTTGCCGCGGTCGGCGAGCTGGCCTTCTTTGGATGCTTCGATCAGCCGCGCCAGCTCCCTCTGCAGGCTCTGCGTGACGGTGGCCACGTTGTTGACCGCGACTTTCATCTTTTCGTGGTCGCCCTTGTAGGTTTGGGCAATCAGCTCGTCGATCTTGCCCGCGGAGATCTGCGCCAGAATGCGGTTGCCTTCGCCGATGGGCAGCAGAATTGCATCCAGCATGGTGTTGACGCCGCGCACGATCTCGGCAAATGCTCCCTGGAACTGCTCCGGCTTGCCGCGGTCGGCAAGCTGGCCTTCCTTGGATGCTTCGATCAGCCGCGCCAGCTCCCTCTGCAGACCCTGCGTGACGGTGGCCACGTTGTTGACCGCGACCTTCATCTTCTCGTGGTCGCCCTTGTAGGTCTGCGCGATCAGCTCGTCGATCTTGCCCGCGGAGATCTGCGCCAGGATGCGGTTGCCTTCGCCGATGGGCAGCAGAATTGCATCCAACATCTCGTTGACGCCCTGGATCATCTCGCGATGGACGCCGTTGAACAGGGTTGCCTTGCCGCGCTCGGAAAGACGCCCCTCCTTGGAAGCATCCACCAGGCGCATGATCTCGTCGAGAACCAGCGCCGAATCGTCTTCCATCCCCTGCGCCCTGCCGCTGGCCCGGTCCTGGGCCCCGTGGCCGTTTCCGTGTCCGTTGCCGGCGCCCGCAGGCTTCCGGCCTTCACTTACCAATGTCGTCGACATGAATTCCGTCCCTCCTTGTTGCTTGAGTTCGTTCCCTGCCAAGCCGGCCGTCCCTTGTGCTTGTGCATCTCCCTTTGCCCTGGGCCGGACCGCGAGGAGCGCGCGACTGAAGCGGGTTCCCTGGTTGTTGACAGGCGCTGGGTTTTTCACCGAACGCCGACGATGCCTTGCTCGGATCTCGCAGGCGGGCCGAGCGTGCCGGGCCCGGCACGGGGAGAAGCCCGCGCGCCGTGGTTGTGCGCGCCGGCGCGCATCGCGTCGGCCACCAGCCGCTCGGGGTCGAGAATCAGCGCCACGCGCCCGTCGCCCAGAATGGTGGCGCCGGAGACCGCCTGCACATGGCGGTAGAAGCGGCCCAGGTTCTTGATCACGGTCTGGCAGTTGCCCAGCACCCGGTCCACCACAAAGCCGAAGCGGCCTTCTCCGCTCTCCACCACCATGATCTGTTCGAGCTCCGGCCTCCTGGTGCGCACACCGAAGTGCTCCCGCAGGCGGATGTAGGGAACCATCTCTCCGCGCACGTTGGCCACATGCTTGCCGTTGGCTCGCTCGATATCCGCCGTGGACAATTCGATGCATTCCAGAGTGCTGGCCAGCGGCAGCACGAAGCAGGCCTCCTCGACGCTGACCAGCAGCCCGTCGATGATGGCCAGGGTCAGCGGCAGGCGCAGGGTCACGCTGGTGCCCTGGCCCGGTTTGCTGGCCACTTCGATGGTGCCGCGCAGGCTCTCCACCCGCTGCCGCACCACATCCATGCCCACGCCGCGGCCGGAGACGTCGGTCACCTGTTTGGCGGTGGAAAAGCCGGGCTGGAACAGGAGCGCAAAGATCTCGCCCTCGCCGAGCTGCGCGTTGGCCGCAACCAGGCCCCTTTCGACGGCGCGCTGCCGCACCGCCTCGGCGTCGATGCCGCCGCCGTCGTCGGAGACCACGACCAGCACGCTGGCCCCGGAGTGGCGCGCCGAGAGGTGAATCTTCGCGGTGGCGCGCTTGCCGCGCTCGGCGCGCACTCCGGACGGCTCGATGCCGTGATCCATGCTGTTGCGGATCAGGTGCATCAGCGGATCGCCCAGCTGATCGATGACCGTCTTGTCCAGCTCCGTTTCGGCCCCCTCCATGGTCAGCTCCACATCCTTGCCCAGGTCGCGGGCCAGGTCGTGCACCAGGCGGCGGAACTTCTCGAACGTGGCGCGGATGGGCAACATGCGGATGTTCATCGAGGTCTCGCGCAGCGCCGCGGTCAGCCGTTCGATCTCCTCGGCCACCTCGGCCACCTCCGGATCGTCGCGCCGGGCGCTCAGCTCCGCGAGCCGGGCCTCGACCGTGACCAGCTCGCCCACCAGGTCGACGAACTGGTCGAGCCTGGCGGCGGGCACCCTCAGGCTGCTGGCCGTGTCCGGCTTGTCGTAGCTGCGGCGGCCGCCGCTGGAAGCGCGCGGCTCCTCCAGACCCCTGGGGGCCGCATCGCCGCTGGCGGCCGGGGATGCCTGCGGTTCCCCAATCGGTTCGATGCCGAGCTCGCAGCTGTCTTCGACAAAGATGAACACATCGCGGATGGCGTCGCGCTCGACGGCAGTGGCCAGCACCATCTCCCAGCAGACATAGCAGCGCTCCGGGTCGAGCTCGCCCAGGGGCGGAACCATGGCCATGGAGGCCTTCACCGCGAGGCCGCCCATCTGCCGCAGCTCACCGAACAGCAGCAGGGGGTTGGAGCCGTTCAGCAGCAGATCGGGCCCCGGCGCAAAGTGGATGGCCCACTGCCGCACCGGGCCTGTGCCGGGGGACGGTCCGTGTTGAGTCTTCGAGCTCTGGGACTTGGCAGAAGGTTTCTCGTGGAGGCCGGCGAGCTTGCGCACCCGGGCAAGAATCCCGGCGCAGACCTCGCTTTCAGCGGCACCTTCGCGCTCCTCCAGCATGGCGCGAATCTGGTCCAATGCGGAGAGGGTCAGATCGATCAGCTCGGCGCCGACCTGCAGCCGCCCGTTGCGCACCTCGTCGAAGGCGTTTTCCAGGTTGTGGGTGAAAACGGCCAGGTCCTCGAAGCCGAACATCGACCCCGACCCCTTGATGGTATGCAACGCCCGGAAGACCCGACCCACCAGCTCCCGGTCGGCGCGATTCTCGTTCAGTTCCAGCAGCGCCGACTCCAGGTCGACGAGAATCTCGTGCGCCTCTTCCCTGAAGCTCTGCTTGAACTGCTCGGCGTTCCCAGCGGTTGACACGCTTGCACTCCGCAAATCTATCCGACCTTGGCCAGGGCTGAAAACGAGGTAAAGCCGGCCTCGGCCAGCGCGGCGGTGACCGCCTCCGGCGCCACGTCCGAGATGGCGAAGGCGATGGCCGATCGGCGCGCCTCCTCGCTGGCGGCCCAAAGCAGCTGCACCGCGGTCACATCCAGATACGTGGCGCCTTCGAGCGAAACGCGGAGGTCCCGGCCGGATCCGAGCGCCTCGGTCAGCAGAGACTTCAGCTCCGAGGCGCATCCGATGTCGATGGCGCCTTCGAGCCGGAGCTCATTCCCGGTGCCGGTTTCTTCCCGCACGATTCCCATCGAAAGCTCCGTGGCGCGTTGCCCACCGGGAGACACAGCAATTGGTCCGTTCAAAAGGTCAGGCCAGAGAAAGCCCGGTTGGCGTTCGTTGTGGCCCAGTTAAAGAGGCTGCTTAGAGACGAGACCGGCCATGCTCCTGACGTTCGGCCAGCTGCTGGTTGATTTTCGCTGCGACGACGTGGCCGGGGTTGCTCCTCATCCCCAAACGACCATGCCGGCACAGCGGCGCTTCGCATTCAGTTCATCGGCAGGAATAGAGCAATTGTCAGTGCGTTCTTGACGGAGTTGGATTAGGCGAATCTCAGAAATCCCAGGCGGAATTCACACCCCAGCGTGCCATGCGCACCGGAAGATTTGAAGAAGTGCAGACTCGGCCCCGCTGGGTACTCTGTTCCCGACTGCGCGAGGTCAGTTCCGCGGCGCTCTTCTGCCCGACTCTGCCGCGAGATCGAGGTCTCGGGCCAGGGGACACCCGTTGCATTGCGCCGTTCTGCCGCAGTGCGATTTGCCAACAGCCACCACCAACGCGTGGAACTCGTTAAAGAGGCGCGCGTGGGTGGCCGCAGGGTCGGGAGCGAAGGCCTGCCGTGTGAGATCGACCAGAGACTCATAACCCTTGCGGCCCGGCGGCGGGTTGAGAAGCTGGTGCCGCTGGGCGATGCGGCGCAGATACTCGTCGGCGACGGGGACGGGTTGGTGGAGAGCGTAGAGCAGGATCGCGTCGGCGGTTTCGGGGCCTACGCCGGGGAGCGCGAGGAAACGGCGGCGCAGGGTCGAGGTTGGCGTGGCCGCGAGTACGTCGAGAGAGCCGGCAAACTCCTGGTCGAGCATGGCTATGAAGGCTTTGAGTGCGGAGGCTTTGCGTGTTTGAAAGCCGCTGGGGCGGATCATCGTCTCCAGGTCTTTGAGTGCCACAGCGCGGAGCCCATCGAGCGTAAGCGCGCCCGCTGCCCGCAGATTGCGCAGCGAGCGCTCGACCGCCTTCCAGGCGGTGTTCTGGGTCAGATAGGCGCCGAGGATGACTTCGAAGGAGGTTTCCGCCGGCCACCAGTGTTGCGGGCCGTAGGCGCTCGCCAGCAGATCGTGCATGCGGCGTAGGCGCTCAGGGCGCGTGGGCGCGCGCCTCATGGCAGCGAATCCACGGATGGCGGACACTGCAGTTGCTGCTTCCACTCGAGGATGCGAGCACGGGCCGAGGCGGCTTCGGCAGGCTCGATGTGGCCGGCCTGCTGCAGGGCGATGGAGAGCGCGGTGTGGGCCAGCGGGTCATCGGGCGTGAGGACGGTGAGCGCCAGGGCCGCGCCAACCGCTTGGCTGAGCTGGCCCGAGTCGCGCAGGGCGCGGATCAGGCCGTGATGGGCCTCGACGTGGGCCGGGTCGGCGGCAATGGCGGCGCGAAAGGCCTGGGCTGCATCTGTCGCTGAACCGGCGGCGAGCAGATCGAGTCCGCGTTGAGAGTATGCGTCGGCGGTGGAAGAAGCAGTCACGGCTGAATTTAGGATAAAGTACGAGCCGCTGCGAGTTTTGCAATGGGCTAAGGAGGGCGGGCATGGGCGAGGGAAGCATGAAGAGTCATACGGAGTACATGGTCTTTGAGACGCGCAAACGGCGGGAGATGGTGCACATTACCGACGAGGTGGAAAAGATTGTGCGGCGTAGCGGCGTGTGCGACGGGCTGTGTTTTGTTTCGCCGATGCACATCACCGCGGCCGTGTACGTGAACGACCTGGAGAGCGGGCTGATCGAGGACATCGGCAAGTGGCTGGAGGAACTGGCGCCGGCGCGGCCCGATTACAAGCATCACCAAACGGGCGAGGACAACGGCGATGCGCACCTGAAGTCGCTGCTGCTGCACCACGAGACTACGCTTCCGGTTACCAATGGCCGGTTGGACCTGGGCACGTGGCAGCGCGTCTTCTATGCCGAGTTCGACGGGCAGCGGCGCAAGCGCGTCATCGTGAAGGTGTTGGGGATTGAGTAGACGGAGGGACGGCTTCTGGCCCAGAATCGCGGAGGGGGCAGGTTGCCGAGGAAATGCTCCCTCCGTCAACGTGTCGCACCCGGCCTCACAGGAAAGGACCTCCGATCAACGTCGCTTTCATCAGGGAAGTGGGGCCATGGCGCTGGGTCAGGCGGACGGCGGTGCGCCAGTTTTACAAGCGGGTTCTCAAGCGCGACCACGCGATGCAACTGCCGACGGGCGAGTGGATTACGCTGCCCATCGCCGACCGCTTTGCCAGCGAAGCATTCATTACCGAGGCGGATGTGGACTGGGGCAGCGAGAGCCTGTTTGCGTCGATGCTGAAGAGGCAAGGCGTTTTTCTGGATGTCGGAGCGCACATCGGCTACTACAGCCTGTACATGCTGCCGCGCGTGGTCGAGGTCTTCAGCCTCGAGCCCGATCCGCGGGTGCGGGTTCTGCTGGAGCAAAACGTGGGCGGGCGGCGCAAGGTTACCGTGATTCCGTCGGCGGTGGGAGCGAGGCCGGGGCGGGCGCGGTTTACGCTCGAACCGCATTCCGAGGTCTCGCACCTGGCGGATGAAGGCGACGATCCCGGCAACCAGATTACCGTGGATGTGGTCACGATCGACGGGTTTGTTCGCGCGCGCGGACTGGCGGTCGAAGCGATCAAGATCGACGTGGAAGGCCACGACACCGAGGCGATCAAGGGCGCGCTGAACGTGATGGCCGAGCAGCAGCCGCTGGTGCTGACCGAGGCGCGGCCCGATGCGGCGTTGTTCGGGCTGACACACGAGGTTGGATACCGCGTGTTTGCGTTTGTGCGCCACCGGCGCACGCGAAAAAAGTGGTTTGTCGAACTGTTCGTAGACCGCCCGCATCCCGGAGTCACTAAGATGCTCTTCCTCGTCCCGGATCGGCTGACGGGAGATTTCGAGCGCCTTTCAGGCCAACTGATCCCTGTTCCCTGACCCCTGTTCCCTGCCTTTCTCACGCTTCATGCGCTGTGGGAACATGCGGCTGCGGCACCAGTTCGGTGAGGGCGATTCCGGCCAGGATGAGCAGTGCGCCGGATGCGGGGCGGAGGCCGAGCCGCTCGCCCATGACGAGAAACGATGTGATCCAGGCGAAGACGGGCTCGAGGGTGATAAGCATGGCTGTGTGGGTGGGCGGCAGGACGGATTGCGCCCAGCTCTGGATGGAAAAGGCAGCGGCGGTGGCGAGGACAGCGGCGATGGCGAGAGCGATGGCGAGGCGCGGCGTCCAAACGATGTGGGGTTGCTCGATGAAGGGCAGGCTGAGGGCCATGAAGACGGCGCAGAAACCAACTTGAAGCACGGCGAGGGGCCGGAAGCCAATGCGCGGCGAGATGTGGCTGAGGGCGATGCAGTGAAATGCAAAACCGACGGCGCAGCCCAGGGTGAGCAAGTCGCCCTTGTTGATGGAAGAAAGATCGGGCAGCAGCCCGGCTACGGAGCCCATCGCTGAGGCCGGTCTGATTGCGGCAGCGGCGGGAGCGGTGAGGAGGATGATGCCGGTGAAGGCCAGCGCTGCACCGGCGAAGGCGTTCCAGCGGGGCTTGCGGGCGCCCGGCACGTGCAGGCCGGGGATCGAGGAAAAGAGTGGGACAAGGACCACGACCAGCCCGGTGATGAAGGCGGATTTGGAGGACGTGGTCAGGGCCAGGCCGGTGGTCTGGAACTGGTAGCCGGTGGCGAGACAGAGGCCAACCAGCGCGCCGGAGGCGATTTGCCAGCCGCGGATGCCGCGCCAGAATTGGCGGTCGGCCCGGTGGTAGGCCGCGGCCAGGACTAGGAAGGCAAGCGTCATCCGCACCAGGTTGAAAGCGGCGGGGGTTGCGTCGGCCAGCGCGCCTTTGATGAGGACGAAGGTCGATCCCCACACGGCAACCACAAACAGCATGAGCAGATAGGCGCGCAGCTTCATCTGCATGGATTATTGCAGTTGCGTTCAGTTGAGCGACTCATGAGAGCCGGATGCGAGGGCTACTGAGCGTGAATATCGGCTGCGTAGGACTGTTGACCGGCGACCCAGGTCTCCTTCACCTCAGTGTGGAGAATGGCGGCCGGGGCGACGGTGTAGAGGTCGCGGTCGACGAGGATGAAGTCGGCCTCGTAGCCGGGGATGAGCTTGCCTTTGCGCGTCTCGGCAAATTCGGCGTAGGCCGAGCCTTGCGTGTAGGCGTAGAGGGCCTGGCCGCGGGTCAGCTTGTTCTCGTTGAAGTAGGTCTTCGTGCCCGCCTCGTTCATGCGCGTGACGGCGGCATAGAGGCCGCGGAAGGGTGTGATGGGCTCGACCGGGTAGTCGGTGCCGAAGGCCAGCGCTACGCCGGCGTCGAGGAAGGCCTTCCAGGCATAGGAGTAGGCGGCGCGTTGCGGGCCGAGGCGGTCTTCGGCCCAGTTCATGTCCGTGAGCAGGTGGTTGGGCTGCATGGAGGCGATGATTCCGAGATCCTTGAAGCGGGGAATGTCGGCGGGATCGACGACCTGGGCATGTTCTATGCGATTGCGGGGCACAGGGCATGTCATCTTCTCATCCATGGGTCTCGGGGGGACGCCATAGAGGCGGCATGTGCTCGGCAGATGCCCCACTTCTGCCTGCTCAAGCGCATCCAGCGCCATCGATACAGCCCTGTCGCCAATGGCATGGAAGCCGAGCTGAAAGCCCGCACCCGACCGCTCGAAGGCCATCTTGTTGAGCTGGTCCTGCGTGTACTGAAGCAGGCCTGTGTTGCCGGGATCGTCCGCGAAGGGTGTTTTCATGGCCGCTGTCCGCGAGCCCAGTGACCCGTCCATGAAGCCCTTGAGGAAGCCGGTGTGCAGCAGCGGGTCGTTCAGGTCGTGGTGGGCGCGCATGCGGAGGAGTTGATCGAGCGGAGCGCGGAAGGGAAGCCATTCGGTGATGCGCAGGTTGAGCCTAGCCTGCTTTTCAAGCTCCTCGAAGACGAGAAAATCCTGCCAGTCGCTGAAATCCTGGACGCTGGTGACGCCGTGAGCGAGGGCGTCGGCGATGGCCAACTGGTCGCCGCGGAGGCGCTCGTCGTGGCTGGGCGGGGGAATGATTTTGTAAACCAGGCCCTGCGCCGACTCGCGCAAGATTCCGGTGGGTTCGCCGTTGGCGTCGAGGTCGATGGCTCCTCCCTGCGGCGGCGCGGTTTTGCCGGTGATGCCGGCGGCGGCTAGAGCCGTGGAGTTGGCGATGGAGATGTGACCGTCGATGCGGTCGAGAAATGCGGGATGGTCCCCGGTCACCTTGTCCAGGTCCTGGCGCGTGGGGAGGGTCTTTTCGGCCCAGAGGGTGTGGTCCCAATTGCCGCCGGTGAGCCAGTGGCCGGGGGGTGCGCTGTCGGCGAAGGTCTGAATCCTGGCCAGCATGGCGGCGAGGGAGGGGACGCCGGTCAGGTCGACGTTGAGCTTGGTTTGGCCGGCGCTGCCCAGGTGTGTATGGGCATCGTTGAAGCCGGGAAACACGTAGACGCCCGTAGAGGCCGTATTGAGGTCGCGCAGTCGAGTGTGGGGCCTGGCCAGGCGCTTGATCTCCTGGTTGGGTCCGACGGCCAGGACTTTTCCGCCGCCGATGGCCATGGCCTGAACGGTCTGGGGATGGTCTTCCGCGAGACCGATGCCGGTATAAAGGACGGCGTTGAAGAGGATCAGGTCAGGCTCGGCGTTGGCCGGCGGGGGTGCAGCTTGAGCAGGGCTGAACGATGGGAGTGCGAGCACTGCGGCGAACAAGGCGAAGGAGACGCGCATGGGCGGAGTTTAGCAGAGACGAGCTACTGCTCCGCAGCCCATTCCGTCATGGCGAGGGTAAGAAGCAGCACGCGTTTAAGCCCAGCCTCGCGATCCCTGGCGGAGTACCACTCGGAGCGGGTGTGGGCTCCGCCGCCTTCGCCCCCGGCGCCCATGGAGAGCGCGGGAATGCCCAGGGCGAGGGGAACGTTAGCGTCGGTTGAGCCCAGGCGGAGGTCGGTGCGCAGGCCCAGATGGCGGTCGACGGCGCGGAGGGTTTCCAGCAGCACCGAATCCAGAGGCAGGTTGGCCGCCGGCCGGTCGCCGATAGTTTGAATAGCGAACGACAGTGAGCCTTTAGCGGGCGTGGAGCCGGCCCGGGCCGATGTGTTGACGCGGGCTACGGCATCTTCGACGGCGCAATAGAGAGCAACCTCGAGGCGCGTGAGCTGATCGCCGCTGGTGGAGCGCGTATCGATGCTGGCCTGCACGCTCTCGGGGATGGAGTTGACGCTGGTGCCGCCTTGGATGGTGCCGATGTTGAGCGTGGTGCGAGGTTCCTCGGTGAGAGGAGTCTGGGCCAAGATGGTGAGCGCAGAGGCGAGCGCGGCGATGGGGTTGGGCGTGCCGGCGTCGGTAAAGCTGTGGCCACCGGGCCCGCTGATCAGGACCATGTAGCGTTTGCTGCCCAGAGCCTGGGTGACGGCGGAGTCGGAGCCGGCGCCGTCGAGGACGATGTGGGCCCCGATGCGGCCAGCCAGGGCGGTCTGCTCATAGAGATGGCGAATGCCGCGCAGGTCGCCTTCGCCCTCTTCGCCCACGTTGCCGAGAAAGAGCAGGGAAGCGGGCAGCTCGATGCGGGACTGGACCAGCGCATGGGCCAGGGCAAGGAGCCCGGCGACTCCCGCGCCGTTGTCGCAGGCGCCCGGAGCCTCCAGGCGATCTCCGTTGACTACCGGGTTGAGGGGAGTTCCGGCGGGGAAGACGGTGTCGAGATGCGCGGAGAGGACCACGATGGGGCCGGTGCTCTCCGGAGAGAGATTGGCGGCGGGGAGAAAGCCAAACACATTGCCGATCTCGTCTATGCGCACGTGGCCAAGGCCGGCTTCGTCGAAGCGCTCTGCCATCCAGGCCGATCGGGCCTCTTCGCCGAAGGGCGGCGCGGGGATGGCGACCAGCGCGGATTGCCAGTCCATGATGCGTTTGGGATTGCCGTGCAGCCAGGCGAAGGCAGCGTGAACCGGCCGTTGTCCGGCAAGGGCCGTGACGCGGGAGAAAGCCGAGCTGCGCGGGAAGATGGGCATGGCTGCGCTTCAAGGGTAGCAGGGGAGATGCTGGCGCACGGTGCCCGCCGATCGAAATCGCTTGAATGCCTTGAAGATCGTCACCGTCACTTTAGGACGCTGGAAGTCTCCTCGACAGCAGCGCAGCCATGTCACGCCGTCCGTCTGCAATGACGGCAATGAAGACGGTTTTGGCACGAATCCGGTAGAGAATGCGATAGGGTCTGAAGAAGAGCTGGCGATGATCGGGCCTGCCCTGTCGCAGCAACTCCGGGGGGTGGGCTCCACGGTTGGGAAAATCCTGAAGAGTCAGCGCGGCACGCACAATCTGGCGTGCAACATAGTTGGCAGCTTCCATCGAATCGTTCCGGGCGATGAACTGATGGATGGCCTGCAGGTCCTTTCTTGCGCCAGACGTAAAGCGGACGTTGAAGGCCATCAGCCTTGCACGGCTTCCACGCCGAATTCCACCATGATGTCTTCGATAGGGACCGTGTCGCCGGCTTCGATCTCCTTGTCCGCCAGCGCCAGAACCTTGATCAAGTCCTGGGTGTCGTGCATCATCTCGTCATAGCTGGCCACATCCATCAGTACGGCCCGTGCCTCGCCGTTCTGGGTGATGATGATGGGCTGGCGCTCTTCGTTGATGCGGTCGAGCAGCTCCGCGGCGTGGGCCTTGACGTAGCTGATGGGCTTGATCTGGGTGGAAAAGCGCATAAAGACCTCCAGGTAGTCTTCAATGGTCTGAATATATACCTTTTAAGGTCTGAATAAAAGCTCCTATTCAGTCTCCTGGTTCAATCAATGCCCATCGTACTCGACGGAGTGCAGGAAGAGTCCTTTTGCCGGAGCGGTGGGTCCGGCGGCGGCGCGGTCGCGTGCGGCAAGGATTTTGGGGATATCTTCGATAGCCCGGTGCCTGCGGCCCACATCCAGCATGGTCCCCACCAGGTTGCGCACCATGTGGTGCAAAAAGCCGTTGCCGCGGACGCGGTAGACGAGCAGCGCGCCGTCCCCGGTCTGGCGCTCCTGCCAACTCGAGGAGAAAACGGTGCGGATTGCGCCCCGCTTTCCAGGCGGCGTCGGCACCGGCACCGTGGATTCTTTTGCGCCTTGGTTGAGCTCATCGTCCGGGGCGAGGCTGCGGGTAGCCAGGTCGGGGTCGGTGGCGGCGAAGCTGAGGAAGTCGTGTTCGCCTTCAAAGAGCCGGGCTGACATTTCCAGCAGGTCCACGTCCATCGGCCATGGGCAGACGTGGACGTAACGGGCCAGGAATGGCGGGCAGAGGGGCTCGCGGAATACGCAGTACTGGTAGGTTTTGGCCACCGCCGAGTGCCGCGCATGAAAAGTACCAGGTACTGTTCTCGACTCGAGGATTCGGATGGCGGCGGGCAGAGCGCGATTGAGGGCGCGCTGGAGGTTTTCCGGGGGAATGTTGGCCTCAAGTTCGAAGCTGGCCACCTGGCCGAGGGCATGGACGCCGGCGTCGGTGCGACCGGAACCCTGGGGCAGCGGAGCCTCGCCGGTGACACGGCGCAGAGCGGCTTGCAGCTCGCCCTGGATGGTGGGCTCTCCGGGCTGAATCTGCCAGCCGCTGAACTCCGTGCCGTCGTAGGCCAGGGTCAGCTTCCAGGTTTGCAGGCGGGGAGCGGGCTGGGCGATGTCGGTCACGGGTACCTGGTTCAAATATCAGGGTACTCGAAAGCGTCTAAGAACATGTCCAGAAACCGAGTTCGAGGAAGGCCGGTTGGGGTTCGTGGTTTCCCATCCTTTCCGCAAAGAACGCGGAAAGGATGGGGCGCGGAGCGATTGTGGCAGGTTGACATTGGGCAAATTCCGTATATTGGACAGGTTCTTAAGACGGGAGGAAGGGGAGCGGGGGTGGGATATACTCAGCTTTCTGCATGCGCAGGCGGCGCTGACGCCCGCCGGAGTGAGGAAAAATCGCAAGCCAAAACCGGAATGGCTGGAACGAACGAGAGCCTGCGCGCGTAGGGATGGTTGAGCCCGCAGACCGGGATGGGAGCGAAATGCGTCCCGGCGAACGACAATTATGCGTCCGGAGAGGCACTCCGAACGTCTTGAAGAATGGCAACCCACATGCCTCAGCAATTCGCGGAGAGGGATAATGCATTTGTACGATAGACGTGTGTTTGAGGATGTTGAGAAGACCGCCCGGAAAGGCCGCGGGCGGGAAGTCAGCCGCCTGCGGGCAATTGCGGCGGTGGTGCTGACACTGGCAGCGGGATTGCCCCCCGGATTTGGCCAGCAGGCTGTGTTGGGTGCGGGGCAAAATGCGCCGGACAAGGCGGCGTCCGAGCTGCCGATCACTCCGGCGCCGGTATTGACCCAGCCGCTGGACCTGCGCACCTCCGCGCGAGATTATTCCCGGCCGGCGGCACGCCTGATGGGCGACCCGCTCAACACGTTCAAGCCGACTTCCATACCCAAGGCCAGTTTTGCCAATTCGGTGCGGTTGGGCGACCTGGTGAAGGACGGCAAGATCTACCTGAGCCTTTCCGACGCGCTGGCCCTGGCTCTGGAGAACAACTACGACATCGCCATAGCGCGCTACGACCTGGATATTGCGGATACCGACATCCTGCGCACCCGCACAGGGGCCGCCCCGCTGGGCGCGCCGGCCGGGCTGATTACCAATACGCTGGGCGGCTCTGCATCCACTTTGACGGCAGGCGGAGGCCCGGGCGGTTCGACGATCGGCTCAGGCGGCGCGGGCTCGGGCAGCGCCGGATTGACGCTGAGCACGGCGGGAGCCGGGCCGCTGCCGGAGAGCCTGGAGCCGGCAGTTACCTCGACGGTGCAGTTCGATCGCCAGACGTCGCCCTCCACCAACTTCTTTACCGGCGGCCAGACCAACACCGACACCTACAACTTCGGCTACAACCAGGGATTCGTCACCGGCGCGGCATTTCAGTTCGCCTGGAACAACACCACCGCGACGTCGACCAATGCGGTGACCACCTACAGCCCGCAGTACAACGCCGGCTTCACCGCCAAGGTGACCCAGCACCTGTTGCAGGGCGCGGGCATCTGGGTGAACAAGCGGTTCATGTACCAGGCGCTGAACAACCGGCGCATCACGGATTCTTCGTTCCGCCAGCAGATTCTTTACACCGTCAACCAGGTTGAATCCATCTACTGGGGGTTGGTGCAGGCCTACGAGGACGTGCAGGCCAAGGAGCGAGCTCTGGACCAGAGCAGCAAGGTGGCGAGCGACAACCGCAAGCAGCTGGAGATCGGCACCATGGCCCCGCTGGACGTGCTCAACGCGGATCAGTCGGTGGCGTCGGACAAGCAGGCGCTGATTGCCTCGCAGAGCAGCCTGAACTTTCAGCAGCAGATCATCAAGCAGGCCATCGCGCGCAACCTGAACGATCCCGCGCTGGTGGCAGCGGCGGTCATTCCCACAGACCGCGTAAGCATCGAGGAGATTCCGGAAGAGAAGCAGCCGGTTGAAGAGCTGGTGCAGGAAGCATTTCAGCAGCGGCCGGAACTGGAGCAGGCGGTGCTGACGCTGCGCAACGACGAGATCACGCTGAAGGGCGCGCGCAACCTGCTTCTGCCGCAGGTCGACGTCTTTGCTTACCTGAACGGTTCAGGCGTGGCCGGAACTACAAACCCAGCGATGATTGCGGAGGGTTGCCCGTTCTACAACGGCAACTGCCCGCCCAGCATCGGCGGCTATGGGACGGCACTGCAAAGCGCATTCAACAACTCCTCGCCGGACAAGGGCCTCGGGTTCAGCATCAACATTCCCATTGGCAACAAGCTGGCGCAGTCGGAACAGGCGCGGTCACTGATGGAATACCGGCAGGCGGAGTTGCGGCTGGAGCAGATTTACACGGAAATTCGCATGCAGGTGGCAAATCAGCAGTTTGCCCTGTCCAACGACCGGGCCCTGGTTCAGGCTGCAACCGCAAACATGGACTACAACAAGCAGAGCCTGGATGCGGAACAGAAGAAGCTGAAACTGGGAGCATCGACCACGGCGCTCGTGCTGCAGCAACAGCGGGCCATGGCGCTGGCGGAGAACAGTCTGATCTCCGCCGAAGCAGCCTACGCCAAAGATCGGTCTGGACTTTACCAGATTCTGGCTTCGACCCTGCATCACTATGGCATCAACCTGAATGAGGCGGCGAGCGGAGATGTAAAAACAGTGCCGGCGATTCCGGGATTGAAGCCGGCTGAGCCGGGCAAGGAGCCCACGACAACCCCGCCGACCTCGCGATAAGAGCGGTTTCAAGCGCTGTGGAAAAAGAGTCCGGCCTGCTTCTTAATGGAGCAGGCCGGACTTTTTGTTTTCATATAATTAGCGGTTGATTTTTAACGTTCCGCTACAAGGTCGAGAAGATCGAAGAACTCTGGAAAACTGATAGCGGCGGCCTCGGCGCCCTGGATAAGCGTGTCGCCCTGGGCGCGGAGGGCGGCGACGCTGAAGGCCATGGCGATGCGGTGGTCGCTGCCGGAGTCAATGACTGCGCCGTGGAGGGTTTGGCCGCCGGGAACATCGAGGCCGTCTTCGAACTCGGTGACTTCAGCGCCCATGGCGCGCAGGTTGTTCGCCACCAGCGCGATGCGGTCGGACTCTTTGACGCGGAGCTCTCTGGCATCTCGGATGCGGATGCCGCCACGGGTGTACGGAGCGATAGCCGCCAAGACGGGCAGTTCGTCGATGAGCTGGGCGGCGAGCGCTCCGGAAATCTCAGTGTTGCCGAGGCCTTCGGCAGGGGCGGTAATCTGCACGGCGCCGACCAGTTCGGCATTCTTTTCTTCGAGATGCAGGACGGAGATGCGCGCTCCGAGGGCGGTGAGGACGTCGAGGAGCGCGGCGCGGGTGGGGTTGAGGCCGAGCGAATCGAACAACAGAGTGGAACCGGGAAACAGCGCGGCGGCGCACAGGAAGAACGCGGCGGAGGAGATGTCTCCGGGGACCTGGGCATCGATGGCATGGAGGGATTGCGGGCCGGCGATGGAGACCGAACCCAGATCGCGGCTGAGCGTGGCGCCGAAGGCGCGAAGGGCTAGCTCGCTGTGGTCGCGCGTTCTGACGGCTTCCCGCACCGTTGTGGTTCCAGCGGATTGCAGGCCGGCGAGCAGGACGCAGGTCTTGATCTGGGCGCTGGGCACAGGGGTGTTGTAGTCGATGGCGCGCAGCGGGGCGCCGTGGATGGTGAGCGGGGCATGGCCTTCGGTGAGGGTGATCTTTGCGCCCATTTGTTCGAGTGGTTTGCGGATGCGCTCCATGGGGCGTCGCGAGAGCGATGCGTCGCCGATAAGGGTGAAGCTGCCCTGTTGTGGGGCCAGAAGGCCGGAGATCATGCGCATGGTCGAACCGGAGTTGCCGCAATCGAGAGGAATGTTGGCGGGGGTAACGTGGCCGGCGACGCCGGTGACCTCGATGGCTCCGTCGCCGATTTTGTTGACCTTCGCTCCGAGGGAGGTCATGCAGGCCAGGGTGGAGGCGCAGTCGGCACCGGTGGAGAAGTTGGTGAAGCGCGAAGTGCCCTCGGCGAAGGCGGCCAGCATGGCGTAGCGGTGGCTGATGGACTTGTCCCCAGGGAGGCGCAGGCTTCCGTAGACATTGCGGGCGGGGCGGATAAGGCGTTCTTCGGTGATGGTGTGCACGCGGGGCTCCGATGACAGATTACAGGTTGCTGGTTACAGATGACAGTGGACTGCGGCACCAGGTGGGCACGGGGGCTCCGTGAGTTGACGAAGCGCCGATACTACTCAGGTGACGCAAGTCACTTTGAAGAGGATTTAGTTGGCCGTATATTAAATAGGACTGAATCTGTCGGATATATGGCTCTTCCCCTGGTTCGAGGCTTGAACCGCTCCAGGTTTTTGACGGATTCGGCGTATGATTTTCGCATTCTTGTGGGGTCAAGGGTTTGAAGCGCAGCATTCATTTCGTACTTTTCTTCCTTTTTTTTGCGGGCGGCGCCTCCGCTGCCCTGTCCGATCCGACATTCACCATTTCAGGGGTTGTGCACGACGGGAGCGGGGGACGAATTCCGCAGGCTCACGTGACAGTGCGGCCCGACGGCGGTCAGGCGGCTCTGGAGGCGATGAGCGGCGATGTGGGCGAGTTCAGCGTACAGGTGGCGACGGCCGGCAGCTACCAGGTGGTGGTTGGGGCCGAGGGGTTTGCCGTGCAGACGCTGAAGGCGGAGGTAACCGACGAGAAGCCGGTGGCCAGCCTGGACGTGTCGCTGGCGTTAGCCGCGACGGCGCAGACGATCGAGGTGACTGCGGATGCGCTGGCGGCCGAGACCACCAGCACGCAACTGGGTGAGACGCTTGACACAAAGAAGATCGAGAGCGTTCCCCTGAACGGGCGCAGCTTTACCGACCTGATGGCGGTGCAGCCGGGGATTGTGCCGGTGAACACGGCGCAGCCGGGATCGGTGATCATGACGGGGGTGGCTTCGACTCCCCCGAGTGGCGACGCGAACCCGGGGAACCTGTCGATCAGCGGGCAGCGCGAGGCATCAAACGGCTTTCGCGTGAACGGCAGCGACGTGGAAGAGGACGTGAACATGGGCACGTCGATTATCGTGAACCTGGACTCGATCGACAGTTTCCGGGTGCTGACCAGCAACTTCGACGCGGAGTATGGAAACTCGAGCGGCGGGCAGGTGCTGGTGACGACCAAGGCGGGGGCTATGCTGCCGCATGGGAGCGCATTCGAGTTTCTGCGCAATACGGCGCTGGATGCGCGCAATTATTTCTCCGACCAGCGCGGGGCTTACCGGCAGAACCAGTTTGGCGGAACGCTTGGAGGGTCGCCGTTCCACAAGAGCGTGGCGCTGTTTGCCGATTACCAGGGAACGCGCCTGATGGAGGGGATCGACACGGGAGACATCGCGGTGCCTTCAGTGGCGGAACGGGCCGGGATGTTTACCGGATCGACGGCGCTGACCGGATGCGTGAGCGGCGCTTATCTTGCCGGACTGCTGGGCGCGGGCGTGGCGGCGGGCGACCCGTATTCGCCGCAGTCGACGGGATGCACGGCGAACCGGCCGGCGGTTTTTCCGAACAGCCAGATTCCGCAAGGCATGTGGTCGGCGCCGGCAAAGGCGTTGCTGAGTTCGATTCCGCCGCCCAATGCGGGAGCGGGGTTGTTTGAGACGGCGGCGCAGGCCGAGACACTGCAAGACGACAAGGGCGCGCTGCGCGCGGATTGGGCGCATGGCAAAGGGACGCTGACCGGCTACTATTTTGTGGACCAGTACTCGCTCGACAATCCTTACCCTACGGGAACGGGCGGGGCCAGCATACCGGGCTTCAATGCAACCTCGAACGGGCGTGCACAGCTGATGAGCCTGGCGGAGGTGAAGACGTTCGGGAGCGCAACGCTGAATGAATTTCATGCGAGCTTTATGCGCAACGACAATTCTGCCGGCCAGCCGCAGGGCGGGGCGGGGCCGTCGCTGCTGTCGCAGGGATTTGAGGGGATTGTGCCCCTGAAGCCCTCGATAGAAGGGATTGCGAACGTTGAATTCAATGACTTCACGATGGGCGTGGACACTACCGCGCTGGTGCAGGCGGAGAACATCTACGAGGCAAGCGATGCCTTCAGCCGCATCCTGGGCAAGCATGGATTGAAGGCGGGCGGGGAGTTTCACGTCAGCCAGATCAACACGCACCCGGACGTGATCTTCAACGGAAGCTTCGCGTTCAACGGGTCGGAGACTGGCGTGGACTTTGCGGATTTTCTGCTGGGCGTGACGTCGAGCTATACGCAGGGCCAGGCGAACAGTTTTTACAACCGGAATACTTATGCGGCGGCGTTTGTGCAGGACAGCTGGAAGGTCGTCCCGACTCTTACCCTGAATTACGGCATTCGCTGGGATAGAATCAGGCCGTGGCGGGAGAAGTTCAACCAGTTGCAGACGCTGGTGAAGGGCGAGCAGTCGCAGGTGTTTCCGGGCGCTCCGCCGGGGCTGGTGTTTCCCGGCGACGCGGGCGTGCCTTCGTCGCTTGCGCCGCCGCGCAACGATTTTGCGCCGCGCCTGGGAGTGGCGTACTCGCCGGCTGCACAGGGCGGGCGTTTGGGCCGGCTGCTGGGCGGTCCGGGAAGGACCAGCTTGCGCGCGGGTTATGGGATTTTTTATACGGCGTACGAGGGGCTTTCGGCGGGGATCATGAGCGCCAACCCGCCGTATGGGTACACGTACACATCGGCTGCACCGCCGCTGTTTGCGACGCCTTTTACGGTGGCCGCGACCGGCGCAGATTCCGGGCAGAGATTTCCGTTGCAGAAGGTGGGATTTGGGGCGAGCCGGGCGACGCCGAATGCGAATGTGAATTGGAGCCAGTTTGAGCCGCTGGTGGGGATTCCGGCGGTGGACCCGCGCGACGTGACACCCTATGCGCAGCACTGGATGGCCAGCGTGGAGCGGCAACTGGGAACGGAGACGCTGCTGTCGCTGAGCTATGTGGGCACTTCATCGCACCATCTGCTGGTGTTGGAAGAGGCGAACCCGGCCGATCCGGCGCTGTGTTTGTCGCTGGGATCGGCGTTGTGCGGGCCGTTCAGCGAGCAGGCGGCGCGGAGGCAGTTTGGGCCGGCCTTCGGCAGCGTGGAGTTGCAGAGGACGATTGCGAACGCGAACTACAACGCACTGGAAGCCTCGATGAAGGGCAGCACGCATGGGCTTGACCTGCTGGCGAGCTATACGTATTCGAAGTCGATCGACCAGTCGGGCGGATTGCCAGAGCCTGTGAACCCAGTGAATCCGTCGCTGAGCCGTGCGCTCTCCGCGTTCGACCTGCGGCAGAACCTGGTGACGAGCTTCCACTACGCTGTGCCGGGTCCGAAAGACGAGGGCCGGTTGAACTGGCTGGCCGACGGTTGGGGCCTTGCGGGAATTGCGCGCTTTACTGCGGGGCTGCCGGTGACGCTGATGAACAACAACGATACTTCGCTGCTGGGGACCATTCCGAACGGGATCAACAACAACGGAGTGGATACGCCGGCGTGGAGCGGCAAATCCCTCTCGATTCATACCAACCCGCGAAGAGGGCAGGCGGTGTTTGACACTTCGCAATTGACGCTGCCGGCGCTGGGAACGATGGGCAATGCGCGGCGGCGATTCTTTTCCGGACCTGGCCTCGAGGACGTGGATGCCACGCTGACGAAGACGGAGCGATTTAACGATGGGAGCAGCATGGAGTTCCGCGCAGAAGCCTTCAATCTGTTCAACCACGCGCAGTTTTTCGGGGCGGCTTCGGTGGAGGGGAACATCTCCAGCGGCAGCTTTGGAACCGCAGTGAGCGCGATGCCGCCGCGGCTGATGCAGATGGCCTTGCGCTACCGCTTTTAGGGGGCGGGGGACTACGCTGGTGGAGAGGTTTTCACCATGCGAGTGCGATGCATCCTCGTTACACTGCTTGTCTGTCTTGGCACATGCGGGGCGCAACGGCCCGCGGTCTCGACGACCGCGTCCGCGCCCGAGCGAACGCGGGCGGAGTATCTGAAGCTGGCCGGCGAGGTAGAGAACGCGTTGTACGCGGACGACATCAACGTCTGGTTTCCGCGCTCGGTGGATAAGGAGCATGGAGGGTTCCATACGCACTTCACGCGCGACTGGACATGGGCGCCGGGCGACGGCAAGGCTTCCGTGATGCAAGGGCGCATGACCTGGCTCGCCGCGCAGGTGGCGATCCGCGACCCGAAGCTGAGAGCGGAGTTTCTGCCCATTGTGCGCCAGGGTGTTTCCTATCTGCAAGACGTGATGTGGGACAAGCAGGACGGAGGGTTCTTCTGGGGACTCGATGACGACGGCCACATCACGCCGGCATTCAGCGAAGGCAAGCATCTTTACGGCATTTCATTTTGCATCTATGGATTGGCCGCGGCTTACCAGGCTACCGGCGATCAAAGGGCGCTGGAGCTGGCGAAGAAGGCCTTCCTATGGACCGACACGCACGCGCATGACGGGGAACATGGCGGCTACTTCGAATGGCTAAGCCGCGACGGCACGCCGGTCGAGGCGAAGGAGGGCAACGGGCGCGTCGAGATGGGACCGATCGGGCCGGTGGGCTTCAAGTCGATGAACACCCACATCCATCTGCTGGAGGCCTTGACGGCGCTTTATAGCGTGTGGCCCGATCCGGCACTGCGAGTGCGCGTTGAAGAGATGCTGGCGGTGGTGCGCGACCGGATCTGCGTGGAGCCGGGAGCCATGAATCTCTATTTCACCAATGCGTGGCGGCCGATTCCGGGGCCCGATTCCTACGGGCACGATGTGGAGACTGCCTACCTGATGCTGGAAGCGGATGAACTGCTGCACGGCAAGGCGAGCGAGGCAACGGAGCGCATGGCGAAGATGCTGGTGGATCACGCCCTGGCATACGGCTGGGACGAGGAGCATGGAGGGTTCTTCCAGGAGGGATCGGCGTGGGGCAAGCCGGACAGTATGCTGAAGGAGTGGTGGGTGGAGGCGGAGGGGCTGAACGCTCTGCTGATGATGCACCAGCGCTACGGAAAGATGGATCCGGTCTATTTCCAGCGGTTCGTGGAGCAATGGGCGTTTATCCGGGACCACACCATCGACGGGAAATATCGCGGCCTGTACAACCTGACCCAAGCGGACGGGACGCCGGTGACCGGGGACAAGGGCTCGATCTGGAAGGGCGGGTATCACGATGGGCGGGCGTTCTGGAACGTGACGGAGCGGCTGCGCAAAATGGCGGGAGAGCCATAGGCAGCGCGCGCGGCGGAACAAGGACTCTTCCTGCAAGAATGGACGTCTAACTTCCAGCGTCAGAGCGGCGGCGGGCGTCTGCTTGCAAGCGGTTCGTGCGATGTGGCGCCGAGGGTGGAATTTATCGGATTTTTGAGAAAAACGGAACGTGGATGGACGATCGTGCAGCGCGAAGGCCTGCGCGGGGTGGGTGTGTGCGCTGTCGCACTACTGGGGTTTGCAATGGCTGGCCTGGCGCAGGAGCTTGTATTGCCAGCGCCGCTCCTGTTTCAGGCCGCGAGCGCGCAGCAGGCCTCGACTGGGGCCGTGGCAGGCAGCATTCACGGGGTGGTGGTGGACCGCGATGATGCTGTGCTGGAGGGGGCGCGGGTTGCGCTCAGCCAGGCGGGGGCCAGTGCAGAGAGCGGAGTCGAAGCGGGCGCAACGGCGACGCAGACAGCCGTATCCGACAGCAATGGGCGATTCAGCTTTGCCATTGTTCCCGCCGGGCCGTTCAAGCTCACGGTGACCTCCGGCGGATTTGGGACGCAGGGGCTGGCGGGGACACTCAAGCCGGGCGAGAGCTACGAGGCTAGACCCATTGTGCTCACGATGAACGGCGCCTCGAGCGAGGTGCGTGTGACGGCGACGCAGGTGGAGATTGCCGAGGAGCAACTGAAGCAGGAGGAGACGCAGAAGGTGCTGGGCGTGATGCCCAATTTCTATGTCAGCTATGTGCCGAATGCGCCTCCACTGACGGCCAGGCAAAAGTTCCAACTGGCGTGGAGGTCAACGATCGACCCCATGAACTTTGTGGTGGAGGGGGCATTTGCCGGTTATGAGCAGGCCACCAACAGTTTCAGCGGCTATGGGCAGGGAGCGCAGGGCTACGGGAAGCGGTTTGGCGCCGGGTTTGCCGACGGCACGATCGACAACTTCATCGGTGGCGCCATTCTGTCGTCGTGGTGGAAGCAGGACCCGCGCTACTTTTACAAGGGAACGGGGACGGTTCGGTCGCGAGCGCTGTATGCAATTGCCAACGCGGTCATGTGCCGGGGCGACAACGGCAAGTGGCAGGTGGACTATTCGGCGATCGTGGGCGGACTGGCGGCGGGCGGAATTTCCAACCTTTACTATCCGGCCGGCAGCCGCTCGGGGGTGGGGCTGACGTTTGAGAACTCGGCGGTGGGGGCGGGATTTTCCGCGGTGCAGAACCTGATGCAGGAGTTTGTGGTGCGGCGGCTGACGCCGAAGATTCCGCATTATGGGGCCGGGAAGCCGTAGGGGTAAGCGCTGCCTGGGAATTGGATTAGCGCGGGATTCTTGCCTTGGATTCGACGCCGAGCCTGGGATCGCGCCGGCGCGCCAGCGCCGCAAGGTCCAGGGCGACCGATTCGAATTCCGAGTGGGTTTGCGAGATGTAAAGCCACTTGCCCAATACCGCGTGGGAGACAAGCTGGGGGAACTGCCTGAGCAGCGATGCGTGGTGCTCGCGCGCGGTGCAGACCAGCAGGCCGTTCCAGGGCTCTTCTCCCGCGGAAACTGCCAGGTAGATGCGGTTGTCGAGGTGGGCGGCGTCAAAGCTGAAGAGCTTGCGCAAGAAGAAACGGGGATCGTCTTCGAGGGGTTCGAAGACAAAGAGGAGCGGATTTTTGGACTTGATTCTGGGATTCATTGCTTGGTGGCGCTCATGGTACCAATTTCTGTTCCGCGTGCGGGGCTTGCGGCGCTGGCATCAGCGCACGCGCAGCACGATGATGGTTTCGTCGTCGAAGCGGTCGTGGGCGCCTTGGAAGAGCGCAACGTCGGCTAGGATAGCGTCGGCGATATTGGCCGCGGGCTGGTCGCGATGGGCGCAGAGCAGGCTCGATAGGCGGTCCTCGCCGTACATTTCACCCTGGGCGTTTTCGGCGTCGAGGATGCCGTCGGAGATGAAGATGAGGGCGTCTCCGGGCTGGGCTTCGAGGCGGATTTCGTCGTAGACAACATCGGGGAAGAGGCCAAGCGGGAAGCCCTCAGCGCGAATGGTGTTCGATTGGCCCTGGCGGCAGAAGATGGGTTGAATTGCGCCGGAGTTGGAGACGGTGAGGGTACGGGATTCGTCGTTCCAAAGGGCAAAGAGCAGGGTGACGTACTGGGATTCGAGCTTGCGCTCCTGGAGGGAGTCGTTGAGGTTGGCGAGCATTTGCGCGGGCTCGGGGTGGTGGAGGGCGGCGGAGCGCATGATGCCGCTGACGAGGGCGGCGAAGAGGGCGGCGGGGGCGGCTTTTCCGCTGACGTCGCCGAGAACGATGGCGGTGCGGTTGAGGCCGTAGTCGAGGAAGTCGTACAGGTCGCCGCCGATGGTGCGCGCGGGCAGAAAGCGGACGGCCATTTCGGCGTTGGGCTGCTCGGGCGCGGCTTCGGGGAGCAGGCGGAGCTGGACTTCGCGGGCCATGGCGATGTCGCGCTCCAGCTGGCGCTCCTGGCGGCGGACGGCCTGGTAGAGGCGGGCGTTCTCGATGGCGATGGCCACCTGTGCGGCGAGGGTGGTGAGCATGCGCTCGTGGCCTTCATTGAAGAAGCCGGGGCGGGTGTGCTCCAGGTCGAGGACGCCGATGACGCGGCCTTTGTAGAAGAGCGGGACGATCAGCTCGGAGCGAGTCTCCGGGTTCATGGGCAGGTAGCGCGGATCCTTGCGGACGTCGGGAACGTTGATGGGACGCCACTCGCGGACGGCGGCGCCGACCAGGCCGCTGGAGACGGAGATGCGACGCATTGGGGCATGGATCGAGCCGAAGCGCCAAGCGTAGCGCGTGACGAGGACTTCGCCTTTCTCGTCGAGCAGCATAATGGTGAACATCTGGTAGTCGATGAGGCGGCGGAGGAGCTGGCCGACGCGCTCGAGCAGCGGGTTGAGCTCGAGGATGGAGGTGAGCTCGACGGCGATCTCGTTGAGCACGGCGAGCACCTCGGCCTGGCGGGAGACGCGGGTGTAGAGGCGGGCGTTCTCGATGGCCTGGGCGATGCGCGAGGCGGTCAGCGTGAGCAGGTGGAGGTGCTCGGGTTGGAAGTAGCCGGCCTGCTCGCTCTCGATGTCCATGACGCCGATGAGGCGGTTTTTGGCGATGAGTGGAACGGCCAGCTCGGAGCGGACTTCGGGATTGACGGCGTAGTAGCTGTCGGAGGTGGTGACGTCGTTGAGGAGGATGGGCTGGCGAGTGAGAGCTACCTGGCCGACCACGCCGCGGCCGAGGGGCACGCGGTTGCGCTCAGTCTGCGAAGAGTGGCCGATCTGGAAGCGCATGCGCAGGTCGTGGGTGCGGTCGTTGAGCAGGAGAATGGCGAAGATGCGGTAATCGATGACGGCGCGGACCAGTTCGGAGGTGCGGGTGAGCAGGGTTTCAAGGTCAAGGGTGGTGTTGAGGGCGTCGGCCAGCTTGACCAGGTAATTGAGGTCGGCGGTTTCGACGCGGGCGTTGATGGGGTCAAGATGGGCGTGGGGGTTGGCGGAGTCGGCGGGGCGGTAGTCGCCTTCGAGCTCGGGTGGATCGGGCGGGGATGGGGGATGGGGGGACATGGGGTGCATGGAAATCATAGCGGAAAAGCAGGGAACAGGGAGCAGGGAACAGGGACTAAGGGGTGGGAGAGTGGGTGGAGGCAGAGCTGAGAATTTGTTCGCAGGTGAAGGCGCGGGCTTGATGGCCGGCGTAGACGGGCGGGGTGGACCAGATCCAAGAGCCGGGCTGCCGCCAGGCGGGGTCGAAGTCCTGGACGACGAAGGCTCCCATGCGCGGGTCGGCGCACAGCTGGGCGGCATAGGCGAGGGGGACGGCCTGCTCGAAGAGCGGGCGCAGGGCTGCTTCGGTGTGGGCGTAGATGGCTGGGTCGCCGCCGTAGGAGGGGCCGTAGTCGTGGCCGCGCGCGGCGGAGGGCCAGGAGGAGTAAAGGCCCTGCTGGATGGCGTCGGGCACCATTGGGTCCTCCTGGACGAGCGCGGCGGCGGGGAGGGTTTTCAGGGACTCGGTGTAGATTTGGCGGAGCTCGGCGGTGCGGGCGCCGAGGCCGGCCATGACTTCAGGATTGCCGTATGTGCCTCGGTTTTGATCGATGGCGACGGTGTAGAAGCGGAGCAGGGCGGCGTCGTAGACAGTTCCGGCCATGCCGATGAGCGCGAGGACGGCAAGCTTACCGGTTGCGCCGCGGAAGAGCGCGCCGGAGCGGCAGGCCGGAAGCAGCTTTTCCTCGGTCCACTCGACGGCCCAGAGCAGGAGGATGAATTGGGGGACCAGCATGGCGCGCCAGCCCAGGTCGTTGTGAGGCAGAGCCACGGAGGCGAGGAAGCTGCCGATGAAGAGGCCGGAGGCGAGCAGGAATAGATAGACGCGGCCGGTTTCGTCGGGGCCGGCAACGCGGGCTTTCTTCCATTTGTAGAGGCCGATGGCGGCGAAAAAGCCGAGCTCCAACGCGTAGTTGAGCGGCAGGCAGAGGAGCATGACCACTACGCCGGTGAGGTTCAGGGTGCTGGGGGTCTGGTGGATGAACCAGAATGCCGGGCCGAAGGTTCGGGGGCGAAGGACGGCGAAGGGAGTGCCGGCGGCGGCGGCTTTGAGCTCCATCAGGTAAGGGAGGGCAGCGATGAAGGCGGTGACGCCGGTCAGGGCGAGGACGGTGAGCCGGCTCCAGTTTTTGCGCAGGAGCGCAGCGGCAAACAAGGCGGCCAGGGCCAGAACAAAGACGAAGACTACGTAAATGGAGCAGCCGGCGGAGGAGGCAAAGGCGAGACCGGAGAGAATCGCGCCGGAGATGCGGCTGCGGCGGTCTGTGGAGCGCCAGGCCCAGAGCAGGAGAAGCAGGGCGGTGCAGCCGCAGACCAGGCCGCCGACGTGGTTTGGAACCCAGACGAAGGAGCCGAGCCAGCTTGTGACCTGGCCGTCGCTGTTCCAGTTTTCGAAGTCGCCGTAGGGGATGTAGAAGCGTCCGCGGGGCGCGGAAAAGGCGAGGGTAAGCAGGCCGACGGGGAGCAGGTCGAGGCCGGTGATCGACATGAGGCCAGCGGCGATCCAGCTTTGGCGACGCCAGGCGAGTGGGGTGCTTTTTTCGGGGCTTGTCCCGTCAGGTGCGGGCAGGAATAGAGCGACGGTGGCGACCATCGCCAGCCCGGACCAGGCGATGCTGGCGAAGAGGGCGTCGCGCGCGCCGATGAAGCCTCCGCCCACAGCCTCTACGAATGCGGCCAGCATGAACCAGAAGTAGTGGTAGCGGAAGGGAACCGGATGGCCGGGGTAGAAGAAGGGATTGCTGGTGGGCAGGGTGGTGGTGTGGCGGATGGCCTGGATGAGCGAGGTGCGGAAGGAGTGGTCGATGGAGGCCCAGTTGATGTAGACGCCGCCGCCGATGCGGAGATCGAGGACGATGAGGCCGGCGAGAACGATCCAGGCGGCGGCGAGGAGGAATTCAATGCGTGGAGGGACCAGGTCTAGCAGGCGGACGTTGCGGAGGGCGAGGAGGACGACGAAGGCTGACCACAGAACGGCGTAGAGAGCCCAGACCATGTTCAGGGAACCCAGACGCCAGCAGAGATAGATGAGGATGGGGGCGATGGAGACGCCCAGCGCGGTGGCGGCGTAGAGGCGGAACAAGGGCCACTTTTCGCGAAAGCCGAAGGGGTTTGCGACCCAGCCGACGACGAATCCCGGCGGGACGATGACCAGCCAGAACAGGCAGATGGCGGCCAGGTAGCGCACGATGTCGCCGGGAAAGAAGGTGGGCATGGGTGAGGGTGGATTCCGGGAACGGCCTCATCATAGCAGAGGCGCGGTGTTGCAGCGGCGCGGCGAAGGCGGCGGGTTACTCGGCGCCGAGTTCACGGACGATGGCGACGGAGGCGGATGCGCCGATGCGGTTGGCGCCGGCTTCGAGGAGGGCGCGGACGTCGGCGAGGGTACGGATGCCGCCTGCGGCCTTGACGCCGGAGCGCGCGCCGGCCACGCCGCGGAGCAGGGCTACGTCGGCGGGGGTTGCACCGCTGGTAGAGAAGCCGGTGGAGGTCTTCAGAAAGTCCGCGCCGGCCTGGATGGCGATCTCGGAGGCGCGCAGCTTTTCTTCCACGGTAAGCAGGCAGGTTTCCAGGATGACCTTGAGCAGAGCGCCGTGGTGATGGGCGACGGTTGCGGCGGCGTGGATGGTGTGGTGGACGGCGTGGTGGTTTCCGCTCTTGAGCTGGCCGATGGGGATGACCATGTCGAGCTCGCGGACGCCGAGACGGGTGAGGGCGGCGGCCTCCTGGCGCAGGGTGGAAACCAGGGACGCGCCGAGGGGAAAGCCGATGGTGACGCCGACGGGAACGCCGGTGCCGGAGAGCAGGCCGACGGCGGTCGAGGCCCAGACGGGATTGACCATGGCGCAGGCGAAGCGGTAGCGGATGGCCTCGTCGCAAAGGCTCTCGATCTGCCTGCGCGTGGCGTCGGGCTTGAGCACGGTGTGGTCGATGACGGAAGCGAGCGACTGCCAGTTGGAGAGGGTCTGGGCTGAAAAAGCGGATGCGTCCCAGCTGCCGTTGTCAAATTCGAGGTCCGCGGAGTTGATTGGCGTGATGGAAGCCATGAGGTCTTGCTCCTTGCTGACGGGCACCGCTCTGGGGGGCCGGCTCGGTGGACTGCGCCCGGTAGATGAGTATATTCCTTGCGGAACACCGGGCCAAATGAATGGACGGGAAATTAACGATTGGGGTTGCATAGGAGGGGACAACAGGCGGGGTTCGTGGTTTCCCACCCTTTCGCCCAAAAGAAGGCGAAAGGATGAGGAACGGAGGATTCTCTTGCGCGTCCGGGCGCCGTTCATCCCTGGCCGCAACGGGCCACGACGAGTGGGGCTGCTTCGGATGATCGAGCCGGATGCTAGACTGGCGCAGTTATGGGGAGGATTTGGGATTTGATGCGATTTGTTGGGTTGGGCGTGGTTGTGCTGCTGGCGGGTGCGGCGGGGATTTGTGTGGGGCAGCGAATTGAGGTGACGCTGCCCTCGACGAAGCCGCTGAATGGCCACCTGGTGTTGGTGTTCGCGAAGAACGACAAGGACGAGCCGCGCATGCAGCTCAGCGAGGATTATCTCTCCGCGCAGGGCTTTGGCGTGGATGCGGAGAACCTGACGCCGGGGCAGCCGATGGTGGTGGATGCGAAGACCTTCGGCTATCCCCTCCGGTCGCTCAAGGATGTGGAGGCGGGCGACTACTTTGTGCAGGCGGTCTTCAACGTCTATGAGCAGTTCCACCTGGATTCGGGCAAGACGGTGTGGCTGCCGCCGGACAAGGGCGAGGGACAGCATTGGAACCTGAAGCCGGGCAACCCGTACAGCAAGCCCGTGAAGATTCACTTCGACCCCATGGCGCAGGCCACCGTCAAGCTGACGCTCGATCAGGTGGTTGCGCCGATTGAAGGAACGGACGAGGACCCGCTGGTGATGGCGGCCAAAGACCCAGGCGCGAAGTGGCTGAAGTACATGCGATTCCGCAGCGAGAAGCTGAGCCGGTTCTGGGGCCGGGATGTGTATCTGGGGGCGTGGATTCTGCTGCCCGATGGATTCGACAAGCATCCTGACGCGAAGTACCCGCTGGTGGTTTACCAGGACCACTACCACGCGGACATTGGGCCGACGCCTTTTGTGACCGCCGCGCCGGACCCAAAGGCTCCCGAGGCGCGCAGGCTGAGGAACGGGTACCGGTTCTTTCAGGACTGGACGGCAGGGCGGTTGCCGCGGGTGATCCTGATCTATGTACAGAATGCCAACCCCTACTACGACGACTCGTACGACGTGGACTCGGCCAATGTGGGGCCGTATGGCTCGGCGATCAACGAGGAGCTGATTCCGGCCATTGAGCAGAAGTATCGGGCCATCGGCCAGGGATGGGCGCGGGCGACTTTTGGCGGGTCGACGGGCGGATGGGAGGCGCTGGCCACGCAGGTCTTTTATCCCGACTTCTACAACGGGACGTGGGCGGCCTGCCCGGACCCGGTGGACTTTCATGCCTACCAGAACATCAACCTCTACAACGACGCAAATGCCTTTGTGCGCAGGGGCGACTTTGGGGAGATTCCGATTGCCGCCGACCGTAAGCCGGATGGCACGGTGATTGCGACGGCAGGCGGCGAGTATGCCTATGAATACGTGCTTGGAACGCACGGGCGGTCGGGGGAACAATGGGACATCTGGCAGGCAGTGTTCTCGCCCGCCGGGCCGGATGGCTATCCGGCCGAGATTATCAATCCGGTGACCGGGGAGATCGACAAGAAGGTGCTTGCTTACTGGCAGGAGCACTACGACCTGACGGCGATTCTGAAGCGCGACTGGCCCACGCTGGGGCCGAAGCTGGAAGGGAAGCTGCACCTGGCAGTGGGCGACGGGGATACGTACTTTTTGAACAACGCCGTACACCTGCTGGAGACGACGCTGAAGGCGACGCGAAATCCGCACTCCGACGCGACCTTCCAGTACGGGCCGGGGATGCCGCACTGCTACACGGGTGGGCCGGCGGAGTACACCATGAGAGAGAACAACGCCAACTGGGTGCAGCGGGTGTTGCCGCTGATGGTGGATCACATGCTGGCGACCGCACCGGCCGGCGCGGACGTGAAGTCGTGGCGCTATTGAACGGAGACGAAGATCGATGGGCACAGGAGTCGAAGGGGAGGGTTATGCCGCGTTCGCGCAGAGAGTTTCTCACTTATAGTTCTCTGGGGATACTGGCCGCGGCCGTGGAGGCTGGGGCGCAGACCTCGGCGGGCCAGACGCAGACATTGCCGCCGGGCGCTCCGCCTGCATTCGGCACCGCACCGCCGGTGGGGCCTGAGGTTTCGGTTGGCACCTTTGGCGAGGCGGAAAAACTGGTGCAGGTGGAGATGACCGCGGCCGATCGAGCAACAGCGGCGAGCAATTGGCGGATGCAGATGGCACCGCTGCTGAAACGCCGCACCGGGCCGAGGAAGATTGAGTTGGAGGCGACGCTTGCGCCGGCGACGCAATGGAATCCAAGCTTGCCGGGGATTGTGAAAGCGAAGGAGGGCGGAAATGTTTTTGTGCGCAGCGCCGATCGCGGAGTGGCCTTGCCGGAGAGCGAGGACGCCATTGCCTTCGCGCCGGTTTGGCAGCTCTCGCGCTGGATTGAGAGCCGCAAGCTGACCTCGACGCGGCTAACGGAGATCTATCTGCGGCGGCTGGAGCGGTTCAACACGCAGTTGCGCTGCGTGATTACGCTGACGCGGGAACATGCGCTGGGGCAGGCGCGGCAGGCGGATGCGGAGATTGCGGCTGGTAAGTATAGCGGGCCGCTGCACGGGATTCCGTGGGGCGCGAAGGATCTGCTGGATACGGCGGGGATTCCCACGACTTATGGAGCGGAGCCTTACCGGGACCGCGTACCGTCGGCGGACGCGACTGTGGTGGAGCGGTTGAGTGCGGCGGGGGCCGTGCTGGTGGCCAAGCTGAGCCTGGGAGCGCTGGCGCTGAACGACATCTGGTTTGGCGGGCAAACGATGAATCCCTGGCTGCTCGAGGAAGGCTCGTCCGGATCGAGCGCGGGGCCGGGCGCGGCGGTGGCTGCCGGGCTGGTGGGATTTGCCATTGGCAGCGAAACCGGCGGTAGCATCGTGAGCCCGTCCATGCGCTGCGGCGTGACCGGCCTGCGGCCGACGTATGGCCGTGTACCGCGTACCGGAGCCATGACCCTGTGCTGGTCGCTGGACAAGCTGGGAGCGATGGCGCGCTGTGTGGAGGATACGGCGCTGGTGCTGAAGGCCATCTCCGGTCCGGATGGGCGCGATCTGGCCGCTGTGCCGAGCACGCTTGATTTCGATGCGTCGGCGGGCGTAAACGGGCTGCGGGTGGGCTACTTTCCCGGCTGGATGAAGGAGGATCCAGCTACGGACGTGGACCGGGCGGCGCTCAAGGCGGTGAAGAAGGTGGGCATGACGCCGGTCGAGGTGGCCATTCCGGATTGGCCTTACGACTCGCTGAACCTGATTCTGTTTGCGGAGGCGGGCGCGGCGTTCGAGGAGCTGACGCTGAGCGGCAAACTGGATGAGCTGAAAGCACAGGTACCCGATGCGTGGCCCAACTGCTTCCGCCAGGCACGGTTTCTGTCGGCGGTGGATCTGGTGCAGGCAGACCGCTTCCGGCGCAAGGTGGCCCTGGAGATGGCACGGGTGTTTGCGGATGTGGACCTGCTGCTGGTGCCTTCGCTGCGCGACGAGATGCTGGTGATCAGCAACTGCACGGGACACCCGTCGCTGACCTTGCGGGCAGGGTTTGTGGAGGTGTCGGAGGCGCGCAGCGACTGGGCGCCGGACGCGAAGAATCCGCTGCCGAAGTTTTCGCCGCCGCGGCGTGTGCCGCATGGCGTGACGCTGATCGGGCGGCTTTTCGACGAAGGCAGGCTGGCGGAGGTGGGGATGGCGCTGGAGCGGGAATTCGCAGTGGGCGCGGAGAGGCCGCCGGGATTTTGAATGAAAGCTCGCTGGGCCTTCCGAATGCCCCGGATACTGGATGGGCCGCTGTTTGCGGCGTAGAATCTGTGCAGCGGGCAGGAGTTTGCATGAAGCGCGTTGGGGCAAAGCCGGAGATCATCACATTATCGCCGCGATTTCGAATTCGCGCTGCCTTCGGCTTGGCCGTGGTTGCGGATGCACTCCAGCTTGCCATTCTTCCCATGTTCGTGGAGGGCGCGGCCTCGCCTGCCGATGACGCACTCGACATGGGCGTGGGTGCGGCGATGGTCTTCCTGCTGGGCTGGCACTGGGAGTTTCTGCCTTCGTTCGCGGGGAAGCTCTTGCCCGGAGTGGACCTGGTTCCGTTGTGGACGCTGGCGGTGGCCAACGTTTACCGGAAGCAGAGGGGTACGACAGCGGCGGAAGAGCCAGACCGGGACGACGCGAAGACGGTGGAAGGAATCAGGAACCCGTAGGGCAGTTTCGGGCGCACGGTAGCGGAAGAAGCTGCGGCTGAACGGCGTTAGAGGATGACTGTCAGGGTGACTGTTTTGCTGGTTATCGTGAGCCCGTTTCCATCCGTGATGACTACCCTGAGTTGAAGGCCGTTGAAGGCAAGGGTGGTGGGGAATGTGGTCAGCGTGTTGGTGTCGGCGCCTGTGCCTGCGCCGAACGGCTTCCAGGTTGTGCCGGAGAGGTACTGCCACTGGTAGGTAAGGTTGGGCACGCCGATGGCGGTCACGGTGAAGTTTGCGCTCCAGCCTACCGGCTCTGTCTGCCGGGTGGGCTGCACGGTGATGGCCGGAGCCACGTTGAGAGTTACCGTGTTGCTGATGGCACTGAGGCCGTTCTGGTCCCAGACCATCGCCCTGACCGGAAGTCCGTCGCTGGCGGCGGTGATGCGGGGGGTGGTCAGGGCGGGTGTGTTGTAGCCGGTAGACGGACCGAACTTTTGCCATGCCGTCCCGTTCCAATACTGCCAGAGGTAGGCGAGCCCTTGCGCGCCGCTGGCTGCCACGGTGAAGGTTGCGATGCTGCCATCGGTCACGGTTTGACTCAGGGGCTGGATGGTGATGGCCGGACCCACCATCAGCTTGAATTGGTTGCTGATTACCGTGAATCCATTGGCGTCGGTGACCACAACCCTGAACTCGA
>Ga0302319_10000334_pt1 | contig 104638 bp, 82 predicted proteins | sample Bog_T0_2_FD_203319 | JGI IMG/M metagenome (GOLD analysis project Ga0302319, IMG submission 203319) | Peat permafrost microbial communities from Stordalen Mire near Abisko, Sweden - Bog_T0_2 | ecosystem: Environmental > Terrestrial > Soil > Wetlands > Peat | place: Sweden: Abisko, Stordalen... | reverse complement strand
CTGCGGTCGTTGACGGTCAGCTTGCCGCTGCCCTCGGTGATCCGCACGCGCGCCGTGGACGTCTTGCGGCGCCCCGTGCCCGTGAAAATAGTGGCGGGTGTGCTCATGTTCAGAGTGAAATCTTGACCGGGTTGTTGGCCTCGTGCGGGTGCTTGGTGCCGGCGAATACGCGCAGCTTGGTGAGCATCTTGGCCGCGAGGCGGTTCTTCGGGAGCATGCCCTTGACGGCGTGCATGATGACGAACTCGGGGCGTTTCGCGCGCATCTGGGCCTGGCTGCGGTAGCGCTCGCCGCCGACGAAGCCCGAAAACGCCATGTACTCGTTCTGCTCCTCCTTCTTGCCGGTGAGGACCACCTTCTCGGCGTTGAGGACCACGACATAGTCACCCGTGTCGACGTGCGCCGTGTAGGTGGGCTTGTTGCGGCCGCGGATGATGTTGGCGAGCTTGACTGCGAGACGGCCGAGCACCTGCCCCTCGGCATCAACAAGATACCACTTGGGCTGTACTGTCTCCTTCTTCGCGAGATACGTTTTCATGGGAAAAGAGGGTAAGACCATTGATTACAAACAGGGGTGTCAACCCCTGTTTTGATTCTTGGTTCCCGGCGGGAATTTGCAACGATCACGGACATGCATCATCGCACCGCGCTTGGCTGGGCCGGGATCATGGGCGCCACGGGCGTCATACTGGGCGCCTTTGGGGCGCATGCGCTTAGGGAGACGCTCGAGAAGGCCGGGATGCGGGAGGTCTGGGAAACCGCCTCCCGATACCAGCTTTTGCATGCCGCCGCCCTGCTGGGGTTTGCGGGATGGCTCCGCGCCTCGCCAGGGGTACCCGGCCGCTGCGCCGCCTGGGCGGTCCGCCTCTGGGCGCTGGGAATCGTCCTTTTCTCGGGCTCCCTCTATGCGCTCGCCCTGGGGGGGCCCCGGTGGCTGGGGCCCGTGACGCCCTTGGGCGGCGCCGCCCTGATCGCCGCCTGGGTGCTGGCCGCCTGCGCGGCCCTTGCCCCCTAGGCACCCCCCGCCATGAAGGACCCCCTAGGGACCCCGCCCCTGCCCGAGGAGCTTCTCGCCATGCTCGGGGCTGTCCGGAAGGTCGGCAAGCCCAGGCTGGTAGGCGGCGGCGTGCGCGACTGGCTCCTGGGCATCGCCTCCAAGGATTTCGACATCGAGGTCTCCGGGGTGGACTTTGAGGCGCTTCGCAGGGTCCTGGCGCCCTTTGGCGCCTCGGACGTGATCGGCAGGAGCTTCGGCGTCATCAAGGTCCGCGGGAGGGCCGGCTCGGAGTACGACTTTAGCCTCCCGAGGCGCGAATCGAAGACGGGGGCCGGCCACCGCGGCTTCGCCGTGGAGCCCGACCCCACGCTCAGCGACACAGAGGCCGCGGCCCGGCGCGACTTCACCGTGAACTCGATCGCCGTCGACCCGTTCACCGGCGCGGTGGTCGACCCCTTCGGCGGCGCTGCGGACCTGGAGGCGCGCGTCCTCAGACACACGGGCCCGGCCTTCGCGGACGACCCGCTCCGGGTCCTGCGGGCCTTCCAGCTGGCGGCGAGGTTCAACCTCACCCTGGCTCCGGAGACGGCGGAGCTCTGCCGGTCCATGGCGGACACCTATGCCGAGCTCCCGGTTGAGCGGGTCTGGGCCGAGTGGGAAAAATGGGCGACCAAGGCGTCACGGCCGTCGAGGGGCCTCCAGGTCCTTGAGGATACCGGATGGCTCCGGCATTTCCCGGAGGTCGCGGCGCTCCGGGGGACGCCGCAGGAACCGGAGTGGCACCCCGAGGGCGACGCCTTCACCCACACCAGCCTCTGCCTGGACGCCCTGGTGGGGCTCCCCGAGTGGGTTTCCTCGCCGCCGGCCCGCCGCAGGATGCTCTCCCTTGCCGTCCTTGCGCACGATTTCGGGAAGCCCTCGACCACGGAGCATGCCGAGCGCCGCGGCAGGCTCCGCTGGGTGAGCCCGGGCCACGAGGCGGCCGGCGGCCCCCTCTCCGACGCGTTCCTCCGCAGGATCGGGGCCCCGCTTGACCTTGATCCCCCGGTCCGGGCCCTGGTCGTCAACCACCTCGCCCACCACCACGGCGGCGGCAGTTTTTCGGACTCCCAGGTCCGCAGGCTCGCGCGCAAGCTGGCTCCGGCGGGGATCGACGACCTGGCCGCCGTCATGACAGCCGACGCGATGGGCCGGCCGCCACTCCCCTACGGGGACATCCTGGAGACCATCTCCCGGCTCAAGGCGCACGCCGAGTCCCTAGCGCTCGAGGCCTCGGCCCCGAGGCCGATCATCCAGGGCCGCCACCTCCTGGCCCTCGGGCGCAAGCCCGGCCCGGGTTTCAAGCCGGTCCTCGACGCGGCGTTCGAGGCCCAGCTGGACGGGGCCTTCACGGACGAGGCCGGCGGCCTTTCCTGGCTGAGGAAGCACGCCCCATGATCAGGGCGTTCCAGTGGGACCTGGGCAGGCAGGTGGAGCGCCTGGACTGGCTCCTGGCGCAGCTGCCCCGCTACGCGGACTGGGGCTACAACGAGCTCTACCTGCACCTGGAGGACGCCGTCCGGTTCCCGAGCCTTCCCTCGGTCGCGCGCCAGGACGCCTACACGCGCGGCCAGTTCGAGCGGCTGGTGGGCGAGGCGGCCCGGGTCGGCATCGGTGTCGTGCCGATCGTGAACCTCCTCGGCCACACCCAGTACCTGATCAAGGTCCCGGCGCTGCGCGAGCTGAACGAGCTCCGCGGGCCCGACGGGCTCCCGCTCGAGGAGGGCCAGGTCTGCCCCGTGCACCCGAGGATGCTCGACGTCGCGGATGCCCTGATCGGGGACGTCTCGGCCTACTGCACGGCCGGCAAGATCCACGTGGGCCTCGACGAATCCTTCAGCCTCGGCCGCCACCCCCTCTCCGTGGCTGAGATCAAGGAGATCGGACTGGCGGCGCACTTCGGGCGCTACGTCCAGCGCCTGAACGGCGTCGCCAACAGCCGGGGCCTGCGGCTCGGGATGTGGGCCGACATGCTGGCGCTCATTCCCGGGGCGATCCGGCACCTCCCCCCGGGGATCATCGCCTACGACTGGTACTACTATCCCTTCGGGAGAAAACCCCGGATGGAGCTCCGCAATTTCGCGGAGTACGACCTCGCGCCGGCGCTCAAGGCCCACGGGATCGAGTACTGGGGGTGCCCCATGAACGGCTCCTTCCGGCACGAGCCGCTGCCCGTCTTCGGCGAGCGCCTCGCCAACATCCGCGACTGGTGGCGCAGGTGCGTCGAAGTGGACGCCGCGGGGATCCTCGTCACCTCCTGGGAGCCGAACCGGCTCGCGATCGAGATGACCACCGTGGTGGACGCAGCGGCCGCCTGCCTCTGGAACGACCCGGGGGTGGACGACCTCACGGGGATGCTCGCCCAGGGCTTCGCCCGGGTGTCCGGACCGGGCGGCGCACGGGACCTCGCCCGGCAGGCCCTGGCGTGCGACTCGAGGGCCTTCGTGGGGAACGCGCGCTGGGAGATCAACGCGCGCTGGGACACGTGCGCGACCCGCAGGGGCGTCGCGCGTTTTGAATCCGAGCGCTCGTTCTTCAGTCGCCTCTCCCAGCGGGGAGCCGAGCTCCCTGCCCCCTTCAGGGCGAGCGTCGCGTTCCGCCTCTACCTAGCCGAGCGGGACGTCTACGTCCGCTCCGCCGCGGCGATGGTGTTTTCCCTCCGCCGGAAACTCAGGCGCCACGGCGCGGCGGCGGCCGCACCGGGGCTCAAGTCGCTCCTTGAGCGCTCCCAGGAATTTTCGGCCGTCGTGAGCGCGGGAAGGCGGGCGGCGAGAACCCTCTGGCGGCTCACCCGGGACCGGCGGGCTCTGGGCCCGAACGAGCGCATCACCATGGACGACGCCAAACGGCTCGCCGCGCTCAGGCGGTGGGTCAAGGGCTGCATAAAAAGCCCGCGGCGCCTCTTTTCCCCGTCGCCCGTGTGCGGGGCCTGGCAGCTCCAATTTGACGTCCTCCTTGACGAGCCCGCGCTCCAGCGCGTCGTGGTCGAGGCCCGCGCGCCCGGCGGGGCCTGGCGGACGCTCCATGCCCGGACCCAGATCGAGTTCCGGGCGGAGGCGGCCCGCCCCCGGGCGGGCCTAAGGCGGGAGATGAGCGTACCGGTGCCCGGCCCCGGGAGCCGGGTACGGATCGCCGTGCGGGGCCTTGGGCGGGTCGGGATCTCGCACGTCGAGCTTACCGACGGCATCGAGACGCTCGCCCCGAAGGGGTGGGCCCCGGCACGCGCTAGGACCATCGGGCGGGGCGCGCCACGAAAGGGCCTGCCCGGGCCCAACTGGGAGCGGAATTCCGGTTCCGTTACCCTGAAATTCGGCAAAAAAAGAGGCGGCCCCGATAAGGGCCGCCTCCTTGAATCTTGGCGGGGCCGCAAAGCCCCGTCGTAGGCGATCAGAACTTGTACTCGAGCGCCCCGAAGTACTCGCGGCCGACCGGGCCGTTGTAGGTGCTCAGGTCCACGTAGCTGTTCGGGAACGCGTTCACGGCCAGCGGGGGCTGTGCGTTGAACGCGTTGTTGATGCCCGCCTTGAAGGTCGCACCGTCAAACCAGTGGCCCAGATGGAGGGCGCTCAGCTTGTAGGACCCACTGATGTCCCACTGGATGAAGCTGTTGACGTTGTTCGGGGCAATCTCGGCGTCGCCGCCAGCGCCGATGTCCGTGACCGTCGGGATGAACGTGTTGGCCACCGTGACGCTTGCGCCGCGGTACATCCAGGTCAGGGTCGTGTAGGTGCGGTACCTCGGCAGCGTGCCGTTGTTCTGCGTGGCATGGCCCGCGTACTGGTAGTAGTCCTCGGTGTCGAGCTGCTGCAGCGTGTAGCTGTTGTAGATCGACGCCGTCGAGGCGACGTCGAACTTGCCGTACTCGGTGGGCCACTTGTACTCGACCGTCACGTCGATGCCCTTAACCGCCTGCGCGCCCTGGTTGATGAGGGGCGTGTCGATGTAGAGGCCGACGCCGCCGCCGCCCAGCGAGCTCACCTGGCCCGGGGCCGTCACAAGGGCGCCGGACGGTGTGAAGATGTGCACGTACTGGGCGAAGGGCGAGGCCGGCCCGAGGAGCTCGACGCTCTGGACGATGGCCTGCTGGGAGTAGGAACCGACCAGCTCGTGCTGCACGATCTGGTAGTAGTCGGCCGAGATCTCGAGGCCCTTGATCTGCTTGGGCGTCCAGACAAAGCCGGAGGTCCAGGAGGTCGCGGTCGAGGGCTTCAGGTTCGGGTTCGTCTGGGAGACCGAGTTGTACTGGGCCTGGACCGTCTGCCCGCCGCCGTAGTTGTTGTACGTCAGCAGCTGCGTGGAACCGGTCGAGGACGGGCCGTAGAGGTCAAACAGCGTCGGCGCGATGAACGACTTCGAGGCCGAGAACCGGATCTTGAAGCTGTCATCAATCGGCTCGTAGCTCAGGCTCGCCTTCGGCACGTGGGAGTTGCCGATGACCGAGTAGTCGTCGTAGCGGCCCGCGAGGTCCAGGTTCACCGAGTGCACGAACGGAATGTTCTGCGAGGGGGACGCGAGCGGGGCGGTCAACTCGGCGTAGAACGACAGGATGTTGCGCTGCGCCGAGAAGGGCTGCAGCGACACGCCGTTCGACCAGCCCACCGTCGTGCCCGTTGCCGGGTCGGGAAGGCTGTTCTGGTCCACATTCGCCGAGAGCGTCTCGATGTAGTACTCGGCGCCGACCGAATAGCCGACCTTGCCGGACGGGATGTCGAACAGGTCGCCGTAGATCTTGGCGTTGAAGTCGTTCAGGGTGCTGACGCCGTTGAAGAACGCCGTGCCGATGATGTCGCCGGGCAACACGCCCGGGGCCTGGACAATGGCGAACGGATTGAGGGAACCGTTCGCGTAGGCCGTGTCGAGGTTCGCCGTGTTGATCAGGCCGGCGTTGGTGTAGTTGAGCTCATACCGGTTGATGTTTGCCGACATGTCCCAGTTCAGGGCGTCGCTGACCTTGCCCTTGAGGCCGCCGACGATGCGGATGAGCGTGTCGTCGGTGGCAAAGATCCTGGGGAACTGGGTCAGGCGCTCGCGGGGGAGAATCAAGGCACCGGAGGCGAAGTCCTGGTTTCCATTGATGAAGGCGAGCGAGAACGGCACGGTCGGCGCGGTGGCCGGGATGTACGTTGTTCCCGGGGGGGGCGGCGTCACGCCGACGTCTAGCAAGTCGGTGTAGGACGTCGAAATGTAGGGGACGATCGGCTGGGCGTTCAGCTGCGACTGGGTCTTCACGTTCGAGAACAGGATGCTCGCGTAGGCCTCGAGCTTTTCGCCGTAGATCTTGTGGTTCAGGTTCGTGAGTGCCGAGGCGCGCTTCAGGCTCTGGGAAAGCGTCTCGCCGTTCGCCAGGTTGAAGGTGTCCAGGGACTGGGTGTCCGTGATCGGAACGTAGATCCCCATGGTCACCAGCTGCTGGATCGTGTATTGGTTGCCTCCCGGGGGGGCGTTCACGCCCGGGGCCAGGTTGTAGTACTGGTCAGCGAACCCGAGGGCGCCGCTGAAGACGTCAAGGTGTCCATTGTAGGTGTTCGTCCCGTAGTACGGGTTGGAGTAGCTGCGGTCCTTCTCGAAGATCGGGTCCTGCGAGGTGAACTCGACCGAGGTCAGGATCGAGGTGGTGTCGTTTGACGCGCCGCCGACGACCCAGCCCTGGCGCTCGGCATAGTGGCCGGCGTTGGTGGTGAAGGCATAGCGGGCGCCGATGTCGAAGCCGTTGAAATCCTTCTTCAGGATGATGTTCACGACACCGCCGATGGCGTCCGAGCCGTACACGGCCGAGGCGCCGTCGGAGAGGACCTCGATCCTGTCGATCGCCGCCACGGGGATCATGTTCACGTCGACGAACTCGTTGCCGCCCTGGGCGGTGGCGGGGTCAACCGCGACGCGCTGGCCGTCAATGAGGACGAGGGTCGAGAGGTTGTGGATCGAGACCTGGCCGCCGCCGTAGTTTGAACCGGTCGCGATCTGGGCGTTCTCGTTGCCGATGTTCCCGTTGCCGGAGAACTGCGGGGAACCCTTGCGCAGGATCTCAAGCACGGACGACGAAACGCCGCTCTCGTCGATCTGCTCCTGGCCGATTACGGTAACGGGAATCGCCAGGGCGTCTGCCGCCATGGGGATGTTGGAACCGGTGACCACGAATTTCTCGAGGACTTGCGGTGTTTGATCTGTACTAGCGGCGGCGGGGGCAGTCGTCGTCGTTGTGGTTGTAGCAGTCTGGGCTTTGCCAAGCGTCACAAATGCGCCCACGGCGGCGAATAGCGACACGGCAGCATGTAACTTCCGAATACGGAGGTCTTTCATAGCTCGTTGTAGTTTGTGTTGTTGTGTTAAGCCGACGCGGCCTGCGCCGCATTATGCTTGGGCGACAGGAAGCTACGAAATCACCGGATTGCAACCCCATTTTAACCCACCCGTAATGCAAATAAGCGTCAATTATCGGAGTTATGCGACGATCGTAACAGACCAAATGCCCCGAGGGTTTCGCCCGGAAGTGTCCGGATGCGGCCTTGTATAAGAGAGCAGGGTCGCTTAGCATGATCCTCCTGTTCCTTGACCGCGCACGCCTTTCACTTTCGGGGGTGTTCTGGATTCTACCCTTGGTCCGCGTGCGTCGCTGCCTGTCGAGAGCCGAAGGCCTCTCGTAAATCCCCCTTCGAAAAACAAACGGCACACACGAAGAAATGCCCCTGGCAGCCTAACTAAGGCAGCCACGTAGCTCCGGCGACACCTGCTAGCAGGTAGCTACGACGACAGCAGGAATAGCGCGCGGAGCGACCCGCGGTTTGCGCGCCGTATCTTCATCCGGGGGTTGGCTTGGGCTTAAGCGCGCGTTTACGCATAACCCCGGCGAGACTAATGTGACGCTACACAGGTAGACGCGGCGCGCAAAGGCCTGGGGCACCCGGGTTCAAATCCCGGCACCTCCACCATTTTCCCTTGAAGGCCTTGCATGGGGCCTTCCAGGGACTAGGCTTTCGCATGATGACGCCCGTGGCCACTAAACGACGCCTTCATGACGCTGATTCGCGGTCACAGGATTGGCTGTCGCAGGATTGGCTGTCGCGGTCCCACCAGGAGAGGCTGGCCGCGATGGAGGCTATTCGCCTCACCTCGCCGGTCTCACCCCATGCTCAACAAGCATTTCCAAGATTTTCTCGGATTACTCGAAAAGCACAACGTTGAGTATGTGATTGTTGGCGGGTATGCCGTTGGGGTCCACGGCTTTCCACGCTATACGGGAGCCATGGATGTTTTTGTAGCCATCAGCGGTGAAAACGCTGGGCGCCTTGTCGAAGTCTTTAGCGAATTTGGTTTCGCATCTCTAAGTCTCAAGGCTAGCGATTTTCTTGATCCCGACACGGTGGTCGAGGCGGGAAGGGAGCCCATGAAAATCCAGGTCCTCAAAGGGATCGACGGAGTTACCTTTGACCAGTGCCGTTCCGACAGGATGATAGTGAACATTTCTGGGTTAGAGGTCCCTTTCATCGGATTTGAATCTCTCTTGGCCAACAAAACCGCTTCTCCCAGGAGCAAAGATCGAATCGATCTAGAAGAGCTCACCCGTCTGCGGGATTTGCAAAAGAAACGGGAAATTGAACGCGAGATCGAATAGGTATCTACGCTCGAAAGTGTCAGACGCGGACACGAAAGGCTACCCCACCCGATCTCAATCCCCAAAGCAAGGAGCCCCAGCACAGAAACGAATATTGGGATGACTGCGGACAAAGTGCGGACGATTCCGAGGGAGAACAGGCCTTTCGTCTCAATTAGAGCCATCAGGTCCCGGGCTAATCTCAGCCAATAGCGGGTTCAAATCCAGGCACCTCCACAATTTTAGATACTGGCAGCTAGTTATTTATGCATTTCCGACCCACTAATCCTCGCTGCGAGAGCGTCGATGGTTCCGTCTGCTGATTTTCCCCTGCCAGAAGCGCGCCTTGACGTGCACGGCATTTGCACGACACTGGACCCATGAAAACCAAGTGGATCGCTTCGCGCGAATTTTCAGCGAGTCCGGGGCGCGCGCTAGCTGCAGTCAGCAAGGCCGGCCGAGTCTTGGTCACCGCGAATGGGAAGCCCAAGGCGATAATGATCCCGACTTCCGAGGGCACGTTCGCTTCCGATTTGGAGCTCCTTGATCGCGTGGATTTGGCGCGGTCGATTGCGGCCATTAGGTCCGATGCGGTAACGAACGGAACGGATTCACTCTCGATGAAGGAGATCGACGCCGAGGTGGCCGCAGTGCGCGCCGCCCGGAGACGTAAATGAGGCGCTGGGTGATCGACACGAACGTCGTCGTGTCGGGACTCATGAGCGCCAATGGGCCCTGCGCCCTAATCCTGGAGGCCGTCATGGACGGCCGGGTCAAGCTGGTCTACGACGCGCGAATCCTGGCCGAATATCGCGATGTATTGTGCCGACCTCGCCTCAAGCTGAACCCAGAGCATGTGATGCATTTTCTGCAGGCCTTGGAAGGCCAGATGTCTGTGGTCCCCGAACGGCTCGTTGCCGTTGGGCCGGATCCCGACGACTTGGCTTTTATCGAGGTGGCACTCGCGGTGCCCGACAGAACCATTGTGACCGGAAATCTTGCAGACTTCCCAGGCGAGATTCTGATTGGCGCACGACTGCTTACGCCCGCACAGGCGGTCGCGGAGCTAAGCCGCTAGGGCAATCCTCTGGAGCTCCAAAACTCCTGCCCGGATTTAATGCCCAACAATACCCTGGATGACGTAGAATAATCGAACAAATCAAGCCTGCCGACAATGAACATGCCGACAAAAACTTCGGTTGGATTGGGGAAACGGGCGCTGTGGTGCCTCTTGGGTATCATGGCCCTCTCGGTATTCATATTCGTAGACCTTCCCCTGCTCAACCCGGCCAACAAGTATGGCGCATATTTGGCAAGCAAATGGCGGATTCTACTCCCCCATATGATCTGCGGGATCACGGCTTTGCTGGTCGGGCCCCTGCAGTTCTCCACCCGCCTTCGGCAGCGAAACCTAGGCCTACACCGGGTCCTCGGGAAAATCTATGTTGGTGCCGTGTTGGTGGGAGCGCTCTTCGGATATGCGTTAGTCTACGGTTTATCGTCCCCGTTCGAAGTCTCCGTGGATGTGCTGGCATCCCTATGGATCATCACCACGCTCGCGGCGTTCATTACCGCCAGAAACCACCACATCGCGCAGCACCGCCAATGGATGACGCGTTCGTATTCGGTGACCTTTTTCTTCGTGGCAGATCGCATCCCCTTTGAGTTTCCATCCTTTCATCCCAGCGAGGCTGCCAATGTGTGCCTGATCCTCACATTGTGCGTCGTCGCTATACTTCTGCCGGATATTGCCTTCACTTGGAGCGAGCTGACTTCAAAACGCGCAAATTCCCGCGTCTGATCGTTTGAATTTTGCCTTGCGAAGCCCAAGTGCCGGACGGGGCACCAGAAAGCCATAAGACATTTTAGAGACATTCCCGAGGAGAAATCGGCGCCCGTCTCGACAAGATCGGTCGGTTCTCGGGCCGGTCTCAGGAAGCAAGCGGGTTCAAATCCCGGCACCTCCACCATTTTTCAATCGCAACCGTCAGGGCACAATCAATCGAAGTGCCTGACGGGTAAACCGACGATAGATTCTGAAGTCCTCGGCATCGGTCGTCACAACCGTGTGCTCGCGATACAGCTCAGACATCCTCACAAGGCAGGCATCAGCGTAGTCCATGCGTTTTCCATAGCGCTTGAGCAACATGCGGACCGCCGGCGATTCATCCGGCAGCACCGGAACAACGCGCAGAACTCCACGCTCGACCAATGCAAATATCATTTGCCGCGAATCAGGCACTTCGCGCAAAAGAAAGCATGCCTCCGAAATCACGGCTTCGCACGTAAAGGCGGGCTGCCGGATCGCAGCAAACTGCGAGGCTGACCATTCGTGCCATTGGTCATCACTATCCAGCGAACCGACTAGCGGGCCAGTATCGAGAATGGCGTCAATCACGACCGTAACCTGCGAGGGTCTTCTTGGATTTGCCGCTCTGAACGGAACCCAGAATGGCGCCCATAGCCTCAGCGAGGCTCACGGACTTAGTTTCCGTCGCACGAAAGACAAAATCGTTGCCCGCGCGGTCGCGGACCTGCACTTCCTTTCCGGCGAGCGCCGCGCGGCGAAAGTTGGGGAATTTCCGGGTGAATTCACGCACGGTTACCTTCATGACAGACATATTTGTCAGTCATCATTCGATGTCAAGGGATAGCGTTGAGAACAGGCAGCTCTACCGATTGTTTCTGGCTAAACGAGAGGACCGCAAACGAGACCGGAATTGGGCGCTCCCCAAACCCGGGCGGTAAACAATCGCCGGGTCGGCGGCTTGAAACGCCAGAAAAGTCAAAATCCCCGAAAACGAATCTCTAAGACGGCATTAAGGCATTTCAGAGAGGGTATCTACCGTAATCTCGACCATGAGTAGTAATCCTTGGGCGAGTCTCGACAGGAACCCGGGTTCAAATCCCGGCACCTCCATCAATTTGTTGTTAGCTATTCTAATTCAATTATTTATAAGTTTGTTGTCCGGCGAGCGGAAAGACCGTTTTGAAACTTGCTATACACGTATAGCAAGTCTTGGCTTTGGGCATGCTCGCGATACGTTTGGATAAGAAGGTCGAGGATCGGCTGACCAAGTTGGCCAAAAAGACGGGCCGGACAAAGACGTACTACGCACGGGAGGCGATTTTGGAGCATCTTGAGGAGCTTGAGGACACGCATCTTGCCCTGGAGCGCCTCGCTAATCCCGCAAGGATATATTCAGCCGCAGAGGTAAAGCGTGCCTTGGGCGTATAGCTTTCACGAGCGGGCTTTGCACGAGTTGCAAGAGCTCGATCACCAAGCGCAAAAGGAGATCGTAGCCTACTTGGAGAAGAGGATCGCCACAAAGGAAGACCCCCGGAGATTTGGTAAGCCGCTGCGTGCCCAGCTCGTTGGATTGTGGCGCTACCGGGTCAGGGATTACCGAATCCTATGTCAGATCAAAGACGACGTTCTACTCGTTCTTGTCGTGTCCGTCGGACACCGAAAGGGCGTCTATCATTGAACCGTCGATCCAACGGACAATTTCCAGACTCCTCCGAGGGTAGAAGATGCACCGCTGTGAAAATTCCTCCAAAAGCAGCATCCCGGTTCAAATCCCGGCACCTCCACCATTTTACTAGCTGCGAATGCCCGGCGCCTGCCTATTTCGCCGTTTCCGGGCTTATGATCGTCGTTACCTGGCTCACCGAATTGGCCGGGAAGCCGCCCTGCTTCGCGTGTTCACGAACGGTCGCCTCGTCGGGGGCGATGTAGATGCAATAGATCTTGTCGCCCGTCACGTAGCTATGCAGCCACTGGATTTTTGGGCCCATCTTGCTCAGCACGCCACACGAGGTCTTTGAAATGGACTTCAGTTTTTCTGCGGAGAAGGAGCCGGCGCCCGGGATCACCCTCTCGATGACATACATGTGCTGGCCTTCCGGAAGCGCCTCCGGCTTTACCGGCTCCTCGGCGAAGGCGTAGCTGCAGACAACGGAGCAGAATGCGGGAATGAGGAACAGTCGTTTGAGTTTCATATGCGGTGAAAACGGTGAGGTTATTATTGAGACGACGCACGCGGGCGGACCCCGCCGGTGGCCGGAGCAACCCGCGGAGCGCATCAGCGCACCCGGAGTATAGCCCTCGACGCCCGCAGCACCTAGGCCATCAGGGGGAAATTCTGGGCCACGTGGGCGGTGTTCGGGCCGGGCCTCCCTGCCCCTATGGCGGGTCACTCGCCGGATAGTTCCTCTCCGTCAACCGTTTGCCGCCGCATGCAGCTTCCTCGGGGAATGCCCGAATCTATCATGATAAAGATTGCGGAGCTGCCTGCTGCCTTTGAACCCGCAGGCCTTCGCCACGTCCTCGACCTTTGAGCCGCTCTCGCCCAGCAGCGAACGGGCCCGTTCCAACCGCAGTTCCTTCAGGTACTGCCCAACGGAAAGATTCAGGCTCCTCCGGAAACGGCGGGAGAGGTTTCGGGGACTCGCTCCGACTTGCTCCGCGAGGCGGCCGAGGCTGGGCGGCCCATCCAGGTTCTCGACTATGATGGTCTGCGCCCGGTGAACCACGTCGTCGAGATGGTTTCGATACTGGAGGTAGACACTCTCCTGCTGAAATCCCCCGCCGCGCCTGAGATAGATCACCAGCGAGCGAGCGACTTGGAACGCGAGCTTCTCCCCGTGCCGAAGGCCGATGAGGTGAATGGCGAGGTCGATGCCGGAGGCTATTCCCGCGCTCGTTATGACACGGCCTTCCTGCACGAAAAGGACACCCTTCCTGACTTTGATCCTCGGATAGCGCCGCTGAAGCTGATCGGCGTCCGCCCAATGGGTGGTGCAGGCCAAGCCATCGAGGATTCCGGCTTCAGCCAGAAGAAAGGCTCCCGTGCATACCGAGCAGACGGTTGCACCGGCCAGCCAAGCCTTCCGAATCCATGGGAACACGGGCTTGTGCGCCCGCATGAATTCCGGGGATGCCTCATCGCAGCCACACACTATCAAAATATCATCCTCTCCGGGATTTATCCTGCTGTAATGCATTAGATTGGAGAATCTAAGATTGCCGGCGATCGGAATGGTATCGGTCAGGGCGCACACTTCGATGCGGTAGGGTCTCGAGAAATAGCGGCCGGCTATTTGGAAGGCCTGCAACGGGCCGACAAGGTCAAGGGCGGTTACTTCAGGGGGAGCGAAGAAAACGACCCTGGGCGGCATGGGATCCTTCTAGGCTGCGACCAGAGAGCCTGCACGCAGAAACGAATATGTGAACGACTGTGGACAACGTGCGGACAATCCCGAGGGAAAACAGGCCTGCCGTCTCAATATGAGCCATCCTTTACCGGGCTGACCTCAGCCGATAACGGATTCAAATCCCTGCACTTCCACCCAGTTGTCGATCTGTTCGGGATCCAGGTGCACGCTTGGAATCCAGCCCATCGCTTTGCCGGTTGCGTTTGCCTCTTTGGAAAAGAACCCATGGGCGAAAGGCCGAGAACTCCGCGCCACTTAGGTGACGCGCCCCCGCATCGATCCTGGCCCAATCGCTCCCCGGCACCGTCGGCTCCGCGGAAGGAGGGTCTCCTCCCAGGAAAAATCGCGGAATCGCGAGCCGAAACCCGAACCTTGGAGCCGCTGGTATGTCAATAGATACGGCGTTCCCGCCACCAACTAAGCCGTGCCGACACCAAGCCGAACCAGGAACCTCTGCCTTCTGCCGGCCGTTATCGGGCTGCTGCTGACTGCAGCCCCATGTCGCGCCCAGATCGATCCCGTGGACCGGAACCTGATAGAGCTCGGCTACGACCAGTTCCTTGCCGCCCGCGGGCCCCAGGCCATCTACGCCTACTACTACTTTAACAGGCCCGACTTCTTCGGCCCCGACGTCGCCCTGCGGGTGGCCGTCGCGCCCGCCTATCTCGACAGCGAGATGGGCTTCAAGCACTTGCTGTCACCCTATACCGACGTGGGAATCGGCATCTCCGGCGGCGCCTTCGGCGACAACTACTACGAGGTCCGCCAGGGAAACTACCTCGAGAACCAAAGCTTCTACGGAAGCGGAGGAGGAGCGTCGTTGAACATCTACCAGCTGCTCGATCCCGGAATGCTGATCCCCCTGAACCTCGTTGCCCGGGCCGGGTTCCGCTACTCATCCTTCAAGGACACGGACGAGACCTCGCGGGCCTTCACCCTGCCCGTGGACCAGAACGACGGCTATTCCCGGGTCGGGGTGCGATTCGGGGGGCAGCAGCCGGTCCTCTATCCCGCGCTCGGCATGGAACTGTCGGCTTGGTTTGAGCGCCAGCAGCACTTCGACTCCGGGGCCTACGGGTTCGACAACGACCGGAGCGTAACACCCTACACCGACCTCTACTGGTTCCGCGGGAGCCTGGACTACGCCCTTAAGGAAAGCGGCGACGCGTTCTCGTTCTCCGCGACCGCGGGCGGCTCCACCGACGCGGACCGGTTCAGCGCATGGCGGCTGGGAGGCGACCTCCCGCTTGTCTCGGAATTCCCGCTGGTCCTGCCAGGCTACTACTACGAGGAGCTGACAGCCGTGCGCTTCGCCCATTTCTACGGGTCGTACAGCGTTCCTCTGGACCAGGCCCGCTGCTGGGTATTCCGTCTCGAGGCGGCGACGGCGCGCCTCGACTACCTGCCCGGGTTCGAGCAGCGGGGCGACTGGCAGACCGGCGCGGGCTTCGGCATCGGCTACACGCCCAAGCGGAAAAATTACACAGTCATCCTGCGCTACGGCTACGGCTTCAACGCGATCCGCCATGACAAGGACGGCGCGCAGAGCGTCGGGCTATTGTTCCAGTACGATTTCAACGCGCACAAGAAGGGCCACTGAGGGTGCGGATGGCCCAACCCCGGGGCCGACTACGAGGTGGCCGCGCTCTACGCCTGGGCCCGGCGGCGCCGGGTCAATAGTTGGCGGCTGCGCGGACCACGCTCGCCGGCTTGTCGATATCGCCCAGCAATTCGGGTCCGACCACGGCAAACGGCACCGACCCGTAAGAGAGCAGGCGGTCATGGAAGTCATGGAGGGAACCGCGGTCCCCCATCCTTTCCATGTATTTGCCAAGCAGGGTCTCGAGCTGGAGGCGGCCCACCGTGTAGGAGATCACGTTCCCGGGGCCGAGCGCGATGCTCGAGACGGCCGCCTCGGATGCCTCTCGGGTGAATCCCGACTCCCCGACGAAGAAATCGACCGCCTGCTGGAAGCCCCATTCGCCGCAGGCAAGCTTCACGTCGACGATCGCCCGCGCTCCGCGCACCCGCTCCCACCGCGCCGTGAAGAGCCGGGGGTCCAGGTCGTCGCCGTACAGCCCGAGCCTGACGAACATCTCCTCTCCGTAGTAGGCCCACCCCTCCTGGAACACGTCGCTGTACTGGATCCTGCGGACAAAATCGGGATGGCGCCTCGCGATCGAGAGCTGGAAGAAATGCCCGGGCATCGCCTCATGGGCCGCCGTCGACCAGATGCGGTCCCGGTCGAAGTCCTCGTTCATGTCGAGCCTTGCCGCGGCGTCCGCCAGGGAACGGGGGGGCGTGATGAAGTAGTACCCCGTCGCGGACTTTGAGAACAGGAGCGGCGAGTACATCGAGGCGCCCGGGGACACGGGCTTCAGGAAGGCGGGCGTCTCGACGATCTCAATCGCCCCCAGGCCGGAGGGCATGGTCACGACATCGTGTTCCTCGACAAACCTCCGCAGCTCCCCGATGCGGTCGCGGTAGTAGCCCACCAGGGCAGGGCCCCCGGGCGCCAGCCCGCCCCCGCTAGAGGGCCCAAAGGGGATCCCCCGCTTGCTCGCGAGCGAGCGGAGCCAGCCCTCCTCGGCCCAGCCATGGGCGAGCTCATCGCGCGCCATCACCTCGATCTCCGCGTCACTGAAGGGGAGGAGCTCCTCCTCGCGCAGGATCTGGTTGTACGCCCGCCTGCCGATGGCGAAATTCTCGGGCCAGGAGGCGACGTGCGCGTCGATGTGGGCCTTCGTCCGGGCAACCGCCGCCAGGACCCCGTCGCGGGCCGCAATGAAGCCGCGGAGGACCGCGGGCCGGCCCGCCAGTTGCGACTTCGCGGCATCCGTGAGCGCGCCCCCGAGGAAGTCGGGGACGCCGCCCAGGCCCAAGCTGCCCACGGTGCCGAACAGCCGGCCCGGCTCCGTCGCGAGCTCCTGCCCCGCAGAGATGTAGGCGGGGCCCTTTGAAAGGCGCGCGACAATGTTGTCCCACGCCTTGTCCACGTCCGCCTGCGTAGCTCCCTCCCTGCCCACGATGGGAAGCGTCAGAAACTGGGTGAAGACCGCGTCCGTAAGGTTCAGGGCGGCGGCGGCATAATTCTTGCGGTCCGTCCGCCTGACGAGGAGCTCATTGAGGCTCGAGTCGAGCGAGGCCCTGAGCAGCTTCGCGTCATCCCGGTCGACGAGGCTCATCGTCCCTCCCGCGGATCGGCCCAGGGCATCGAGCCGCTCTTCCCAACCCTTAAGGAGCGCCACATACGCCGAACGCGACTGCTCGCTGGGCGCATCCAGGTCGCCGTCATGGGCCGTCAGGCCCAGCTCGGTGCCCGTCATGGGGTACAGGTCGGCTGTCGTGTAGGTGATTTCCTCCGCCAGCCTCGTCAGGCCGTCGTGCGTCGAGGGCGCGGCAAACCCGTGCACCGAAGCCACGAGGGCCGCGGCGCATGTGATATTCCGGAAGGTCAGTCTCATGGTTCCTTTCCGAAGGGCTGTTTGGCTCCTCCGACTGGCGCGAAAGACACATGGTTCTAAATCCGCCGCAAGCGAACGTTTTTGCGGGCCCGTGGGCCCGGGCGCCCCGGCAGGGCGCGGCGCCCCCCCCCCGGCGTCCTGGATGCCCTTCCGGCTGCCTAGGTCCGCCGCTTGACCGCGGGCGCCGACACGCGGCGCGCCGGACGGCTCTTGCCCGGGCAGCTCAGACCGCCAAACCACGTGCCCTCGACAAAGGTCGTGGTTGGTATCTCCGGAATCCCGAATTTGTTGTACTGGAGCTGCGCCGCCAGGATCTCGACCGCCACCGCCCCGACCGTCTCATGGTTCTGGCGCACCCCTGCCGTCGTGCCGTCGGGGTTCTCCAGGAAGACATCCACGAACGCCACGTCCCGCGGGATGCTTAGCCCCATGGCCTTGATCTGATCCAGCACGAAGGAGCCCTTGCTGATGATGACGTCCGGCCGGTGCCGGTTGAACCACCGCTCGAACGCCAGGGGCTCCACGGCGACGGGCGCGACGCTCTCGTTGAGCCAGGCGTCTATGGGCTCGGGTTCGGGGAAGATGAACGCCGGCACCCTGTCGGAGGCCGGGTAATGCTGCTGCTCGCACAGGAGTCCCGCCGTCCAGAGGTGGTCCACGGAGTGGTCCCACCCGCGGTGCATCACGAAGCCTATCCTCGAGTAGCCGGCATGGGCCGCCTTCTGCATCGCAAGCCGGATGATGTCGCACTGGTTGTTCGTGACGTTGAAAAGCACCGGCTGATGCGGGAAATAGTCGATCTTCACGCCGCAGAAGTTCTGCCAGTCGAACTGCAGCGCGTCCCCCATCTCCCTGCCGTGCGAGGCGATGATGATCCCGTTGATGGCGCGCGAGTACAACATCTGGCTCAGGCGCCCGTCGGTCAGTCCCGGCTCCTGCATCCAGAAGTGCTCCAGCTTGAACCCGAGCTGCTCGGCCATCCGGCCCGCCCCCGAGAAGAAGTCCGGGTGCGCCGTCACGTTCTTCCACCCCCAGCGGCTCTTCCAGTTGGTGACATAGGCGAGCGTCGGCGTCGTCTGGCGCCGGGCCACCTTTCCACGATAGGAGACGAGCGCCCGCAGGAGCGGGTCGGGACGGTAGCCCATCTCCTCGGCCAGCTGCCGGATGCGCTGGCGGGTGCTCTCCGGGAGCCTCGGGTGGTTCCGGATCGCGAGCGAGACGGTGGTGACGTGCACGCCCGCGCTCCGCGCGACGTCCGCCATCGTTACCCTGAGTGCGCTCATGGTTGCTTGGGCCATCCACCGACCCCGGGGGATCGGTTTCAAGTCTAATGTTAGATTTAAGGCCTGTCGGGGCCGGTTTTTGGGGATGCTGTGCGGGTGGGGATCAAACGAAAAGTCCGGCGGATTTCTCCGCCGGACTTTCGTCTACACTAAACCCATGGGTCCAAAAACACCATGGTTAGAAGCAATTTACCTTGCTTCAAAGTCATGAGGTTAGAAGTCGAACGAGTTCTCGAGCGTCCAACCCATGCCCTGCTGGATGCGGGCGAGGGCCAGACTGCCGTCCGGCTCGTATTGAGACGGGGTCAGGTGGTCCTTCTCGCCGACACTCTTCAGGTTGAGCTGCACGCGCCAGTTGACGTTCTTGTACACCTTTCGGGTGTACCCGATCCACATGTCAACATGGGTGTCCGTCGGGCCCATGATGGGCTGCGAAACGTCGAGGCCGCCCTCGGTGACGGCAACGACGTTGGCGTAGTTCGGGTCCGTGGAGTTCACGTTCTTGTAGTTCGGGTTGTAGCGGTACCCGAGGATGCGGGACGCTTCCATGCGGAGGGCTCCGCCGACGAACACGCCCTTGATCGGTCCGCGATCGAACGAGTAGTTCGTAATCAGGTTCAACCTCCAGGGCGAGACCTCGGGGGCCTCGTGGCCCTGGTCGTTCAACTCGACCGTGAACGGAGCGACGATGCTCGTATTCCAGTCGGCGCCAAGCGTTCCGCACGAGTTGCACCACATGCGGATCTGCCCACCGGGCCCGTTCATGAACCCGGTGATCTGGCTGATGAAGGCCTGGGCCGCCGGGTCGATGTCCGAGTGCGTCGCGTTAACATGCGAGTAGTTCAAGGTCACGTTCCAGTTGCGCAGGAGCTGCGTGGTGAGCTCGACCTCGACACCCTTGGAGAGGTTGTCGACCGTGGTGACGTGGTCGCCGAAGTCGGAACCACCACCCACGTTCGGGGCAGTCTGGTCGTTGTACCCGTCGAGGAAGGCCGCGTCGAGCTGGCCGCTGCCCTTGGCAAGGGACGGCTTGATCGGGGGCGACAGGTTGTAGCTCGAGAAGAACGAGTCGGCCAGCGGGATGTTGATCCACGCATTGACGATCTGGGTCGATTGGCTGTTGGTCGCGATGTACTGGGCGCTGCCCGTGGTGTAACCACTGCCTGCGCCGTAATCCCAGTAGTTCGTGTTGGGGGTCTTGCCGTTCAGGCCGTCCTGAAGGGCCGCCGCCCAACCGTAACCCCAGATGAGGCCGTCGGCGATGAAGTAGCCGTTGCTGCCTAGGCCTGCGATCGAGTTGCCGTTCGTGCCGTCAAGGTCGGCGTTCTTCACGATCGTCTTGAACCAGTCGACCTTGAGCGAGATCTTGTCGTTCAGGGCGGTGGTCGTGAAGCCGTACTCCGTCGTGGTACCTTCGGCGTTCGGGATCGGCAGGCCGGCGAGGCTCAGGCGGGCCGCGTCAGGCTTGAAGTTCTCCGAGCGGTTCATGAACACGCTCAGGGTCATGTCGCCGGGAAGCTTGGACATGAGCTCCTTCGGGAGGTGGTAGACTCCGCCCCAGGTCTTGCTCGTGCCCTGGACGTCCGTGCGGGAGGCAAGGTTGTCCGGGTAGTCCAGGCTCGTGATGCCCGTGGTCTGGTTCGTCACCGCCGTGGACTGGTAGTTGGTAACCTTGTCCTTGCGCCAGCCGAGCGAGGGGACCAGGTCGCCGTTCAGGAAGTAGCCCTGCCAGGTGATGCCCTCGGACTCGTCCTGATAGCGCGAGCGGTCGCCCGCCGTCACCAGGTCCGAGCGGTCAGCCGGGTCGGCCCAATTCAGGTAGCCGATGTTCTCGTTCTGCCAGCCGACGTAGTTCGCCGGGTTCTCGTACTGGATGCTCTGGTTCACCGAGCCGTTCACGTTGTTCGTGTACGTGTAGGGGGCGCCGGGGTTCACGTAGCCGGGGGTGTTCGGGTCCGTCGGCTTGTTCCAGGTCGAGTTGAAGTTGAGCGTGGTCTCGTTCGCCGGGGGCGAAATGACGTAGTTGATGGCATTCAGGTTCGCGCCGTGAGCGGACGAGGCGTTCATCAGCGAGGGCCCGATGTAGGCCAGCCACTCGAAGCTGCCCGTGGAACCGATATAGTTCGTGGGGGGGTTCTGGGGCAGGCTGTTGGCGGCCCCGAATGCGGGTGTGTCGCCGTACTCGCCGAACTGGAACGTGTCGTTGATGACGGTCGTCTTCTCGTAGAGGCCCGTCAGGATGCTCTTCCCGAGGATGTTTGACAGCGTCGAGTTGCCGAAGAGATCGGCGGCCCGGAGCTCAACGGTCGGGGTGAAGCGCCAGGTCTGGCGTGTGATAGTGGTTTGGTAGTTGTTGTCCTCACCACCGGACGCGGCCTGAGCGACGTCCGGGCGGCCCACGTTCGGGTTGGCCGCGCCGTTGGCATAGGTGGCGTTGATATCGATGCCGATCGCGTAATTCTCGCCCTCGAGCCAGGGCTCGTCGCCCTCGGTGTACTTCTGCTGGTCGTAGGCGAGCTCAAAGCCCAGGCGGTCGTCGAAGAACGTCTGGTCCACCGCGAGGTTGAACGCTGTCCAGTTCTTCCACTCGTGCTTGTTCGGGCCGTCCAGGAGCTGCTTGTAGAAGTTGAAGATCGTGGGGTCCGTGATCACCTTGTCGGTGTAGTACACGCCGCCGGGGATCGGGGTGAAGGGCAGCGCATAGTTGGCCGGATTCCCGTTGCTCGGGGTCGTGCCGTTGCCGCTGCCGAGGAACTGGGCGTAGGTGCTGAACGGCGGGATCCAGGCCGGCCTGAATGCCGAGATTCCGGCGATCGCGTCGCCGCCATACTGGGTGCCACCAATCGTGGTCGTGGGAACCAGGCCCACGTTTGCCTCGGCTGCGATAACCATGATCGGCGTTCCGCTGGGGGTCTGCGCGTTGGCGATGTTGTTGGAGGCCACGGGCGTCGCCTCGTAATAGTTGATGACGTCCGCCCAGTACGAGCGGCCCTGGGTAAAGCCGCCGAGCGTGAACAGTCCTGCATCAAGCGGGCCGCCGTAGGCGCCCGGAAGCCCGGGCCCGCCCGGGAACGGATTCTGGTTGTTCAGGCTGAACTGGTTCTCGGTGATCTTCTGGTAGCCGGGGTTTGTGACCCCGCCCACCGTGATCGTGTTCTGGAACCAGGGCGTGATCAAGTCGGTCGGGGGGAGCGAGCGCGGGTTGTCAGAGGTCTGCTTGCCGCTCTCGTAGTTGCCGCGGATGCTCGTGTGGCTGTCCTTGCCGAAGAGCTTCGGGTCGAAGCGGAACGCCCCGTAGTAGCGGTTCGTGTTGTTGAACGCGAACGCCTGCTCGTACTTCTCGTCGTCCTGCAACACGGAGAGGCGGATGGCCAGGATGCCAGGGATGATCTCCTGGTTCAGGGTGGCCGAGTCGCGGAGCGAGCCGTACTCATCAAACCGGTTCGTGACGTTGTACGAGTTGGTGAACGAGGCGCCGTTCGTCGAGACGTTGATGATGCCGGCCGGGCTGCCCGTGCCGAAGAGGATCGAGTTTGGCCCGCGCTGGAGGTCGACGCGGCCCACGTTGAACGCATCCCACGGAATGTCCGTGAGGAAGTAGTCGCGGGTGTTGTCGGCCGAGTCGAGGCCGCGGACGCGGGTCGTCGCGGAAACCGTGTTTTCCTGGGCGACCGCGGATCCCGCGGCGCCCGAGAAGTTACCGCGGATGCCGGAGACTTCCGTGCTGGGGGTGTAGACCAGGAGGTCCTCGGCGTTCTTCGCGCCGGTGTCCTGGAGGAACTGCGCCGTCACGACCGTGATCGCCGAGGCGACATCCTTCAGGTCGGTGCGGACGCGGGTTCCGGCCAACGTGCTGTTGGCCTTGTAGCTTCCCTTGTCTTCGGCGGCGTCTACGACGAAGGGGGAGAGCACGGTGGGCTCCTCCTGGTCGGAGGGGGCCGCGGCGGCGGTTGTCGTCGCTGTGGCGTCGGCAGCAGGAGCGGGTGCATTCTGGGCAACCGCGATTCGGGGCACTACCGCGAATCCAAGCGCTGATGTGACCGTGAGGGCACGCAAGAGCGCAAGAGTACGATTAGCAGGCATGTTTTGGTGTGTTGGACTTAGGGTTTATCTGACCGCGGACCCTCCCGGGGGGGAAAGGTCCGCTGAAAGGGGCAGAGCGCTGGTAAGGCGGGGTAAAAGGGTCTCTCGAAGCAGGCGCCTGAATACTACAGCGCGTTCAATTCAAGAAGGACGCCGTTGCGCTAACACTAGACCGGACCCCTTCGGGCCATGCGGAAATTCCACGGGAAGATCGTGCGATCCGCGCACGCGCGCGGACTCAGTCCAAGCGTGCCGGGATGGCGTCCGGTCCCTCTGAAATCCCCGGCCGTTCGCCCCGGACTACGGCTTCGTCTGGCCGTCAACGAACGGCCAGTCGTCCGAGCGGAAGGGGACCGCCGGCAGCCCTGCGCCGTTGAAAAGCGTCGCCTCGGGATTCGCCTGCCACGCATAGCGCGCCGCAACGGGCGCAGGCACGGCCGGCGACGAAACCAAGACCGAATCCCCCTCGATCCTCGCGTCGGCCCAGCTCCATTTCCGGTCCGCCCCGGCGACGCTGAATTCCCCGAGCCTGTCCCCGTGCACGACCAGGCCGCCGTCAGCGCCGGCGAAGCGGAGCCTCAGGCCACCGGGTATCTTGTCCATGGATACAAATTGCGGTCCGTGGCTGTGAACATCGGCCCTATAATACCCGGCCAACGCGCAGAGGGCCAAGCGCTCCCCCACCACCCTCTTTTCCTTGGGGTGAATGTTGTCCGCCTCGCCCGTGTCGATCGTGACCGCCAGTCCCGAGTTGGGAACGGATGAGGCGGCGAGCGCCTGGGCCTCGCGCAGCTCGGCCCACCCGTCGTCGCCGGGCTCGGCCCGCCGGTGCATGAACGCGGGAAGGCTCACGATGTAGAACGGGATGTCCCCCTGCCCGAAGAGCGCCCTCCAGTCGGCAATGAGGCCCGGCAGGAGCCTGCGGTACTGCTCCGCATGGGACGTGTTCGCCTCGCCCTGGTACCAGATCACGCCCGTGAGCGCGAGCGGGGCAAGCGGGGCGATCATCCCCTGGAAGAACGCGGTCGGCATCGTCGGGTAGTTCTCGAAGTCGAGCGGCAGCGGATGCGGGGGCCTAGCGTCCACGCTCACGATCCCCCTCCATTTTCCGGCAAGGGGCACCGACGAGCCGTCCCCCAGCTGGATCCTCAGCACCTCGGGTTTCGCGAGAAATCCGCCGGTCGACTTCCATTTGAACACCCGCACCGCGATCAGATTGCGCCCCCCCTTCAGGACGCCGGCAGGCAGACGGTACACCCTCGGGTTCTCGACCCAGGAGCTGGCACCGACCCAGCGCCCGTTGACATAGGTCGTGTCCATCTTCTCAACCGACCCCAGGAACACCTTCGCGTCCCCGGCGGGAAGGGGGTCCGGGAGCGTAATTTCCCTCCGGAACCAGCAGACGCAGGGGCTCGCCTCGACGCCAAGCTCCGCGAAGGCGCCCGGCACGTCCACCTCCTTCCAGCCCGAGTCGTCAAGCAGGGGCGCGGCCCAGGCATCGCCCTTTGCGCCCGGGTCGTAGTCGTCCAGCCAGTGCATGAGGAAGCTCCCGAGCTGCGGCCCCCCCGAGGCCTTAAGCCTCTCGATGGCGGCGATCTGCTGGCCAAACTCACCCAGGCTCGTGAGGCTCGCGGCGCTCATCCAGGCCTCCGCCGGGCTCCCGCCGGCGCAGTCCTCAATGAGCCCGACCGGCACGTGCAGCTCGCTCTGGATACGCCGCGCGAAATAGTAGGCCACGGCCGAGAACCCGCCGGCGCCCCCCTCGCCCAGCGTCGCTGAGGTGCAGACCTTCCACGCGCCAGCCGGGACAGGCTCCGGCGAATAGGCCGTCTTGTTGGCCACGATGAACAGCCGAAGGTCCGGATGGTCCGCCGCCTTGATCTCCTCGGCTCCGCCGCTTGTCGCGCCCACACCGAGGAACATGTTCGACTGGCCGCCGCAGAGCCACACGTCGCCCACCAGCACGTTGTGCAGGTCGACCTCCTGCGGCCCAAGGACCCTTACGGCGTAGGGCCCCCCGGCCGGCGGCACGTCGAGCGCCACGCTCCATTTTCCGTCGGGGCCCGCGACCCCGGCCGCGGATTCGCCCCCAATCTCCACCCGGACATGCTCGCCGGCCTTCGCCCATCCCCAGAACCTGTTCGGCTTGCCCCGCTGAAGGACCATGTTGTCGCCGAAGACGGGGCTCAGGAACGGGAGCGGTGCCGGCTTCCCATCGGCCTCGCCGGCGGGACGCGCGGCGACCGCAACCAGGGCCGCGCCAAGGGCGATTCCAGTGCGGATGAAGGGGAGTATGCGCATGGGGTCTGCGGGATTTGCGCGCACGGTTAAGCCTCCCTTTCCCGCTGGCAACTGTTTCGATTCAAGATTTGCGCCTCCACGGCCTTGCCTTTGGCGCGGGGGCCGGTGTCATTTCTGCGCCCCGTCACCCCCTTGCACCGCCCCGCATGAGTTCCCTAGCAGCCCCCGCCCGAAATCCCTGGAGCTGGGTCCCCAGCTCCTATCTCTCAGAGGGCATCCCCTTCGCCCTGGTGATCTGGGTCGCGGGGACCATGTTCAAGGACCTGGGCCACAGCGACGGCCAGATCACGCTCGCAACCGCGAGCATCGGGATCGCGTGGTCGCTCAAGCCCTTCTGGGCGGCCTTCCTCGACATGTACAAGACGAAGAAGTTCTTCGTCCTCTCGATGGAGGTCCTGATGGCCGCGCTCCTCTGCGCCATCGCGGTGGCACTCCCCCTCGCGAACTACTTCCAGATCTCGATCGCGATCCTCTGGGTCCTGGCGTTCGCCTCCTCCACCCAGGACATCTGCGTGGACGGGATCTACATCACGACGCTCGACCCCTACCAGCAGGCCAAGTTCATCGGGGTCCAGGGGGTGTTCTGGAACGTCGGCCGCCTGTTCGCCACGGCCGTCATCGTCTGGGCGGCGGGCTCGCTCAAGCAGGACCACGGCCTGTCCGCCACCGCCGCCTGGGGCGTGTCGCTCGGGTTGGCGGCCGCGGCGCTTTGCACCCTGGCAGTCTACCACTGGTTCATCCTTCCCACCGGTTCGATCACCATCCGGCCCAAGGGTGTCGCCGAGATCGGGGCCACGTTCGGGGACGCGATCGCCGATTTTTTCCGGAAGGAGAAGATCTGGGGCATGCTGCTCTTCGTGTTCTTCTACCGGAGCTCCGAGGGCCTCTTGCTGATCGAGGGGCCGCTCTTCCTCCAGGCCGCCCACCAGGTGGGCGGGGTGGGACTGTCGCTCAAGGAGAAGGGGATCATCGACGGCACGGTCAGCACCTTCGTGAGCCTCTTTGCCGGGCTGATGGGCGGGGCGTTCATGGCCAGGTTCGGCCTGAAGCGAAGCACGCTCATCTTCATGGCGCTCCTGCTCAACATTCCCCATGTCACCTTCGTCATCCTCTCCCAGCTGGCGGGGCCCGGCCACACGCTTTCGCTCTGGACCATTGGCTCCCTGGTCACGATCGAGAAGTTCGGGTACAGCTTCGGGTTCGTGGCCAACATGCTCTACATGATGCAGCAGATCTCGCCCGGCAAGTACCACATGACCCACTACGCGTTCTGCACGGCGCTCATGAACCTGATGCTCGTCCCGACGCAGATGATCAGCGGCCCGCTCGCGGACCATTTCGGGTACAAGGCCTACTTCATCATCGTCATGTTCGCCGCGATACCGTCCATCCTCTCCGCCGCCTACGCGCCGTTCCCGAGGAAGTTCGGCTCCGAGGCCGCCGCCGTCGAATGATAGCATGCGAGGAGACTTGAAGAGCGACCTGCGGCTGATCTACTCGCTAGCTCCCACGAATTGCAGATGACAACCCCCGCCGCCCCGGTACCCGACGAGAGCTACCACACTCAGCACGCGCCATTTGGCGCCTTCGCGAGTTTCACCGTGGGGCTCGTGGGCTCGCCGGGAGGCTTCGGCCAGTCGCTCAAGGGCGCGGCGCGCCAGAACGTCTACGTCGGCTTCAGGACCGCAGGCGGCGGCGACTGGCTGCTCCTGCCCTTCATGAAGCCCCAAGCGTCGCAGGAGGCGGCATTCACGGGCGACGCGACCGTGGCCCAGCCGCCCCGGGGCTTCCGCTCCCTCGGTCCCTCCGAGTATTCGCGCGCCCTCCTGCTCTCGAGCGACACCTGGAAGGCGGGAGGCGGCCTCTTTGCGTTCTCGCTCCTCTCCCCCTTTGGCGAAGTGCCGGACCCGGCAAAATTGTCCCAGGCGAGGGCGCGGTTCCACCTGGCGCCGGTTGTCTGCGGATCGATCGAGTACGACAACCGGGACGGCGCAGCCGACGTGGAGCTAATCTTCGGGATCGGGGACCCCGACCGTCCACTTCGGCCCTTCGGCGACACCGTTCCATCGCTCGCGGGTTTCGCAGGAGGCACCGACTTTGGCTATGCGACAAAGCCCGGCCGCGGGGTCGAGCTCCGCCAGGGCTTCGACGTGCTGACGCCGAAATTCAGGGACTACCGCGGCCTCATGGTGATCGCCGGCGAAACGGCGCTCGTCTTCACGGTGAAGGCGGGCGCAAGGCGCCGCTTTCCCCTGGCCCTCGGATTCTACTCGGGGGGCACGGTGACGACCGGCCTTTCGGCCCGGTACGCCTACACCAAGTACTTCAGGGACCTGGAACAGGTGCTCCTGCATGGGCTCCGCGCCCACGGAAGCTACGCCGCCTTAGCGAGAAAGCGGGACCGGGAACTGGAGCGGAGCCGGCTTGACCCCGACCAGCGCTTCCTGGTCGCCCAGGCCACGCACAGCTACCTCGGAAGCACCCAACTTCTCCTGGAGGGGAGCCGGCCGGTCTGGGTCGTGAACGAGGGCGAGTACCGGATGATCAACACCTTCGACCTCACGGTGGACCACCTCTTCTACGAGCTGAGATGGCACCCCTGGGCCGTGCGCTGCGCCCTGGACCTCTTCTCCAAGCGCTATGCCTACCGCGACCAGCTCGGCCTCTCCTTTACCCACGACATGGGGGTCATGAACCACTTCACGCCGGCAGGCCACTCGAGCTACGAGTGCGACAACATCGAGGGCTGCTTCAGCCACATGACGATGGAGCAGCTCCTGAACTGGGTGCTCTGCGCCGTGACCTACGCGGAGAAGTCGGGGGACCGCGACTGGCTCCGCCGGCAGCGCCGGACGCTCCTGTCCTGCGCGGAGAGCCTGCGCATGAGGGACGACCCGGATCCCGCGAAGCGCGACGGCCTGCTCAAGCACGACTCCTCCCGGTGCGGCCCGGCCGGCTCGGAGATCACCACCTACGACAGCCTGGACGTGAGCCTGGGCCAGGCGCGCAACAACCTTTACCTGGGAGTGAAGACGCTCGGCGCCTGGATCCTTCTCGAAAAGGCGTTCGGGCTCCTCGGGGAACGCCAGGCCGAGGCCGATGCCCGCGCCTCCGCCAACGTCCTCGCCTCCACGCTCTGCCGGAAGGTCGAGGCGGACACCGGCTTCTTCCCCGCCGTGTTTGAGAACGGCAACCGCTCGCGGATCCTACCGGCGGTCGAGGGCTTCGCCTACCCGCTCTACCTGGGCTACGCCGACGCCGTCGACCGGGCCGGGCGCTTCGCGCCGCTTCTCTCGCTCCTGTCAAGGCACATGGCCCAGGCGCTAAGGCCCGGCGTCTGCCTCGACCCGGTGAGCGGCGGGTGGAAGATGAGCAGCACCAGCACGAACACCTGGTTCAGCAAGATCGCCGTGGCCCAGTACGTCGTCAGGGAGCTCTTCCCCGAGGTCCTCGGGCCCGAGGCCCGCGCCGCCGACCGGGTGCACGCCCGGTGGCAACGGACCCCCGGCTGCGGCGTGGACGCGATGTGCGACCAGATCCGCAGCGACACCGGCGCCTCCTGCGGCAGCCGGTACTACCCGCGCGGGGTGACCGCGTGGCTCTGGCTCCTCGAGTAGCAGGGCCCGCCACCTACCCCATGACCCACCCCACCCAGAGGCTCACGTTCACGGAAAAGGCCGGCTACAGCGCCGGCGATGCGGCGGCCAACTTCGTCTTCATGACGATGATCCTTTTCCAGGCGAGCTTCTACACGGACGTGTTCGGGATAAGCGCGGGCGCCGCCGCGGCGATCCTCCTGGCGTCGCGCCTCTGGGACGCCGTCTTCGACCCGATCATGGGGGTGCTGGCGGACAGGACGCGCACGCGCTGGGGCCACTTCCGCCCGTGGGTCCTGTGGACCGCGGTCCCGTGGTCGGTCGCCATGGTGCTCGCCTACACGACGCCCAAGGGCTGGGGCATGGCCGCCATGATCGCGTACGCCGCGGTCACGAACATCCTGCTCATGACCCTCTACTCGATGAACAACATGCCGTATTCGGCATTGGGCGGGGTCATGACGGGCGACGTGAACGAGCGCGCGAAGCTGAACTCCTACCGCTTCATCGCCGCCAATGTCGCCCAGTTCATCGTGGGCGGGCTCACGCTCCCCCTGGTCGCCAAGTTTGCGGTCGGCTCCAGCCGCCAGCACGGCTGGCAGGCCACGATGGCGGTCTGGTCGTCGGTGTGCCTGGTCCTGTTCATGGTCACCTTCCTGACGACGCGGGAGCGCATCCAGCCGGCCGCGGAGCCATCGACCCCGAGGCAGGACTTCCGGGACCTCCTGCGCAACAGCCCCTGGGCGGTGATGTTTGCCATGACGCTCCTGCATTTCGCGGTGCTCTCGTTCCGTGGAAGCGCGCTCTACAACTACTACCACCTCTACGCCGACAAGGCCGCGCTCTTTGACATGGTGCAGAGGCTCGGGCTGACGGCAGACGCGCTGCAGCCGGGATCGCCCGCCCCCGGGGGGATGCTAGAGTGGATGGGCTACATCGTCCACGGGGACCGGCTGCACCTTGACAACTCGAATATCGCCGACGTGGCCAACAGCCTGATCAACATGCTGGGGACCGCCGTCACGATCACCGTCATCCTACTCTCGCCCTCCCTCTCGCGCAGGTTCGGGAAGAAGGCGGTCGCCGTGGTGGGCTTCGGGCTGACGACCGTCTTCTCGCTGGCCTTCTACACCCTCAGGCCCGACAACGTCGCCGGCATGGTCGCGCTGACCGTCATCGGCTCCGTGTGCTACGCGCCCACGATACCCCTGATCTGGGCCATCTACGCCGACGTCGCGGACTACTCGGAGTGGAAGACCGGCCGGCGCTTCACCGGGATCGTGTTCGCGACCATCGGCTTCGCGCTCAAGTCGGGCCTGGCCCTCGGGTCCTCGTCCTTCCTCTGGATCATGGCGGGGCTCTACGGCTACGACCCGAAGGTGGCGCCGACGGCAAGGACGCTCGAGGGCTTCCGGGCCTGCAGCGGGATCGTGGTCGCGCTTTTCTTCGCGGCCTGCACCGCGCTCCTGGCGGTCTACCGGATCAACAAGGCGATGACGCACCAGATCGCCGACGAGCTGGCCGAGCGCAGGGGGCGCGTGGCCGCGGCCTAGGGCAATGGGGTGAGAAGGGCCGCCGGTCCCCCTTTGATGAAGCTGCCGCGCCTGATCATGCTCGCGCTTGTCGCCGTCTCGTGCCGCGGGGCCGGGCCCTCCGGCGCCGCGGCGACCGGGGCCTACCGGAACCTCTTCCATGAGTACCTGGGAAAGAGCGACCAGGAGGTCCAGGCCCGCCTGGACTCGGCCTGGCGCCAGCTCTTCCACGGCGACCCGCAGTCGCAGGGCCTCTACTTTCCGCTCCCGGACGGGACCGCCTATGTCCCGGACGTGGCCAACAACGACGTGCGCACCGAGGGGCTCTCGTACGGGATGATGATCTGCGTGCAGACGGGCCACCAGGAGGAGTTCGACCGGATCTGGCGCTTCGCAAGGAAGCACATGTACCATGCCGACGGCCCCTTCGCGGGATACTACGCGTGGCACACGAGCCTCGATGGCCGGCCCCTCGACCCCGGCCCGGCCCCCGACGGCGAGGAATGGTTCGCGACGGCGCTCTTCTTCGCCTCGCACCGCTGGGGCGACGGCGCGGGAATCCTCAACTACGGCTCCGAGGCCCAGGCGATCCTGCACGCGATGCTCCACAAGCACGAGGAGCCGGGGCGGGACGGCGTAGGGGACATGTTCGACGCGGCGGCCGGCCAGGTCGTGTTTGTTCCAGAGGGGGGCGGCCTGGGGTTCACGGACCCCTCCTACCACCTCCCCGCCTTCTACGAGCTCTGGGCCCGCTGGGCCTCCGACCCGGGCGACCGCGCCTTCCTGGCCCGGGCCGCCCGCGAGAGCCGGGCCCTGTTCGGCCGCGCGGCCGATCCCGTGACCGGGCTCATGCCCGACTATTCCAATTTCGACGGGACCCCGCGCACGGGAAACGCGCGCGGCCACGGCGACTTCCGCTTTGACGCCTGGCGCACGCTTTCAAACCCCGCCCTCGACTTCTCCTGGTGGGCGGCCGATCCCCGGGAGCCGCTGCTGGCGAACCGGGTGCTCCGCTTCCTCGCCTCGCGCGGGGCCCAGGTCCCCGACCTCTTCCGCGTTGACGGGACGCCGATCACCGGCGCCACCGGCGCCCCGGGGCTAAGGGCGATGGCTGCCGCCGCGGCGCTTGCCGCCGACCGCGAGGTGGGGCAGCCCTTCGTCCAGCGCCTCTGGGACGCCCCGTTGCCCGAGGGCCGCTACCGCTACTACGACGGCCTCCTGACGATGCTCGGGCTCCTCGAGGTGGGCGGCCAGTTCCGGATCTACGACCGGCCTTTGCCGTAGCCGCCGCGGCTGTCCGGGTTTGCCAGGTCCCGGCGGCTCCGCTAATCCCGGCTCACCCTATGCCGAGCCCGCACTCCGCGTCTTCCGGTTGGTCCCCACGCCTTCTCCTGGCGCTTTCGGTCGCCTGCCTGGGCCTCTGCGGCTGCCGGCAGAAGTCCACCCAGGTCGAAAGGTCCGGAAAACTCCAGATCCTCGAGATCGGGAACCTGACCGAACCGTCCAGCATCGACCCCAGCCTGGTGTACTTCTCGACCGAAGCCGCGATCGTGTATGCCCTCGACGAGGGCCTGCTGTCCTACGACCCGACGGACCTCCACCCGGTCCCCGGGGTCGCCGAGCGCTGGGAGACCAATGCCGACGCGACGTCGTGGACCTTCCACCTGAGGAAGGAGGCGGTGTGGTCGAACGGCGACCCGGTGACGGCCCGCGACTTTGTCTACGCCTACCGGCGCACGCTCACGCCTAAGCTGGGCTCAAGCTCGTCCTATATCCTCTTTCGCCTGAAAAACGCCGAGGCCTACTACACGGGAAAGATCGCGGACTTCGGCCAGGTCGGCGCCCACGCCGTGGACGACCATACACTCGTCCTGGACCTCCGGACACCGATCCCCTACTTCGCCTCCATGGTGTGCGCCGCCAACTGGTTCCCGATTCACCAGGCCGCCGTCGAGAAATTTGGCGCGATGGACGACAGCTCCACGCCCTGGACCCGGCCCGGCAATTTCGTGGGCAACGGGGCGTTCATCCTCACCGAGTGGACCCCGAACAAGGTGATCCGGGCCGTCAAATCCCGCACGTACTGGAACCGCGACGCCGTGAGGCTCCAGGGATGCAACTTCTACCCGATCGACGACAAGGCCGCCGAGGAGCTCGCATTCCGCTCCGGCCTCGTGCATGTCACCCAGCTGGTGCCGATCGACAAGATCGCCGGCTACCGCGCCGACCCGTCGGGCGTCCTCCGGGAGTTCTACACGGCGGCGACCTTCATGGTCAGGTTCAACGTCAACAAGCCGCCGCTCAACGACGTCCGGGTCCGGCGCGCACTTGCGCTCTCGATCGACCGCGAGGGAATCGTCAAGCACCTGCTGAAGGGCGGGGAAACCGTCGCGAACAGCCTCGCGCCCCCGGGCATCGGCGGCTTCACGGCAAGGAGCTCCATGACGACCGACGTCTCCGAGGCCCAACGTCTCCTTGCCGCGGCGGGCTATCCCGGCGGCAAGGGCTTCCCGAAGCTCGAGTACCTCTACGCCTACTCGGGGGGCGCGAAGAGCGCCCTTGGGGAGACCCTCCAGGAGATGTGGCGCAAGAACCTGGGGATCGAGGTCGCGCTCACGAGCCAGGAATACCGGGTCTGGAACGACTCCCTGCAGAAGGGAGACTACCAGATCACCTACAACAACTGGATCGCGGACTACCTCGACCCGAGCACGTTCATCGACCTCATGGTGACGAACGGCGGAAACAACCAGACCGGCTGGAGCAGCCCCGAGTACGACCGGCTGGACGGGCTGGCCGCCGCCACGGCCGATAACACGGTGCGTTTCGAATGCTTCCAGAAATGCGAGGACATCCTCGGCCGGGAGTGCCCCATCGTCCCCCTGTTCATCGACACCGGCAACCGCCTGGTCCGGCCGGAGGTAAAGGGCTGGTACGACAACCCCCTCGACGTCCACCCGCTCAACGGCGTCCACCTGGAGCCCTGAAGGCGGGGCGCTCCTAGGAAAGGGGGACCGCGGCGGTGGTCAGGAGCTCCTTGAGCTCCTGCAGGGCAAAGGGCTTCTTCAGGAAATGGCGGAAGCCCGCGGTGCGGAAGCTGTCGCCCGCGTCCTCCTTCGTGAATCCGCTCATCATGATGACCGGCAGCTTGGGGTTCACGCTGCGGATCTGCTGCGCGGCCTGGAGGCCGTTCACGCGCGGCATGAAATAGTCGCAGAGAAGCAGGTCTATCTGCCCCGAATAGTCGCGGTGTGTGCGGATCGCCTCCTCCCCGTCGGCCGCCTCGAGGGTCTTCCAGCCGAGCCGGGCCATGAACTTGACCAGCACCCCCCGGATCGCGTCCTCGTCGTCGGCGATCAGCACGACCCGGGAGCCCCTTTTCGGGCCCAGGGCGACGGCGGGCGCCGCGATTTCCGGGGCCGGACCCCGGGACATCGGAACGAAGACCCGAACGACCGTGCCCGAGCCCGGTGCGCTCTCGACCGAAATCGTGCCCCCATGGGTCCGGGCAAGCCCCAGCGCCGCCGGCAGGCCCAGGCCCCTGCCGGTCGACCTCGTGCTGAAGAAGGGTTCGAACACCCGCGCGAGCACGTCGGGGGCCATTCCCTCGCCGTTGTCGGTCACGCTCAGCTCGACGTAGTCCCCCCCGTCAAGGGAATCTGCCGGGACCCGGGCGGGGGGCTCGCAGCGGACGAGCGCCGCCTTGAAGACCACGATCTTGGCGCGCGCCTCGACCGCATTGTTGACGAGGTTGAGGATGATCTGCTGGAGCATGGCCCGGTCCCCGAGCACCGAGAGGTCCTCCGCGGGAATCTCGCGCACGAACTCGCAGTCCGTGACGAGCGTCACGCGCAGGAGCTTGATCGAACCCTCGACAAGGTTCCTTAGCCCAACGGGGGCCATCCTCTGGTCGGACCGCCCCGTGTACATGATCAGCTGCTCGCAGAGGTCCGCGGCGCGGTGCCCCGCGGCCCTGATCTCGGAGAGCGCCTCGGACACCAGGTCGGCGTTGAGCTCGGCAAGCTCCGCGTTGCCGAGGATGGTGGTCAGCAGGTTGTTGAAATGATGCACCATGCCCCCCGCGAGCACGCCGAGGCTCTCGGTTTTCTGGGACTGGAGCAGCCTCCTCTCGATCTCCCGCTGGCGCGCCTCGGTTTCGGCGCGCGCCCTCAGCTCCGCGGCCTCCTGCTCGCTCTTCAGGCGGGCGAGGCGCTCGTCCGCCGTGGCTGCGCTCAGCTTGAGCGCGATGCGGTGCGCCTCCTCCAGGTGCTCGAAGGCCTCGTCCCAGCGGCCCTCGTCGCGGCACAGGGCGGAGAACTCCTCCTGGGTCCCCTGCACAAAGTCCAGGTCCCGTGAGCGCCCGAGGGCGAGCGCCTCCTCAAGCTCCAAGCGCGCGTCCATAAGCCTCATCGCGCGCTCGGCGCGGTCCCGGGCGGGCGCCGTGCGGTGGAGCTTCGCGAGCGTGCACAGGAGCGTTCCCAACTCGCGGTGGTTCTTGTCGCGGCGGGCCCGCTCTATCCCCATTTTCAGCATCGCCTCGGCGTCGGCGGTGCGGCCCACCTCCATGTAGGCCATGGACAGGCTCTGGCATAGCTCAAGGAAGCTGAAGAGCCCGCTCTTGGAAAGCTCCCCCAGGTCGTATCCCGCCATGGTGTCCACCGCCTCCTGCGGCCTTCCCGCCGCGACCAGCGCCAGGATCAGGTTGCAGCAGTTGCCGATCTCGCCCGAGAGGTTCCCGTGCCTGCGCTCCAGCTCGATCGCCCGCCGGGCGTAGTCGATCGCCTGCTCGAATTTCCGCTCGTGGAGATAGACGTACCCGATGTTGGTGAGCGCCCGGGCGACGCCCCAGCTGTCCCCGATCGACTCGGCGAGCGCCATGCTGGTGACATAGGCCTCGATCGCGCGGGCGGAGTCGCCCATGCGCCTGTGGAAGGTGCCGCTGGCGTTGATGGCCCGGGCGAGCCCGGCCTTGTCGCCGATCTTCTCAAAGAGCGCCTTCGCAACCAGGAAGAGCTTCAGGGCCTCGTCATTCTTGCCCTCGTTGCCCTTGGCTAGGCCCATCACCAGGGTGCATCCGGCGACCCCCTGCGTGTTGTCGATCTCCGTGAAGAGGCGCCTGCCGTCCTCCGCCTCGCGATACGCCGCCTCGAAATGCCCGAGCCGGAAATTTGCCCATGCGGCATTGAGCGCGCACTCGGACCGCCACAGGGCGACCCGTTCGCCGCCTCCGTGCCCGGGCGTCGCCTCGATCAGGGCGCGGGCCGCCACGACAAGGTCAAGCGCCTCTTGGGGGTTCACGTCGCGCAGGCCGCTCGCCCGCGCAATTTTTTCTTGGATTTGGCTTAAGGGCACAGGGGCGAGAGAGTGAAAGCAGGGTTGTTACCCCACTTCAATATATTGCTTAACTATAACGACACGAATCGCATCCGTTCGCTGTATGGGCAGAATGTGCAGCACTTTCCAGGCGGGGCCGCCGTGCTCCCTGGTCGCGCCTCTCCCCTGGGTTTCCTCCCGTTTTTTCTCGCCGATCTTACGCCAAGTCCTTCCTTGGTGCCTGCCCGTCCGCTCCAATCCCATGCTTACCCCATCAAAAGCCGTGGCCGGCGAGGTTCGCCGGCTCGGCGCGGCGATCGCACTTGCCTTCGCTGTGCTTGCCCCCTCGCTGCCCGCGCAGCAGACTGCAGCGCCATCCGCTCCCCCGCTCTTGCTCATCGACGCGCTCCGGAGCGGCGACTCCGCCCGGTGGCACGCCCTCCTCAGGTCCGGTGCGGACACAAGAGCCCGTGACGGCCACGGAGACACGGCGCTCCATGTGGCGGCCTACCGGGGGGACGCCCCTGCCGTCGAGGCCCTCCTTGAGCACGGGGCCAAGCCGGATGCGCTCAATGACGAAGGAGCCACGGCTCTTCTCTACGGCGCGGGTTCCGACGAGGTCGTGAGGGCACTCCTTGCCCACGGGGCGAATCCGAACCTCGCCTCGAAGCTCGGGTTCACCCCCCTCATGGCCGCGGCCGCGCACCACGATTCCCATGTGACCGTCGCCCGCCTCCTGAACGCAGGCGCCGACGTCCACGTGAAGCTCAAGGGCCAGGAGATCATGGCCCTGAAGGCGGTCTACGGGGGCGACCCGGCGACGCTCGCCATGCTCCTGGACCACGGCGCAAGCCCCCAGCAGACCAAGGGCGACGAGCCGTCGCCCCTGGCGACGGCCGCCTACTTCGACGACGCGGCAACGATGGAGGTCCTCCTCAAGCACGGCGCCGACATCAACTTCAACGCGGACTTTGCCGGGCACGCCCTCAACTGGGCGCTCTACTCGGGCCATACGGCCCTGGCGGCTGAGCTGATCGAGAAGGGCTCCGACCTGCGCTTCCGGTCGCCCTGGGGCCACCAGACGCCCCCGATCGTCTTTGCCGGCTACAGCGAGCAGGGAGACCCGGCCATTGCCAAGCTCCTGGTGGCGCGGGGCGCCGACGTGAACGAGGCCAACGAGCAGGGGGCCACGGCGCTCACCTTCGCCCTCAAGTCCGGGGCCCATACCGAGCTGGTCTCCTATCTCGAGAAGGCGGGGGCCAAGCCCGTTGCGGACGCCCCGAAGTCGAGGACGCTCGCGGCCCGCAGGATGCCCGGGGAGGTAAGCCTTAGGGAGCGCCTCCAGCGGACGATCGACCTACTCCAGAAGGGGTCGAATGGCTTCGTCGACAACCGCTTCGTGAGGGATGAGGCCAAGTGCGTCTCCTGCCACCACCAGTACCTGCCGGCAGTCGCCTTTGCATGGGGCGCGAAGCGGGGCCTGCGCATCGACGAGGAGTCGCTCGGGCACCAGCTCTCCGCCCAGATCGCGATGTGGGCCCCCCGCGAGGAATCGGCGCGGCAGATGGAGGACCCCATCCCGGACTCGCCCGTCCAGGTCGGGTACGGCCTCATGTGCCTTAAGGCCCTGGGCTACGCGCCCGACTCGATGACCGAGGCCTACGTTCGCTACCTCGTGAACGGCCAGAGCCCGGACGGATCCTGGCACTGGACCGACCTGCGCCCCCCGCTCGAGGGGGGAAGGATCACCGCCACGGCCTGGGCCGTGCGCGCCATCCAGCTCTATCCCCTTCCCCATTCCGACGAGCAGGTGGAGGCCTGCCTGTCCCGGGCGAGGCACTGGCTCTTGAAGGCGAAGCCGGCGACATTCGGAGACCAGGCCTCCCAGCTGATGGGCCTCGCCTGGGCGGGCGAGTCGCACTGGAGGCTCCGGAGCCTGGGAGCGGCGATCGTAAGGATGCAGTCGCAGGACGGCGGCTGGTCGCAGCTCAAGGACCTGGAGAGCGACGCGTGGGCGACGGGAGAGGCGCTCTTCGCCCTGCGCGAGGCCGCGATCCTCTCGCCGGCCGACGAGGCCTACACGCGGGGTGTCCAGTTCCTCCTGAAGACGCAGTACGACGACGGCTCCTGGTGGGTGCACAGCCGCACGTGGCCGTTCCAGCCGCACTTTGACAGCGGATTCCCGCACGGAAACGACCAGTGGATCTCCGCGGGGGCAACGGCCTGGGCCGCAATGGCGCTCATCCAGACGATGCCGGAGGACCCGGCGGCCCGCCCCCTGCCAAGCTTCGGGTCCCTCGTGGCGTCGTACTCGAGCGCCGAGGCCGCGCGGCAGAAGGCCCATGCCGCGCGCACGGGGACCGCGACCATCGCGGTTGCAGCAGGGCCGGCGGTCGATTTCAACCGGGACGTCTATCCCGTTCTCGAGCGCTCCTGCGTCAAGTGTCACAGCGGCGAGAAGCCGAGGGCCCGCTTCAGCATCACCTCGAGGGAAGCGCTCCTTAAGGGCGGCGCGAGCGGGGAACCCGCCGTCGTCCCCGGAAAGGGAGGGGACAGCCAGCTTGTCGTCTTCGCCTCCGACGAGATCGAGGACCTGGAGATGCCACCCCTTAAGCACCGGGACGAGTTCCCGGCCCTTAGCCCGTCCGAAATCAAGAAGCTCCAGGCATGGATCGATCAGGGAGCCGCGTGGAACCGGGCCCCGCCCGAACCCGCAGCGACCCGGTAGCGTGCAGCGGCGGTCCCTGGCCGCGGCTTCAAGGATGGGCCGTTACCGACACGATGGTCAGAACGGGGACACGCTTGCCGCCGAGACCCCCGTCGGGCCCGTAGTGGAAAAAAACGCGATATGCGCCCGGTGTCTCGTCTTGCGCATAAGCCTCCCAGACCCGCTCGCCGTTCACCCCGGTCAACGACTCAAACGGGTGCGTGTGCAGGCCAGGGTGCCTGGTATCGAGCTCAAGAAGGCCCAGTGTCTTTAGGACCTGTTTCCTAAGGCCCTTCCTAGGGCCGGACGCCGGCTCACGGAGCTGCGTCTCGGCCTCACGTGTGAAGCGGAGGCGCCTTTTCACGGACTCAGCCCTCTTTCGTGTGGGCCGCGAAGGATCCCAGATCCTTGACCCTTCCCGCCGCGGAATCGGCAAGACCCCGCTTGACCGAGGCCAGCGCCTTCTTGTTGTCGAAAAGCCACGTCTCGTAAACGGGCACCGCCCTCACGGGGTCCAGCACGATCTGGCCCAGCGCGTTCCTGTAGATGTTGTAAGCGGCAGCCGGCTCCTCCACTGCCTGGCCGATCGAGAGGCGCTTCTTGGCGTCCGGCTTCTGGATCTCCGTCACGAGGGTGAACCGGTTGTCCTTAATCACGTTTCCCATGGCTTAACAGGGTGCGCCCGTCCCACATTGCGTCAAGTGGGATATTCCCACCTATCACTGCCCGAGGGCGCGGCAGGCCTTTGTCAAATCGGGAGGCCCCTGGGACGGCCGTCATACGGCGGCCGCCGCCCAGTTCCCAAAGGAAGCACTCCTCGCGGCCTATGGAGCGTCCAGGAACAGGTACCGGCCCCGGCGCGCATCCGTTGCCGCGCCCGGGTTTGCGCCCAGGTGCATCACCGGGTTTCCGTCGGCGTCGACGTAGCGGGGCCACACCGGCAGGCCCGGGCCGTTCGGGTCGCCGGCCTTGGCAAAGTTGGTCCAGTACGACGACATGAGTTCGGACACCTTCCGGTCCTCGTCGCGCCAGGGCAGGTTCCTGGAAGAGAGCACCCTGAAGACGAACTCGATCTCGCCGGCGTGCGGCGCCCTGGGCTCCGTCCCCGGGGCCGCGTCCGCCGGAAGGGGGAGCGTCTGGTCGAATTCGTAGCGGTAGGTCGGGCAGCCCCCTGTCGACCGCTGCAGCTCGAGCCATTTCCAGGTGCAATATCCGATGAACGCGTCGCCATCGACGTCCGCGGCCGCGCGTTTGGCCTCGGCGTCGGTCGATGCCGGGTACGCCTTCAGGAACCCCTCGGCCCTCGCGCCGTACTTGGCCTTCAACCTTGCGGCGTAGTTTGCCGCGGTGGGCTCGAGCCCGTCGAAGAAATCCCCGGCGGACCCCTCGTCGCGGTTCCATCCCGCCAGGAGCGGCACGTGCTGCTGGGAACCGGCGCCGTAGATGGAGGCGCAGTCGCCCGGCATGAACGTCCCGTCAACAATCGGCCAGAAGTCAAAGATGGGCCGCTTGAGCGCCGCCGCCAGGATCTCATCGGCCGGCGCCGCCCGCAGCTCCGCGAGCGAGGGCTTTCCGAGCGAGGCGGCAAACGCCGCTCCCTCTGCCTCCGCTACGGCCCGCGTCTTCATGGGCAGCGTTTGCGACAGGAAGGCGCCGCTCTCGCCGATCGCCCGGGTGAAGAGCCCACGCGCCTGCGGGGAGGCGATCAGCGCGCTCACGGAGAACGAGCCCGCGGACTCGCCAAAGACCGTGATGTTGCCCGGATCGCCGCCAAAGGCCGCGATGTTTCGCTTCACCCACTTAAGCGCCGCGACCTGGTCCATGAGCCCGTAGTTGCCTGAGGATCCACCCGCCTCCCGGGCGAGGTCTGGATGGGCGAGGAAGCCGAACACGCCGAGCCGGTAGTTGAAGCTCACGACGAGGACGCCCTTCTTGCAGAGGTTCCCGGCGTCCTGGCGGGGCTCCGACGACGAGCCGGCGACGAAGCCCCCGCCGAAGATCCAGACCATGACCGGCAGCTTCGCCTGCCCGGAATTCTCGGGCATCCACATGTTCAGGTAGAGGCAGTCCTCGCTCGGGCCCTGGTCATGGAAGACCATGTCCGCATAGATAGGTCCCTGCATCGGGCGCGGGCCGTAGTCGACCGCCTTGTGGACGCCCGTCCAGGCCACGACCGGCTGGGGCGCCTTCCAGCGAAGGGGCCCGACGGGCGGCGCGGCGTAGGGGATGCCCTTGAAGGTGCGCACCTTTCCGTCGGCGCTCACGACGCCCTCGATCGTGCCGCCCTCCGTCCGGGCCTGCACAAAGCGCAGCCCCTGGGCGTGGGCGGCGCATGGGGCCAGGGCGAGGCAGAAGCCGAGCGCGCGGAACCACCTGTTTGGCGCCATTGGGTATGATGGATTCATGGTAGGGGTCGCTGGGGTCGCTAACCGACCTTGGTCGCGCTCCCGGCGTTGGCAACACCGGCGGAACCCACGCGGCCCAGGGCCGCCGTGATCAGCGCCACCGTCACGCCCAGGACCATCAGGTCCTGGTTTGGGCCCAGGTTGAAGCGCGTGAGGAACGAGAGGAACGCGGCGCCAGCGGCGATCCCGATGTAGTCGGTGAAGTTCTGCACCGACACGGTCTTGCCGAGCCTTGCCGGGTCGCTCTCCGACTGGAGCGCCGCGTTGAGCGGGACGATCAGGAGTCCGGCCGCGGCCCCCGTCCCGACGAGGACGATGACCGGCGGGACCAGGCCCAGGTGGCCGCCAAGGACCCCCAGGCAGGCCAGGCCCGCGGCCATCATGAGGCCGTACCTGCGCGACCACGAGAGGTCCCCCGTCCTGTGGAGCCGCCCGGCCAAGGCCGCGCCGGCCACGATCCCGGTCACCATCCCGATCACCAGCAGCACGAGCTTGAAGTTCGTGACATGGGTGATCCCCGCCTCGGCGTACGCCTCCAGGCCCCAGCCCTGGAGCGCGGACTTTAGCGTCGAGCCCGCGAACCAGAACAGCGCGGAGCCAAGGAGTATCCGCCCGAGCCTGGGGCTCCCGAAGAGGATCCTGAAGTTGCGGCCAAACTCCGCGAGGCTCCTCCTGAACCGCGCCTCGGGGTTGCACGGGGTCCGGGTCATGGCGCCGTTGCAGAGGAAGGCCGCCACGTAGAGCGCGATCCCGGCGCCGTAGCACGCCCGGAGCGAGAGGGTCTGGTCGTAGAGGATCCCGCCGAGCCCGAGGCCGGACACGATGGCCACCAGGGTCAGCATCTCCACGGTTCCGTTCGCCTTGACCAGGCGGCTTGTCTCGACGATCTCGGGAAGTATTCCGTACTTGGCTGGCGAATACACGCAGGCCCCGACGCCCACGATCATGTAGCCGAGGACCTGCACGGTGTGGCCGGTGGAGCCGGCCAACGGGGTGGCCCCGGCGAGCCCGACCAGGGCGCCGAGGATCTTCACCAGGTTTCCGCCCACCAGCCACGCCGTCTTCGGCATCCGGTCGTTCAGGAACCCGGCGAAGGGTGCGAGGACGATGAACGGGACGCTGAAGACCAAGCTAAAGAGGGCGTTCTCGCCGTTCACCCTGGCCTCGGTGATCGCCCCTGAGGCGAGCGCGTAGGTGAGCGGCCCCAGGATCGCCTTCAGCAGGAAGTTGTCGCCGAAGGCGCCCAGGAACTGCCCGACGAGGAGGAGCGGGTAGTTTCGCGGGGCCGAGGGGGGCGGGGCGGGGCTCATGGCGCGGCTTCTGGTCCCGGCGCAGGATGCGGGGGTGCCGGGAAAACACGAGGCTTCAAAAGCGGTCCACCCGCTTTTCCCCCGGGAACATGGGGCCGCCCCTTCCCGGTGACGCAGTGGCGGGAGTAATTTTCCACCGTGAGACTTGCCGGGGCCGAGAATCAAAGCAGACTTCGGCACCATGAGACTACCCCCCCTGGGTTTCATCGCCCTTGGACTGCTTGCCGTCCTGCCCCTCCAGGCCCAGGACTACGACCCCAACCAGCACGGCCTGCCCCCGGGCTTCCACGCGCTCCACATCGGGGACCAGGCCCCCGAATTCTCGCTCCTCGGCGTCGACGGGAAGACCTACGGCCTCGCGGACTTCAAGGACGACCCGTTCCTGATCGTGATCTTCCTCTCCAACCACTGCCCGACGTCGCACGCCGCCGAGACCCGTTTCATCCCCTTTGTCGCGGGGCTCAAGGGCCGGGGCGTCGGGGTTGTCGCCATAAACCCCAACAGCGTCGAGGGCCTGAGCGTCGAGGAGCTCGGCTACAGCAAGTACAGCGACAGCTACGAGGAGATGCAGCTCTACGCCAAGGACCGGGGATTCATATTCCCCTACCTCTACGACGGCGGGACCCAGGCGACCGCCAAGGCCTACGGATGCCTCTGCACGCCGCACATGTTCATCTTCGACCGCGAGCGGAAGCTCCGCTACGAGGGCCGCTTCGACGACTCCGAGGTGCCGGACCCGGCCTCCGTCCACTCGACGGACGGCGCCAACGCGATGGAGGCGCTCCTTGCGGGCCGCCCCGTCCCGGTCGCGGTCACCCGCCCGATGGGGTGCACGACGAAGTGGCTCACGAAGAAGCACCTGGTCGCCGAGGGCAACGAGGCCTGGGCCAGCCTGCCGGTCTCGATGGAACCGATCGATGCGGCAGGGGTAGCCGCGCTCGCGCGCAACCCCACCCAGAGGCTCCGGGTGATCAACGTCTGGGCCACATGGTGCGTGCCCTGCGTCGAGGAGTTCCCGGGGCTTGTCTCCCTCTCCCGGAGGCTCGAGATACGCCAATTCGACCTGATCACGATCAGCGTCGACGAACCGAATGACCGGGACAAGGCCCTCAAGTTCCTCGAGAAGCAGCACGCCGCGGTGCCGCCGGCGGCAAAGGACGCGGTCACTAAGCAGGGGCGCACCACCAACAACTTCATCTACACGGGGGCCAAGGGCGACGCCCTCGCCCAGGTCCTGGACCCGAAGTGGCCCGGCGGCTACCCCTACACGATCGTGATCAATCCCGGCGGGGAGATCGTCTACCGGTGCGCCGGCGCGCTCGACGTCCCGGCGTTCCAGGCAAGTCTGATCGACAGGCTCGGCATCTACTACGCGCATGCGCCCTGACGTTGGCGCTCCGCGCGGCCGACGGGGCCGCCCGTGGGAGGCCAACGTCCTCCTTATGGGCGCCACAGGCCCCCGTATTGGATGCGCCGAGGCGTGAAATAAAATTGGCGTTCCCGCCTCAAACACGATGGCATCGGGGCTTCTGGCACAGCAAACCCCCGGTTTCCCCAACCTGCCGCACCCCCACCCCATGACCGCGACCCCCGAATCCGCTCCCGCCGAGCACGTCTACGAGAAAATTGGCATGCCCGAGAAGCTCTCGTACGGCCTCGGGGACCTGGCCTCCTGCCTCTACTGGCAGACGTTCATGGTGTACCTGACGATCTTCTACACCGACGTGTTCGGGATTAGCGCGCTGGCGGCCGGCACGATGATCGGCATCAGCCGCATGTCGGACGCTTTCTTCGACCCGATCATGGGCATGCTCGCCGACCGCACCCGCACGCGCTGGGGCAAGTTCAGGCCCTTCTTCCTGTGGATGTGCGTCCCGATGGCGGTCCTGGGCGTCCTCACCTTCACGGTCCCCAACCTGGCAGGAAACGCGAAGCTCATCTGGGCGTACGTGACCTACAACGCCCTCATGCTGGTCTACACGGCGATCAACATCCCGTACACGGCGCTCCTGGGCGTCATCTCGCCTAACCCGAACGACCGGACGTTCCTGTCCTCGGTCAAGTACGTGGGCGCCTTCGGCGGCGGCATGATCGTGGCGGCGACCCTTCTGCCGATGTCCAAGGTCGGCGGCTGGCTCGGGGCCACGACGGTCGAGCGCGGCTGGCAGCTGTGCTTCGTGGTGTACGGCATCGCGGCCTGCCTGTGCTTCCTGACGATGTTCCTCCTGACGAAGGAGCGCGTGCTTCCCCCGAAGAAGCAGGAGAGCTCCATCGTCCGCGACCTGGGCGACCTGGTGACGAACGGCCCGTGGCTCACCCTTGTCGCGGTGACGATCACCTTCATCCTCTACGTGGCGCTCCGCGGCAGCGTGACGGCCCACTATTTCAAGTACTACGTCGGGACGCAGACGCTCACGCTCCCCTCGTTCCTGCCGAATTCCATCGCCGGCACCCAGCAGTGGGGCTGGGAGAGCCTGGTCTCGATGTACAACACCAGCACTCAGTTCGCCTCCCTGGTGGGCGTGATGCTGATCCCCTTCGCGGCCAAGATGGCCGGCCGGAAGACGGCGTTCGTGATCCTCTTCGTTATCGCGATCCTCTGCACGGCGTCCTTCTACGTCCTCAAGCCCGACCAGCTGCTCCTCATGTTCACCATGAACTGCATCGGCTCCATCACGGGCGGCCCGCTCATCGCCCTGATGATGTCGATGTACGCCGACACGGCCGACTACGGCGAGTACGTGAAGCACCGCAGGGCGACGGGCCTCATCTTCTCGGCCTCGATCTTCTCGCAGAAGCAGGGATGGGCGGTCGGCGCCTGGGTGGCCCTGGCGCTCATGAACAGCGTGGGATTCGTGGCGAACACGGCGCAGACGCCCCGGTCGCTCCACGGCCTCGTCCTCCTGATGAGCGTCCTGCCCGCCGCGCTCGGCATCGTCTCCCTCGTGATCCTCGCCTTCTATCCGCTCAACGAGGGCCGCATGGCCGTGATCGAGACGGAGCTCAAGAAGCGGAGGGCCTCCGACCGGGCGGACGCAGCCGCCGCCCCGGCCTGAGCGCGGCCGGCCGGGTCAGGAGGGGCGGGGGCCCATGGCCCTCATGTGGGCCCAGGCGACGCCGGCGCCAAGAACCGCGCCCGCCAGCGCGTCCAGGGCGACATGCTGGCGGATCGCCACGGTCGAGTACACGATCCCGGCGCACCACGCCCAGTTGAGCTCCCGCGCGGCGCGGCCGGCACCCAGGCCCCGGAGCAGCCGGCCAAACCAGAGCGCCGTGAACACGGCGAAGGCCACGTGGAGCGAGGGGAACGCGTTGCCGGAGGCGTCGACCGCCTTCAGGTAGAGGAGCGACGGGGCCGAAGCGGCGCCCGCCTCGGGCTTCGGCACGGTGGTGGGCCAGAGGAGAAACACCGCGAAGCCGATGGCGCTCAGGGCGACCGCCGCGAGGGCGTAGCTGCCGAGCTCGCGGCGCGTGCCGAGGAGCGCGGGCGCCAGCGGGACATAGACCCAGAGCGAGACGTAGAGGAAGAGGGCCCCTGGCCAGAAGGGGATCCACTCGTCCACGAAGATCCTGGGAATCGTCGTCAGCGGGAACAGCGGGTGGTTCAGGATCCAGAAGTAGACGACGAAGAAGACGCTCATGCAGAGGATCGAGCCGAACATCTTGGTCGGCCACAGGTGACAGAAGCGCTCGCGCGCCACGGTCATCCAGGGCCTCTGCGGCGGGGCGGTTGCCGTGGCGTTCCTCAAGGTGGCGAAACCTAGACGAGGGTTTGATCGGCCCGCGAACTTCTTTGTCGCAAAGCGCATACCCGGGCCGCGTCGCCATCCAGCCCACGGATGAAAATTTTCCCAAATCTTTTATCCATAATAAGTTTCGCGGCCCGAAATCCGAGCGTGCTTGACGGGAACCTTTTTTATCAACACTACCTTTATCATTAAAGGTAGCTTGGACAAAAACATCCCTTGAGCATCAACGAGAAATTCACCGCCATCCGGAAGGGACTGCTCGAGTTCCTCGTGCTGAAGATCATCTCCGCCGACAAGGTCTACGCGGCGGACATCCTGACCCAGCTGGGAAGCACCGAATTTGCGACGCAGGAGGGGACGCTCTACCCGCTCCTGAGCAAGATGAGGCGGGAGGAACTCGTCGACTACGAGTGGAAGGAGTCGGAAGCCGGCCCCCCCAGGAAATATTACCAGCTCACGGCCAAGGGCCGCGAGCAACTGCGCGACACCGCCGACTACTGGCGGAAGATCAGCGGCACCGTCAAGAGCCTCGGCCAGGACATCGGCCCCTAACATCCAGCACGATCCCCATGAACAAAGTAATCACGATCAACCTCAACGGAAACGCCTACCAGCTCGAGGAGGACGGCTACGAGGCGCTCCGCGCCTACCTTGAGGCCGCAGCTCGCGGGCTCGCGGGCAACCCCGACAGGGACGAGATCATCGCCGACATCGAGCAGGCGATCGCCGACAAGTTCCGCGCCGTCCTCGGCGCGAACAAGACGGTCGTGGTCTCGAAGGAGGTGAAAGATGTCATCTCCCAGATGGGCCCCGTGCAGGACGACTCCGGCCCGGCGGCCGGCGCCGCCGGCCAGGGCGCACCGGGCGGCGGGCCCGCGGCATCCCCGGGCGCCCCGGCTGGCGCCCCGAAGCGCCTCTACAGGATACGGGAGGGCGCCCAGCTCGCGGGCGTCTGCAACGGGCTCGCCGCGTATTTCGGGATCGATGTCACGCTGATACGGATCCTCTTCGCCGTCTGCGTCCTCTCGTTCGGGGCCGGCGTCCTCCTCTACATCGTGATGATGTTCGTCATCCCGGCCGCGAACACGCCCGAGGAGATGGCGGCCGCGCAGGGCATTCCCGCCACGGCCGAGGATTTCATAAAGCGGGCGAGGGAGGGCTACTATGGCGGGATGAAGGCGTTCGGGGACCGGCGCGCCTTCAAGGAGTGGAAGCGCCAGTTTAAGCGCGACATGCGCAGGAACGCGCAGCAGTGGCGCCAGGATTGGCACCAGCGCTGGGCGCCCGGGGCCCCTCCCCACCCCGGGGCTTGGGCCTTTGGATCCTTTGTCGGGATCATCCTCGCCGCTCTCTCGCTCCTGTGCGTCTTCTCGGTCATCTCGCTCATCGTGACGGGCGGCGTCCTCGGCTTCTTCCCCCCGTTCGGAATGCCGCTCTGGCTCGCGGTCATCCTTGTCATCATCTTCTTCAAGCTCGTCAAGTGGCCCTTCAGGGTCGCGCGGTACGGCGCCTACTACGGGGACCACTGCTGCCCAGGGGGACCCTTTTCCTGGTTCTGGCACACCTTCAGCTGGCTAATTCTCGTTCTGTTTCTTATCTGGTTTGCGAACCACCACTCCGTCATGGCCCATGACGTCCTGCACCGGGTGAGCCACGAGGCGCACCGAGCGGTGGACGCGGTCCGCGACTGGTGGGACCAGCAGTAGCCGCGCGCCGGGGCCGCCCCTCAGTCGGACAACGCCTGGTAGGCGAGCGCCTGGACCGTCGCCTCGAGCCCGAGGCCGCCCGTCGGGTGGAGCTGGGCCATGGAGATCACGATCATGTCCTCCTTAGGGTCGATCACGAACGAGGTGAAGAAGAAGCCTCCCCAGTTGAAGGCTCCCGCCGACCCTACCTCGGTGAGGGGCGCCTTCACCCCGTCCACCCCAAACCCAAGGCCAAAGCCGCGGTCCGAGTCTATCCTTCCCAGCTGGTCGTGGCTCATGAGCTCGACCGACTTCCGGCTCAGGATGCGGGCGTCCCCCAGCCTGCCGCCGTTAAGCATCATCTGGCAGAAGCGTGCATAATCCATCGCGGTCGACACCAGGCCCGCGCCGCCTGAAAAGAGCTTCTTAGGCCCGCGGACGGGGTAGTCGGCGCTGTACGCGAACGTGTCCTCCACGATCGGCTTTTCCGGGAAGCGGGCCAGGCCCACGCCGTCGTAGAAGGTGTAGGCGGTCGCAAGCCGAGGGGCCTTGTCGTCCGGCAGGAAGAAACAGGTGTCCCTCATGCCGAGCGGATCCAGGATCCGGGTCTTTAGGAACTGGTCGAGGGGCACGCCGGATACGACCTCAACGAGGCGGCCGAGTACGTCCACGGAAAGGCTGTATTCCCAGCGGTCGCCGGGGTTGAACAGAAGGGGCAGCGGCGCCAGGCGCTTCACGCAGTCCCCGATCGTCCCGTCGTACTGGAGGAGGCCGCTCGCGACGTTCGCGTCCTGGTAGGCCTTGCCCAGGTCGGCGTTCCAGCCGTATGTGAGCCCCGAGGTGTGCCGGAGGAGGTCGCGGATCGTGATCTCCCTGGTCGCCGGGATCGTGTAGGGCTTGCCCGCAGCGGGCTTAACGAGCACCCGGGGGTCCTTGAACTCGGGAAGGTACTTGGAGATCGGGTCCTCGAGGAGGAACCTGCCCTCCTCGTAGAGCATCATGACCGCCGTGCTCGTGATCGGCTTGGACATGGAGCAGATCCTGAAGATCGCGTCCTTGTCCATCCGCTTGCCGGCCTCGCGGTCCGCCATGCCCCGCGCGTCGAACCAGGCCACCTTGCCGTGCCGGACGACGAGCGTGACCACGCCTGCCACTTTTTTCGCATCAACGTCGCCCTGGACCGCGGCTGCGATCCTCTGGAGGCGTTCCGAGGAGAGGCCGACCGACTCGGGCTTGGCGACAGGAAGATCCTGGGCAGAGACGGATGAGCACAGGAGGAGGAAGGCAACGGACAGGATCGATCGTAGCGTCATGGGAGGGGCTGGGGTCTGATGGGAGCTGCACACGACGAGGACAGATCCCGCCCCACCCGCGCAAGAGGTAAAATTTCGCCTCCCTTTCGGGCCAGCCGGGGCGGGCGTTGCGGAACCTATAGCCGACATCCGTCGCCGAGCCCCCTTCGAGGCATTGCGATGCAGATATATGCGCGGAGAGGTCGCCTGCGCATTCGATCGACTTAAATTGCCTTTACCGGTGCAGCGCGGCGACCGAGCGCCTATATTTACGCCTACATAGCGTCGCGGCCTCGCTGTAAAAACATCTCAGGTCACTCATAGTCGGTTGCGCTTAGCGCCGATTGTTTGTATAAATATGCAGTGACCAAAAAGCGCGTTTCAACCCGTCGAAAGAACGATATTCAATACCGGTTCGGTTCCGTGATTCGGGACTGTCGGCACCGCTTGGGGATTTCGCAGGAGGAGCTGGGCTGGCGAGCCGGCCTCCACCGCACCTACATCACCGACATTGAGCGCGGCGTGCGGAACATCTCGCTCAAGAGCGTTGCGAGCCTTTCCAAGGCCCTCGGGATCTCGACCTGGTGCCTCTTCGCCGGCGCGTCGGGCGAGGACGCCACCGCGCGCTCGAACCACCTGACCCTGGGCGAGGTGCTCCTGGTCGAGGACAATCCGATCGACGTCGAGCTGACCCTGAGGGCCTTCAGGCGGGCCCGGTTCGCAAACCCTGTGAAGATCGCCCGCGACGGCGAGGAGGCGGTCGAACTGCTTTTCGGAACGGGCCGCACGTCCGGCAATGGAGGCCGGAAGCTGCCCCAGCTGGTGCTGCTCGACCTCCACCTGCCCAAGGTTTCCGGCATCGAGGTGCTCCGGATGATGAAGGCCGACCCCCGCACGCGCTCGATACCGGTCATTGTCTTGACCGTGTCGAGGCAGGACAAGACCATCCTGGAGTGCTCGAGGTTGGGCGTTGAAAACTACATCATAAAGCCCCTGGCCTTCGACTCACTTTGCAGGATGGCGTCCGATCTGAGCCTGGGGTGGGCGCTGTGGCCCGAAATAGAGGAGCATAGGGCGGGAGCCGCCATTGAATGATGGATCTTAAGAAACACGCGCATGCCAGCCGGATCTCACGAACCCCACGGTCCCGGGAGCGAGGAAGCCGGCCCCACAGGGGCCGGGAGCTGGGGCGCGGGCAATGAGGTGGAGCTGCTGGTCGTTGAGGACAATCCCGAGGACCTGGACCTGACGCTGCGCGCGTTCCGCCAGTGCAAGCTCACGAACCGTGTCCACGTGGTGAGGGACGGTGTCGAGGCGCTCGAGTTCCTGTTCGGCTCCCCCGAGAAGGGGCCGCCGGGCACCACCGCCCCCCTGGTGATCCTCCTGGACCTGAAGCTTCCGAAGATAGACGGCCTGGAAGTCCTGCGGAGGGCCAAGGCCGACCCGCGCACGCAGATGATCCCGGTCGTCGTCCTCACCTCGTCCAAGGAGCAGCGGGACATCGTCGAGACCTACAAGCTCGGGGTGAACAGCTTCATCGTTAAGCCCGTGAACTTTGAGCGCTTTGCCGAGACCGTGCGCCACCTCGGCCTCTACTGGCTCCTGCACAACGAGCCCTCGAGGCGGGCCGGACCCCGGGGCTGATCATGGGCGAACCGCTCAAGATCCTCATAGCCGAGGACAATCCCGCCGACGCCGAGCTGACCCTGCGCGGGCTCAGGAAGGCCGGGTTCGACCCCGAGTACGCCGTGGTGGAGACGGAGGCCGACTTCCAGCGCGAGGTGGCGCGGGGCGTTCAGATTGTCTTTTCGGACTACAGCATGCCCAAGCTCAACGCCCTCCGCGCCCTTGAGCTCACCCAGGCCGCGGCCCCGGGCATACCCTTCATCATCATATCGGGCACGATCGGCGAGGAGACCGCTGTCGAGGCCATGAAGAAGGGGGCGTCCGACTACCTCATGAAGGACCGGCTCGGGCGCCTGGGCGATGCGGTAAGGACGGCGCTCGAGCGGGAGCAGCTCCGGCTTATGCGCAGGAAGGAACAGGCGGACCTCCTGGAATCCGAGCGCCGCTTCAGGGAGATGCTCGTGAACCTGGACCTCTTCGCGGTCATGCTGGACCGCAGGGGCATCATCACCTTCTGCAACGAGGCCCTGCCCAGGGCGACCGGGTGGGAGCCGAAGGAGGTGATCGGGGAGGACTGGTTCTCAAAGTTCGTTCCGCCCCCCGGCACCGAGAGGCGGAGAAAATTCCTCGAGGCGCTCGAGGCTGGGACGATCCCCTCCCACGCCGAGCATACCGTGATTACCCGTGGGGGGGACCTGCGCGAGGTCCTGTGGAACAACACCCTGCTGCGGGATGCCGACGGCAGGGTGATCGGCGTGGCCTGCGTCGGGGAGGATGTCACCGACCGCCGCCGGGCCGAGCGCGGCCTGAGGGCCAGCGAGGAGCGCTTCCGGCAGATCGCCGAGAACATCCAGGAGGTCTTCTGGATGGCCGACAGCGAAATGGAGCAGATGCTCTACGTGAGCCCGGCATACTCGAAGATCTGGGGACGCCCCGCCGATAGCCTCTATGCGTCCCCGCGGACCTGGATAGACGCCATTCACCCCGACGACCGCGAGGCCGTGATGCTGGCGGCGGGGACAAAGCGGGGCCTGGGCACCTTTGACGAGACCTACCGCATCGTCCGGCCCGACGGGACGGTCCGCTGGATCCGCGACCGCGGCTTCCCGGTGCGGGACGACGCCGGGCGGATCTACCGGTATGTCGGGACGGCGGAGGACATAACGGACCGCAAGAAGCTGCACGAGCAGTATCTCAGGGCCCAGCGGCTCGAGAGCATCGGCATGCTGGCGGCCGGGATCGCCCACGACCTGAACAACGTCCTCGCGCCCGTCCTCATGGCGACCCCGATGCTGCGCGAGCATGTCACCGGGGCAGACGACCTGGAGATGCTCACCACGGTCGAGCGGAGCGCGAAGCGGGGCGCCGCGCTTGTGAAGCAGATCCTGGGCTTCGCCCACGGGATCAGCGGGGAGCCCACCGCGATCCAGTCCAAGCACCTGCTGAACGACATCGCGTCCATCATCCAGGAGACCTTCCCGAAGACCATCCAGCTTGAGACCCACATCCCAAAGGACCTCTGGATCGTGAACGGGAACCCGACGCAGATACACCAGGTGCTCCTGAACCTCTGCGTGAATGCGCGCGACGCGATGCCGGCCGGCGGGACGCTCACGCTCAGGGGGGAGAACCGCGTCCTGGACGAGCTTTCCTCCCTTGCGGTCGAGGGGGCGCGCCCGGGGCGCTGGCTCGTCCTCCAGGTGGAGGACAACGGCTCGGGCATCGATCCAGCGATCCTCGCCCACATCTGGGAGCCCTTCTACACGACAAAGACGGCGGACAAGGGCACGGGCCTGGGCCTGAGCACGGTGCGGGGCATCGTGGAGACGCACCGGGGCTTCACCGTGCTCTCGACGCAGCCGGGCAAGGGAACGAGGTTCAGCGTCTACCTGCCGGTCTCCGACGGCATGCCCGGGAGCGAGCCGGTCGCCCCGCCCGCGCCGCGCGGCGGCGGAGAATTCATCCTTGTGGTGGATGACGAGGCCAACATCCGCGAGATGGTGAAGACGATCGTCTCCCGGCACGGGTACCGTGTCCTTGCGGCGGTCGACGGGATCGAGGCCATTTCCGCCCTGGCCCAGCAGGTCGGGGAGATCGATCTGGTGGTGACGGACATGGTCATGCCGAGGCTCGGCGGCCAGCAGCTGATCGACGTGATCCGCCGGCTCAACCCGGAGGCCAAGGTGCTCGCCATAAGCGGCGGTGCCCAGGACCAGGACCTCACGATCGGGCCGAGCAGCCATGCCGACGCGTTCCTGATGAAGCCCTTCACGGCCGACACGCTCCTGCAGGAGATCCACACCCTGCTCAATCCGGCGAGGACGGGATCGGAACCCTAGCCGGCCCTTCCGTACTGCTTGGGCCAGGCCACCCTCGCGCCGAGCGCCTTCGCGGCGTGGAGCGGCCAGTACGGGTCGCGGAGCATCTCGCGGGCGAGGAGGACGGCGTCCGCCCTGCCGCCGGAAACGATCTCCTCGGCCTGCTCCGGCCGCGTGATCATCCCGACCGCCCCCGTGGCGATCAAGGCCTCCCTTCGGATCGCCTCGGCAAAAGGCACCTGGTAACCGGGTCCGACGGGTATCTTGGCGCCCGGCACAAGGCCGCCGCTTGAGCAGTCGATCAGGTCCGCGCCGGCCTCACGGAGGGCGCGGGAAAGCTCTATTGACTGGGGCAAATCCCATCCGCCGGGCACCCAGTCCGTGGCCGAGAGCCTGACGAAGAGGGGAAGCCGCTCGGGCCAGACCTCGCGGACCGCCTTCGTGACGCGGACCGCGAGCCTCATGCGGTTCGCAAGCGAGCCGCCGTACTCGTCCGTGCGGCGGTTGGAAAGGGGCGAAAGGAACTGGTGCAGGAGGTAGCCGTGCGCGGCGTGGACCTCAACGACCTGGAAGCCCGCGTCGAGCGAGCGGCCCGCGGCGGCGGTGAACTGCGCCACGACCGCGTCGATGTCGGCGATGCCCATCTCCCTGGGGACCGGGGAACCCTCGCTGAATGCCAGGGGGCTTGGCCCGATCGGCTGCCACCCCCGCTCGGCGGGCGTGAGCGCGCGGTCGCCGAGCCACGGGGCCTGGGTCGAAGCCTTGCGGCCGGCGTGGGCCAGCTGGATGCCGGCAACCGAGCCGTGCTCCCTGAGGAACCGCGTGATGCCGCGCCAGGCATCGGCCTGGGCTTCGTTCCATATTCCGGCGTCGTCGGGCGAGATGCGGCCCTCGTGGGAAACCGCGGAGGCCTCCGTGAGGACAAGGCCCGCCCCGCCCACGGCCCGGCTCCCGAGGTGCACCATGTGCCAGTCGGTGGGGCGCCCGTCGGGCGCCGAGTACTGGCACATCGGGGAGACAAAGACCCGGTTGCGGAATTCGATCTCGCGGATCCTTAGGGGACTGAAGAGGACGCTCATGATAGGTTACCCGTCGCCCGGTGCGGGCAGGGAACCCCCGAGGTACGGCAACGGCGCACAAATGGCAAACCGGGGGACGAGAACGGGCTTGGCCCGCCGACCCCCGGGGGTAGCCTTCGCGGGTGAAGCTGCTTATCCCGGCGCTGCTCCTTGCGGCCTTCCTCGCCTCACCTGCCGCCGGCGCCCTCGGCGCCGACGACCCGGGCGTGGGCTCGACGCGCGACGAGATCATCGCGATCTATGGGCAGCCCCGGGCGGTCCTAAGCGCCGGATCCAGGGAAATCCTCACCTACGCGGCGGGGCGCGTGGTGCTGGAGGACGGCCGCGTGACCCGGCTGGAGCTGCCCGCCCCCGTCCACGCTGCGCCCGCAGCCGCGGCGCCCACCCCCTCCGCGCGGGTCGCGAACCCGGCGCCCGCCCCGACGCCGAGCCCCGTGGCGCGCGACGCCTGGTTCACCGACTACGGCGCCGCACAGGCCGAGGCGACCGCGACCAAGCGGCGCATCCTCGCCCTTTTCACCGGCAGCGACTGGTGCCCCGGGTGCATCGCATTCGAGAACCAGGTGGCGCACCACCCGGATTTCCTGGCCACCACCCAGGCGTCCTTTGTCCTGCTTAAGCTCGATTACCCGCAATCGCACCCGCTGCCGCCCGCCCTCAAGGCCCAGAATGACGAGCTCCGCAGGCGCTACGCGATCCGTGTCTATCCGACCCTCCTCATCCTGAGCCCCGACGGCGCCACGAGCATTGCGGTCGACACCAGCCACCCCAGGAAGGCGGACGACCTCACGGATTACTTCGTCCAGGCCGTGGACGAGGCCCGGCGCGCCAAGCCGGAGGACAAGAAGTGGTGGTGGCCCTTCTGAACCCGGGAACGCCGGCGGGCGAAAGAAACCCGGGGATGTGCCGATATGGGGGATGGTCCCCTTATTGGCCATGCACCCATTCCCGGTTACGATCATCCCGCTCAACCGCCCCAGAGCCCGACCCCCTCGGTCGGGGTGGGTCCGCCAGCCATGAGGGCCGTCCGGACCGACTCGGAGGCCTATGACTTCAGCTTCTCGGACATCGACACGCGGGTCCGGGTGCAGACCCGCGACGGCGAAGTGACGATCCGGGCGACCCGCGACTCGTTCACGCTCAAGCGGAAGGAATACTTTATCCACGAGCTGGCCGCCGAGGGCTTCATCCCCGACGTGTACGGCTGGTTCAGCATGGACGCAGGGGGCTCGGGTCGCATGGGAGTGCGCTGGGTGGTCGACGACGCCTGGCCGGGCACCGCCCCCGAGGAAAAGGCCAGCTCGAACCTTGTGCTCCTCGGGCTCCTCTCCGGCTCCGCGCTCCTCCTCGTCCTCACCCTCTGCGTCCTCTTTGCCGGCCGCCCGGTGGCGGCCGCCTCGAACCCGGCGGGTCCCGCGCCGGCCCGCAGCCGCTAGGACCCCGGGGTGCGCCTCGCCGGGCGTTGCGTCAGCGGGGGCCCGGGCTTTGGATCCGGCCATGACCATCCGCCCAGCAACCGCGCCCGACATCCCCCTGATCCTCGGGTTTATCCGCGGACTGGCCGAGTTCGAGAAGCTCTCGCACGAGGTCGAGGCGACCGAGGCGAAGCTTCTCGCGACGCTCTTCCCCCAAGGCGGCCGGCCCGCAGCCGAGTGCCTCCTCGCATTCGAGGGGGAGGAGGCGGTCGGCTTCGCGCTTTTCTTCACGACCTATTCCACGTTCCTCGCCAAGCCCGGCCTCTACCTTGAGGACATCTTCGTCCTTCCGGCGCACCGGGGTCGCGGGGTCGGCAGGGCGATGATGCTCCACCTGGCGCGCCTCGCCAACGAGCGGGGCTGCGGCCGCATGGAGTGGGCTGTGCTCGACTGGAACACGTCGGCCATCAAGTTCTACGAGTCCCTCGGGGCGCGCCGCCTCGAGGACTGGACCACGTGCAGGCTGGCGGGCGATGCGCTCTGGCGCCACGCCTGAGGCTTCCCCCCAGGTCCGTCGAAAACCTCTCGCCCCCGTTTTGCGCGGCGCCTAGGATGCGCGCACCGATCATGGGGCTGGCGGGGCCCCGCACGGTCGCCACCCCCCCTCCATCCATGAGAACCCTGGCCCTCCTCCTTTCGCTCGCGCCCCTGTGCCTCGCGGCCGCGCCGCAGGCACCCATCGCGTTCAAGGTCGCGGCGCAGCTGCCCGACGCGGTCGAGCCCCTGGACCCGACCGCGGTCCACGTGCAGGGATGGCTTGGCGCGCGGATCGACGCCAATGTCCGCGCCCGCCTCGAGGTCGTGGACACCGTGCCGCTCCTGGCCGGGTACTTGAAGAGGCCGGGCGACCATCCCTGGATCGGCGAGCACGTCGGCAAATGGCTGCACGCGGCCACCCTCGCGTGGGCCTACACGGGCGACCCCGCCCTCCGCCGGAAGCTCGACCTGGTCGCCGCGCAGCTCGTCTCCGCCCAGGAGCCCGACGGCTACCTGGGAACCTACGCCCCCGATAAGCGCTTCGGCCTCTACCCGGGCGCCGACTGGGACGTCTGGTCCCACAAGTACAACCTGATCGGCCTTCTCACCTACTACCGCTACACGGGCAACGAGGCCGCCCTGGCCGCCGCCAGGCGTATCGGCGACCTCCTGGTCGCGACCTTCCCCGCGAAGGAGAGCATCCTTGCCGCGGGGACCCACGAGGGGATGGCCGCCACCAGCGTCCTCGAGCCCATGGTGCTCCTGTACCGCGTGACCGGGGACGAGAAGTACCTGGCCTTCGCCAAGTACATTGTCCGGTCCTATGACGAGCCGGAGGGGCCGGCCGTCGTCCACACGCTTCTCACCGTGGGCGAGGTCAACCACGTCGCCAACGGCAAGGCCTACGAGATGCTCTCCAACCTGGTGGGGCTCTGCGAGCTGGCCCGGGTGACCGGCGACCGGCAGCTCCTCGCGGCCGCGACGAACGCCTGGGGCGACATCGTCAGGAACCGACTCTACGTCACCGGCACCTCGAGCATCCACGAGCTCTTCGGTGCGGACCACGAGCTGCCGAACGGCAACGACTCCCACCTCGGGGAGACCTGCGTCACCGTCACATGGATACAGCTCAACCTCGAGCTCCTCAGGCTCACCGGGGAGGCCGCCTTCGCGGACGAGATCGAGCGCTCGGTCTACAACCAGCTGACGGCGGCCCAGAACCCGCGGGGCGACGACTGGTGCTACTACACGGCGCTCGAGGGGACAAAGGCCTACGACCAGGGGATCACCTGCTGCCACTCGAGCGGGCCGCGCGGCCTGGCGCTCGCCCCGACCGCGGCCTACCTCCAGTCCGGGGACACGCTCTACGTGAGCACGTTCGAGACCTCCGAGGGAAGGTTCGAGGTCGGAGGGGCCCCGGTCACGATCGACCAGGAGAGCCGTTTTCCCGCGGAGGGGAAGGCGACGCTCGTTATCCACGCGCCAAAGCCGGCCCGGTTCGCGCTAAGGATCCGCGTCCCGTCCTGGGCGGCGCCGCTCCGGGCGGGGGACACAATCTGCGGCGGCGGCTGGGCCGCCCTGCCCGAGAGGACCTGGAAGGACGGCGACCGGATCGACCTCTCCTTCACGCTCCGCGGCAGGGTGATCCCCGGGGAGTACACCAACTACGCCCGCGCCGCGCTCGCGTGGGGGCCCTTCGTCCTCGCGGCCGACATGAGCGAGAATCCCACGGAGGAATCGCTCCAGGCCCTGAGGCTTGCTCCGGGCGCCGAGCCCGTCGCCGTGGCCGCCCCGGGCAGGCTCCGCTTCGAGAGCAGGGTGCGCGGGATCTGGGACACGAAGACCCATGAGGTGACGCTGGTCCCGTTCGCGGACGCGGGCGCCTCGGGCGGCGAATACCGCGTGTGGCTGCGCGCGGGGCTTTGAGAATCATGAATCCTTCGACACGACGGTCCGTGGGCGTGATTGGGCTCGGAGCCATGGGGCTGGGCGTCGCCCGGACGCTCGTCCGCGCGGGCTTCGAGACGCTCGGCTGCGACCTTCGCCCGGAGGCGCTCCGGTCCCTTGAGCGCGACGGCGGGGTCTCCTGCACCGCCCCGTCGGCCATGGGCTCGCGCTGCCAGGTCGTCATCGTCCTCGTGGTGAACGAGGCCCAGACCGAGGAGGCGCTCTTCGGGCCGGCGGGGGCCGTCTCCACGCTCCACCCGGGAAGCGTCGTCATCTCCTCGGCCACGGTCTCCCCGAACTACGCGGGCGACCTTGGCAGGCGCCTCGGGGAAAACGGGATCCTCATGCTGGACGCCCCCGTCTCGGGAGGCGCGGCCCGGGCCGCCGAGGGAAAGCTGACGATGATGACCTCGGGGCCGGCGGAGGCCTACGCGAAATGCGAGGACGTCCTCGGCTCGGTCGCGGCGACCGTCTACCACCTGGGGGACGCGCATGGGATGGGCAGCCGAGTGAAGATGCTCAACCAGCTCCTGGCGGGCGTGCACATCGCCGCCATGGCCGAGGCGCTGGCCCTCGGGATCCGCGAGGGCGTCGACCTCAAGGTGCTCTACGAGGTGATCACCCACAGCGCGGGTAATTCCTGGATGTTCGAGAACCGCGCGCCCCATGTCCTTGAGGGCGACTACACCTCGCTCTCGGCCGTCGACATCTTCGTAAAGGACCTGGGGCTTGTCCTCGACGCGGCTCGGGCGACAAAGTTCCCGCTGCCCCTCTCCGCGGCCGCCCACCAGATGTTCATGATGGCGTCCTCGGCCGGACACGGCCGCGAGGACGACTCGGCCGTGATCAAGATCTTCCCCGGCATCGAGCTGCCGTCCTGCACCAAGGCCTAGCAGCGGGCACCCTAGGTCGGTATCATCCAGGTGAGATAGAACGCCTGGAGGTAGACGATCACGCAGATCACAAAGAGGAGCGCCAGCGAATGCCGGATCGCGAAGCGGAAGAGGCCCCCCTCCTGGCCCACCATCCCGGTGGCGGCGCAGGCGACTGCGAGGGACTGGGGCGAGATCATCTTCCCCACCACCCCGCCGCTCGTGTTGGCCGCGGTCGTGAGGAGCGGGTTTAGGCCCAGCTGCTCCGCGGCGGCCTTCTGGAGGCCGCCAAAGAGGACGTTGCTCGAGGTGTCCGAGCCGGTGAGGAAGACCCCTATCCATCCCAGGATGGGTGAGATGAAGGGGAAGAGCCGACCCGCCCTCGTGGCAAAGACGCCGAGGCAAACCGTCATCCCCGAGTCGTTCATCACGTAGGCAAGCGCCAGGACGGAGGCGAACGTGGCCGCCGGATAGGCCATGTCGCGGAGCGTGCCCGCGAAGACCCGGCCCGTCTCGCGGACCCCGAGCCCGCAGACGAAGGCCGAGAAAAGGGCGGCCAGAAAGACCGCCGAGCCGCCGCTCGCGAGGCTGTCCAGCTTGAACCGCGCGGCAAGGGGCACCAGAGCCGCCCCGGCCGCGGGCGCCCTGGCGATCGCGTTGTCGAGGCCGGGAACCGGGATCATGACCGTGGCGCGGCCGAGGAGCGCCTTCACGGACGGCTGTCCCCACAGGAGCATGATCGCCGTCAGCGCCACGTAGGGCGTCCAGGCGCGGAGGATCTGGCTCCTCGAGTAGGCGTGGGTCTCGGCCGCGAGCCCCTCCTCGTGGCCAAAGCGGTGGACCGTGCCCGGCCTCCAGAACCTGAGGAGGATCATCAGGGCCGCCATGGCCGAGAGGGAGGCCAGGAGGTCCGGCAGGGAGGGTCCCAGGAAGTTGGCGGTCGCAAACTGGCAGAGCGCAAACGTGAGCCCGCAGGCGGCGATCGCCGGCAGGACCTCCATCGCGCGGCGGAAACCCACCATGATGAGCACCATGTACAGCGGGACCACGAGCGAGACGAAGGGCAGCTGGCGCCCGACCATGGCGGAAAGCTTCAGGAGCCCGGCGTCGTTCAGGCCCGTGGCCCCGGCCATCGCGACGATCGGGATCCCGATCGTTCCGAACGCGACGGGGGCCGTGTTGGCCACGAGGCAGAGGCTCGCCGCCTCGAGCGGCGCGAACCCGAGGCCCACGAGCGTGGCGCCCGCGATCGCGACCGGGGCCCCGAACCCGGCGCAGCCCTCGATGAAGGCGCCAAAGCAGAATGCGATCAGGAGTGCCTGGAGCCTGCGGTCGGGGGTGACGCCGGCGATCGACGCGCGGATCACCTCGAACTGCCCGCCCTTCACCGTGATCCGGTAGAGGAACAGGCTCGCCAGGACGATGAAGAAGACCGGGAAGAGGCCGAAGGCCGCCCCCTGGGCCGCGGCGAGCGCCGCGAGCTTGACCGGCATGCCCCAGGCCGTGACGGCGACCGCGAGGGCGGAGGCGAGCGCCAGGGACGCGGCCTGGTGGGCCTTCAGCCTGAGCGCCGCCAGGCAGGTGAAGACGACCGCGAGCGGGATCGCGGCCACGAGCGCCGAAAGTCCCACGCTGCCGGAGATGGGGGTTGTGGCCTGGATCCAGGGCATGGGGGCGGCCGGATCATGCCGCGCGTGCCGGCCGAATCAACAGTTTCCCCGGGCGTGCCTTTGGGCCCGGCTTGCCTAACCCGAAATGGGCGATAACTCGTGTGGAGTGGCCGCGCCCGTCCCGGCGCGCGGACGAACCCCCTACCCCATGCCCGACCTCACGCGCCGCACGTTCATCAAGGCCTCTGCGGCCGCCGGCGCGGCGGCGGCCCTGGGGCAGATCACGCTCCGGCCGCTCCTCGCGGCGGGGGCGGCTGGCGCCCCCTCCTGGGCCGACAAGCCCATGCGGTGGGCCCAGCTCACGCTCGTTGAGAACGACCCCGGCAGCTTCAGCCCCGGGTTCTGGCTCGACTACTTCCGGAGCACGCATTCGGACGCCGCGTGCCTCTCCGCGGGAGGATGCGTCGCCTACTACCCCACCCAGGTCCCGTTCCACCACAGGAGCGCCTGGCTCGGGGACCGCGACCCCTTCGGCGACCTGGTCGCGGGCTGCCGCAGGATGGGGATGGTCGTCATCGCGCGCACCGACCCCCACGCGACCTACGACGACGTGAAGGAGGCCCACCCGGACTGGATCGCCGTCGGCGCCGATGGCAGTCCCCGGCGGCACTGGGCCTCCCCGGAGCTCTGGGTCACCTGCGGGCTAGGGCCCTACAACTTCGAGTTCATGACCGAGGTGAAGAGGGAGATCATGGCGCGCTACCGGGTCGACGGGATCTTCATCAACCGCTGGGACGGCGCGGGGATCTGTTACTGCGAGCACTGCCGGAAAAACTTCAGGGACGCGGCCGGCCTCGACCTGCCCCGCACGGAGAACCCGGCGGACCCGGCGCACCGGGCCTACGTCGTGTGGCGCCAGGACCGCCTCTTCAACCTGTGGCGCCTCTGGGACGGGGAGATCCGGAGGATAAACCCCGACTCGTGCCTGATCCCCAACACCGGGGGCGGCGCCACGAGCTCCCTCGACATGAAGCGGATCGGGGAGCTGGCGCCGACGCTCATGGCCGACAGGCAGTCGCGGCACGGGGTCGCCGCCCCCTGGTCGAACGGCAAGAACGGGAAGGAGTTCCGCGCGACCATGGGCTCAAAGCCGATCGTGGGCATCTTCTCGGTGGGCCTGGACGACGACCACCGCTGGAAGGACTCCGTCCAGAGCCCGGACGAGATCCGCCTTTGGGTGGCCGACGGGATAGCCAACGGGCTCAGGCCCTGGTTCACGAAGTTCGGCGGCGTCCTGTACGACCGGCGCTGGCTCAAGCCCGTCGAGGACATCTACCTCTGGTGCGCCCGCTCGGAGGCCTACCTCCGCAACGAGCGGCCCCTGGCCCGGGTCGCGATCGTCTACTCCCAGCAGACGGCGTGGTTCTACGCGGGAAGGTCCTCGGCCCCGGACGCCCTGGAGGGGGCGGCGCTCGGCTGGTACCAGGCCCTGATCGAGGCCCGCATCCCCTTCGAGATGGTGCACGACCGGCTGCTCGACGCCGACCACCTCGCGGCATTCAGGACGCTCGTCCTGCCCAACATCGCCGCGCTCTCCGACCTCCAGTGCGCCCAGCTCCGGGCATTCGTGGCGCGCGGGGGCGGCATCGTGGCGACCTCCGAGACCTCGCTCGCCGACGAGGCGGGCAACCCCCGCAGGGACTTCGGCCTCGGCGACCTCTTCGGCGCCACATGGAAGGGCACCGTCGAGGGTCCCATGCGCAACGCCTATGTGACCCTGGAGCACGGGGCCGACCCGGGGCACCCGCTCTTCAGGGGCCTGGGCGACGCGCCCCGGGTCATAAACGGGGTGTGGCGCCTCGAGGTCGCCCCGACCGTGAAGGGCGCCCCGCCGCTCCTCACCCTCGTCCCCACGTACCCGGACCTTCCCATGGAGAAGGTCTACCCGCGGCAGCCCCACACGGACATCCCCCAGGTCTTCCTGCGGGATGGCGCCCCGGGAGGCCGCGTCGTCTATTTTCCCTGGGACATCGACCGGACCTTCTGGGAGGTCCTCTCCCCGGACCACGGCAAGCTCCTGCGAAACGCCGTCGAGTGGGCGACCAACGAGGAGTGCCCGCTGTCGGTGGAGGGCCCGGGGGTCCTCGACGTCACGTACTGGAAGCAGAGGAGCTCGCTCACGATCCACCTGGTGAACCTTACGAACCCGATGATGATGAAGGGCCCGGTGCGGGAGCTCATCGCGGTGGGGCCCCACCGGGTCCGCGCACGCCTCCCCGGGGGCCTGCGGGTCAAGCGGCTCCGGCTCCTCGTCTCTGGCGGCACGCCCGACTTCAGCCAGGTTGGCGACCTGCTCGAGGTCACCGTGCCCTCGGTCCTGGACCACGAGGTGATCGGGCTGGACGTCTAACGGCCGGCCGCGGCTACTGGGGCGCGGGCGAGAAATGCGCCACCGCGCCGCCGCCCGAGGCCATCCACAGGTCGAGCGTGTCATCCGCCCTGACCACCCGGTCGGTGACCACCAGGTGCTCGGCCATGTCGCCGCTGTCCCGTGCGTCGTGCCACCAGCGCATCTGCCACTTGCCGGGCCCGAGGAACGAGAGCTTCACCGAGCACGTCCGGGCATAGCTGTTGGTCATGCTGCCGAGGAACCAGTCGGCCCCGGACCGGCGCGCGATCACGAGGAAGTTGGCGACCGAGCCCCGGACGACCCGGGTGTCGTCCCAGACGGTCGGGACGAGCTTCAGGAAGTCCACGCCCGGCTGCCCGCGCATGTCCTCGGGATTGTCGCAGACGCACATGACGGGGCTGTCATACGCCACGAAGAGCGCGAGCTGGCCCGCGCGGGTCCCCTGGACCTGGGTCGGGGACACGTGGGTCTGGAAGGTGGAGAGGCTCCGGTTCACGAACCCGCCCGGCGTGAAGTCGGCGGGCCCCGCCAGGAAGCGCGTGAACGGGAGCGTGAGGCGGTGCTCGGGCGTCACCCGGGAGCTCCACTTGTTGTACTCGTTGCCCATCACCCCCTCGCGGGTGATCTGGTTCGGCCAGGTGCGGATCATGCCGGTCGGCTTGAAGGCCCCGTGGAAGTCGACGAGGAGGTGGTGGTCCGCTGCCTCGCGGGTGATCTTCCCGTACCAGTTGACCATCTCCTGGTCGTCCCGGTCCATGAAGTCGATCTTCACCCCGGCAAGCCCCCACTTCTCATAGAGGGCGAAGGCCCTCTTGTAGGCCTCGCCCCTGTCCGCGTCGGTCCAGTAGAGCCAGACCCAGAGGCGCACGTGCCTCTCGGCGGCGAAGCGCAGGAGTTCCGGCATGTCGACATTGGGGGCCACCTTGGTCACGTCCCCGTCCTTGGAGACCGTCCCGGTGTACCAGCCGGCATCGATCAGCTGGTACGGCCAGCCCATGTCGGAGGCGAACTGGATGAACTGCTTGAGCGTGGCCGTGTCCATCTTCCCGACCCCCGGCCACCAGGTGTCCCAGGCCATCATGCCGGGCTTCACCCAGGAGGGGTCCTGCAGCTCGCAGGGGGCGCTCAGGTTAAGCACCAGGTCGCTCTCCACCAGGCGCCCCTCGCTCTCACCGATCATGATGACCCTCCAGGGCGAGACATGGGGGAGGAGCCCCTTCACGAGCCCCTGCCCGTCGAGCCTGGGGGCCAGGCTCGCGCGCAGCGTCACCGCGGTCGTGCCCGCCGCCTGCGGGGCGCGGGTGAGCCACATGCCCGACCAGTCGACCAGGTCGGCCTCGGTGAGCGCGACCCAGGCCCCCGGCGTGTGCGTGAGGAGCGGCAGCCCCGTCACCGTGTCGCTCGAGAGGTCCGAGAGCCTCTGCTTGCGGAACTCCCATTCCTGGGACCCGGCAAAGCCGCCGCGGATGTCGTAGGCGTCATTGGGTATCGTCGTGTGGTCGCCGGCGTAGCAGAGGTTGTCGGCCGTGAAGGCGAACTCCGTCAGGTCCTCCTCGACCGTGAAGTCGTCGGCCGTGGTCCCCTTGGGCAGCATGAGGCCGTACCGGAAGCCCACCCCGTCATTGAACACCCGGAACGTCACCTTGAACTCCTGCCCGACAGGGCCATTCTCGCGGAGGGTGAGCTTCAACTCCCGGTGGAGGTCGCGCACGTGGCGGTGCTTGCCGAGCGGGTTGACCCAGGAGTCGTCGACGTCGGTTCGGCTCGCGGACACGAGCGTCACGTCGGCGCCCAGGTAGCCCTGGACCAGCAGGCGGAGCCCGAGCTGGGAGTTGTTGAGCACGGGGATGCCGTCGACGGACACGCGGTAGGAGAGGTCCCCCTCCGTGTTGATGTAGACGGCGATCCGGCCGTCGGGGGAGCGGACCTCCTGGACGCGGTCGGCGGGCGAGGACTGCGCCCCCTCCAAGGGAACGGCGAAGGATGCGACACACGCGGCCAGGGCAATGCAGGCCCAGGGGCCTGCCCGGCGGCCGGTAAAAGCAACGCGGGAAGAGATCATGGGGATCCGGGGTTCATGAACAGTTGGCACGACTCGGGGCGAGCCGCAACGCAGGAAATCGCTCCCGGGCACGGGGAGTGTTCCTCCTTGATGGCCCTCCCCGGGCGTCGCTACCCTCGTGCACGTGCGCGGCCCGCGCCCCAGCGGGCGCAGGCGACTCGTCCAGGATCCCCATGCCAAAATTCATCTGGAAGGCCGCCCTTTCCCCCCTGTTTCTCGCCGCGCTCGTCGCGACCCCGCTCGGGGCGCAGGTGGAGAGCGTGACGCGCCTCACCGCCCACCCGTCCCGCTTCGGGAGGCTCGACTTCGTCGTCATGCTGAAGGCCGAGTGGCAGGACCCGTACCACGCCGACGACATCCGCCTGGACCTGGAGCTCACGGCCCCCTCCGGCCGCTCGCTCGTCGTCCCCTGCTTCTACGAGCGCGGCGTGAGCGGGGCCTCCTCCGAGTGGCTCGCCCGCTACGCCCCGGGCGAGGCCGGCAAGTACCGCGGCCAGGTGGTGCTGGTTGTCCACGGGGTGCGCCAGGCGCCCGTTCCCGTCGCCTTCGCGGTCGCCGCCTCCGGCGCGCGCGGCTTCCTGCACGCGGCGGGCCCGTGGATGTTCCGCTTCGACAACGGCGAGCCCTTCCGCGGGATCGGGGAGAACCTCTGCTGGGAGGCGCGCTCCCCGGACGACTCCGCGTTCTTCAAGGCGCTCAACGAGGACCCGCGCTTCAACTACGAGTACCTCCTGGGAAGGCTCGCGGCGAGCGGCGGCAACTTCTTCCGGACCTGGATGTGCCCCTGGAACCTGCCGCTTGAGTGGCACAAGGTCTCGGACACCAGCCGCTACACCGACGACCCGGCCCGGTTCAACGCCTCGGCCATCCGGCGCATGGATGAGCTCGTGGACCTGGCGGGCTCGACCGACACGTACTTCATGCTGACGATCGACCCGCACGGCGCGTTCCTCGGCCGCGGCTGGGACCTGAACAGCTACAACGCGGCGAACGGCGGCCCGGTCGCCACGCCCGCGGAGTTCTTCACCGACCCTGCGGCAAGGGCGCGCTACAGGGACAAGCTGCGGTACCTCGTGGCCCGCTGGGGCTGGAGCCCGCACCTGGCCGTCTGGGAATTCTTCAACGAGATCGACAACGCGATGTACGGCCAGAAGCCCGCGAGGATCCCGGACGCGGTCATCACGGCCTGGCACGCCGAGATGAGCGCCTACCTGAAGGCCGTGGACCCCTACGGGCGCCTCGTGACCACGAGCGTCTCGCACCGCGACGTGGCCGGCATGAACCAGATACCCACGATGGACTTCAGCCAGAGGCACATCTACCGGAACACCCCCTCGATCCCCGGGACGATCCGCCAGTACGTGCTCTCCGAGGGAAAGCCCTACGTGATCGGGGAGTTCGCCCGCGAATGGGACTGGAGCCGGGACTTCAACGCCATCGCCGCCGACATGGACCATGACTACAAGCTCGGGCCCTGGCTCGGGCTCTTCTCCCCCACGCCCATCCTGCCGATGAGCTGGTGGTGGGAGTTCTTCGATGAGCGGCGCCTCACGGCCTCGCTCGCGCGGGTCCGCGCGGTGAGCGATCGGATGATCGCCGCCGGCCACGGCGACTTCCAGGGCATCGCCTGCGCGTGGTCGGGCCCCGCGCTCCCCGTCTACGGGGTCCAGTGCGGCAGGACGCTCTTCGTCCTCCTCGTGAACGAGGGGGCGGCCCCGGCGGCGGGAGAGGTGGCGATGCCCCCGGCGCTCACCGGCCGCTACGCCTCGCAGGAATTCGACACCGAGACGGGGCAGCTGACGCGCGCGGCGCCCACCGACCGGGAGCACAGGGACGCGGTGCCGGCGACCGTCGCCCCCGGACGCCTCGCGGTCCTCATCATATCCCCGGCGCCCTGATCCCCGGCGCTACAGGGTCTTGTGGGTGCCGTCGCACGTGGCGCCGGCCTTCGAGTGCTTGCAGCCGCAGAAGTACACGGCGGCCGTCGCCTCCGCCTTGAAGATCGTGGGGGACAGGCCGGTCCCCTTGTGGGAGCCGTCGCAGAAGGGCTGCCCTTGGCTGCGGCCGCAGGCGCACCAGGCGTAGGTCTTTCCGGCCTCGACGTTAACGGGATACGGGGCCTTTTGGGCGATGACGGGGGTGCTCATGGATTTTTTGGGGGACCCGCCATCCTGGGCCCGCGGGCGGCCGTTGCGAGCCCCGTGTCATAACAAAATTGGCACAGCTAATGTCAAAAGATGGTGAGGCGGCGTGACGCGGCTGGGGTAACCTTGGTAATGGCCCCATTGGATCCCTTGCACCATCCCGCCGCCGCGCAGCCCGCCAAGGTAGCCCCGCCCGCCCGGATCGTCCATGCCCGCACCAAGGGCCTTTCCGCACTGGGCGATCCCCTGAAGCCTCTCCACAAGTCGAAGGCGCTCCTGACGGACCCCCTCCTCAACAAGGGGACGGCCTTCACCGAGGCCGAGCGCGACGCCCTGGGACTGAGGGGGCTCCTTCCTCCCCGGGTCTTCCCGCTCGAGGAGCAGGTTCACCGCACGCTCGCAGCGCTCCGCAGGAAGACCGATGCGATCGAGAAGTACATCTACCTCGTGAACCTCCAGAACCGCAACGAGGTGCTCTTCTACCGCCTGGTGATGGAGCACCTGGAGGAGATCGTCCCCATCATCTACACCCCGACCGTGGGGGAGGCCTGCATCCACTACGGGTCCATCTTCCGCCGGGCCCGCGGCCTCTTCATCAGCCGCAACGACCGGGGACGGATCGCCGATGTCATGCGCAACTGGCCGCGCGCGGGTGCCCGGCTGATCGTCGTCACCGACGGCGAGCGGATCCTGGGCCTCGGGGACCTGGGGGCGCTCGGGATGGGAATCCCGATCGGGAAGCTCTCGCTCTACTCGGCCTGCGCGGGCGTCCACCCCTATTACACGCTCCCGATCACGCTCGACGTCGGCACCGACACGGTCGCGCTGCGCTCCGACCCCTCCTACATCGGGCTGCAGGAGCCGCGCCTGCGCGGCACAGAGTACGACGCCCTGATCGAGGAATTCGTGGAGGCGGTGAAGGAGGTCTTCCCGAAGGCGCTCCTGCAGTGGGAGGACTTCGGGAACACGACCGCGTTCCACCTGCTCGAGCGCTACCGCAAGCGGCTCCCGAGCTTCAACGACGACATCCAGGGGACCGCCGCCGTGGCGCTCGCCGGCATGATCGCGGCGCTGCGCGGGTCGGGCGGAGAACTCCGCGACCAGAGGCTCCTCTTCCTCGGTGCGGGCGAGGCCGGGACCGGGATCGCGGGGCTCTTCGTCGCGGCGGCCAAGGCCGCCGGCCTCAGCGAGGAGCACGCGCGCCACAGCTGCTGGTTCGTGGACTCGAAGGGCCTGGTCGTGAGGGACCGCGGCGACACGCTCGCCGCCCACAAGCTCCCCTACGCCCACGACCACGCGCCCATCGCGACCCTGGCCGAGGCCGTCAGGGAGCTCAAGCCCACCATCCTGATCGGCGTATCCGCCATGCCCTCGGCCTTCACGCGCGAGGTCATCGGGGACATGGCGGCCATGAACGAGCGGCCGATCATCTTCGCCCTCTCGAACCCCACCTCAAAGTCGGAGTGCACGGCCGAGGAGGCCTACACCTGGTCCGAGGGCCGGGCGATCTTCGCCAGCGGAAGCGCCTTTCCGCCGGTCGAGCTCGGGGGCCGAAGGATCGTCCCTGGCCAGGGCAACAACGTCTACATCTTCCCCGGCGTCGGCCTGGGAGCCCTTGCAAGCGAGGCCACGGAGGTGACCGACGCCATGTTCCTGGCGGCGGCGACCACGCTCGCCGGCCTCGTCCGGCCCGAGGACCTGGCGGAGGGCCGGGTTTATCCGCCCCTGGACACGATCCGGGACGTGTCGCTTGAGATTGCAACCGCCGTGGCGAAGGTCGCGCACGACGCGGGGATCGCGCGGGTCAACCGCCCGAGGAACCTCAAGGAGGACATCCGCAAGCGGATGTTCCAGCCGGTCTACCGGAGCTACGCCCCGCACCCCGACCCCGCGTTTTGACGCAGGTAATGTGATCGGCACTTCCATGTGGCCTTCGGCCGCATCGGGGCGGCATGCCGCGACCGGCTAAGGCGAACACCCCATTTTGCAGCCGGCGCCTCCGGCGCATAATGGGGCGCGGGCCTTTGAACGGGTCCAAAGCCATCCCATGAAGCCTCTTCCCAAGCCCCGCGCAGGATTCGCAGCACTGGCCCTCGTGTGCCTGGCGGCACCCCTCCTCTCCTCATGCGTCTCGATGACACCCGAGCAGGCTTCCGCGAACTCCGTCACCCGGCACGAGCAGCGTGACGAGGGCATCGAGGACCCGTGGAACGACCCGATGAGGGACAGATGACGCGCTGGCACGGGGCGTCCCGGCCGCCTTCAGGTTGCGCGCCGCGCCGGCAGCGCCCTTACTCGGGGGCTTGGACCAGGTCCTCGGATTCATAGAGCGGCTCTTCACGGAGCCACCCGCCACGTTCCTCTCGTGGCCGGCGGTCGCGATGGTCGCGGGGGCGCTCCTCGGGATCATTTCCCCGCCCGCCGCCTCGCGGCTCGCGATCGTGCCGCGGACCGGCGGTGGGCTCGTCGGGATCCTCACGGCCCCGTTTGTCCATTCCGGCCTCGCCCATCTCGCCGCCAACCTCCCGGCTTTCCTGGTCCTCGGGACCCTGGTCCTCAGGCACGGCCAGGCCCAGTTTGTGCAGGTCTCCGTGGAGATCGCCATCGGCCAGGGCGCCCTCGTCTGGCTTTTCGGGCGCAGGGCGGCGCACCTGGGGATGAGCGGCGTCATCTTCGGATACTTCGGGTACCTCGTCGCGGCCGCGTGGTTCACGCGAACCCCCGACGACCTCCTGGTGGCCGGGGGCGTCCTCGTATTCTACGGCGGAATCCTGGCCGGGATCGCCCCCGCGCGAAACGGCACCTCCTGGGAAGGGCACCTTTTCGGTCTCGCCGCGGGCCTCGGGGCCGCGTGGCTGCAGTATGGCATGTAAAGCCGGGGACCCGCACGCTTCTTGAACCAAGGCGCCCGCCCCGCGTGCGTGACTTCCGGAAGCCCACCTTAGGAATCGCCTAGCCCGGGGAGCCGGCCAAACTCCTGGGGTCGAACCATGCCCGACGAACCTTCGCGCACGCCCACCGCACTTCACGACGGATGGCCGGTGGCCTCACCGGAGCAGCGCCGGTTGAATTCCGCGCCGCTCGACTCGATGGACGAGCGCCTGGCCAAAACCCCCGGCGCCAACGTGCATGCGATCATCGTCGCCCGCGACGGGGCCCTGGTCCATGAGCGGTATTTCACGGGCGAGGACCAGGTTGGCCACGAGCCGCCGGCCCGCGTCGCGTTCAACGCGGCGACAAAGCACAATGTCAATTCTGCCACGAAGAGCGTGGTGTCCCTCCTTGTGGGCATCGCGACCGATCGCGGCTGGATCGCGGGACCGGAGGCCCCGGTGTTCTCATACTTTCCCGAGTACGCGGATCTCCGCACACCGGAGAAGGACCGGATCACGCTGCGACACCTGCTGACGATGACCGACGGCCTTCAGTGGCACGAATTCCACCCCCCTGCCGACTCGGTCTCGAAAATGCGCAGGTCCATAGACCCGTACCGCTACATCCTGGAAAGGCCGGTGGCGGCTCCTGCGGGAGAGGCCTTCAACTACAACAGCGGCTCAACGGCCCTTCTGGGCCACATCCTGAGGAAGACCTCGGGAAAGCCGGTCGACGAACTGGCGAAGTCGGAGCTGTTCGGCCGCCTGGGCATCGAGGACACCCAGTGGCTGCGCATGCCCCAGGGCGACCCGTCGGCGGGCGGCGGCCTGCGGCTGCGGCCGCGCGATGCAGCGAAGATAGGCCAGCTTGTCCTCAACAAGGGCTCGTGGCGGGGGTCCCAGGTCGTGCCCGCCGCCTGGGTCAGCGAATCCACCCGGGCGCACAACAAGGGCCCGGCCTCGTACCTCTACGGCTTCCAATGGTGGATTGGCCGATCGGACTTTAACGGCGGGTCCGTGGGATGGGCGGGCGCGTTCGGCTGGGGCGGGCAGCGGCTGGTCGTGATACCGGAGCTGGAGATGGTGGTGTTCTTTGCCTCGTGGATGTCCCAGAACATGGCCTTCCCCGAGAGGGTCCTGCTGAAGGAGCACATCCTGCCCGCCGTGACAGGGTGACGGGGACGGTTCCGGGAGCGGTGGAATCCAGAGGCTTTAAATTCTTCCATCACGTTTCTTTCTGATCGAAACCCGGGGCGCCCGCACGCAGAGTTGGAAATGAGCGGAAACCTTGCCCCCCGCAAGGAGCCGCGCACGCCATGACCCCTCCCTTCCGGGCGCGCCCGAAACCCCTCCTTGCCTGCCTCGCCGCGTCCGCGGCGCTCCTCGCATTGTCGGCATGCTCAAGCGACCGCGCCGATCGCAGGGACCGCGGCGGCGACCCGGGCGCCCCGGGGGCCGACAGGACGGGCCCGGAGATGGCGGCCAAGGCGTCCTTCTTCTCGAGCCAGCTCGACATCGAGGTGCTGCTCAACCGGGCCGGGTTTGGCACGCACGATAGCGGCAGCTCGGAGGCGACCTCGGCAAAGTCCACCCCGGACAGCTCCTCGAGTGACATGCTTCCCGTCGGGCCCGCGGCCCTTTCCGGTCCCGCCGCGGTCGACGCGGCGAGCTCCAACGTGAACGGCCCCGGCTCAAGCGACAGCGCGCGGGGCACCGGCCACAGGCACGGGGGCGGGTCCCAGGGATCGCCTGCGGGCGCAACCCGGGCGGACGGCGACGCGGGAACCCCGATGCACGGGAGCAACCTGACGGCCGTCAGCTTCCACGTGCGCCTCTTCAACCACGCCTCCTACCCGATCGAGGTTGAGGTGCTCGACTTCAACTCGGACCTCGGGGACTTCGTGGTGGAGCCCGAGAAGATCCTGATCCAGGCGAATGCGTCGGCCGAGACCGAGCCCATGACCTCGCGGCTGGGCGTCACCTCGGATGCGATCCCCCTCACGGTGACCATCAGGTACAAGGGGCAGGCCCCGACGCATGCGCGGGAGAAGCAGGTGCTGGTCCTAAAGCCCGTGCCCGCCCCCGCCCCGAACCCGATGTCACCGCCCCCGCTCAGGTTCAACTGAGACCCGGCCCGCGGCTCGCCACAAGAACCCATGGCTTCACCCTCGCGGCTTCGCCGCCTCTCCCTGGCGCTCGCGCTCCTTGTCCCGACGGCCGCCTTCGCGGGCCCCGCCGGCATCCGGACGCCGGCTGACCTCGTCGCCTACCTCGGGCGCATCACGGGCACGCACACGATCTCCGCGCAGTACGTCGGCACCGCGGACCTGTCGCCGATCGAGGCCCTGCGCGCGGCCACCGGCAAGTGGCTCGGGCTCATCAGCGGGGACTACTACGGCTACGACCAGCGGGGCGGAACGCCGAACACGGCGTTCAACGCCCGCGCGATCGCCTATTGGAGGGCCGGTGGCCTGGTGGCGCTCAACCTCCACATGTCGAACCCGACGACCGGTGGCCCGGTGTACGACCTCTCGGGGCTCGACGCCGCGGGCCTGCTCAGGCCGGGCACGCCCACCCATTCCGCCCTCATGGCGTCGCTGCGCCAGGTCGCGGCGGGGCTCAGGGAGCTCCAGGCCGCCGGCGTTGTTGTCATCTTTCGGCCCTTTCACGAAAACGGGGGCAACTGGTTCTGGTGGGGCTCGGGGTTCAAGCTCACCTCGGACCAGGTGGTGGCGCTCTGGCGCACCACGTACGACTACCTGGAGAACGACCAGGGGATCCACAACCTCGTCTGGCTCTTCGAGTCCGGGCAGCCCGACGTCGACGTGACCTCCAACTACCCGGGCGACGCCTACGTGGACATCGTGGGGCAGGACGTCTACATGGACACCCCGGGCGCCCCCTCCGTCGTGAGCGCATACCATAAGCTCGTCTCGACCGGCAAGCTGGTCTGCATGAGCGAGTTTGGCGCCGGTTCCCCGAAGCTCGGCAACCGCGCCTTTGACGAGGACGTCCTGGTGAAGGCGTTCCACGACCAGATGCCGCGGACGGTGTTCTTTGTGCAGTGGTGGGACGCGAACGCGGGCCGCGTCGGGTGGGGCATGGCCTCGACCAGCAACGTCCGCGTGGCGCTCAGCCGCCCGTGGATCCTTAACCGCGACGACCTCCCGCATGGGGACCCGCAGTCCCCCTAGGGCTCCCAACGCCCTACGCCGTCGAGAAGCCGTAGATCGTCCGGCGCAGCTGCGGGCGACCGGGGTGCACCAGGATCTCGCCAAAGCCGCCAACGGCCGAGGCGTTCGGGTAGCCCTCGCATTCCAGGCAGAGTCCGGCATGGCGCGCGTAGGCCAGCCCGGATTTCCCGACAAGCGTTCCGTCGAGCCCGACGCCGGTGTAGAACTGCAGGCAGGCCTCGTCGGTGCGGACCTCGAGCACCCGGCCCGTGCTCTCCTCGGAAATCCTGGCGGCGAACGTCGGCTCCGGGGGCGGCCCTTCGTCCGCGCGCCTTAGGAGGTACAGGTCGCCGTGCGCCCCCGCGAGCCCGGACAGGGCGTCCCCCAGGCGGCGCGGGCGGGTAAAGTCGGCACCCCGTCCCGACACCGCCTCACGGCGGTCGGTGAGCGTCAGCGCCGCGTCGGCCGGCACGAAGTCCACGGCCGCAATCTGGATCTCGTGCCCGAGAACCGCGCCCTCCCCCGCCAGGTTGAAATACGAATGGTTCGTGAGGCTTATCGGGGTCACGCCGTCCGACCAGACCTCTGTCTCAAAGACCAGCTCGCTGGACGCCGTGAGCGAATAGGTCGCGGCGATCGTCGCGCTTGCCGGATACCCCTCCTCGCCGTCGGGACTCAGGTACGAGAGGCGAACGGAGGCCGCGCCGTCGGGCCGGTCGACGCACTCCGCGTTCCACAGGCGCTTGTCGAGGCCGTGCCGGCCGCCGTGAAGGTGGTTCGGGCCCTCGTTGCACGGGACGCTGAAGATCCGGCCGTTGACGGACAGGAGCCCGGCGGTCACCCGGCCGGCGATCCTCCCCACGATCGCCCCGAAATACGGATGGGCCCCGAGGTAGCCCTCAAGGCCGTCGAACCCGAGGACCACGTCGCCTACCCGGCCCCTGCGGTCGGGAACCCGAAGTGACCGGACGATCCCGCCGTAGGTCAGGACCTCCACGCTCGCCCCGGAATCATTCGCGAGCGTGTAGGCCTCGACGGACTCGCCCGAGGGAAGCGAGCCGAAGGCCCGGGAGGTCAGGAGGGGGGAAGGCATTCGGAAGGTTGGGATTATGGGGCGCCCCGGGGCGCTTGTTTCCCGTCCATTCCCTCGGAGCTAGGGAACCGAGGCCCTGGGGGTTGAGATCACCTTCAGCTCGCAGAACTCCCGCAGTCCCTCCTCGCCGCCCTCCCACCCGAGGCCGCTTTCCTTCGTCCCGCCAAAGGGGATCTCGGCCCTGAGCGGCCGCCACTCGTTGATCCCGATGATGCCCGCCTCCACCTGGTCGGCAACGGCGTTGGCCAGCGAGAGGTCGGTCCCGTACACGTAGGCGGCAAGTCCCGCCGCCGTCGAATTCGCGCGGCGGACGGCGTCCGCGACGGTGTCGTAGGTGAGGAGCGGGAGCACCGGCCCGAAGATCTCGTCGCGGACGAGCGCCATGTCGTCGCGCACCCCCCGGAGGATGACCGGCGCGAAGAAGCTGCCCTGCCCGAGCGCGGGATCCCCCTCGTGGCCGCGGTTTTCGCACACCCTCTCCGCGCCGGCGCCGAGCGCGTCCTCGACCTGGCGGAGGACGCGCTCGCACGCCTTGCGGTGGATGAGCGGCCCCGCGTCCATCCCCGGGGTGAGTCCGTTGCCCACGCGCAGGCCCCCCCAGATCGGCCTAAGCCTCTCGATGAACGCCGCCTCAAGCGCCGCGGGGACAAAGACGCGGTTCGCGGTCACGCACACCTGACCGGAGCAAAGCATCTTCAGCTTCACGAGCTCCGCGGCCGCCAGGTCGAGGTCGGCGTCGGGCAGAACGATGAACGGGGCGTTGCCTCCGAGCTCAAGAGAGAGGCGGGGCAGGTGCCGCGCCGCCGCCCTCATGACGGTCCGCCCGGTCTCGGTGGAGCCGGTGAGCGAGAACACCCGCACGCGCGCGTCCGAGGTGAGCGCCTCGCCGCCCACGGCCCCAAGGGCCGGGAGGACCTGAAGCGCGCCGTCGGGAAGGCCGGCCTCCTTCAGGAGGGCGCCGAGCGCCAGGCCGACGAGCGGGGTCAGCTCCGACGGCTTCCACACGGCCGTGCAGCCCGCCGCGAGCGCCGCGGCGATCTTCTTCGCGCCCTGCGCCAGGGGGAAATTCCAGGGGGTCACCAGTCCCGCGACGCCTGCGGCGACGGGCTTCACCAGGTAGTCCCGCCCCTTCAGCGGGTGGGGCTGGATCCTGCCGCCGAGGCGCCGGGCCTCCTCGCCAAACCACTGGAAGAAGCTCGCCCCGTAGTCGACCTCCCCGAGCGCCTGTGCAAGCGGCTTGCCCTGCTCGGTGGTCAGGAGCTCCGCCATCTCCGTCCTCCTTGAGGCGAGGAGCGCGGCCACCCGCTTCAGGACGTCGCCGCGCGAGGCCGCGGACTCGTTTCGCCACGCCTCAAACGCCTTATGCGCGCCCTCGATCGCGCGCTGGAAGTCGGCCGGTCCCGCCAGGGTGACCGTGGCGATCCCGGACCCGGTCGCCGGGTTCCGGATAAGGGCCTGCCCGCCCGAGCCCTCCTTCCAGCGGCCGTCGACGAGGAGCGCCGGCCGGAGGCCGAGCTTCAAGAAGAGGTGTTCGGCTTCGCTAGGCATGGGTTCCAAGCGTGCGCCTGAAGATCTCGACCGCATCCGACTCCGTCACCTCGCGGGGATTGGGGTCCATGAGGCGCCTGTTGGAGACGGCGTTCTTGGCCAGCGCCTCCAGCGCCTGGTCGGGGACCACCGTGGCGCCGAGCGCCTTCCGGAGCCCGATCGACGCGGCGAGCGCGGCCAGCCGGTCTGGGAATTCGGCGGGGGCGAGCCCTCCCCACCCGAGCGCGGCGCAGAACTCCGCGATGTCCCTCTCTATGGCGGGCAGGTTAAAGCGCATGGTCTCGGCCACCAGGCACCCCGTCGCGACGCCGTGGATCACGTGGAAGCGCCCCCCGAGGGGAAGCGCGAGGGCGTGCACGGCGCAGCACGAGGAGTTCGCGAAGGCCAGTCCCGCAAGGTTTGCGCCAAGGAGCATCGCGTCCCTCGCCGAGCGGTCCTTGCCGTCGCTGCAGACTGCGGGGAGCGCGGGGCCGAGCCTCCGTGCCGCCTCAAGCGCGAGCCCCCGGGCCAACGGGGTCGCCGTGCGGGCGATGTAGGCCTCGAGCGCGTGGACGAGGGCGTCCATCCCGGCCGCCGCGGTCGGGAGCGGCGGCAGGCCGTCGGTGAGCTCCGGGTCGAGGAGCACCAAGTCCGGCACCAGGCAGGGGTCGACGACCCCCACCTTTGTTCCGGTCACCTCGTCGGTGAAGATCGCAACGGGAGTCGCCTCGGAGCCCGTTCCGGAGGTCGTCGGCAGGCATACGAGGGGGAGCGGCCTGCGCCCGACCTTGCGGACGCCGGCGAGCGCGCGGGCGTCGCGCCCGTCCGCGAGCGTGGCGGCCACGAGCTTTGCCGTGTCCATGACGCTCCCGCCGCCGAGCGCCACGACGGCGTCCGCGTCGAAGGAGCCGCGGACCGAGGCGTTCGCCGCGGCCACGCACTCGAACGGGGGCTCGGGCTCAACCTGGTCAAAGACCGCGTGCCGGATCGCCTCCAGCTCCAGGGGCGCCGTCACCCGGGCGACGAGGCCCGCCGCCCTGACGCCCCTGTCGGTGATCAGGAACGGCCGCGAGCACCCGAGGCGCCGGAGCTCCGCCGCGAGCTCGGAGCTCACGCCCCGGCCAAAGCGGAGCCGTCGCGGCAGGTTGTTGTCGAATGGCCTTAGCATTCTGGGGGTTTCGGACGGCGAGGCAGGCCCCGCTCCCCAAGGGACCGAGGCCTGCCGCAAGTGTGGGGCCCTGCCGCCCGCTTGGCTAGCTCTAGTAGTGCAGCTTCAGGGTGATCGACGCCGTGATCGGCGGACGCACGTAGATCAGGTCGTTGCCGGCGAAGCTCACGTCGATCGGGTCCAAGAGCCGGGCGTTCGTCAGGTTCTTGATGTTCACCCGGACCTCCCAGGTCTTCTGCCGGTAGAAGAGGAACCCGTCGAACTCGGCCTCCGGCGGGATATAGAGCGTGTCCTGGTCGTTCGCGTACTGCTTTCCGATGTACTGTGGGCCGACGCCTGCGCCCCAGCCCATGGGGCTCGTGTACTCCACGAACGCGTTTGCCTCGACCTGCGGGATGCCGGGGGAGCGCATCCGGCCGTTAGGCGGGTAGTAGAGCGAGAAGTTGGGCGTCCCGACGCCCGTGCCATGGGTCCCGTCCACCGGCGTCGCCGGGTCGAACGAGTCCAGGTAGTTGCCGGCCGACTGGTAGAATACGCCGAACGCCGTGGCGCTCTGGTAGGTGATGTTCGCGTTGAAGTTCCAGGCCTTGTTGGGCTGGTACACGAGCTCCAGCTCGCCGCCGTTGTCCTTGATCGGGTACTTTCCACCGGTGATCTGGGTGCCGTACTTGAGCTGCTGGAACACGTCGGCCCGGACGTACATCGTGTTGTTGAGGACGCTCTCCTTGTAGCCGGCCTCGTAGAGCGTGCTCTTGGTGCTGAGCACCTGGTCCAGGTACTGCGCGTCGACGCCGCCGAAGTTCGACGAACCCAGGATGCCGTCCACGTGGTCGTAGGTGACGTAGAGCGTCGAGTTGTCGGTCGGCTTGAAGCTCAGGCTGGTGAAGAAGGACTGGTCGTTCACGGTCCTGCTGTTGTTGTAGCCGGTGTAGGTCGAGGACGACCCCCCCTCGGGGATGTACACGGGGCTGGCGAGCGGGACGTAGTCGAAGAAGCTGTTGTAATAGCCCTCCTCGATGTACGGGGGGTTCTCGCCGTGGACGGCGATGTTGTCGATCCGGTAGCCTGCCGTGAGCGTCAGTTTCTTCGTCAGCTTGATGTCGTCCTGGAAGAAGTAGGCCGTGTCGTACATGGTCTCGATCACGTTCGCGATGTCGCCCGGCGCGGCGCTGTAGCCGGTGGTGCCGGGCACCTGGAGGCCGCCGCCCCAGGTGTTGCCTTCCAGAGCATAGCCCGGATAGGCGATCTGGCTGAGCGGCTGGGACAGGTCGTAATAGGCGACCGGCTCCGTCTGGTAGTCCTGGTAGGCCGTCATGGCCATGTACTTGAAGTCGACGCCCGTGATGATGCTGTTCTCGAAGATGGAGACGTCGAACAACCCGTGGTACTCCGCGCGGTCCTGGATCGAGACATCGTGCGGCACGTACTCGCTGTAGCCCACCTCCTCGGACTTGTTCGAGTGGCCGGTGCTGAAGAACGTCCGGTTGACGATCGAGGAGTCGGGGGTGAGGGAAACCGTCTCCTTGACCTGGCCCTGCGCGACGAACGCCCGCGCCGTGTCGGACGGGGCGATGAGCGCCAAGTCCGGCGAGAGCTTGATCGTGTGCGCCGTCGCCGCGTTCACGGTCGAGTAGGACCCGTCCGTCGCGCTGCCGAAGGTGTACGGCGGCGGGTTCGGGAAGGTGATGATGTCATAGCCGTAGTAGGCGTCGGGACCCACGGTCGTCGGGCTCGCGGGACCGGCGATGTAGTTGCCGTTCTTGATGAAGTCCTCGGTCACGCGGTTCACTCCCGCGATCTCGTTGGTCCGGTCCTCGTAGACCTGGACCCATGCCTCCACCGTCGCCTTGGAGTTCGGGAGGTAGGTCACGGCCGCATAGACGTCCTGGGTCTCGTCGTGGTCGTTCAGGTAGTAGCCGTCGCCGTAGCGGCTCAGGTAGCTGATGCGGTACGCGAGCTTGTCGCTGATCGGCCCGCCGACGTCGATTGTCGCCTCGGGGTTCGAGTAGGAGTGCCCGCTCGCCCACCCGCCCATCGTGAGCGTCACGTCCGAATGGTCCCTGTCAAAGTAGGGCTGCTTCATGATGAAGTCCACGTAGCCGCCCGAGCCCTCGATCTGCGGCCCGTACACGGCCGAACCCGGGCCCTCGACAATGTTGAACGCATCCACGCCGTTGAAGCTCGGGGGCGTCGAGTTGCGCGAGAAGGGGATCTGCTGGCCGCCCATGTAGAGTTGCGAGAGGTCGCCGCGGATGTAGGGCACCGCCGGGATGCCGTACTGCGCCGCCGCATAGACGCCGGGCGAGAACTGCTGGAAGTCCATCGCGTTCCTCACCATGCGGTCGTCCATGAGCGCCGTGTTCACGGCGGAGATCGAGCGCGGGATGTCGAGGATGTTCCGGTCGTCTCCCATCACGTCGCCCACGGGGCGCACGGTCGGGAGCACGTTGTCCTCGACCGGGACGTCGCTCACGATGTACTTCGCGAGCGTCGTCACCTTGCCCGACGGGGGCGTCGTGGTTGACGCGGGCGCCGCGGCGGCGGGAGCCGGTGTGGGGGTGGCGGCCGGCGTCTGGGCGCGAAGCCCGATCGCCGAGACCGCGAGTGCGCAACCCAGCGCGAAACTAACCCTGATCAGCTTGGTGGTAGTCATGTTCATAATGTTTGTTTGGAGACCGCGGCTAGGCGGCCCTCAGCCCATTTCGTGCCATTCACCGAGGAGGTTTGAAACCCGAAGCCGGCCGCAACCGGAGGAAGCTATCGCCCATCCGAAATTCCCCGCACCTGTTCCGCTAATCGTGAATTTCATGGTTAGGCCCCCGCTAAGGAAGGCAGAGCGTAGGCGGAGTATAGGCGGATTCCCACGCGCCTGCCTCCGGCCTCGCCGTAAAGACTTCCTGAAAAATAAGGTGAGCCCCCGCGGATCAGTCGGCCCGGGCGCCCGCCGCGGCCCGCCACAAAATTGGATTTGCCGTTTGATTCGCGGGGCCGCCGGAGCAAGGGTCGGCGCCACAAAGGCATGCCTGACGTTCGTTTCGAAACCTTCGGGCTGAACGCCCGCCTGCAGAAGCGCCCCAAGCCGATGGGCCGCATCCACCACCACCACGAGGTGGAGATGAACTACGTCTTCCGCGGCGGGATCACCTACCTTCACCGGGGGACCGTGAGGCGCCTGGAGTCGAAGCGGCTCGCGGTCTTCTGGGGCTCGACGCCCCACAGCCTGGTCGCGGTCGATCCCGGGACCGAGATGGCCTGGATCACGATCCCGCTCGCGTGGATCTGGTCGTGGGGGCTGCCCGAGCGGTTCGTGCGGGAGCTGATGGAGGGAAGCTGGTGGTACGCCCCCGAGAGCTTCGGGGAGCGCTTCCAGCTGCGGGCCTGGGTGACCGAGCTCTACAACCCGACGCGGGCCCAGCAGCGGCGCCTGCTCCTCGAGCTCGAGGCCTGCTTCCTCTGGCTCGCCGACCAGGCGGCCAACGCGAAGCTCGAGACCTTCGTGCGCTGGGGCGAGGGCGAGTCCACGGTCGGCCTCCAGAGGGTCGAGCGCATGGCCCGGTGCATGGCGGAGCGCTTCCACGAGAACCTCTCCGTGGCCGACATCGCCGCCGCGGCAAAAATCCATCCCAACTACGCCATGCCGCTCTTCCGCAAGCACTGCGGCGTCACGATCCGCGACTACCTGCTCCAGTACCGCATCACCCACGCCCAGAGGCTGCTGCTGACGACCGACGACAAGATTATCGATGTCGCGCTCGCGAGCGGCTTCAGCTCGCAGAGCTCGTTCTATTCCGCGTTCGTGCGCCTCGTGAACGACACGCCGCAGGCGTTCCGCAGGAAGATGGAGTCGTAGCGGGAGCCGCGCGGCCTCACCGGCCCTGGGCGAGCTCGTCAAAGTCCGGCAGGGCCGCCTCGCGGAACTCCTCGCCGTGGATGAACCTCCGCGGCGTCGCGGGGCGCGCCAGGAGCGGGTAGAGCCCCCGGGCCGAGAAGACGACCATGTCCGCGGGCGAGCCGGGCGCGACCATGCCGTAGCCCGGAAGCCCCATGATCCTTGCCGGGCCCGTCGTGACCACGGCCGGGGAATACGCCAGGCGCGTGTCCAGGTGGGCGAGCCGCACGCTCTCGATAAAGACCTCCACGATGTCGAAGTCGCCCCACCCGATGAAGGCGTCCCTCACGTTGTCGCCGCCGCACGCGACCGTGACCCCGGCGTCGATGAACTCGTGGAGGAGCGTGAGCCCGCGCCACTGCGGGGTCCTGGGGGAGCCGAACTTCTCGCCGGGCGGCGCGGGCGCGCGGGCCCGCCCCTGCAGGTGCAGGTTCGTGAGCGGGAGGGAGATGATCCCGATCCCCGCCTCCTTCACGAGCGCGATCGTCTCCCGCGCCCGCTCGGGCGCCTGGACCGAGAGGGAGCAGTTGTGGCCGCACGCCACCGGGTGGGGGAACTCGTTGCGGAGCACCGCCTCGGCGGTGGCGCGCAGGCACTCCGCCCCCACGAGATCGCTCTCGTCGACATGGAGGTCGAGGCCGACGCCAAGCTCGCGCGCCGCGGCCATGACGCTGTCCAGCTGCTTGGGAAGGTCCGGATTGGGCTGCGGAAAGCCCCCGAGGGCGTTCACCTTGTGCCTGCCGGACTGGTCCACGATGGCGCCGGCCCCGCCGCCGAAGAACTCCGTGAAGGAGAAAAGGCTGACGACCTGGATGTCGACTCTGCCCGCCCACTCCCTCCTTAGGCGCGACAGCGCCGCGTGCGCGCCCGCGCTCGTCTTCCGGTTCGTGTCAATGTGCGTGCGCAGGGCCCGGGTGCCGTGCGCCCACGTGGTCCTGAGCGCGAAATCCGCCCGGCGGTGGACGTCCTCCTCGGTCCAGAGGGCGCTGTCGGCGTACAGGACGTGGAGGGATTCCCAGAAGTCGCTGTGGATCCCCGGGGCCCTGTCCCAGGTGTAGCACTTGTCGAGATGGGTATGGACCTCGAGGAGGCCCGGAAAGACGAGCACCCCGCCCAGGTCGGTGACGCGCCCGGCGGGCGCGCCGCCGGCGGCCGCGCCGGAGTCCGTCACGGAGACGATCCGGCTCTTGTCCACGAGCACGTCGCACTCGCGCCAGGGCTCGAGCGGGGACGCGGACCCCGCCGGAAGGTTCAGGGGGGAAGGCAGGCATGCCAGGGGGATTCGGGCTCGTCGGAAGAGGTGCACGGCGGATCAGGATTGCAATCGGAGGCGGTGGCCGGCTGTGAGCAAGGGGACGATCCCCGCCCGAACGCAAACGAAAATCCGGTGGGCGCCCGGGCGAACAAAATAATTCATGGGGACGCCCCGGCGGCAGCATATCCCGTGCGAGGACGGCCCGGCCCCGCGCGCATGGTTTGTGTTGCAACGGCCGGGGAATTCCAATTCGAGTCACGAAGAGCGCCACGCCCGCCGACAGAAAAGCCGCACGAATCATGACTCCCAAGAATTTCGCCCCAGCATGGCGGTGCCTCCTCCTCCTCGGGGCCGCGTGGGTCGCGGGATGCGGCCGCCCCGCCGCGCCCGCGGACACCTCGGCCGGCACCGCGGCGCCGGGATCGCAGCCCCTCCAGAAGGTGACGCTTCTCCTCGACTGGTATCCCTCGGCGGAGCACGGGGGCCTCTACGAGGCCCTCGTCAAGAACTACTACAGGGACGCCGGCCTCGACGTCACGATAGCCCCGGGCGGCCCGGCCTCGTTCCCCCTGCAGATGATCGGCACGGGCCGCGCGCCGTTCGCCCTGGGACGCTGCGACGACGTGATCCTCGCGGCCCGCCAGGGGCTGCCGCTCGTGATCGTGTGTGCGCAGATGGAGCACGACCCCCAGGCGGTCATGGTGCACGCCGACAGCCCGGTGAGGACTCTGAGGGACCTGGACGGCAGGAGCGTCATGGCCGGCCCCGCGGCGAACTGGGTCGCGTACGTGCAGGCCCACTATGGGATCAAGTTCCAGGTGATACCGACGGACTGGGGCATCGGCCGGTTCATCGCCGACAAGGACTTCATCCAGCAGTGCTTCATCTCGAACGAGCCCTACTACGCGGAGGCGAACGGCGTGAAGACCCGCGCGATCCTGGTGGCGGGCGGCGGCTACGACCCCTACCGGGTGATCTTCACGAGCCGGTCGTATGCGCAGGCCCACCCCGACGTCGTGAGGGGATTCGTGGCGGCGACCATCCGCGGCTACACGGAATTCCTCCACGGGGACGCCGCGCAGGCGCGCGCCAGGATACAGTCCGAGAACCCCTCGCAGACGCCGGCGCTGATCGACTACTCGATCTCCGCCATGAAGGAGTACAAGGTGGTCGAGGGAGACCCGGCGAAGGGGGAGAGGACCGGCCTCGTGACCCCGGAGCGGATGAACGCCATGCAGGAGACCCTCGTGGAGCTCAAGATCCTAGACGCGCCGATGCCGCTCGACCGCTTCGCGAGCTTCGACTTCCTGCCTCCGGGGCCCGCGCCGGCCCCCAGGTAGGGCCGCGGGCACGGGCCCCGACCTTATTTTTCAGGAGACAGTCACCCCTCTATCGGAGGCACCCCGGGGCGAATACACCTATACTCCGGGCGATGGTCACCGTTTTTTGGCCCGTAACCCCCGAATGAAGCCCATTAGGATCGGCATCCTTGGCGCAGGAAGCTTTGCGCGGGCCTTCATCCCCCTGTTCAAGGCGCATCCCCTCGTGCGCGGGGTCTCCATCGCGGAGATCGTCCCCGAGAGGCGGCGCGCCGAGGCCGCCAGGGCGGGGGTCGCGGAGACCTACGCCACCCTGGAGGAGCTCCTTGCGAGCGACTGCGACGCGGTCGCCATCTTCACGCAGCGCTGGATGCACGCCCAGCAGGCGATCGCGGCGCTCAAGGCCGGCAAGCACGTCTACTCCTCGGTCCCCGCGGGGATGTCGGTCGAGGAGCTGGGGGAGCTCGTGGAGACCGCCAGGAGCACGGGGCTCACCTACATGTTGGGCGAGACGAGCTACTACTACCCCTCGGCCCTCTTCTGCCGTGAGATGTGGAGGCAGGGGAAGTTCGGCCGCTTCGTCTACGGCGAGGGCGAATACCTGCACGACATGTCGCACGGCTTCTACGAGGCCTACCAGTACAGCGGCGGCCCGGACTGGAAGCGCACCGCTGGGGTCCCGCCGATGCTCTACCCCACCCACACGATGAGCATGATCGTGAGCGTCACCGGGGCGCACCTGACCCGGGTGTCCTGCTTCGGCCAGGTCGACCAGAGCGGGGACGGCATCTTCGGCAAGGGCCTCAACAAGTGGGACAACGCCTTCAGCAACGAGACGGCGCTCTTCAGGACGAGCGACGGCGGCTCGGTGCGCATCAACGAGCTCCGCAGGGTCGGCCACTGGGGCGGGCGCTCGGTGCGCCTGAGCCTGTTCGGGACCGAGGGCTGCTTCGAGGAGCAGCCCGAGGGCGACGTCTGGGTGAACCGCGCCCGCGAGGTGACCCCGGTCACCGACCTTTTGCGCTGCAGCAAGGCCGAGCTTCCGAACGGGACCGGCAAGGCGAAGCCCGAGGACGGGACGCAGCACGATTTCCACTCCGGCATGGCCCCGGTGCACCCGACCTGGCGCCTCCCCCCGGAGATCGCCCACCTGCCGACGGGCCACTTCGGCTCCCACCTCTTCCTCGTGGACGACTTCGTCCGGTCCTGCTCCACGGGGGCGCTCCCCCCGAACCACGTGTGGGCCGCCGCGCGCTACAACATCCCCGGCATCATCGCGCACGAGTCGGCCAAGCGCGACGGGGAGCTGATGACGATACCCGACTTCGGCGACCCCCCGGACGGCACGGCGCGGCTTTCCGACGTCCTGGCCGAGCTTGCGCCGGTCCCCCCCGCATGGAGCCTGCCGAAGCCGGCCTATGTCGGCGAGTCGTGGTGGTGAGGCCCCTGTAGCCATGAGCCCGGCCCCAGGCCCCCGCACCTAAGGCGACCCCGCCATGGCTTCGCCCCCAGAGCCGGTTGCGGTCAACTTTCGCTACCTGGTCCCCATCTGCCTCGTGGCCGCGCTCGGGGGGCTCCTCTTCGGCTATGACACCGGCGTCATCTCGGGCGCCATCGAGCCGCTCACGGCCCGCTTCGGCCTGAGCGCCCTCATGAAGGGCTGGGTCTCGGGCTGCGTCCTGGTGGGGTGCGCCACCGGCGTCCTCTGCGTCGGCGCCCTCTCCGACCGGTTCGGGCGGCGCTTCCCGCTCTTCCTCTCGGCCGTCATCTTCCTCGTCTCGGCCGTGGGCACGGCCGTACCCCAGCACGTCTGGGTCTTCATCCTCTTTCGCTTCATAGGCGGAGTCGGCATCGGGGTCGCCTCCATCGCGACACCCATGTACATCGCCGAGATCGCCCCGGCCCGGGTCCGCGGCCGCCTGGTCGCTGTGAACCAGATCGCTATCGTGATCGGGATAGCCGCCACGTCGTTCGCCAACTACTACATCGCCGGGCGCGGCGACCAGGCGTGGCTCATCTCGACCGGGTGGCGGTGGATGTTCGCCTCGGGAATCGCCCCGTCGGTCGTGTTCGGACTCCTGCTCCTCCGGATACCGGAGAGCCCCCGGTGGCTGATCGAGATGGGGAGGGAGGGCGAGGCCCGGGGGATCCTGGCAAGCGTCGGGGGCCAGGCCTTCTGCGACTCCGAGTTCCGGGAGATCCAGGAGGCGATATCGCGGGACCTGGCCGAGCACATGGCGCTCTTCTCGCGCCGGCTCATGCGGCCGTTGATCATCGGCGCGACGCTCGCCATCCTGCAGCAGGTGACGGGGATCAACGTGTTCATGTATTTTGGCGCTTCCATCTTCAGGAGCCTGAGCGCGTCGACGGGGGTCGACGCCGGCCTCCTGCAGCAGGTGATCATCAACGGCTCCTGCGTCTTCTTCACGCTGATCGCCATCGCCTCCGTAGACCGGTGGGGCCGGCGGCCCCTCATGCTGCTCGGGACGGCCGGCATGGGCGTGGCGCTCCTGGCCATGGGGGTGATCGCACAGTGCTCCGCCAACCCGGCCGCCACGGGCGCCTGGATGCTCGCCTTCATCATGGTCTACATCGCGGCCTTCGGGCTCTCGGTGGGGCCGGTGACCTGGGTGATCCTCTCCGAGATCTTCCCGACGCCCGTGAGGGGCCGGGCGCTCGGGCTTGTCACGTTTCTCCTCTGGACCGCCGACTACGCCGTCACGCAGAGCTTCCCGGTCATGGACGCCCCGGGCTCGTGGTTCGTGGAGAACTTCCACCATGCGTTCCCCTTCTACACCTACACCGCGTTCTGCTTGGTCCTAATACTCGTGGTCTGGCGCCTGGTGCCCGAGACGAAAGGAAGGACCTTGGAGGAGATCGAGCAAAGCTGGTCCTACTGACCGTCCCAGAGAACCCCGCGCCATGAGCCACGACACCGGACCCGCGACCATCGCCCGCCCCCCTGGGAAGCTCGACTACAGCCTGGTCGGGGTCAACGCCGCGCGCGCCGTGGAGGCGGGCCTCGCCGAGGCCGACTGGTACCAGTCTCCCGTGCCGCGCCCTGTGATGCGCAGGCTCCTCGAGCGGCGGAACGGCCCGGCGGTCCGGGACACGCTCCTCTGGTTCGCCCTCATCATCGGGTCGGGATGGGCAGGCTACGCGCTCTGGGGCTCGTGGTGGGCGATCCTCCCGTTCGCGGTCTACGGCGTCCTTTACGCCTCCACGTCGGACTCGCGCTGGCACGAGGCCGGGCACGGCACCGCATTCAGGACGGACTGGATGAACATCGCCCTCTACGAGGTCGCCTCGTTCATGGTGATGCGCGAGGCGACCGTGTGGCGCTGGAGCCACACCCGCCACCACAGCGACACGATCATCGTGGGACGCGACCCGGAGATCGCCGTGCCCCGGCCCCCCGACGTGAGGGCGATCATCCTCAATTTCTTCAACCTCCCGGTCTATCCCAAGTATTTCCGGCACATCCTGATGCATTCCCTCGGGCGGATGGGCGCGGACGAGAGGACGTTCATCCCCGAGTCCGAATTCCCCAAGGTCTACCGGAGGGCCCGGATCTACGTCCTCATCTATGCCTCGGTGATCGGGCTCTCCCTTTATACGCGGAGCATCCTTCCGCTCATGTACGTGGGTCTCGTGAACCTCTACGGCGCGTGGATGGTGAGCGTCTACGGGCTCACGCAGCACGCGGGCCTGGCCGAGAACGTCCTCGACCACCGGCTCAACTGCAGGACCGTCCACATGGGCGTCGTCCACCGGTACCTGTACTGGAACATGAACTATCACGTGGAGCACCACATGTACCCGCTCGTGCCCTACCACGCGCTCCCGCGCCTGCACGAGGTGGTGAAGGACGACATGCCGACCCCCTACCCGAGCCTCATCGGGGCCTGGAGGGAGATTGTCCCGGCGCTGGCCCGGCAGGTCAGGGACCCCGCGTACCACGTGAAGCGCCGGATCCCCGAGCCGAGGCCCCGCGCGCCCGGGCAGGGACCGGCCCAGGCCGGCGGCCCGGCCCCGGACTCCCAGGGTTGGGTGCAGGTTTGCCGCTCGGACGACCTCCGGCCGGCCGACGTCGTCCGGCTTGACCAGGGAAAGAAGAGCTTCGCGGTCTACAGGGACGAGGGCCGGAAGCTCTACGCGACCGACGGCATGTGCACCCACGGGAACACCCACCTTTCGGACGGACTCGTGAAGGGATCGATCATCGAGTGCCCGAAGCACAACGGCCGTTTCAACCTGGCGGACGGCTCGCCCGCGCGCACCCCCATCTGCCGGGGCCTCGCCACCTACCCGGTCGAGGAGCGGGACGGCCTCGTCTTCATGAACGTCCTGCGCCCCGGGGGCTCGGGGGTCCGCGCGCCGAAAACCTACACTCTCCGCGTGGTCAGCAACCAGAACGTGTCGACCTTCATAAAGGAGCTCTCGCTCGTGCCCGCGGACCCCGCCGAGGCGATCGCCTTCACCCCGGGCGACTACCTCCAGTTCGACATCCCCTCCTACGAGCGCATCCCGTTCAGCGGGTTCGACATCCCCGAGCCGTACGCCTCGGTCTGGAGGACCCAGCACGTCTTTGACCTGGTCGCGTCGAACCCCGCGGCCGGCCGGCGCAACAACTACTCGGTCGCCAGCAACGCCAGGCTCGAGCGGACCCTGCGCTTCAACGTGAGGATCGCGACGCCCCCCCCGGGCCAGGACTGCCCGCCCGGGGCGGGCTCCTCCTACGTGTTTGGCCTCAGGCCCGGCGACACCGTGACCGCGATCGGGCCGTTCGGGGATTTCCACATCAAGCCCACGGGCAAGGAGATGGTCTACATCGGGGGCGGCGCGGGGATGGCCCCGCTCCGCGCGCACCTCTCGCACCTCCTGGAGACCGAGGGGACCGCCCGGCGCCTGAGCTTCTGGTACGGCGCGCGCTCCAGGCAGGAGATCTTCTACGAGGAGTATTTCAGGGGGCTCGCGGCGGCGCACCCGAACTTCACGTTCCGCCTGGCGCTCTCCTCGCCCCTCCCCGAGGACGCGTGGCAGGGCGACCTCGGGTTCATCCACGAGGTGGTCTGGCGGGAGTACCTGGCCCGGCATCCGAACCCGAAGGCCGTCGAATACTACCTCTGCGGGCCCCCGATGATGATCCGGGCTTGCAACAAGATGCTCTCCGAGGCGGGAGTCTCTCCCGGCCAGATCGCCTACGACGAATTCTAGAGGCGCCCCCGATTCGCCACCCCCCTTCCCCCCATGAACACCCTGCTCGACCTTTCCTTTAAGAACCGGGGCCCGGCCTTCCCGCTCCCCGGGGTCGCCGCGAACGCGGTGCTCCTTCTCCTGGGCCTCGCAGTCGGCACCGGCCAACGCCTCCCCGCCGCGGACCAGCCGGGGGCGCCCGCCGCGTATGCCGTCGAGCCCCAGTTCCGGCTCCTGCGGTTTGGCGAGGTGATGCCCACGGGCTGGATCCGCGAGCAGGTCATCCGCGACCTGATGAACGGGTTCGCCGGGCACCTGCCCGAGATCGCGCCCAACACCTGCGGGGACCTGATCTTCGGCGTGAACCGCAACACCCCCGACCACATCCAGAACGCGGGCGGCGGAAGCTGGGGCGGGGCCGAGGGCGCCTGGTGGAAGGGCGAGACCGAGGGCAACTGGCGGAGCGGGAACACGATGATGCTCTGGATGACCGGCTTCCCCGAGATGCAGGCCCAGGCCGCGAAGCGCGTGGCCGAGCTCCTCGCGACGCAGGACCCCGACGGCTACATGGGCATCTACGGGCCGACGCTCCGGTTCCCTGCGGGCGACGGCGACAACGGCGAACTCTGGACCCAGACGACCATCCTCCGGGGGCTGATCGCCTACTATGAGGCGACGGGCAAGCCGGAGGTCCTCTCCGCGGTCGAAAAGTCGGTGCACCTCACGATGAGCCACTACCGCCCGGGCGCCACCGAGCCGTACGGCGCCGGCACCATGAGCCACAACCTCATGTACGTGGACGTGGTCGAGCGGCTCTACGACCTGACGGGGGACACCGCCTACCGCGACTTTGGCGTCTACCTCTACCGGGATTATTCGCGGGAGGTGAAGGCCGACATCGCGCTCCCGACGCTCCTGGCGCAGGACCATCCCTTCATCGGCCACGGGGCCACGACCTACGAGGCCCTGCGGGTCCCGATGTGGGCGGGCTTCGTGACGGGCGACCCGCTGCTGCTCGCGGCCGGCGAGGAGGCGCTCACGAAGACCTGGCCCCACGTGTCCCCGACCGGGGGCCCGGTCTCCGACGAGATGATCGCCAACAAGCCGACGGACCCCGACAACGTGGGCTACGAGGGCTGCGGCGAGAAGGAATGGATGACCTCGGTCCTGAGCGCCGCCCAGAAGATGGGCCGCGCGGGGCTCGCCGAGCGTGCCGAGGAGACCTTCTACAACTCCGTGCAGGGCTCCCGCTTCTCGGACGGCACGGGCATGGACTACGTGACCAAGGACAACATCTTCAAGATCGACGGGGCGATCATGAACCGCTGCCTGTTCTCCCCGGCCCACGAGGACGTGGCCGACTGCTGCCCGCCCAACTTCACGCAGATCACCCCGATCTTCGTCCGGAACATGTGGATGCGGGCGCCGGACGGCCTGGCGATGATGCTTTTCGGCCCCTGCGACCTCCGGACGACCGTGGGGGGCACGAAGGTCGGACTCTCGGAGGAGACCACCTATCCCTTCTCCGAGCAGGTCCGTGTCCGCGTGGGCCCCGAGGCCCCCGTCGCGTTCACGCTCCACGTCCGCATCCCCTCGTGGTCGGACGGCGTCTCCGCGGCCTGCGCCGGCGCCGAGGTCCGGAGGGCGGGCGACTGGCTCCTGGTGACGAAGACCTGGCAGGCCGGCGACACGCTCGACATCTCCTTCGGCGCCGCGGCGGAGCCCGTTCCCGCGAACAACGGGGAGTTCTACCTGCGCCGCGGCCCCCTCTTCTACGCGGTCGGGATCCCCGGGATCAGGACCGCCATCAAGGACTACCCGGTGCCGGGCTTCCACGACTACACCGTGTCCCCGGTCACCTGGGGGCAGGCGCGCTTCGCGCTTCCCAAGATGGCGGAAGCCCCACCCGGGCTTGGCTTCAGGCTCGTCGCGAACCCCAAGGCCGACTCGAAGTATCCCTATGACCAGCCGCCCTACCGCCTGGAGGGCACGCTGCTCAACCTGGACACCCTGAAGAACGAGGTCGTGGACCTGGTGCCCATGGGCTCGAGCGACGCGACGCTTCGCAAGATGACCTTCTCCGCCGCCCCATGAAACTGAACTCCCCTCCCCGCCTCCGGCTGATCGCCAACCTCTGGTCGCTCTGGGACTACCCGAGCGCGAAGCGCGAATGGTCGCTCGACCGGAAGCTCGCGGCGGTGAAGGAGGCGGGCTTTGACGGGTTCTCGGCGGCCCTTAACGCGAACCAGGGTCGCCTCGCCCGGAAGCACGGGCTTTGCACGATCGGCTACATCTCCTCCTCCTCCGCCTCGGAGTTCGGGAGCCTCATCTCAAGGAACCGGGACGGCGGCGCCCTCCGCATAAATGTCCAGCTGGGGGACCACGACACGCCGGTCGAGAAGGCCGTCCGCCTGGCGATCCGCATTGTCGAGGACGGGGACGCGCTCGGGGTCCCCTGCGACGTCGAGATCCACCGCGACACCTGCACGGAGACCCCCGAGAAGGCCTACGCGATCGCCGCGGGATTCAAGAAGGCGACCGGGAGGCTCCTCCCCATGACCTGGGACCTGTCGCACATCGCGGTCGTGAAGCACCTGGCACCGCCCTACTGGAAACGTCTGATCGTGAACCCGCGCCTCATCCAGAATTCCCGTCAGTTCCACTTCCGCCCGTTCAACGGCCACCACTGCCAGGTCCCCGTCACGGACGGGACCGGGAGGCTTTCCACCGAGTTCAGGCAGTGGCTCCCGGTGCTTGACCGGATGATCGACACCTGGCTCGCCGTGGACCAGAGGGACGAAAATTTCTACGCGTGCCCCGAGATGGGGCCCGTCCGCGGGGGCTACAACCTCGCGCAGCTGCCCAACAGCTGGGAGGACGCGAGGATCCTTGGCGGGATCATCGCCTCGTCCTGGAAGCGGGCACTCGCAGCGCAGGCCCCGAAATAGCCCGCAGGGCGCCCGGACCCTCGCTTTTTGGCTTATCTACGGCCGGGGGCGCCGTTAGACAACCGTGCGACGTGACCCCCGGCCGCCCCCACAACCGACTTGCCCCCCGCGGGGTCCAAGGCAAGCCGGTGGCCGTCGCTCACGCAGCAGATCATGATCGGCTTTGCCGCCGGATGCCTGCTCGGCTGGCTCGCGCCGGCGTTTGCCGTGAAGACGGAGTTCCTCCGGGACATCTTCCTTAACCTGATCAAGTCGCTCATCGCCCCGCTTGTCTTCTCAAGCGTCGTGGCGGGGATTGCCGGGGGCGGGAGTGCAAAGACCGTGGGCCGCATCGGGCTAAAGGCGCTCGTCTACTTCGAGGCCGCGACGACGCTCGCGCTCGTAGTCGGCCTTGTCATCGTCAACCTGGTTGAGCCCGGGAAGGGCGTCCTTATCCAGCAGGCGGCGGGCAGCGTCGCCGCGCTCCCCTCCGCGCACCCGGCCACCCTCCCCGAGACCCTGGTCCATGCGTTCCCTGCGAGCGTCGTGGCCTCGATGGCCAATGGCGACGTCCTCCAGACGGTCGTCTTCGCCGTGATCTTTGGCCTGGCTGTCGTCGCGGCCGGCGAGCGGGCGCAGCCCGTCGTGACCCTCTGCAGCGCGGTCGCGAGCGTCATGTTCAAGTTCACCGACCTGATCATGCGCTTCGCCCCGATCGGCGTCGGAGCAGCGATCGCGGCCACGGTCGGCCGCCAGGGGCCGGGAATGCTGGGCCACCTGGCGCTCCTCGTGGGAACCCTCTACCTGGCGCTCATTATCTTCATCTCCCTCCTCCTGGGCCTGGCGGGCACCCTCCTTAAGCTCCCGATACGCGCGTTCTGGAAGGCGGTGCGCGCGCCGTTCACCCTGGCCTTCGCCACCGCGAGCAGCGAGTCGGCGATGCCGAAGGCGATGGAGGCGATGATCGAGCTGGGCGTCCCGCCGCGGATCGTGGGTTTTGTGATCCCCACCGGCTACAGCTTCAACCTCGACGGGAGCACCCTCTACCTTGCGATCGCCTCCGTCTTCGTCGCCCAGGCCGCGGAATCCTCGGGCGCGGCGCATTTTGGCCTGGGCCAGCAGGTTCTCCTCATGCTGACGCTCATGATCACCTCCAAGGGGGTGGCCGCGGTGCCCCGGGCGTCGCTCGTGATCCTGATCGCCACCCTGCACTCCTTCGGCCTCCCGGCCGAGGGGGTCGCGGTGATCCTTGGGGTCGACGCCCTGATGGACATGGCGCGGACCTCAGTGAACGTGCTCGGCAACTGCATGGCCTCGGTCGTGGTGGCGAAGTGGGAGGGCGTTTTCCCGCCCAAGGGCGCGCCCGCCCAAGCCTAGCCGCGCCCTAGGTGCGGGGTGTCACGGAGATCACGACCCGCTCGGCGCGGGCGGCGACCCTGAGGACGCGCGTCACTGGATCCCAGCGCATCGTCCCCCCCTGGATCCCGGTGGGGGTCGAGGCCCCGAGCTTCAATTCCTCATCCGAAACGGGGTCGAACTTCCCGTACGCGATCTGGGTCTTCCCATAGGTGATCGAGCGGACGACGGAGGTGGTGCGGAGCAGGTGGTCCTGGGTGCCGGGGGACAGTTCCGGGTCCGCAGCCATGGCCCTCAGGTAGTGCCTCACGAAGTCCCCGTAGCCGTCCGTCAGCCAGTTGTCGTCCCGCGGGTACTGGTTCTTCCCGTCCTCGTCGACCCAATAGGAGGCCCAGGCGAGCTGCCTCCTCGCGGCGTCCCTGGCGGAGCCATCCCCCGTCTTCTCCGCATAGAGGAGCTCCACCGAGGCGTGGCGGGAGGTGTGGCTGTTGCCGGGGACGGTGTAGGCGGTCTGCTCGTTGATGACCACGACCCCCCACCTCGCAGCCTCGTTGTTCGCGAACGTCCTATAACTCCAGTCGAGGATCCCCCTCGCCCTGGCCTTCCCCTCCGGGTCCCAGCCCGGGTGCTCCAGGATGTAGAAGGCCAGCGTGTCGGCGTTGATCTCGGTGTCCGAGTAGTCCTTCGTGCTCACGTCCTCAAAGAAGGGGCCCCAGCGGTTGTTCCTGAGCGGGTAGGCCTTGAGCCAGGCGGTCACGAGCCGGGAGGTGGCGCGGTATTTGCCGATGTCCCCCTCGTTGAGCGCGACGAGGCCGTCAAAGAGCCGGAGCGCCCCGGTCCAGTTGGTCGTGTACGACGCCCGGTAGACCAGGTGGTCATGGTCGTTGCGTTCCCCCGGGACTTCCCCCGTCCGGGAATTCACGCGGAAGGGCCACGGGGAGTTCGCCTCGTCGCCCGGCTTCACCTTCCGCGCGAGTGTGTCCGCGATCCGGATCGCCCGCTCCAGGTACTTCCGCTCCCCGGTCATCTTGTAGAGCATGATGAGCTCGGCCCCGAAGCTCGCGGCCTTGTCCGGCTGCAGGAAGCCCAGGCCCGCCCGCATATCGCCGTCATACCTCCCGGAATGCGCCTCCATGTTGTAGGGATAGGGAAGCCCGCCCCAGGGCTCTCCCTCCGGGGCCAGCCCGTGCTCCATCCACCGGTCCGCGATGAGCCTCATGTTGGCCTTCACTGCGGGATCGCCCAGGTAGCCGTAGAGCAGGTTCCAGGAGGAGAGCGCCATGTTGATCTGGTCCCCGCCCAACCCCCTCGGGTCGTCCTCGCCCGGCTTCCAGACCTGGTGCTGGAGGTAATAGGGGACGCCGTTCGGGCAATTCCTCATCGTGATCCAGAAGTTCCAGAGCTGCCGGACGATGTGGTCGTAAGCCTCCGCGGGGTTCCTCCCGTACCAGGGGATGATCTTCCCGGCGGCGTCCGTCCTCACCTCGTGGTAGCCCAGGCGTTCCGCGGCACCCACCCGGCTGGAGAGGAGGACCACCCCAAGGGCCAGGGTGAGGCGCGCTGCGGCCCACAGGCCTCCGGAACAGCGATCCTGCGAAGGGCGGGGTGACCTCGGCATGTCCCCAAAGCGTCCCCTCCCTCCCTGCCGGGTCAACGTCAATCCCGGGACCCGGCTCGCCCACATCCAGGTCGACTTTGCCTCGAATTCGGCGAGGATCCCGGGCACGTCCCGCGGGACCCGTTGCCCCACCCGCCCCACCCCATGGACTCCACCGTTACCCCGTCCGCAGAGGCGCTCCCCCTCCGACTGCTCCGGATCGCAGCGCTCGCGATCCTCGCCCTGGCCCTGGCGTTTTTCATCGCGATGGAGGTGGCCGTCCTCTGGGAGCCCGTGCGCGGCCTCTTCGCGGCGCTCATGAGCCTGCCCTTCAGTGGCGGGCAATTCAGGGACATGGCGGAAGGCACCGTCGCCGCGATCCTCATTGCCCCCGTCCTCATTGTGGCCGCCGGCATCCTCTTCCTGGCGTGGGCCCTTAGGCTCACCTCCTGGAAGGTGGTGGGCGTGGGCGCCGTGGCCGTGACCGGCGTCCTGGTCTACCTCGCCACGGACGACGCCACCTTCGAGAAGACCACCCCCTTCATCGAGCCCGCCCAGGCGACACGTGAGGCGCGGGACAGCTTCGCGGTCCTCATGCGCTACGGCCGGGAGCATCCGGAAGGCAAGGCGTTCAAGGAGCCGACCTTCAAGGATCCCTATCCGGACTGGAACAGCAGCGACGAGGCCAAGTGGCGGGCGATGCTCACCTCCCGCCGCGCCGAGCTCGAGGCCCATTGGGCGCAGCTTGCGCCGCAGTGGGCCTGGTGGAACGAGATGAACGCCTTTGACCGGATCGGAGACCTGACGCCCCCCGATCCCGAGTCCGAGATCATCGGGTTCCAAGTCTTCCGGACGCTGTCGCACCACGCGTTCGCGATCGCGGGCCTCCAGGCGATCGACGGCCACGGCGACCAGGCGGTCGAGACCCTCCTCCCCGTCCTCGAGGTCTCGCTCAAGCTCCGGAAGGACGCGCGCATCCTCGTGAGGTCGATGATCGCCGTCGTGATCGAGCGCCTGAGCTTAGAGTCCGCCGCCTTCATCCTGGACACGACCCCCGTCTCGCCGGCCGAGCGCGCCCGCCTGGCCGATGCGCTCAGGGTCGACGACCCGACCGGGGGCGCCCGGGCGCTCCTGGAGAAGGACTATGCATTCGCCCAGGCCTCGCTCGCGTCGCGGAGGGCGGGGGATTTCATCCACTATTACAACGGAAGGGACAAGCACGCGTGGATGCGCACGGCGTTTAACGTCGTGAGCCCGTTCATCTACAACCCCAAGGCCACCTTCAACCTCTACGGCCGGCTCGCGGGCGACCTCCAGGATCTGGTGGGCAGGCGCGAGCTCGACAAGATGGACCCCCGGAGCCAGAAGTTCTTCGCAGAGGACGCAAAGCCCAGGTTCAAGAACTTGTTCGGCAGGCTCATGATCCGCAGCATGGTGCCCGCCTACTTCAAGGTCTCCGAGAACTACTGGAGGACCGAGGACATGCGCGTGGCGCTCCTCGCTCGGCTCAAGGCGCAGTAGCCCGCCGCATGCGGCGACCTTGACCTTCGCGGGGGGTGCGCCCACTTGCTAACGTCATGGACATACCCGAAGACGAGCAAACCTTCCTGAAGGACCTCGTGAAGACCTCGCGCCAGAAGCCCCATGTCGTCGCGTGGAAGGACCGCGACGGGACCGAGCGCCAGACTGTGCTCAGCCAGGCCGAGGTCGTCCGCCTGAACAAGATCGCGGCGGGACTAAGGGTTTCAAAGTCGGAGACCCTCCGCTTGGCGGCGCACATCCCCGTCCAGAAGCCGGCGAAACCCGCCTAGGGTCTACTGCTGGCGCCAGTAGCCGCCGACATAGATCCGGTCGGATCCCGTGTCCTCGAAGTGCGGGGCGACCCAGATGGCGCCCATCCTCGGGGGATTCTCGTAGTGCCCCCGGAACCAGGCCCAGTGGTGGCCGCCGTGGCTCACGGTCCAGCTGTAGTAGCCCGGCACCCATGCATATCCGGGTCCCGGCGCCACGCCCTTAAGCTCCTTCGGGAACGGGGGAAACGCCGTGCTCGATTCCACGGCGCGGGCGCTGGCCGCCTTCGCCACCGTCGCCCGCTGCGTGAGGAAATTCTCTGAGAAGGGGTTCTGCGGCGCCCTCACATCCGGGCCCACCGACAGCGCAAACAGCGCGGCCAGGGCCGTCGTGAATCCCAGGAGGAGATTCCCGTGGAGCGGGTTTCCCGATTGGGTAGGCGAATTCATGGGGTTAAAGCTGGGGTAAAGCCTTACCCGATAATTCGTCACTAATATGCATTCTCTCAAGGCGGAATTTCCGATCCGCGAAGATTTCCAAAGTTTTAGCGGGCGCATCGGTGTTGACCCCCCGGACCCTGAACCTACGAATTCCCCGGTTCGTTTCCCGATTCACGCCGTGCTTCGGAACGGAACACTCCCCTCCCCGAACGCCCATGGCCACTCCCCAGGACCCCGGCGCGCCGCAAGGCCCGCGCACACCGATTGGCTGGACGGCGGCGATCATCGGTGTGCTTGCCCTGGTCTCTTATTGGCCCGCGCTCACGGGAGAGCAGGTCTGGGACGACGATTCGCACATCACGCGCCCGGGGCTCCGTTCGGTTGCCGGACTCTGGAAAATCTGGACCAGTGTCCACGCGACCCAGCAATACTACCCCTTGCTGCACAGCGCCTTCTGGATAGAGCATCGGCTCTGGGGGGACGCCACGCTCGGCTATCACCTCATCACCCTCCTGTTCCACGCCACGGCCGCCGTGCTGCTGGTCCTCGTCCTCCAAAGGCTCAGGGTCCCGGGTTCGGGGCTCGCGGGAATCCTCTTTGCCGTCCATCCGGTCTGCGTCGAATCCGTCGCTTGGATCTCGGAGCAGAAGAACACGCTCTCGCTTGTCTTCTACCTGCTCGCCGCGCTCGCCTACCTCCGATTTGACGAGGAATCCGGGGAGACGAGGCCTGCCCAGTACTATTGCCTCGGAACCTTCCTCTTCATCCTGGCCCTCCTCACCAAGTCGGTGACGGCGACCCTCCCCGCCGCCCTCCTCGTGGTCCTCTGGTGGAAGCGGGGGACGCTCTCATGGCGGCGCGACGTGCTCCCGCTCACGCCCTGGTTCGTCCTTTCCCTCACGAGCGGGATGGTCACCTCGTGGGTGGAGCGCACGATCGGGGGCGCCCAGGGACAAGAGTTCGACCTCTCGCTCGTGGAGCGCGTGCTCCTCGCCGGCCATGTCGTCTGGTTCTACCTCGGAAAGCTCCTCCTGCCGATCCACCTGTCCCTCATCTACCCCCGTTGGGACGTGGGAAACGAGGCCGTGGGTTGGATTGGATACCTGCTCGGTGTGATCCTCGTGACGGTCGGCCTCTGGCTCCTCCGAAAGCGCACCCGGGGGCCGCTCGCGGCATGGCTCTTCTTCGTGGGGACCCTCTTCCCGGCACTCGGGTTCTTTAACGTCTATCCGTTCCTCTTTTCCTACGTGGCCGACCATTTCCAATATACGGCAAGCATAGGGATCATCGTCCTGGTGTCGGCTGGCGCAGCCTCGCTCCTGGCGAGCCCGTCGCAGGCAATCCGGAGCTTCGGCATGACGGCCATCGCCGCCGTCCTCGCGATCCTTGTCCTCGCCAGCAACGCCCAGAGCCAGAACTTCACCGACCCGAAGACCCTCTGGGCCTCCACCCTCGAGGGGAATCCCACGTGCTGGATGGCCGAGGACGGCCTCGGCCTCTGGTACAAGGCCCACGGGGACCCCGGGAAGGCCCTGATCCACTACCAGGCCGCACTTCGGATCCGGAAGGACTATCCCCAGGCCCACAACAACCTCGGCGTCTGGTATGAGGACAAGGGCGACTTGGACCAGGCGGTCTCGCAGTTCCAGGAGGCCCTGCTCCTCAAGCCCGACCTCGCCGAGGCGCACAACAACCTGGGCAGTGCGCTCGGCAAGCTTCCCGACCGGCTCGACGACGCGATCGCGCAGTTCCAGGAGGCGCTCAGGCTCCAGCCGGAGTTTGCCGCCGCCCACACGAACCTGGGCACCGCCCTCCTGTCTAAACCGGAACGCCTCAGTGACGCCATCGCACAGTTCAAGGAGGCGCTCGAGCTGACTCCCGACTCGGCAGCGGCGCACGCCAACCTCGGCGATGCCCTGTCGAACACAACCGACCGGCTCGACGAGGCTATCGCCCAATATGAGACCGCGCTCGCGCTCAATCCCGGCGACGCCCAGGTGCACAGCAACCTGGGCCTCGTGCTGAACGCCGTCGGCCGTTCGTCGGATGCGATCAGCCATTACAAGGAGGCGCTTCGCCTCGCGCCCGGCTTTGCCGAGATCCGGCTCAACATGGCCCTCGCGTTCCTGAGCATTCCCGGGAGGCGGGGCGAGGCCGCGGAGCAGCTCGAGGAGTACCTGCGCGTTCGGCCGGCCAACGACATGACCCAGCATATCCTGGAGCAGATTCGGGCCACGCCGCCCTAGCTTCAGGTCGCGCCGAGGAGGGTGCTGCACTCCGGCAGGAGGCGCCCGAGTGTTCGCGAATCGAGCCGAGCATCTATCCTGCCTCCGATTAAGTATTTATACTTAGGCCTGACGCCGAATAGGCGGTGGCATATTTTAGGCAACATGGCGTTATGTTGGGAATTCCTGAGTACCTATCGGACGAGCCCTCGTGAAACCACGGACCAAAACCGGCAGACCGCGGCGCACCTCGCGTTGAACCCACGACCATGGTGTACGTCGCCCCCATCGCATTTGGAATAACCGTTGGTGCCCTCCTCTCGCTTTTTAACCCGAAGATTCGGCGCTGGCTGAGCGACCATTTCCTGAGGGACCTGAGAGTCTGGGCCGTCACCTGGTTTTGGGTCCTGATCTGCATGGACGTGAGGAAGGTCTTTACCGTGGGCGTGTACTTTGACCGGTTTGGAGGCATGACGACGCTCATGGGCGTCCTCCTGATGATCACGGCGCAGGCGAGGTCGGATACGGGAATCTGGACCCACAAGCTTTCGGACGACCCCTTTTACAAGCGAGGTTTCACGATAGCGGCCATAGGGGCGCTCATCTGGATCATCGGGGACGTCTATCTCCAGGCGCTCCTTCAATTCCTGCGAACCGTGCTTTGATAGAGGATGGGGCGCCGCCTTCCCCGGAGTGGTCTTATTATCGCGCAGCAGCCCAAAAGCCGCCTGGGGGGTTCATCTGAAAGCCGGCATGTACATGGATTTCCGTAGAATAATCTGATTTGTCACCAATCCAATGCTTGAGGTATCCGGCTTCGGCAGCACAATGCGCCGGATCCTATAGACGGACCCTCATGGCCACGGACAATAAAGGTGACGATACGGGCAGCATTTTTCAAAGCCCGACCCATACGCCAAGACCCTTGGCGACCCCGGAATATCGCCAGCAGGCGCTCCGGTCGATCCTCACGCTGAACCGGGCCAAGGGATTGAGCTGCCTCAGTTTCAGCGAGCTGGCCTTGCAGCTTCGGGACCAGAGCCTGCGCGACAAGATCGACCCCCAGGTCGAGCCCCTTTCGTTGGAGTCCATCAACTCCGCCGTCGCCGACCTGCTCAACACCCATGAATTGGTCGTCAGCGGCCGCACGGTGATTTTCCCTCCGCCCTCGGCTCCGAATCGTTAGGGGCATAAGGCTAAGCTGGCAAACGCCTCCCTCGGCGGGTTCGTGACGGTATCCAAGGTTGCCCGCCCGGATTACGTATTCTTAGGACGTGACGGTGTAATTAGACGTGAAATTCGCGCGAACGTGCACTTGTCACGCGACGCCCTGCGCGCAAGAAGGTCGGGAAATCCGATTTGATATGCCACTGCCCCCTCCCACACCCCTCGCCGGGCCGGGCCAGCCCGTGACCTGGATGTTCGCGTTCAAGTTCAATGCCGCATCGTTCCCCGGATGCTCGAGCAACGGCGTGCCACCCCCGATCGGCACGCCGGGGATATTCGGCGGCACGGTTGCAGCCTACCCGAACGGTCACAGCCAGCAGTATGTCTTCGCCACCAGCGCCAGCAGGACGCTCGTGAAGGGCACCGGGTGCCTGGGAGCCACGCTGAGCGATCCGCTCGGCGCCACGTTCGCGCAGGTCTACAACACGCCGGGATACTTCTATGTGGTGTGGAACGACCAGTTCTACAACAACCCCACGCCGACCGTCTTTGCCCCCTGGGGGCACAGCAAGGGAATGCTGGCATGGAGCGAGGACGGAATCGGATTCATCCTCCAGGTCTCGACTCCCTCGTGGCCGGCCTCGGGAAGCAAGGCCCACCCCAGGTTGAACGACGGCAACACGCTCGGCTGCATCGAGGACGACGACATCGAGGTCAGCCAGCATTTCTTCGCGCTGCAGCTCACGAAGGCCGACCTGGCGCTCGTCCTTTCGGCGCTTGCCAATTCGAGCGTGTGGACGAGCGCGGCCCAGCCGAGCATCGTGAACAACGGGGGGCCGCCGGACATCCAGTCCCTCGTTAACAGCCTCGGCAAGCTCTCGAGCAGCACCGCATGCACGGTCTCGACGCTCTCCTCAGGCGTGCAGCTGATCTCAAAGCCCTCGAGCCTGCAGGTTCCGCCCTGGCAGATGGTCTCGGCCAAGCTCGGCGCCGTCCCGCTTCGCGTGGCGTGCTGGTGGACGGACCCGGACCCGATCGCTTCGACGCCTGCGGGACTTGTCCCGGGCTGCTGGGCTCCCGGCCTGGGCTCGCCAGGACCCGTTGCCATCGCCACCACGGGCGATTGGAACGGGACCTCAATCGGGCTCCAGGGTGGGGAAAGCCCGGATTGCAACCACGCGAAGATCGGCCTGTCGACCGATCCCACACAAACCCTGTGCATCTTCGGCGACATGAACCAGCAAGGCGCGCTGAGCCCCGGGGCACCCGGTTCAGGGCTCACCTGCGACCTGAGCCAAAACGGGCGCGGCGGCCTGTTCTATGTCGTGAACGACCCCATCCTTTACAAGAGCCTCACGCTCCTCTTGGCAGGGAACTCGGCGCCCCTGGGCTGACGCGGAGGTCGGCGCGCGGGAGGTCCCTAGGGCGACACCCTGGTCTTGGACCAGTAGTACACGGACAGGCTCCCCTGATAGAGGAGCGTGATGCCGCAGATGGCGGCCGCGACGATGAGCCGCATCTTTGCCACAAGCGCCATCATCGAAGAGGTCTCTTCCCCGGACTCCTTGATGAGTTCCGTTATTTCCGGGGCGAGCGGCTCGGGATGCAGGAGGCTCCACCCCGCATAGGCCCATGCCATCACAATCAGGAGGATCTGACTGCCCATGAGCCTGGAGCGGGAGCCGGGACGCCCGCCTGTGAACCGGCGGTAGCCATCAAGCTCAAGGCAACCACAGGCTGTCACCACGACACCGATGATTATCCCGACCATGCTGAACGAGAAGCAGGATATGATGATGGAGGGCACCCCCATCACCAGGAGGCCATACCCGTCGAACTTTGCCATGCGAAGCACCCGAACCGGGAGACCCGGCACGGCCTCCGCGGAGGCCGGAGGCGGGGAATTCCGCGCATGCACCGAGGCCAGCACCGCCGCAGCCGCCAATTCCGAAGCGAGCTTCTTGGCCTGCTCGTCCGGCACCCCGTGCCCCAAAAGCTCGGCATACCGCTTTTTCCAGATCTCGGCATACTCGGTTGGGGAGTCCACAGGGGGATGCATGGCAGAAAACCGGACCCCGTCCAACAGCGATAAAGAGGTTCCATATACCAATGATCGGTCCCAGCGCGCCTTCCCCTGTTAGGATTCTCGGAGGACAAATGGCCAAAAAACAGTGGGTCTGAGCGGATCCAACTATTCGCGTCACCTATTGAGCCGGTTTGGATATGCACGTCACCAGATTGCGCGGCGTCACATCCCCGGCGTTCTTGTCCTGCTCACGCCACTTTGGTTAGACAATACAAGTCCTTGCATGGTATGAGCGTGCAGGCTCGCGTGACCTAAATGATTTCCAAAGAGAAACCTCACTTCGTAATCGGAGTCGCCGGAAGTTCTGGCTCCGGCAAAACCACGCTGGCAACCAAGTTGGTTGCCGATTGCGCCGCCATTGGAATTACGGGGCAAATCTTCTCGCTCGACAGCTATTACCGTCCCCTTGACCACATAAGTCCCGAGGAACGCAAGGCCCGCAATTATGATCATCCTGATTCCATCGACCCAGCTTTGGCCGTAAGCCAGCTGCGCGATCTCTGTGCCGGCAAGACGATCCAGCAGCCGGTCTACGATTTCAAGATTCACACGCGTCTAACGGAATCCGTCACGTGCATGCCAACCCAAATGGTCGTGGTTGAGGGGCTCTACGCGCTTTACTTCAAAGAGCTGCTCGACCTTTGCGATTTCAAGATCTTCGTCTCGACCGACATTGTGACAGCCATTCTCCGCCGCGTCCAAAGGGACATCAGCGAACGCGGCCGAGACATCGAAGGCATCAAGCACCAGATATTGGCCACCGTTTTGCCGATGTTTGAGACCTATGTGAAACCCACCCAAAGAAACGCCCATTTTTCGATAAACTGGGAAGGCGAGGAGATTCCGGCCAAGGCAACTGAGGGCCTGGTGCGCATGATGCGCGATCATTTCCGTTAAGGCACAGGCTTCTGAGGCAGTGAGTTACGTAAGTTGCCCACTTTTTCTCATGTCTATTTTAGTGATCTAATATCATCCGATTAATGGCTTACAAATGCCGCCTATTTTTCTCAGAAACTCCGAAATTTGCTCAAATGTGCTCATTTCTGGGGCCCGAGTATCACCGTGAGTATAGGCAAGACTTCCGAAGATTGGCTTAACACCGCACTTGCAGCGCTAGACACAGCCGTCGCCTCCGCCTTCGGATTACAAGCAGACTCGACCGATGACAAGCCACTCGCTCATTCGTTAGTATTAAATGCTCTGCGGGAAACGGTCAGGCCACGACACGGAGGCCTCAGACTGCCGAACTCACTCGTCCAGTTCTCGCAGACGGGGCATCTGGTGTTGGTAGGCGGTGCGCACCTTATCAATCGGACTGTCCCTGAGGTCGGGCATCAACCGGCTGGGTTTGATTCCATTCTGCCTCAGCGTTGCGGCAGTGCGCTTATCGGACAACGTCCGAAATGCCCGTGAGATAACCGACGCAAATTCACCGTGGATTTCCACCGCCGCCGTTGCCTGATCATGGGCATCCTGCAGGAAACGCGGGAAGCAGATCGCCACAATTTGAAGGTGCTCGCGGTCATGTCGCGGTGGATCGCCGTCCTGCTTCAGCTCGCGCAGGTTGGTGGTCTTCGATTTTAGCATCGCGATTGGATCCAGCACCTGGAAGCGGACGCCGTCCTTTTCGATCACACGCGTGGCCGCCAGATCCTCCTTATCGAGACCCTTGACTGAGGTCAAAATCTCGACCGCCAAAGGGCGTCCGTCGTCCGCGGTCGAAAACAACGCACCGGAGCGCACGTCGCCAAACTTCCATAACGGTGTCTTCTGGTAGTCCCAATTCGGCAGATTCTTGATCGCAGCGGTCACGTTCCCGCGCGCGAGCACATCAAGATCATACGAACCAAAACGCGGCAGGTTGTCCTTTTCGGGATCGCAGTAGACGATCGCCCATAGGTTTATCGCCTGACCGCCTACTACCGTGAGCCCCGGAACCGATTGGAGCAGCCCACGATAGTCGTGGGGTTCGGTCGGCTCCTTCACCCTCAGCGCCCCGTGGCCGCGAAAACCATCTTGGCGCGCCCTTCGTTAGCCGAGATGCCAAGCAACCCCACGTTATCCTTGAGGCCCTTCCACTGCTCTCCGCTTTCTGTGCGCCTTGAAACCTCGGAACGGGACAATGCGTGAATGCCATCCAGCCGGGTGGCCAGATGCTTCACATGGTTTTGTTGTCCAAGCCTTTTCATGGGCGCAACCTATTAGATAGGAGCAAAGGGTCAACCTTTGAGGGCTGGATCCCTCGGGAGGCAAATGGTGGCCAATGAGAGGCACGAAGAAGCGCTGTCTTACTTAGTCCGGTTAAACAACACCCGCTTCTTAATTTAATTACATCGGCACGAAAACGCCCTTGTCCAATACGACTCTTCCGCAACTCCTCACGCTCGGTCTTTGGAGCTTTGAGGATTTCTAACTCTTCGTTTGAGATCTCTTCCAACAAGCCTTCACGGCCTTGTCCTCCCAAGAGTAGCTGACGAACTGTTCCTAGAACGTAGGATGTTGAGAAGAAGCCTTGGCCCTCACTTCGATAAGGCTTTGTTTCTAACGAGCGATGGCGATTGAAGATTGCGACATATTGCTTGAGCCGTTCTGGGCCAAGTGTCTTCCAGTATCGTCCGTTTTGTAAGAAGATCGCGACTCCATCCCCGTCCGGTATTATAGTAAACATCCGTCTCCCTCCGACTGTAGGATAAGATCCTCTATGTTCCCGAACGAAACGGATGAGTTCTCGCACGGTTACGGCTCTGATTTTCATGGATTTCATTTCATGCCGTTTTGCTCAGAGTTACAAAACAACTTGATGCGCTAGGTTCTCCACAGGTCCACCTCACGACCCTCCCGTTTTCCCGAATACGGGAAGCCGGCCCGGGCCGTCTTGGGGTTGGGCGATCCTTAACTGGGCGGGGGCTGGGGATTTCAATGGTTGAAAACGGCTGGCAGCGGCAGGCAACCGGTGTCGAGAGCTGCAAGCG
>Ga0302319_10000333_pt1 | contig 104682 bp, 77 predicted proteins | sample Bog_T0_2_FD_203319 | JGI IMG/M metagenome (GOLD analysis project Ga0302319, IMG submission 203319) | Peat permafrost microbial communities from Stordalen Mire near Abisko, Sweden - Bog_T0_2 | ecosystem: Environmental > Terrestrial > Soil > Wetlands > Peat | place: Sweden: Abisko, Stordalen... | reverse complement strand
AGGGGGGAGGGGGGTGGGGGTGTATCTGTTTTTCGCTGATTTGCGGTCCTCTGGCGGTCTATTTCGGCGGCCATGATTGAATTGTGCGCGTTCCGGCGAATTAAACTGCAAATCGCGGAAGAGAAATTTGGGGTGGGTGAACATCCCGTCTGTTCCCGGGTTTCCTTCGGTCGGTAGGGATGACAGTGCTTTCTTTTGGAGTTGGGACTGGATGGGAGGGTTGCGCATCTCCGGTCCCCGACAAAGAGGGACCGGGGCAGCCCTCCGCCCAGACTTTTGGCAGGAGCCAGTTTTGCAGGGGTTAAAACCCGCCCCCTATCAGCGCCTTTTCGGCATGACTGAAGTCATGCCCTGATACAAAGCTTCGAAAGGTGCCGAAGCTGTGAAAGATACCAAAGCTGCGAAAGCTGCCAAGGCTGATGACGAGGTTGCTGACGAGGAGCCTGCGGAGATTGGGCTTGCATTCCCGGTCCCCAAAAGCCAGGGACCGGGGACACCGAGCTTTATTGATGGGTGGGTCGCGGGTGGGAGGCGGTGCTGCCTTCGGTGAGGCCCAGCGACCACTTGATGGCTTCAAAGTACATGGTGCGGATGTCGGGGTCGTCCCAGGACTCCTCGGTGTGGCCGAGGGTGGAGTAGAAGACGCGGCCTTTGCCGTACATCTTGGACCAGGCTACGGGGAAGTCGTGGTCGGCGCGGTGGATGCGGGGGTTGTTGTCGTAGTCGAGCTTGGCGGGGTCAAGCGAGAGCAGGACGTTGACCTTGTCGCGCGACCAGGCCTTGGGCTGGTAGATCTCGTCGTATTTGACGAAGGCGGCGGGGAAGTGGCGGACGGCGGGGAAGTTTGGGTCCTCATTGAGGATGGGGGCGTTGAAGGTCATCCAGGGATGCTGGTCGAACCAGCCGCCGATCATCTCGCCGTATTCGGGCCAGGTGTAGTTGGTGTCGAGCGCGGCGTGAATGCCGACGAAGCCCTTGCCGTCTTCGTGAATGAAGGAGAGCATGTCAGCCTTCTGGCTGTCGTCGAGGGTGAGTTCGCCGGTGGTGCTGGCGAAGATGAGTACATCGAAATAGTTGAGGTTCTTGGCGTTGTTGCCCAGGTTTTTCTTGGTGATGAGCTCGGTGTCGGTGCGCAGGGTGGTGTCCCACAGGCCGGATTGCTTGCCCATGTTGTAGATGGCGGCCATGGCGTCAGGGACCGAGTCGTGCTCGAAGCCCTTGGTCTGGCCGATGACCAGGACGTGCTTGAGGTGAATCTGTTTGGCGTGGGGCACGGGGGGTGTTTGAGCGGCTGGCGCCTGCTGGCCGTGGAGGCTGGCGGACGTGAAGAAGGCAAGGGCAAATAGGGCGGGGAAGAGGGAGCAAAGATTCCTGAAGGCGCGCACGTTTTCTCCTTGAGTCTGCGAAGTCTGGTGGATCGTGAAGCGGTTCAGGACCTGAGAGCATGTGGCCCAGTTGCCGGGGCCGAAACGGGGCCTGGAGTCATCCTATTTTGACGCGTTAGAAAGGCGCAAAATTGGCTACCCGGAGATTGTACTCGCGCGCTGCGGGGTGACGGTGAGCAGGCTGGCCAAGGCGAAGGATTTCAACTGCCACCAATGCGGGAAGCGGGTTTCGATTCAGCGGCGGGAGATTGTGGCGGCGGAAAGATCAGCGTGCGCGGACGGATTCCGCAAAGGATTCGTCGGGATTGAGCGGCCGGGTTGGAGCTTTCCATGGAAGGCGGAACTCGAAGGCGGAGTTACCGCGTGTGGGTTTTCCGGCGGCGGAGCCGGTTGAATCGCAGGCGGCCTGGGCCATCTGACGAAGAACGGTGGCAATGGGCGAGTCGAGATTGACGAGCGCCTTGCCTGTGGACTGCATGGTGCTGACGGCCTTGAAGTCGTTGGGGATCTTCCATTGCATGGGGCGGGTGAGGGCCTTGTTCAGGTGCTCGTCGGTGAGCCCCAGGAATCGCGACTGGTAGCGGTTGACGACGATCTCAAGTTTGGGTCCATCGTCGGCGGCGAACTGAGCGATGAGGCGATTGGCGTTTCGCAACTCAGGAATGCCGACCTGGGTAACGAGGTAGGCGGTTGCGGTGGGGGCGAAGAGATTCATCTGGCGAAGGTCGATTTTTTTGCCGGCATCGATGACGATGTTGTCGAATTGTTGACGGGCGACCGCCAGCAGTCTTGCAATTTCCGCGCCGGAGGGCAAGGCTTGCGGCATGTCCGGCGCTGCGAGTAGGGAGAGGCCTGAGGAGTGGCGGGCGAGGAAGGAGTGGAGCAGGTCGGGAGTGAGATTGGCGGTGTTTCGAAGGGCGTCGGCCACCGAATGGGGGGTATGGATGCCGAGGTTCAGGGCGGCGTCGCCGAGCAGCAGGTTGAGGTCGATGAGCAGGGTGCTTTGCTTGGACTGTGTGGCCAGCGCAACGGCGAAGTTGCAGGCCACGGTGGTGACTCCGACGCCGCCTTTGGAGCCAAGAAAGATGTGGAGGCGGCCCTTGGCTTGTTTGGGAGCGGCGGTGGGGCGGCGGTGGGCGGCGATCCAGGTGAGCGCGTGGGTAACGGCTTGCTGATTGAAAGGGAGGGTGAAGAACTCGCGTGCCCCGGCGCGCATGGCCTGGAGCATGAGCTCAGGGTCGGGACGGGTAGCGAAGGCCATGACGATGAAGGTACTGTCGATGCACAGGCCTTCGACCAGGGCCAGGGCATGGCGCGGGTCGCCGTCGAGATCGATGAGGATGCCGTCGAAAGGGTGTCCGAAGAGGCGCCTGGTCTCTTCAAGGGGTACAGCATCGGGTTCAAAGTCGCGGGTCAGGACGTTTCCGCAACGGGCCAGCGCGCTTGAGGCGGCGATGCGGCGCTGGCGGTCGGGGCTGATGACGGCGATGAGGAGGGATGGATGGTGGGTGTCGGCTGTTCCCATGGGGGAGTTATCGGCAGGGGGCGGGGGAGTATGAGCGGGGCTGAATCCAGCGTTGGGACGCGACGGAGAGGACTATGGCTCGAAGGAGTTACACGGAGCTGTATCTTCGGCCCTCCTGTATCTTCCGCTCGCGAGGATGGGCGCGGAGCCGGGATGCATGTTGTAGAGGTAGACCCAGCAGGGAAGGCTGCGGCCGTCGTCGAGCGTGACTGGGTGAAGGACGCGGACGAACTGGCTGTCGGCGGGGGAGTGCGGATGAAAGTCTTCGTAGGTGTCGAGCTGGGCGAGGAGAGTTGCGGCGAGATGGTCGTCTGGCGGGAACTGGAAGACGATGCCGTGGACCTTGCCGGTGATGGGGTTGAGCATCAGGCCGGGGTATTGGCCGAGGTGGTAGAGGGTGCCTTGGAGGTGGGCTTCGGCGATGGGGTGGAGCTGGGCGACCGCGGAGGCGATCTCGGCGGGGGCGAAGCCGGGGCGGAGGGTGCCGTAGACGAAGAGGGGGTGGGTCATTTCGGCGGGGTTGCAGGGGCGTTTTCCGCTGAGGCGCGGGCTATATCTTCGAGGGCGGCGGCGAGGAGGGTGGGGTCACCGACTTCTTGCGCGGCTTCAAGGTACGCGGCGATGGACTCGGGGCTGTCGAGGTGTTTGATGGGGTCCCAGAGGGATGTTTTAAGTGGCATTTTGGCTGTCCTGATTCTCTGTACTATGGTGTCTTCGGGTCTGCGAGCCACTTTCCGGTAACTTCGATCTTGAATTCTTTGTGGTAGCTTTCGAAATCCCTCAATGGAAGAGCGTAGACCCAAGACGCGATCGATTGGAAGTTGGAGACTGACTTTCGATTAATGGTCGCGCTATCGCCATCAAAGAAAAGCACAGTGGAGGCCGGTTGCGCATCTTTGGGCCTCAGGAGGAGCGAGATCCTGCCTGATTTGTCGACCACCGTTTCCACGGTACAACTAGTTTCGCAGACATTAGCGAGTCCTGGGTGATCGCTGAGGATCTGTGAGACGGTCCAAAACCCATCTGGCTCGAGCATCAAGGCGTCGACCTTTCCCGATTCCGATTGCTGAGAATTGCCGCCAGGCGACCTGAAGTGGACGATCGTCACGTACATGCGGTCTTGGAATGGCGTGAGATGGTATACAGTCCAGAGACCGAGGGGAGCACCTACACGCGCGTTGTCATCCGAGTCTTCGACTCGGAACTTTCCAAACGGCTCGCCGAATGCCTTTGCGATTTTTGTTTGTGACTGGCCCAAACTTATGTGAAGTGTCGGAGTTCCGCCTTGAGCGAAGAGCGGCACTGAAGCAAAAATCAGGGAAAATAGCATTGCGCTTGACTTGAGGATTGCCCTATTTCTCGGACTCGAAAATGTGTGTTCGATCATGCGGAGAGTCTACGCTTTCGAATCACTTGGAACCTGTTGAGATTCGTGGAAATGGCTGTAAATGGATTCGGCGGTTTTTCTGGGGACTACGGCGGCCAGGGATTCGGCGGTGGCTTGCTGGATGTCTCTTAGGCTGCCGAAGTGACTTAGAAGCCGCTGGCGTGTTTGGGCGCCTACGCCGGGGATGTTGAGTAACTCGGAGTCTCTATCTCGCATGGCGCGGCGCTGGCGGTGGTAGCCGATGGCGAAGCGGTGGCTTTCGTCGCGGATGAGCTGGATTAGGTGGAGGACGGGGGAGCGGCGGTCGAGGACGATGGGCTCGTCTTCCTGGCCGTAGAGGTAGATGACTTCTTCTCGCTTGGCGATGGAGGCGAGGGGCTGGCTGGTGAGGCCGAGGGATTCGAGGGCTTCGGCGGCGGCGTGGAGCTGGCCGAGTCCGCCATCGACGAGGATGAGGCTGGGGAGGGTTTGGGGCTCTTTGGAGGGCTTGGTCTCGGGGGCTAAAGCCCCAACGTTTTCTGGGGAGTCATTTTCGGCACGACTAAAGTCGTGCCCTTTCAAAGCACCAGATACGGATGGTTGAGATTGGTCGTCTCCCACCCATTCCGCTGAAGAGCGCGGAATGGATGGGGCACCCATAGTTTTCACGCTCACGTTGGTACCAATTGCAGATTCGGCGGCATTGCCGTTTTGTTCGAGGAGGCGTTTGTAGCGGCGGGTTATAACTTCGCGCATGGAGGCGAAGTCGTCTACGCCGAGGACGGTGACGATTTTGAACTTGCGATAGAGTGCCTTGTTCATCTTGCCGTCTTCCCAAACGACCAGCGAGGCAACGGTTTCCGCGCCCTGGATGTGGGAGATGTCAAAGCACTCAATGCGGCGAGGCAATTCGGGCAGCATGAGCAGGTCGGCGAGAGTTTCCTGAATGGCTTTGCGGCTGGGCTCGAGGACGCGGAAGCGCTGCGTGTAGGACTGGCGGGCGTTTTGTGCGGCGAGGTCGACGAGGGAGCGTTTTTCTCCGCGCAGGGGTACGGCGATTTCGATGCGATGGCCGGTGCGCGTGGTGAGCAGGTTAGCGAGGGTCTCGCGGTCGGCAAAGTCAACGGGCACGAGGATGGTGCGAGGGACGTAGTGCTGGTCAATGTAGAGCTGTTTGAGGAGGGCAGAAAAGACTTGGCCGGCGTGGAATGGAGTCTGGGAAGATTCCGATGTTGGGTCGGGTGCATCGTTTCCCACCCATTCCGCTAAAGGCCGCGGAATGGATGGGGCACCCACCCCGGAATCATTTTTGGAAGAGTCGTTTGCGGCACGACTGAAGTCGTGCCCTTTCAAAACGTCGACTTCCTCGCTGGGCTCGTCCGGAATCGGTGCTTCGAGCAGTTCCGGCAGGTCTTCCCAGAAGAATTCGCGGCGGTCGACGATTTTTCCATGGCGGACGTGGAAGAGGTTCACGGCCAGGGAGCCATCTTCAAAGTGATAGCCGAACACATCGGCGTCGTCATCCTGCTCGACGGTCGCGATGCGCTGTTTTTCCTGCAACTGGTGCACGGTGGAGAGCTGGTCGCGGAGCCGTGCGGCGGCTTCAAACTGCTCGGCTTGGGCGGCGGCCATCATTCGTGCGGTCAGCCCGCGCTCCAGTTCGCCGGCACGGCCTTCGAGGAAAAGCTGCGCATCGCGCACGGCGGCGGCATAGGCCTCAGGCGTGGTAAAGCCTTCCACGCACGGGCCCAGGCAGCGATGAATGTAGTACTGCAGGCAGGCGCGGGGGTGGTAGCGGCTGAGATCGACTTTGCAACTGGGGATCAGGAAGCTGCGATGGATGAGCTCGACGATGCGGTAGGCGAGGTTGCCGGGAAAGTAGGGGCCGTAGTAGGCGGCGCCGTCTTTGCGCAGGCGGCGGGTGACAAAGACCTTGGGGAAACGATCCGACAGAGTCAGCTTGACATAGGGATAGGTCTTGTCGTCGCGCAGCAGGATGTTGAAGCGCGGCTTGCGCTGCTTGATGAGGTTGTTTTCAAGGGCGAGAGCTTCTTGCTCATTGGCTACCAGAATGTATTCGAGATCGACGGCCTCGCGCATCAGCGAGCCGGTTTTGGCGTTCGCTTGAGAAGCCTCCAAAAGGTACGAGCGCACGCGCGAGCGCAGGTTTTTGGCCTTGCCGACGTAGATGACCTCGCCGTCGGCGTTCTTGTAGAGGTAGACCCCGGGCTGGGTGGGAAGGGTGCGGATTTTCTCGTAGAAGTCCATGGGTGGGGCCGAGCCTGTTCCTAGCATAGCGAGGCAGGCGGAAGCGGAGTTTGTGCCTTCTGCCCATTTTTGCCTGAGCAGGTAACAATTACACAGTCGGAGGCACCGAGACAGGCCATGCCTGATTGGGCTAAACATATTGAATTCTTATGCTTGCGAGGCGGTTTGCGGTGTTGGCCCGGCAATTGCCATAAGACAGGTGCGAGAAGCCGGATGCCGGCGGATTGCCAGGAGGTGTTCCCCATGCACGGAGGAAAAGAGCTTGAACCGCCGGACGAGACGAAGTTCGACAAGGAACGCGTGAAGGGCGCGATCAACGAGATAGCCGGACGCGCCAAGCGCCAGGTTGGCGAGTGGACGGGCGACAAAGGCGCGCAGGTGGAAGGGATGGCGCAGGAGATGAAGGGCAAGGCGCAGCAGGCCTGGTGCGGCGTGAAAGATGCGCTGCGGACGCTGAAGGTGGAAGCCTCGCGGACGGGGAACAACGTACCGGACGCCGATCCCGATGCGAGCTTTCGGGCGGCCTTCAGAAATCGGCCGCAACGAGAGCAGCACTGAGGCCTGCGCCGGCATCGATGGTTTGCAGTGGTCCCAGCGTTTTCAGTACCTGGACCCTTAACAAGAGCACTGAAATCAAAAAAAGGAGAGAGCAAATGAAGAAGGTGGTTCTATGTCTGATGGTGTTGAGTTTGGCGCGGTTTGCCTGGGCCGAGACGGCCGTGGAAGCAACCAATGCGCGCCTGGTGCACGCCGGCGCTGTGCTCAATGAGGTAATGTCTACGCCCGACAAGGGCATTCCGGAAGAGGTGCTGGAGCACGCCAAGTGCATTGCCGTGGTGCCGCATCTGTTGAAGGGCGGACTGGTGTTTGGCGCGGAAAACGGACGAGGCGTGGCGACCTGCCGCACGGAGCATGGATGGAGCGCTCCAGCATTTTTTGCCATCACCGGTGGCAGTTGGGGATTGCAGATCGGCGTGGAAGGCGTCGATCTGGTGATGATTCTGCAGGGGGACGCGGGAATGAACAAGCTGCTCTCAAGCAAGTTTGAGATTGGCGCGGATGCTTCCGCGGCGGCAGGGCCGGTGGGGCGTCATGCCTCTGCCGACACGGACTGGAAACTGAATACGGAAATCCTTACGTATTCGCGCGCCAAGGGTGCGTTCGCGGGGATTTCGCTGAACGGGTCGGCGATTCGCCGTGATGACGATTCCACTGCGGCGTTCTACGGGCACGACATCCCGACGCGCAGCATTCTGCATGGGATGGTGGAGACGCCCACGGCGGCAGCACCTTTTCTGGATGCGGTGCGGCAGGCGAGGGAGCAGGCGCGGGCGGCCGAATAACCACTTGAGGCAGGCTGGCGCGGGGCAGTGATGCAACCCGCACTGGTCTGCCTCACTCAGGAACTCAATCAGAAAGTTAAACACACACGCCTTGAGAAGAAAGGCGTGAGGAGGAACTATGCTTTGGACGATCTTTGTAATCATTCTGATTCTCTGGCTGCTCGGTTTCAGCCTGCATATCGCCGGAGGGCTGATCCATCTGCTGCTGGTTTTGGCACTGATTGTGCTGGTTGTGAACCTGATCACTGGTCGCAGAAGCGCGCTGTGAGCATGGGCTGCACCGGGTTAAGCGGATTTCACTTCGTTGTTTGATCGATTGATGTTCTGGTGTCGATTCGCAGCTCATGCAGCGCGCATTCGACGTGATTCTGTTCCCCAAGCAAGAAAACTCAGGGCTGATTTTTGAATGCCTGCAAGGAGGGAATGAAAATGGACGACAAGACTCTGAAAACTTTTGATCCCGCAGCTTTTTTGTCGCGTGCCGGAGTGCGCAGAAGACTGGTTGAGTTGGAACCGAACGAGTTCTTTTTTGCGCAGGGCGATGCGGCAGACTGCATCTACTGCCTGCAGAAGGGCCGCGCAAAACTGAGTGTGCTCTCGGGAAAGGGAAAGCAGGCAACGATTATGCTTTTGTCGCCGGGGGATTTTTTTGGAGAGGAGTCGCTGGCGATGTCTCCGGGGTGGCGGGTGTCAACGGCTATGGCGGTGAATACCTGCACGGCCTTGAAGATAGGGCGCGACGAGATGTCTCGCCTGATGCACCAGGAGCCGGACTTCTGCGATCTGTTTCTGAGTTATCTGCTGATGCGCAACGTGCGAACGCAGGCGAATCTTGTGGACCAGATCTTCAACACAAGCGAGAAACGGCTGGCCCGAACGCTGCTGTTGATGGCCGAGGAGAGCAAGCCCAACGAGCCGCGTGCCATGATTCCGCCCATTACGCAGGAGGCGCTGGCGGAGATGGTGGGCACCACGCGGTCGCGGGTGAGCTACTTCATGAACCGTTTCCGCAACCTGGGGCTGATCAGCTATACCGATCGCATCCGGGTGCATCGGCCGCGGCTGGAAGCGGCGCTGCTGGATCAGTTCGCGTGAGAGTGAGCGTTCGGTCAGGGCTGCTGCTGGTGAATGTGTTCAGCGCGAACGTCGTTGGCTGTGAAGAGCGCAAGAAACGGTGCGCCGGCTGCGGCAGCCTCCACAGCGGGACGGCCGTTGGCTTCCTGGCGTTCGACAATGCAGACGACGGCAGCGATGACCATGCCTGCTTCGCGGGCGGCTTCAAGGGCGTTGATGGTGGAGCCGCCGGTGGTGCAGACGTCGTCAACAATCACCACGCGCGCGCCGGACTTGCAGAAGCCCTCGATGCGGCGGCCGGTGCCGTGGGCTTTCTCTGCCTTGCGCACCAGAAAGCCGTGCAGCAGCGGAGCGCCGGGACTGGAGAGAGCGCGCCAGGCGCTGGCTGTGGCGACATTCGAGACGATGGGGTCTGCGCCCATGGTGAGTCCGCCAACGGCGTCGGCCTGAATGCTGTGGGCTGTGAGCAGGTCAAGAATGGCCTCACCGGTCAACCGGCCGCCTTTGGCGTGGAGCGTGGTGGTGCGGCAGTCGATGTAGTAGTCACTTGTGCCGCCGGAGGAAAGCTTGAACTGGCCAAGGCGGAAGCTGAGGCGGGCGAGCTGGGCGAGAAGCTGTTGAGCGTGGGATTCAGTGGGCATCGATTCGATTGTAAAGGGAATCAGGGGCCTGGTGCATCGCGGTGCATTTGAGAGCCCCACCGTGAATGAAGAATCGTTCACAAATGGATGTTGGCTGTGCCTTTTTCCGGATTCCTGAATCTAAACCACCATGGATATCGCTCTTTCCCCTTTCCTTGAACCCATGCAGCGTGATCCTCGAGTCCGGTCACGGCAAGTGCTTGCGAATTCTTCTCATCGCGTATTTCTTTTTACGACGCTTCTTGTGCTGACTCTGTCGCAATGGTGCAAGGCCGACGCGCAGCAGGCGCAAGTGGCGGGATATTTGCTTGCCGGCTCCGATGCGGTTGCGGATTCAAACTCTGCAGCGAGTGCGAACGCATTGCCGGACGGCCTTCAGGTTCAGACGACGAGCGCGAATGCGGCCGACGACAAACCAGCGCCGCAGACCAAGCGAATTCTCGGGATCATTCCCAATTTTCGGGCCATCGGTGCGGACCAGAAGCTGCCTCCGGAGACGGTGAAGGAGAAGTTTCTGGACGCGACGGATGACTCCTTTGACTACTCGTCTGTGTTTATTCCGCTGGTGCTTGCGGGCTACTCGCTGGAGACGAATTCTACGCCGGAATTTGGACACGGAGGGGTAGGCTATGGCCGCTACTTATGGCACACGGCGGTGGACCAGACCAGTGAAAACTATATGGTAGAGTTTTTTGTTCCGGTGCTGACGCATGAAGACACGCGCTACTACACGCTGGGGCGTGGTGGATTTGTGAAACGCGCGAGTTACGCGCTGAGCCGGGCGGTGATTACTCGGACGAACTCAGGCAAAGAAGAGTTCAACATCAGCGAGGTGTTTGGTGCGGGGGCAGCAGCGGGCCTATCGAACCTCTACTATCCATCGGCGGAACGCAGCTTTGGCAATACGGGCAAGCAGTGGGGCATCAACGTGGGCGTGGATGCGATTGCGTTTGTGGCCAAGGAATTTTGGCCGGACATCAATCAGCGGCTCTTTCACGGAAAGCAGTGAAGGCAGTAAGCCGATAAATAGGCGTCGAAGCCCGGGCCTGAAGGCCGCCTGGATTGTGCGTCTTATTCAGGGGGTTAAACAGACTGCGGAAAAAGTCGGGTTTTGAGTCAAGATTCACAAAGAACATCCCTCGGGGGCTAAAGCCCAGCATTTATTTTCAACCACTTGCGGCACGGCTGAAGCTGTGCCCTTTCAAAACTTCGGCCATTTGGTAGTTTTTCCGCAGCCTGTAAAACCCCCTGCTCGCTCCGCGACGGCTACATTTTGTCCATGTGCTTGAAGCCGTGGGTGCCGAGCAGCATGAGGGAGAAGAGCAGGAAGTTGTAGCTGGCGTGGACGATGACGCTTGCGGCGAGAGAACGCGTGGTCAGCCGCGCCCAGCACAGGATGAGGCTGACGACCACCAGTAAGAGAAACGGACCAAGCGCCCAGCCGGTCTGTTCGGCGTGCATCAGTGCGAACGGAACGCTGGTGATGACCGAGCCAAAGACCATTGCGGCAAGCGACCACTGCGGATGGCCGAGGCTGTCGAGCGGCGGCGCGGGCCTGTCGGTGGCCTTTTCAACGGACCAATCGAAGGCGGTGGAGAAGGCGGGCAGCAGAAAGCCGCGGAAGACGATCTCTTCAAAGAAAGGCGCGAACGTAACTCCAAAGGCGAACAGCATCCAGGCCGCGGCGCTGCTGTCAAAGAGCTTGTCGATGGGCGCGTCGGAGGGGCCGGGAAGCAAGACCTCATCGGCCATGGCGAGGATGAAGCAAAGCCCCGCCGCGCCGAGGAGTGGCGTCATGCAGCGCAGGGCTCCATACACGTTCCATTGCAGTCCGTCCGACAGGCTCTTTTGCCAGACGAGCGGAAAGATGAGCGCTGCGCCGATGGCCGTGAGGAGGTAAAGCGAGGCCATGCTGGCGATGGTGTAGTGCACATCACCCATGGCTGCCTGGACAGTGGAGATGCCCCAGAGATGGAAGTGAAGCGCGGAGCGGGTGAGCAGGCCGGACCCGACAAAGCCAATGATTCCCAGAAGCGCGAGAAGCGCTACATGGCCAAGGTGCGGAGTGCGCGGTGGGCTGATTGGTTCCGGGATGGAGTGCTGGCGAAAGAGCGGCGGCTCGATGAAGTTTGTCTCTTCGGAAGATTCGGCTAAATACAACTGATCTCCGGCGAATTCTGTGGTTCCCGGAGGTTCGGCAGGCGGAATTTCTTCAGCGGATTCAGCAGAAGCAGGGACTTCCGCTTCAGGCGCCGGAGCGAGGCTCGCTTCTTCAGGGAACTGGCTCATGCGCGGCCTGTCTTTTTTGCGCGGGGACCGGGTTTGCTGGGAGCCTTTTCCGCGGCTGGACTGCCGGCTTTCGCGCGAGTGGCGGCGAGGTCGTCTTCCGCGGGGGTGTTGCGGTAGACGCGCTTTGCTTTTGGAGCAGGTTTGTTTTCTTCCACCCCTTGTGTTGAAGGGCGCGGAATAGATGGGGCACCCGGATATTCTGCCTGAGCAGGGTCTTCGTCCGGATCGATTGCGGCGAGTTTGCCATTGGCCGATGTGTAGTAGCGGGTGAGGAACTGGCCGGTGAACGATTCAGGCGTTGCCGCGATCCTGGCTGGCCTTCCCTGGCCGACGATGCGCCCGCCGTCTTCGCCGCCTTCGGGACCAAGATCGATGATCCAGTCGGCGTTGCGGATCACGTCGAGATTGTGCTCGATGATGATGACCGTGTTGCCGAGGTCGGCCAACCGATGCAGCACTTCAAGCAGCTTGCGCACGTCGTCAAAGTGCAGGCCGGTGGTGGGCTCATCCAGCAGATAAAGAGTGCGCCCGGTCTGGCGCTTGGAGAGTTCGCGGGCCAGCTTCATGCGTTGCGCCTCGCCGCCGGAAAGAGTGGTGGCGCTCTGGCCCAGATGCACATAGCCCAGGCCGACATCGACCAGCGTTTGCAGCTTCTGGCGGACGGTGGGCACGTCTTCGAGGATAGTGAGCGCGTCTTCAATGGTCAGGTCAAGAACGTCGGCGATGGAGTGGCCTTTGAACTTTACGGCCAGCGTTTCCTGGTTGTAGCGGCGGCCGTTGCAGACCTCGCACTGTACGTAAACGTCAGGCATGAAATTCATTTCAATGCGGCGCTGGCCATCGCCCTGGCAGGCTTCGCAGCGTCCGCCGACAACGTTGAAGCTGAACCGGCCGGGCTTGTAGCCGCGCTCCCGCGACTCCGGCAGCATGGCGAAGAGATCGCGGATGGGCGAGAAGACCTGGGTATACGTGGCGGGATTGGAACGCGGAGTGCGGCCAATGGGCGACTGGTCAATGCGAACAACTTTATCCAGTTGCTCGGCGCCGGTGACCGACTCGTGCGCCCCCGGTTCCTCGCGTGAGCCGTAGATGGTCTGCGCCAGCGAGCGATACAAAATATCGTTGATGAGGGTGCTCTTGCCGCTTCCGCTGACGCCGGTCACGACGGTCATAATGCCCAGCGGAATCTTGATGGTGATGTCTTGCAGGTTGTGTTCGCGCGCGCCGGCGACGGTGATCCATTTGTCTGTGAGGGGGCGCGGAGCGGTGCGCTGCAGCATGGTGGCCGCGCCGGAGAGATAGCGTCCGGTGAGCGACTCGGGGCAGGCCATGACTTCTTCCGGAGTGCCCTGGGCGACGACGTGGCCTCCCAGGCGACCAGCGCCGGGGCCAAGATCGAGCACGTAATCTGCGTGGCGGATGGTGTCTTCATCGTGCTCGACAACGAGCACCGTGTTGCCCAGGTCGCGCAGGCGTTCCAAAGCTTGGATGAGGCGCATGTTGTCGCGCTGATGCAGGCCGATGGAGGGCTCGTCGAGCACATAGAGCACGCCGCGCAGCCGGGAGCCGATCTGCGTGGCCAGGCGGATGCGCTGGCCTTCCCCGCCGGAAAGCGAAGCGGCATTGCGATCGAGGGCCAGGTATTTGAGGCCAACTGCGCAGAGGAATTCGAGGCGCTCCACGACTTCACGGCGGATGCGGTCGGCTACCAGCGCCTCGCGGGCCGTGAAGCTGAGGTTGATGGCTGCGGAGAGGGCGCGATTGAGGGGCAGCGCGGTGAAGTCGGCGATGGACAGGCCGCCGATTTTTACCGCCAGCGACTCGGGGCGCAGGCGCTTGCCGCGGCAAACGGGGCAGGGCGTGGCCGACATGAAGTTCATCATGTATTCGCGGTAGCCGTCGCTGCGAGCCTCGTCAATGGTGTCGCGCAGATAGGTGAGAATGCCGTGAAAGCCGGTGCGCGGAGCCTCGCCCTTGGGCGGCCCGTAGACCAGGATGTGCTGCTGCTTGGGCGGCAGGTCTTCAAAGGGCAGCTTGAGGTCGATCTTGTACTTGTCCGCGGCCAGGTGGATGAGCTTGAGCAGGTATTGCGAAGCGGAGCCGGGTCCGAGGCCGCCATCGAGCAGGGGCTTGGACCAGTCGGTGATCACCTTGGCGGGGTCAAGATCGTACTGCGAGCCCAGACCATGGCACTCCGGGCATGCGCCAAAGGCGGAGTTAAAGCTGAAACTCCGAGGCTCAAGTTTTGGCACGTCAAGGCCGCAGTCGGGGCAGGCCATGGAAGACGAGAAAAGCTGTTCGTCCCCTCCGGCAATGGCGACGACGACCAGGCCGTTGGCCATCTGCAGAGCCCTGGTGACGGCTTGTTCCAGGCGCTTCTCCACGGAGGGCTTGCCGGGGGGTGTGGTGCCGGGTCGAGGCCCCTCTCCGGTCCCCAAGTGCGAGGGACCGGGGGCACCCAGGGTTGTTGGCGCTACTGTTGGCTTGAGCAGGATGCGGTCGACGACGGCTTCAATGGTGTGGTTCTTGCGGCGATCGAGCAGCAGCGGCTCGGAGAGGTCGTGCAACTCGCCATCGACGCGGGCGCGAAAGCCTTGCTGGTCAAGCTGATCCAGCATTTCCTTGAATTCGCCCTTGCGGCCGCGGACGATGGGCGCCATCACGGTCACTCGTTCGCCTTTGCCGAGTTCCAGAATGCGCTGGACAATCTGCTCGGCGGTTTGGCGCGCAATGGGCCGGCCGCAGTTGGGGCAGTGCGGCGTGCCGACCGAGGCGAAAAGCAGCCGCAGATAGTCGTAAATCTCGGTGATGGTTCCAACAGTAGAGCGTGGGCTGCGGCTGGTCGTCTTCTGCTCGATGGAGATGGCCGGCGAAAGGCCCTCAATGGAGTCAACGTCAGGGCGTTCGATTTGATCGAGGAATTGGCGGGCGTAGGCAGAGAGGGTTTCAACGTAGCGGCGCTGGCCCTCGGCGTAGATGGTGTCAAAGGCGAGCGAGCTCTTGCCGCTGCCGGAAAGTCCGGTAACGACGGTGAGCGTGTTGCGCGGAATGCGCACGTTGATGTCGCGCAGATTATGCTGGCGCGCCCCACGCACGGTGATGTGAGTGATAGCCATGATAGGTTTCAAAAAAATAAGTCGTGCGGGTTCGGGAATCGGGAGGATGTATCGAGCGAAATCCGCGCCAAAGACGCAGCTACTCCCATGATACTAGCCGAGGGCGGGCCCGCAATCGAGATGCGCAAAGAATGGTGGGGATTCAGACGGGGAACGGGCGGGGGCTCAGGGGCGATCCCACCCATCGAGCCAAAAACGCTCGATGGATGGGGCACCGGAGTTTTTCGGAAAGGATCTACAAGCGGCTGTGGGTGCCGTCGCAGAGCGGGGGCGCCGCGCTGTGCTTGCAGCCGCAGAAATAGACCGTCTTGGTTTCAGTGGCCTCAAACTTAACCGGGGTAAAGTCGGTGACCTTGTGGCTGCCGTCGCAGAAAGGCTGCTTGGCGCTAAGGCCGCAGGCGCACCAGAAGTAGCTTTTGCCGGCTTCGACCTCTACTGGATAAGGGCTTTTCTGAGCAATGGTTGGTTCGGACATTGGGGCAATCTCCTTGGTCGGTACTGAATGCATTATCGCCGACCAAAGCCAGATGAACCCGTTGCCCGCGGTGTGCAGGTTGGCTCAGCGTCTGAACCGGCATGAGTGTAAAAGTGGTGGATCAGGCAGCCGGGCTCAAGTTGTTCCAAAATGGGCGTTTCCGGACCATTCCCGTTCAGGTACCCGTTTAATTAACAGGGTCGCACAGAAAAAGTGGGAAGATTCTGCGACAATCTGGAAAGTTGATGGACAGTGACGGCGGCGTTGCAGCCGGCCGTGAGCCGAAAGAGTCAGAGTTCGGAACCCCATGTCGAGTGAGGCGAAGCAGAAGCGATGACGGATCTGGTGAATTTTGTGATGTTGGTTGCCGCGTCGATTGGCTCAATGGCGTTTGGGGTGCTCGCTGCCTATTGGGTGCTGCGTGTTGGATTCTCGCTGATGCGGCCGCAACGGCAGGAAGTTGCAATCAAAGCCAGGGCCAGCGTGGCGCGCGTCTAGGCTTTTCAGGGCAGAGGTTTGAGCAATCCGAGCGCAGCATTTCTTTGCTGGCAATGCAACGGAAAAGCGCCTGGCTTGCGGTGGATATCTTGGAAATCTAAAGCCAATTACACAACCCAATCAACCATTTGGAGAAGATTAAGCAGCGGCACGCCTAGTTTGGCTGGTTGTTTTGCGGTTGCTGTTGTTGCTGCTGTTGCATCCGCTGTTGGCGCTGCTGCATTTCTTCCATGATTTCCTGCGACGAGCGGGGTGATCGGCCATTCGGGAATCCAGCGCGGGGTTCAAGCGGCATCGTTTGCGGCTGCGGCGGCTCGGGTTCCTGGACGACCTGCTCCTCTTGTTCATTTTCGTCCTGATTGCCAGATTGGTTGTTGCGAGGTTGCGGCTGAGAGACGCCTGTCTGGCGGGCGCTCAGAATGATGTGCCGCGGTGTTCCCGGCGCCAGGTCGCCAATCATCAGGACGTTGTAGCCGGAGCCCTGGAGCAACTGGGAGAGGACATCGCCGGGATTTCCCGGTCCATAGGCGCCAAAGATCCGCTCGTCCGTGCCGAATCCATCCACCTTGATGCCGGTGGCGGTGGAGACGTCTTTGAGAATCTGCTGCAGGCTGGAGTTGGCCGCGTCGATGCTCAGGCCGTTGCTGTTCCAAACCACCGAAGCCTGCGCGGGTTCGGCAAAGGCTGGCCAGTTGGGCTTTTCGGGCGGAGGAGGGACAACTTGAACGGGAGCCACGGGCTCAGCTACGGGCGCCGGGTGGGTTGCGCTGTGTTTGCGTGGGTGCAGGGGCCTTTGGGTTGGCATTGAAGTTGCCTGGATTGCCTGCGGCGAGGGGGCCTGAGCACGCAGCAAGCCCGCGGAGGCCAATACGCAAATTGCCAGGAGCGATCGAGCGGCGACGGAGCGGCACAGCGATCCGGACGCGTGCATGCCGGAAGTGTGCCTGGGGGTGGCTGCGAGTCGAGATTGGATTGTTGTGCGCATGGAAATCTGCTCCCCGGCTCTGTTGCCGCGTCCCCCTGCCCGCCCTGCGAGGCCGGACGCGACGAATAACTCACCGTCCCACTGTACTAGACTAACAGTGGCTCGCGGACGCTCGAAATGAGTTTCGCGGAGCGGAGAGGGAAGTGAAAAAATGCGCCTCTGGTCAAAGGTTTCGCCAAGGGTCTGGTCAGGAGTTTGGCCGGTCGCAATCCTCGTTTCCGGCATGATTCTGGCGCCGATGCGGGGCTGGGCGACAAGTTGCACAACGCAGGCGGAGATGTCGCCGCAGGACCGGAATGCGCTCGCCGGCGTGGGCGGAAAGCTGGCCCAGGCGGTGCTGGCGCAGGACTTTAGCGCGCTTCAGGGGGCGCTGCTGCCGGCCGAGGCGGGCGACTGGGAAGGCATTCACGACGCCGCCGAACTGGGCGCGCCGCTGGTCAAGGATGGCCAGGTGCAACTGCGCAGCCTTTATCTGCTGGACGCGACCACCCTTACGGTTACCGCGGACACGCAGTTTTTCTGTTCCAACGCGAGCGGCTCCCTGACGGTGACCATGACCATGCGCTCGCTGCCGCCGGGCAAGTATGCGGTGGTGTTGGCGGATGCTGCCGCCGCTCCGCTCAACGGGCAGATTGGGCTGGTTTTGGCCTGGGATCCAACCTCTGCGCCGGGAGCGTGGAAGCTGGCCGGTTTGACGGTGCGACAGGGCAGTTTCGACAGCCACGACGGCGTCTGGTATTGGACGCGGGCGCGCGACCTGGCCCGCAACGCCCCGCCCCTAGCCGATGGCTGGAGCGCCTGGTATAGCTATGAGGCGGCCCGTTATTTGCTGGTGCCGGTGGATTTTATCTCTTCGCCGAACCTCGAAAAGCTGGCGCAGGAGCAGGCCCAGATCAAGGATTCGCCGCAGGATGCGTTCCCCTATTCGCTGCAGGACGGCGACCGGGTTTGGAAGATCGATGCAGTGCGGCTGGACGCGAGCCTGCACGAGCCGGATCTGGCTGTGGCGTATGAGTCGACCGGAGTGACGGATAGCGCTGCGGTGCACACCGAAGCAACGGCAGTGCTGAGTGCCCTGCTGAAGGCCCATCCGGCGCTGCGCAAGAACTTTCATGGCATGTGGGCGGTGGCCGTGAAGGACGGAAAACGGACCCCGGAACTTGAGTTGCCCATGGCGCAGATACCGTAAGGGCAGTGGCTAGTGGCTAGTGGTTAGGGATTAGGGACTTAGGGACTTAGGGACTTAGGGACTTAGGGACTTAGGGGACTTAGGGGACTTAGGGGACTTAGGGGACTTAGGGGACGTCCGACTTGGTCCAAGTTTTGAAAGGGCACGACTTCAGTCGTGCCGCAAGTAGCTGAAAATATGCCTGGGCTTTAGCCTCTGAGGAACGCTTTTGGGGCCTTCCAACACAGGCTTTCATGGAAAGGGACAGCAATTGCCAGCAACAATTGATTTGCGTTCGGATACAGTGACTCGGCCTTCCGCTGAAATGCGCGCGGCCATGGCGGCGGCTGAGGTGGGCGACGACGTGTACGGAGAGGACCCCACCGTAAACCACCTGGAGCGGCGTGCGGCGGAGGTTTTCGGGCGCGAGGCGGCGCTGTTTGTGCCCACCGGCACCATGGGCAACCAGATCGGCATACGCCTGCATACGCAGCCAGGGCAGGAGGTGATTGCCGAGTCGCGGGCGCACATTCTGGACTGGGAGATGGCTACGACGGCCGTGTTTTCCGGCTGCCTGGTGCGCGCGGTTCCGGCGGATCGCGGCATCCTGACCTGGGCGCACATTGAGCCGGTGATCTACAAGCGCGGAGCGTTTCGCGCGGCCACAGGGTTGATCGAGATTGAAAACACGGCGAACCTTGCCGGCGGTGGTTGCACGCCGGTTCCAGTGCTGGAAGAGATTTGGGCGGGCGCAAAAGAGCACAGGCTGCCCACGCATCTGGATGGGGCGAGGATCTTCAACGCGGCCACGGCCCTGCGCACGGATGTGAAGGCGCTGACGCATGGCTTCGACACGGTCATGTTCTGCTTGTCGAAGGGTCTGGGCGCGCCTGTGGGGTCGATGTTGACCGGGTCGGCGGAGCTGATGGAGCGGGCAAGGCTGTTCCGCAAGGCTCTGGGCGGCGGTATGCGGCAGGTGGGCATTCTGGCTGCGGCGGGACTGATGGCGCTGGAGCAGGGGCCGAAACGGCTGCACGAGGACCACGCCAATGCGAAACTGCTGGCCGAGACGCTGGAAAACATTGACGGAGTGGAGATCGACGTGGACGCCGTCGAGACCAATATCGTGATCTTCAAGCTGAGCGGCGGCAAGAGCGCGGCAGGTCTGACCGGCCGGCTGAAGGCGCGGGGGATTCTGATGTCTGCGGTGGGGCCGAACACGGTGCGGATGGTGACCCACCTCGACGTGAGCCGAGGCGATTGCATTGCAGCGGGCGAGGCACTGACTGAGGAGATTGAAGCGGCATGAACCAAGTCCCCAGAGCAGCACTGCACTTGACCGGCAGGTTTACTGCCGCAATAGACTACGCGCGGACGCTGCACATCGAGCGCCGCAAGGGAACGGACATTCCCTACATGGCGCATCTGCTGGGCGTCGCGGCGCTGGTGATGGCCGAGGCGGGCCACGCGAGCGTTCCGGTCACCGAAGACATGTTGATTGCCGCCCTGTTGCATGATGCGGTGGAGGATCACGGCGGCCGTCCGCGCCTCGAAGACCTCAAGCAGAACTTCGGCGAGAATGTGGCCCGCATGGTGGAGGGGTTGACGGACAGTTTCAGCAGCGATTCCGAGCACAAGGGACCCTGGGAGGAGCGCAAGAAGTCTTACATCGAGCGCTTGAAAAGCGAACCTGCGGATGTTCAGCTGATCTCTGCGGCCGACAAGCTTTACAACGCCAAGTCGATGCTTGACGACTACCGCGTGATCGGGCCGGAACTCTGGAAGCGGTTCCATCGAGCGCGGACAGATCAGCTGTGGTATTTCAATGCGCTGCTGAAGGTCTTCAAGGAATTCGCATGGAGCCGGACGGCGCAGGAACTGGAGCGGGTGGTTGTTGAATTGACGTTAATTTCCGCGCAGGAAGACCGCAAGTAACCTCTGGTTCACGCAGGCAACAGGCCCAGGTCTGCGGCAGGGGCTTGCCTCGTTTGAAGGCAGCAAATACACTCATCCGGAGCGTTTTGAGAGCGCTACCCACAGGACCAAAAGGAAAGCCCATGCGAGTCGGGTTGTTTACACGCGAATACTCTCCGCTGGTGTACGGCGGAGCGGGAGTTCATGTCGATTATCTGAGCCGGGAACTGGCCCGCGAAATTGAAGTTGAAGTGCATTGCTGGGGGCCGCAAAACTCTGATCTGGGCAACCTGCATGTGCGCGGAGCCGAGCCATGGGCTGAAATCACCAATGGCACTGAAGGCAAGTTCAAGGGCGCGCTTGAGGCCCTGAGCCTGAACCTGACGCAGGTCAAAGCCCTGGACGGAATCGACGTGGTGCACACGCATACCTGGTATGTGTCGATGGCCGGATATCTGGCGAAAAAACTTTACGGTGTTCCCTTTGTGCTGACCACTCATTCACTGGAACCGCTGCGCGCGTGGAAGGCCGAGCAGCTTGGCTCCGGCTATGCGATGAGTTCGTGGATGGAGCGGACCGCGATTCTGGATGCGGATGCGATCATCGCGGTTTCGCAGGGCACCAAGGCGGACATTCAGGCGGCATACCCCGATGTCGACCCGGCGCGTATTCATGTCATCTACAACGGCATCGATTTGGCCGAGTATCAAAAGACCGACGAGACAGCGGCGCTGACCAAGTACGGCGTGGACCCGAGTGTTCCGTATGTTCTTTTTGTTGGGCGCATCACGCGGCAGAAGGGTGTAACGCATCTCGTGGATGCGATTCGGTACCTGCCGTCGGATACGCAAGTGGTTCTGTGCGCCGGCGCCCCGGATACGCCGGAGATTGCCGCCGAGTTACGCGACAAGGTCGAGGCCGCGCGTGCGCATCATCCGCGCATTGTGTGGATTGAAAAGATGGTCACCAAGCAGGAGGCGATCCAGCTCTACTCCAACTGCCAGGTGTTCTGCTGCCCCAGTGTTTATGAGCCTTTCGGCATCATCAACCTTGAGGCCATGGCTTGCCGCGCACCGGTTGTGGCCAGTGCCACGGGCGGCATCAAGGAAGTGGTTGTGGATGGAGAGACCGGCTACCTGGTGCCGTTCGAGCAGGACCCAGTGACCAGCTTTCCGCGCGACCCGGAGACGTTTGCGCGTGATATCGCGGCGCGGCTCAATGAGATGCTCGCCGATCCGGATCGCTGCCGGCGCTTTGGTGAGGCAGGGCGGCTGCGCGTGGAAGAGACATTCAGTTGGACCGCAATTGCGCAGCAGACGATTGCGTTGTATCGGACGTTGATTGATAAGTCGAAGAAGGAACGGATATGACGGTGATTGAAGGCGACGGACGCAGGCGCGTCATCATTGAAGGCGTATCGCCCACGGTAGACGGAGGGCGGTTCCCAGTGAAGCGCACGGTGGGCGACCATGTGCGCGTGGAGGCCGATGTTTTTACCGACGGCCACGATGCCATTGCCGCCTCGCTGCTGGCGCATCGCGAAGGGCAAAACGAGTGGGTCGAGATTTCGATGCGCGCGCTGGGGCAGGGAAGCGATCGCTGGACAGCGACATTCCGCGTGAGCGAAGTGGGTCGCTATGAATTCAAAGTGCAGGCGTGGGTTGACCACTTCGAGACGTGGCACCGCGATCTGCTCAAGCGCATCGCGGCGGAATCGGACGCGCCGGTCGACTACCTGATTGGCGCCGAGCTTGTGGCTTCCGCAGCCGAGCGCGCATCGGGACCGGATACCGTATGGCTGGCAGCGCGCGCCACTGCTTTGAGTTCCGCGCTCGATGCCGAACAATTGCGAGCGGCTGCAACCGACACCCAGCTCCACCAGCTGGGTCTGCGCTACCCGGATAAACAATTTGCGTCCGAGTCAGAGCGCGTGTACAGCGTCGTCGTCGATCCGGAGATTGCGCGGTTCAGCGCGTGGTACGAGTTCTTTCCGCGCTCCACGGCACAGCAGGCGGGCAAGCACGGCACCTTTGCCGATTGTGAACGGCGGCTGCCTTATGTGGCCGAGCTCGGCTTCAACGTCGTTTATCTACCGCCCATTCATCCCATCGGCGTGAACTTCCGCAAGGGGAAGAACAACAATCCGATGTGCGAGCCGGGCGATTGCGGCAGCCCATGGGCCATTGGATCGGCAGAGGGCGGGCACAAGGCCATTCATTCGGAACTCGGGACGCTTGAAGATTTTCATAGCTTTGTTGCCAGGGCGAAGGAGCTTGATTTGGCCATTGCGCTGGATATCGCCTTCCAGGTCGCGCCCGATCATCCGTATGTGACGGACCATGAGAGCTGGTTCAAGAAGCGGCCGGATGGAACCATCCAGTATGCCGAAAATCCGCCGAAGAAATATCAGGACATCTATCCATTTGACTTCGAGAGCGAAGACTGGCGGGGAATGTGGGTGGAACTCAAAAGCGTATTTGAGTATTGGATCGCGCAGGGCGTGACCATCTTCCGCGTGGACAATCCGCACACCAAGGCGTTTCCCTTCTGGGAGTGGGTGATTACGGAAATCAAGCGACAGCGGCCCGAGGTGCTGTTCCTGGCAGAGGCGTTTACGCGGCCCAAGATCATGTATCGGCTGGCCAAGCTGGGGTTCAGCCAGTCGTATACCTACTTTCCGTGGCGCAACGCGAAGGGCGAGACGACGACCTATTTGACGGAGCTGGCGCAGACGCCGGTGCGCGAGTTTTTCCGCCCCAACCAGTGGCCCAACACGCCGGATATTCTCACCGAGTTCCTGCAGATTGGCGGGCGCGCGGTGTTTGGCATTCGCCTGCTGCTGGCGGCAACGCTGGGTGCGAGCTACGGAATCTACGGGCCGGCGTTCGAGTTGATGGAGCATCTACCGGTGCGGCGAGGCAGTGAAGAATATCTCGACTCTGAGAAGTACGAGATTCGCCATTGGGATCTGGAAAAGCCGGAGAATCTGCGGCCGTTGATTGCGCGCGTGAATGAGATTCGCAAACAGAACCCGGCGTTGCAAAGTGATTGGGGACTCAAGTTTCATCTCTGCGAAAACGATCAGCTGATTTGCTATACCAAAGAGTCGGCAGACCGCGGCAACCTGATTCTTACGGTGGTCAATCTCGATCCGCACCATACGCAGGCCGGGTTTGTGACGCTGCCTCTGGACGAGCTGGAGATTCCGCGCGATCGCAGCTATGAGGCCGAGGACCTTTTGACCGGAGAACGATATCTTTGGAACGGCCCGCGCAACTATGTGGAGCTGAATCCGGCGAAGCTGCCGGGGCATGTGTTGCGGATTCAGCGGCGGTTGAAGGTTGAGACGGATTTCGATTACTTCCTCTGACCCGCGGAGGGCGAAACGGCATGCAGTAGGGTGCGGCAGAGGCCACCCTGATCTGAAAACCCGCATCCAAAACGGTGGCTGGGAATCGCTGCGCATGATCGCATCGGCGCAACTATTTTCCTGGGTTCGCGTTGAAACTATCAACGCACCGGACCGCACGACGGCGTCCGGAATCCCAAATATCGAGGAGTCGATCGATCGTGAAAAAGATTGCAATGGCAGTGTTACTCGCGCTCACCCTTTTGCCTGCGGCCTCTTATGCGCAGGTTGTCATTCGCGTCGGACCACCGCCGGTGATTGTGGAACATCCCGGCCCTCCCCCGGAGCGAGGCTTCATTTGGATTGGCGGCTACCACCGTTGGGACGGCGCGCGCTATGCGTGGGTTCCCGGGCACTACGAGCGGCCACCGCATCCAGGCGCGCGTTGGGTGGGGCATCGCTATGTTCGGCGCGGCGGCGGATGGGTGTTTGTGGAAGGGCACTGGCGCTAGGCTGAAGGTCTTCACCAAAGCAAGAGAGCGGGGCACTGGCCTCGCTCTCGCTGTCTACATTTTGTTTTTCAATCAGCTGATCTCGATAACGTCGGTAGCTGCAGCCGCTGCGGCTTCGGCGCGGATCATCAGCTTTTCCGCAATCGCGTAAAACTCCGCAGCCTGCGGGCTCTTTGGTCCGGCAAGCGACACCGGCAGGCCCCGGTCTCCACCCTCGCGGATGGCCGGGACAAGCTCGATCGATCCGAGGAACGGCACGTTGAACTGCGTCGCCGTGCGCTCTGCGCCGCCTTTGGAGAAGATGTCGATTTCGTGGTGGCAGTGGGGGCAGGTGAAGTGGCTCATGTTCTCGACAATGCCCAGCACTTCCACATTGACCTGGGCAAACATTTCCAGAGCCTTGCGCGCGTCCTGCAAAGCCACGTCTGAAGGTGTGGAAACGACCACAGCCCCGGTCAGCGGGACCGTCTGTACCAGGGAGATGACCACGTCGCCGGTGCCCGGAGGCAGGTCCACAATCAGGTAGTCGAGTTCGCCCCATTCCACCTGTTGCAGGAACTGGCGGATGATCTGGTGCAGCATCGGTCCGCGCATTACCAGCGGCTTGTCTCCCGGCGAAATGTAGCCGATGGAGATGGTCTTGATGCCGTGCGTCAGGTTGGGGATGATGATGTTCCCAGGGCCGACGGCAGGCTGCTGCGCTGAGCCCATCATGAGCGGAACGTTGGGGCCGTAGATATCCGCATCGATGAGGCCCACGCGCTGGCCCAGGCGCGAGAGCGCAATGGCCAGGTTGACGGCGACGGTGGTTTTGCCCACGCCGCCTTTGCCGGAACCGACAGCTACGATTTTGGAGACGCCGGGCAGGGCGAGAGGGGTGGGCATATTGGGGGCGTGTGCCATGTTGCTCCTTCTGGTTGGAAACTTAGCGGATCACTGTTGAGCGTATCTCTGTCAAACCCGGTTCGCTCACGAGCCTTGAATCAGCGCCTGGAACAGGCGTTTCCGCAGACCGATCTCACTTCGATTTTAACAGCCGGCGCGGGTGTCGCCATCGGACCGTGACGCGCCGCCTACTCCTGCACGGCCGCATCTTTGGTGGCCTGTTTTGCCTGCTTGCGGCGCGCAGCTTCCGCCTCGCGGTTTTCACGGCGGCGCAGCGCCCCTTCGTAGCGACGCATCTCGTCCGGAGTCTCCGGCACAGCTTCAGGAATGCGCACCCGCTTCCCCTGGTTGTCGATGGCCACAAACACCAGGTAAGCGCTGGCCACATGCACCACCGTCCCCGTGCGCGTGTTCTCTGCCCAGGCCTTCACGCCCACTTCCATGGATGTGGAGAACGCTCGATTCACGCTGGAGCGAAGCGTGACCAGGTCACCCAGATGTACGGGGCGGATGAAGTCGATGTGGTCCATAGCCGCGGTCACCACGTTGGTGCGCGAGTGGCGATAGGCGGCCATGGCGCCAGTGAGGTCGATAAAGTGCATCAGGCGCCCGCCCAGCAGGTTGCCCAAAGTGTTGGTGTCGTTGGGCAAAATGATCTCAGTCATCTCAGATTGAGTGCTGCCCACGGCGCGGGTGCTGGGATTGAGGATTGCGGAACTTTCGATGGAACTCATAGTGTGCGTGCTCCCTTGGCTACTGCCCTGACCTTGCTCGCCAACTGCAAGTAAAATGGAATTAGCGGCCTGCCTGGTTGTGTTCTCAGGCCGGGCTTTCTGGTTACGGTGTCAGTTCCAGTTTCGGCAATCGCCGCCAAATGTGCAAATGCGCCCAACGGGTTCCATCGGGAACCGGGGCGGGAGAAGAGCAGGATGGACAAGCTTGCAGGCCTGAGAGAGATTCTGGCGATGGACGCCAACAACAGCTTTGCGCGCTATGGCGTGGCGATGGAACTGGCTGGCCGGGGCGAAACAGAGGCTGCGCTCAAGGAGTTCGACACGCTGCTCACCAGTGATCCAGCTTACACAGCAGGCTATTTTATGGCCGCACAGACGCTGGCGAATGTGGGCCGGACGGCCGAGGCTGTGACCCGGCTCAAGGCTGGGGTCGAATCCGCAAGGCATTCCGGAAACACTCATGCAATGAGCGAGATGCAGGCAATGCTCGACGAGTTGGATCGATAAGGGACCTGGGCGGGTCGCGGGCGCGAAGTCACATTTTACGAGAGAAGACGGATTTTTCCATGAAACGTTTGCGACAAGTTCGCATCTATACTGGCAATATGGCGAAATATTCGATTGTCGTTCCTTTTCACAACGAAGAAGAGAATGTCACCGCCTTGTATGCGCGCCTGAAACAGGTGATGGAGCAGGTGGGCGACGACTTTGAGATGGTCTTTGTCGACGACGGCTCCAGCGACCGGTCGTACAAACTGCTGGAAGAGATTGCCGCCGTGGACAGCCGTGTGCTGGTGGTGAAGCTGCGCCGGAATTTCGGGCAGACTTCGGCCCTCGCTGCCGGCTTTGACCATGCGTCCGGCGAGTTTATCCTGGCCATGGACGGCGACCTGCAACACGATCCGAACGACATTCCGATCTTCCTTGAAAAACTTGAAGAAGGCTACGACGTGGTCAGCGGCTGGCGCAAGGAGCGGATCGACAACTTTGTCATGCGCCGCATTCCGTCGCGCTGTGCCAACTGGCTGATGGCCAAGTTGTCCGGTGTGGACATTCATGACTTCGGCACCACGTTCAAGGCGTATCGTCGCGAGGTGATCCAGAATATCCCGCTCTACGGTGAGATGCATCGCTTCATCCCCGCGCTGGCCAGTTGGTATGGCGCGTCGATCTGCGAGGTTCCCATCAAGAATGTGAACCGCGAGAAAGGCAAGAGCCACTACGGCATCGGCCGTACCTTCCATGTCCTTTTCGATCTCATGACCATTCGCTTTCTGCTCAAGTACATGAGCAGGCCGATGCATTTCTTCGGTGGCTTTGGAGCGTTGAGTATTCTCATGGGCAGCTTTGTTTTAACGGCTCTGCTGGTGCTGAAGGTGATGCATCCTCACCAGAGCCTGATGGAATTGCACGGGCCGCTGGTGGTGGTGGGCGCGGTGCTGATTGTGGCTGGAGTGCAGTTGCTGGCTATCGGTTTGCTTGGGGAGTTACAGGTGCGCCATTACCACACCATGCAAAATCGCGCGCCCTATGCCGTTGATCGGCTGGTGCGGCTGATCTCTCCGGAAGAGCAGAGCATGCTGTCAGACCGGGACTGAAAAGCAGGGATCAAGGATCAGGGAACAGGGAATCGGAAACCCCGTTTGGGCCATTGCCTGGGCGGGTTTTTCTGAGTTTGAACGATCTGCGATGTGGTCCATTGAGATGGGGTGAACCTGCAAGGCTTGCAGCGAGCGGGTCTCAGGGTGCATTCTGGCCCTGACATGATCGCCATTCAAATTAAGCAAACAGGCGGACCAGAAGTTCTGAAACTGGCCGATTTGCCCATCCCCGAGCCAGGCCCGGGGCAGGTGTTGATCCGTGTGGAAGCCATCGGGGTCAACTTCATCGAGATTTATTTCCGCAAGGGAGTCTACAAAGCCGCGCTGCCGCTGGTGCCTGGAAGCGAAGCTGCCGGCACGGTGGAAGAACTTGGGCCGGGTGTCATCGGATTCAAGGCCGGCGATGCGGTGGCTTCAGTCAGCGTGCTGGGCAGCTATGCCGAGTACGCGCTGGTCTCGGCGGCGAGCCTGATCAAGGTGCCGGCGAGTTTGACCATGGAGCAGGCGGCCGCGGCCATGCTGCAAGGCATGACGGCGCACTACCTGGCGTATTCGACGCATCCGCTGAAGGCCGGCGAGACGGCGCTCATTCATGCGGGCGCTGGCGGAGTGGGCCTGCTGCTCACGCAGATGGCCAAACGCATTGGCGCGCGCGCGATCACGACTGTCTCGACGGAGGAGAAGGCGGAGCTTTCGCGCGAGGCCGGAGCCTCCGACGTGATTCTTTACACGCAAAAGGAATTCGAGCCGGAGGTAAAACGGCTCACCGGCGGCAAGGGCGTGGATGTGGTCTACGACTCGGTGGGCAAGACCACGTTCGAGGGCAGCTTGAATTGCCTGCGTCCGCGCGGATTGCTGGCGCTGTTTGGCGCATCCAGCGGGCCGGTGCCCCCGTTTGATTTGATTCAGCTGAGTGGCAAGGGCTCGCTCTACGTTACCCGTCCCACGCTGTGGCACTACATTGGCAATCGTGCCGAGTTGGAATGGCGCGCCGGCGATGTGCTGGGCTGGGCGGCGAGCGGCGAACTCCAGCTGCGGACCGAATATGTTTATCCGCTGGCCGATGCCGCGCAGGCACAGATTGATCTCGAAGCTCGGCGGACGACGGGGAAGATCTTGCTGGAGCCGTGAAGAAGCAGGGACTAGGGATTAGGGAATAGGGAACAGCCGGCAGCAGCATTGATCGTTCAAGCGTAGGGTTTGTCTATGAGCACGATTTCGATTTCACCTGAAGATCGCGTATTCGTTCTGACCGGCGCGGGCATCAGTGCAGAGAGCGGGTTGCCTACGTTTCGCGCATCGGACGGGCTCTGGGCCGGCCATCGCATTGAGGATGTCTGCACGCCGGAGGCTTGGGAACGCAATCCCGCGCTGGTGTGGGATTTCTATTCGCAACGCCGCTCCGACGGTGCGAAGGCCCAGCCAAACCCCGCGCACTTTGCGTTGGCTGAGCTGGAACAGCGGCTCGGCGATCGATTGTTTCTTTGCACGCAGAATGTGGACGACCTGCATGAGCGCGCCGGCAGTGTGCGCCTGGTGCACATGCATGGGGAACTGGCCAAGTCGCGCTGTGGCGATGAGTGCGGCACGGAGCCAGTAATCGATCGCGCCGTCTACAAAGACTTGAGTGCGGTGGGCCGCTGCACCTGCGGAGCCCGCATGCGCCCGCACATTGTTTTCTTCGGCGAGATACCGCTTGAGATGGGCCGCATTCAGAGCGAGATAGACAAGGCTACGCTGATGGTGGTCATTGGCACATCGGGATCGGTCTATCCGGCGGCAAGCTTTGTGCTTTGGGCGCGCCAGCATGGGGCGCGTACCGTTTATGTGGGGCCCGAACCGCCGCTCAACGCAAGCGCCTTTACGCATGTGGTGGAAGGCAAGGCCGGCGAAGTGCTGCCCGGGCTGTTCGTCTAGCAAGTCAGAAATTCACCGCGACTTGATGAACTCCGTCCGTCGAAACCGAAGCCCCGTCCAGTCTTCGTCAATGGCGATGGAGCGAACGGTATCAAAGCCCGCCTTCTTCAGTTCGGCCCAACCGGTATCGCGATTGAAGTCGCACTTGTAATTCTTCGACGAGCCCTTGGGATACGCGAACCACACCGCCGCGTCCCCCTTGGCGCGGGCCGTGATCTTTTTGGTGAGCGCGTCCACCTCTGCCTGCCTGGTGACGAAGGCGAGCGAGAAGGTGATTTCGGGCACGGCTTCAATGCTGCGATGGATGTGGGGCACGGGCAGTTTGGAAAGCTCGGCTTCAACGCTCGCCGGGGTGTTGAGAACGAGCATGGTGTTGTGGCCTTTGAGCTGGAGTTTGTCGAAGAGAGTCGCCATGGAGAGTTATCTTATTCGATTCGAGGAGGGAGCCAGCAAGCTTTTTTTGGGCGAGCCCTGCGGATTCAATCAGTTCAGTTTCGCATACGCTGGAAAGACGCTCTGGACGAGTGTAGCCCGCAGCGCCTGGCGAAGATCGGTTGTGGGATCGGGCTCGGTGTTCGATTGCGGATGCAGCGCGGCCGGCTCCGGCGTGCCGGTGTCCGTTGTGTTCACGGCCAGAATGCTTGCGCTGTGACCAACGGGGTCGATCATCAGCTCGGAAGAAAACCCGCCCTGATCGCCATCGTGATAGATGTAGGGGTGGCCCTTCACGTCGACTAGGAAAAAGCCAAGCCCCATCCTCGGCCGCGAACCGTTCGGGCCCGCAGTGTAGGGCGTGGCAGGCTGACCGGGCTCAGCGACTGGCAGCACGCCGGTCCACATTTCTTCAAGTGTGCTGCGCTTCAGCACCAGGTTATAGCGCGGGTTGGCGGGGTCGCCGATGAGGAAGCGCAGGTACTTCACCATGTCCGGAATGGGCGCCTTGAGCCCGCTGTTTGAAGTGGTAATGCCGGTATCGTAGTTGAATGGCTGCGGAGTAAGTGTGGCGCCCGCGCGCAGATAGCTCGCCGAGACATGGCTCTGAAGAAAATAGGGCGCGACATCGAAGTAACTGGAATGCATCTCAAGCGGCTTGAGAATGTTCTTGTCGATGTACACCTCAAAGTCATCGCCGCTGAGCCGCTCAATGATCTGGCCCAGAAACACATAGCCGAGGTTGGAGTAGCTCCAGCGCGTGCCCGGCGCAAAGGCGATGTGCGTATAAGGAAGCATGGCCGCGACCTGCGTCCACCTGGTTGGCTCGAACGGTTGCCAGTCGCAGTTGGTTTGGTCGTCGCAGTCCCACGGCCAGGTGGGGTTGCGGAGTCCCGCGCTGTGCGTGAGCAACTGGCGAATGGTGACCGCGTCGATGGGGCCGAATGCGTCATGCACCTGGCGCAGTTCCGGCACATACTTCACCGCTGGGTCGTCAAGCGAGAGCAGGCCGCGATCGCGCAATTGCAGAATCGCGATGGCCGTCATGGTCTTGGTAATCGAGGCCCAGTTATAGGCAGTCTCAGCGTCAACGGCTTGCTTTGTATCTTCGTGTGCAACGCCGAAAAAGAACTGAGTTGCCTGAGCGGCGCCATGCACAAATGCGAACCCTCCGCCGACCACGCCATGGTGCGTGAGTACGGATTCAAATCGCGGTTGAAGCGCCTCTATGGGTGTCTGGGCGGGCGCCTGGGCGCTGCAGGCCGCAACAAAAAGCAAGGCAGTCAAAACAGGGACAACACATGCGGCAAGAATGCGATTCAACATTGCAACATAATACACATCGCTGCAGCCGCGCTCGTCCCCAACAGTGTGCACCAAAAAATACGGGCGGATTCACGGTGGAATCCGCCCGCTCTTGGAATCTGTATGCGCCTAAAAAGTGAACCGCGAGGCGAACTGGAACTGCCGCGGGGTGTTAATGGTGCTGAGAATCTGGCCGAAATTTACATAGCCGGAACCGGGTGAACTCACGTTCGGCCCTGCGAACTGCGCCTTGTTGGCGATGTTATAGGAAGACACTTCGAAACGAAGGTCTCTCTCTTTCCCGATGGTGAAATTCTTGTACAGTGAGAGGTCCAGATCCTGGGCTCCCATGGTTCTTACGTTGCCAAGATACGCCGGCGCGGTTCCAGCCACAAATTGACTGGCCGGCGTGGTAAAGCAGTTGGGCAGGAACCACTGCGCAGCCGTATGGGGTGCGCCTTTGCTGGGATTGCAGGTCATATCCGTGCGCTGATTGAAGTAGGAGAAGCCCGCCCCAACAACCGGAGCGTTGATTGGGATGCCGTCGCTCAGATAGGCAATTCCGTTGATCGTCCAACCGCCGAGAACCGCATTGCCGGGTCCATTCAGATTAACCAGTCGCCCTTTGCCGATGGGCAAATCGTAGGAGGCCTGCCATGTGAACTGGAGCTTCACTTCCTGGGGGCTGTCTGAGTGTTCGAGGTTCATGTTCTTCCAGTCCTGCGGCGAACCGTTGTGGGAGCCGACAAAGCCGAGCGGCGGATTGCCGTCGTCGGTCATGATTCTGGCCCATGTGAACGTGGCGAGCGTCGTGAAATGATTCGAGAGGCGTTTCTCCAGCTTGGTTTGCAGCGAACTATATTCCGAGTCACCACCCGGATAGCCATGGATGGTGACGCCGCCGCCGCAGCATGCGGAACCATCGCCGAATTGGGGAAACTCCTGCAGCGATACCCACAAAGGCACCGTGGCCTGACCATAATTGGCGTTTGTCGCGGGTTGAATGGCCGCCCACTGATTGGGCACCATGGTGTTGATGAGTGCATCCCTCTTGCTGGCGATGGTGCCCAGATCGAGCTGATTCAGATCGGCCGCGCCGAGCGGGAGGAACAGGCCCCTGCTGCCTACATAACCCGCGGCCAGATGATATCCATGGGAGAGGTCCACATCCCAACCGAAGTTGAAGTTATAGGTGAGCTGTGTGCGCTGCGAGTGCAGCACAGTGCTGAGAAACGATCCCAGATAGGTTGCCAGCCCCTGGGAGGAGCCGATGAGTGGAATGACGCCTGCGGGAAACGGGTTGCTGAGCGAGTACGGCGCCGTTGGGCTGGGTGCCGGGCCGCCGCTGAAATTCGGATCGAGGCTGCTTCCGTAGAGTACCGAGTTGCCTGCGCCCCCGCCGTCGAAAGCAACGGTGTTGGGATCGTTGTTCCAGTTGGTCGCGTCCCAATTGCTTGAGGACGAATAGCCGTCGCTGTCTTCTCCAGCGCCGCTGACCATCTGCGCACTGGGGCCGTAATAGAAGCCGCCGCCGCCGTGGAAAACGATGTCCTTTGCAGGCTGCCAGGCAAAGCCCAGGCGAGGACTGAAGTCTTTCATATTGGTTGTGAACGGAGAGCGATTGCCGGAGGTTGCAAAGACCTCGCCGCCGGTGAACGATACACCGTTGCTTGTGCCCTGCGCCGTGGGATCGAAATATTCCAGGCGGTTATGCCGCTCCGTCTTGCCGAGGAAGATATCCCACCGCAGCCCCGCGGAAAGGGTAAGAGATGGAGTTACGTGGTAAGTGTCCTGAACAAAAGCCGCATAGTACGGACTTGCCGACGCGACGAAGAGATCCTTGGTGAAGTTAGTGGACTCACTTCCCGGCCCCGTCCCCATGCCGAGCAGGAATGAAGCGAAATCGTTGCCTCCCACCGGTGAAGCCGCTCCTGTAGTTTGATCGGTTGCGGACATATCGAAGTAGTAGTTGCCGGACGGAAACGGAGGCTGGCCCACATTCATGAAACGCTTCATGTATTCAAAGCCGGTGCTGATCTCGTGCTTGCCTTTAACCTTGGTGAGGCTGGCGATGACGTCGCTGTTTTCGCTGGCATACTGAAAAGTGTTGTAACAGCAGGTGCCGCCAATGCCGCCCCCCACATCGTTGAAATTCATGAGAGGAAGAATCTTGTAAACTTCCTCCGCGGCAAGGGATGAGGGAAAGCCCAGCGTGGTAATGTCGAACCCATTTTGCGCGGGATCGCCGCCCTGGTTTTCATAGTGCCGCGTGAAGGAATAGCGTAGTTGCAATACGGTGGTTGGGCTCAGGGTCAGGTCGTCCGCAACAATCGCATTGCGCGCATTGGTTACGTTCTGCGCATAGAACGGGTCCCACATATTATTGAACGCATTGACGGTTGCGAGGGTCGTCCGCGAAAAGGAGAAACGGCCGAAGATGCGCTGTTTGTCGCTCTTGTACCAGTCCGCGCGGACGTCGAATTTTTGGCCCGTGGTGGGGTCGATGCCTGGAAGGAAAAAGTTGTTGATCGCGCCGTAAGGCGATGTAGTCGTAGCTGCTTCACAGGTGCTGGGACTCGGATAGTTGCACTTGGGAAACATGGAAAGATATTTCAGCGCAATGGGATTCGGATTGGCAATCTTGTTGCCGGCAATGGGCTGGCGTGTTCCTGCCAACGGTCCGGTGGCCACGTCAGGTTGCGTGGGATCGTAAATCGTATAACTGTCCGCGGAGAAGTCACCGGAGCGTTCCGCGCTGGTGGGAACCGCGAAGTAATTCGATCCGTCAAACTGTGCCTGCTGCGTCGCCTCGTAATCGCCAAAGAAGAACAGTTTCTTACGCACGATTGGCCCGCTGATGGCTCCGCCTTCCTGATAGCGATGGAAGCTGGGCGGCGTGTTGGCCGTGCCGCTGGACAACTGGCTTTGCTTGTTGAAATATTCGTTGGCGGCGAGAATGTCTGGTCTGAAAACTCCGAAGGCATCCCCGTGAAACTTGTCTCCGCCGGACTTGCTCACCAGGCTGATGACGCCCGCTGCGCCGCTCTGATAGGAAGCCGGGGTATTCTGGGTCTCAACGCGATATTCGTCCACGCCATCTTCGGGAATTTCCGACATGGGGATGATCGCGGCGATGTTATTCTCCGCAATCCCCAGTGGGCTGCCGTCCAGCATGTAGTAGACCGATCCAAGCACGGCGCCATTGATGCTATACGACGACACATCGACCCCCGGCCGCCCGCTTGAGATGTTATTGATCTGCGCCCCGTCCGCCGAGTTGGGCGAGCCGTTGGAGGGACTGACGCCTGCGCTCAGTTGAACCAGGTCATAGACATTGCGCGAAAACAGCGGAACGCGATCGATGGTTTCAGCGGAGATAAGTTGACCTACGGTGGAATTGCTTGTGTCAATTGGGTCCACGGTTTGCGAGACGGTGACAGTGTCCGAGACGTTGCCAACTAGAAGCGAGATGTTGACGACACTGGCCTGGTCGACGCTGACAACGACATTGTCCCTGGCGATGGTCTCAAACCCTGAGCGAGCGGCGGTGATCTTGTAAGACCCAGGGTTGAGCGAGACAAAGGAATACAAACCGGCGGCGGTGGAAATGGTGGATTGCGCGATTCCCGTGGCGTGGTTGGAGAGGGTAACTTTGGCTCCGGGGACGACGGCCCCGCTCGGATCAGTGACGGTCCCGTTGATGCCGCCCCGTCCGGCCTGTGCCCAGGCCATTGATCCGGCTGAGAGCAGCAGAAGGCTCGCACAGAGCAATATGTGCAGGAAAGCGGAAGTTATTTTCTTGATCATTTTGGCCATCCCTCATCAATTTGTTGACATTCAAACGTTTGAATAGTAGAAGGCTAATGTAGGATCAAACTTTTCGCGTGTCAAGCGAAAAATCGGAACGCCGTAGTTTTTGGTGATTTGCCGAGATTCATTCCCCAGGTCTGGCTGTCGTGGCGAGGGCAAGTGGCAGGGGTTGGCAGTGCGGAGGAGGGAAGCAATTGGGACAGCGTAAGTCGGGACACGTGACACTGCTGGACGTTGCAAAAGCATGCGGATTCTCCATGTCTACGGTTTCGATTGTGCTGAGCGAGGCGCCGCTTTCACAAAATGTTGCCGAGAAGACGCGGCAGAAGATTCGTGACATGGCGCAGGAACTTGGCTACCACCCAGACGCGTTTGCGCGCTCGCTTCGCCGTCAGCGCAGCCAGACCATCGGCGTGCTGGCCTACGATCTCTCCGACCCCTACTGCATCCCAATTGTGCGCGGCATTCAGCAGCGGCTGCAGCCCGCCGGCTATCTGCCCCTCTTAATGGATGCACAAACTCAGCGCGGATTGTTTGACAAGTATCTTGAGATGATTCTGGAGCGCCGCGCCGAGGGCGTGATCGTCATTGCCAGTTGGGTCTTCGATGAGACCAACCTGCTCAGCGACATTCAGAAGAACAACGTCCCCATCGTGATTGTGAGCCGCGACTTGACCGAGCTTGGCGTCAGTTCGATTCTTGTGGACAACGAAGCCGGCGGTGAACTTGCGATGCGCCATCTGCACGAACTCGGGCACCGCAAAGTTGCGGTCGTTCGCGGGCCGGAGGAAATGTTTGACAGTGCCCCGCGCTGGGCCGGAGTCCAGGCAACTGCGACCGCCGCAGGCATCCGTTTCGATCCTAAGCTTGTCTTCCAACTCCCCAACCTCGTTGATCCCATGTCGGGTTTTGAGGGCGGATTGAGTTGCGCCCAGCGCATGCTCGCATCGGGGCGACCGTTTTCCGCGGTGGTCGCGTTTGACGACCTCACCGCTCTGGGCGTGGTGCGCGGCCTTCTTGGCGCTGGCTTGCGAGTGCCGGAAGACTGCTCTGTGCTGGGGTTTGACGATGTGTTGCCCGCCGCCGTCGCCACCCCTGCAATCACCACAATCCGCCAGCCCCTGCGCGAGATGGGTGTGCTCGCTTCAGAGTGGGTGGTCGAAGCAATCAAAGTGCGGGAACAAAAGAAAGAGCAGAAAGCACGCTTGTATCGCGCGCTGCCGGAGTTGGTGGTGCGCATGTCCTCTGCCGCACCGCCGGCCAGGAAGAAACGGAAGCCGGCAGCTCGAAACGGCGTGACCTGATCTTGAATTCAAAGCGAAGGCTGCTGTGATCGTTCATAAAGTGGATTTGCAATTCGAACCCGAAGAAGGATTTCTGGTGACTCATGAATAAGAACATGCTGCTTAGTTGTTTAGGCCTGCTCGCGGTTACGCCGCTGTTGCATGCGGGAACCGTTACCCCGCTTCATGATGGCTGGCAGTTGCAATCGGCGTGCAGACTGCAGGCGTCGGGCGATGCAATCTCAGTCGCCGGCTTTCAGCCCGATGGCTGGCTGAAGACCACTGTGCCCAGCACCGTGCTGGCTGCGCAAGCGGCAGACGGCGTCATCCCCGATCCCTATTACGGTATGAATCTTCGCCAGATTCCGGGAACAACCTATGCCATCGGAAAGATATTCGCCAACATGCCGATGGACCCGAGCAGCCCTTACCACTGCGGCTGGTGGTATCGCACGGAGTTTACCGTGCCCGCCGCTGCGCATTCCGGCGAGCGCCAATGGCTGCACTTTGGCGGCATCAATTATCGCGGCGATGTGTGGGTGAACGGCCAAAAGGTTGCGGACTCCAGCGCGGTGGCCGGTGCTTATCGCACGTACGACTTCGACGTGACGGACGTGGTCAAGTCCGGCGCAAAAAATGTGTTGGCGGTGGAAACATTTGCGCCGACGGAAAAGGATCTCGGCATCAACTGGGTCGATTGGAATCCATGCCCGCCGGACAAGGACATGGGCCTGTGGGGCGGAGTTGATCTTGAGAGCACCGGCACCGTGACGCTGCGCTCGCCGCTGGCGGTCACTCACTTTAGCAATGACACGCTGAAGACCGCGGAGTTGACGGTTTACGCCGAGTTGCAGAACGCCAGCGATCGCCCCGTCAAAGGAGTAGTCGCGGGGACCGTTGCCGGAATCAAAGTCGAGCAGGCAGTAGAACTCGCCGCGCATGAAGACCGTACGGTTGTGTTTGCACCTGACCATTTTGCGCAACTGAATATTCACGATCCCAGGCCATGGTGGCCGCGCCAGATGGGCGATCCGCACCTTGAACACCTCACCATGAGCTTTCGCGAAGGCGACGTAGTGACGGATGAAAAGAGCGTCGATTTCGGAATCCGCGAGATTACTTCAGAGCTCACCGCGAATGGCAGCCGCCTGTTCCGCGTAAACGGAAAGCCGATCTTGATTCGCGGCGCAGGCTGGTCGCAGGACATGCTGCTGCGCACCAATGAACACCGCCTGAAAGATCAGTTTCGCCTTGTGGAAGACATGAACCTCAACACCATTCGTCTCGAGGGAAAGCTTGAGACCGATGACTTTTTCAAAATTGCGGATCACGATGGAATTCTGGTCATGCTGGGCTGGTGCTGCTGCGACCACTGGGAGCACTGGAAAGATTGGACTGCCGACGATCTGAAGATTGCATCCGAGTCGCTGCGCGCGCAGATGCTCCGCTTGCGCCACCATGCCAGCCTGCTGGTGTGGCTCAACGGCAGTGACAACGCGCCGCCCGCAAATGTGGAGCGCGCCTATCTCGATATTGAAGCGGAGACCCGTTGGCCCAATCCAATTCTCTCCGCTGCGTCGCAGCAAGACACTGCCGGCGGAGGACCGAACGGCGTCAAGATGACCGGCCCCTATGACTATGTTGCGCCCAGCTACTGGTATGTAGACAAGCAGAACGGCGGCGCTTATGGCTTCAATACCGAGACCAGCCCCGGCCCCGCAATTCCCTCGCTGGCCAGCCGCGCAAAATTTCTGACGGACCCGCAGGCATGGCCGCCCACTGAAGATTGGAGCTACCACTTCGGCAGCGGAAAGTTTGCCGACCTCACAGTGCTCGATGAGGCGATGAACGCTGTATACGCCAAGCCTCATTCAGCGGCCGACTACGAGCGGATTTCGCAGACCATGGAGTACGATTCCGAGCGCGCCATGTTCGAGGCCTACAGCAGAAACAAGTACAATTCAACCGGCGTAATCCAATGGATGCTCAACAACGCATGGCCGTCCATGATCTGGCATCTGTACGACTACTACCTCGATGCGGATGCGGGATATTTCGGAACGAAGAAAGCCTGCGAGCCGCTGCACATCCAGTATTCGTACGATGACCGTTCGATTGTGGTTGTGAACAGCACCTACGACCGGGTCGCGGACTTGCATGCGAGCGTGGATGTGCATAACGTTGCGTGGAAGCAATTGTACAAACAGGATGCCATTGTCGATGCAGGTGCGGATAGCTCACAAATCGCCTTCAATATTCCGGATAGTCTCTACGCCGGCGCGGATCGAACTTTCTTCATCGACCTCACGCTGACCAACTCCGCAGGCAAAGTGGTCAGTCGCAATTTCTATTGGGTTCCGGGAACGCTGACGACGTTTGACTGGCCGAAGACTGACTACACGCATACGCCGGCCGCGCGACACGAAGACCTGACTGAACTCGCCAACTTGCCTGCCGCGAAACTGCTGGCCCACGCGGAGATGGTGAAGACCATGCGCGGAAGGGAAGTGCGCGTGGAGCTTGAGAATCCGAGCGCGGCGCTGGCTTTCCAGGTGAGCGCGGCCGTGCGAACCAGCAACGGCGGCCTCATCGCCCCGGTGCTCTGGTCAGATAACTGGGTCGAAGTTGTGCCCGGCGAAAAGCGCGTGCTTACGGCATTGTTGCCGGATGCGGGAGCGGACTCGCCAGTGGTTGAGATTGGCAGTTGGAATGCGGGCTCGCAGTCCGTTACGCCAACAACAACAGCACCGCAGTAAGGACTTGCATGGCAGACGCAACAGGCAGCGCGCAAAACAGACCGGCCAGCCTCAATCGCACGCTGGGGCTGTGGAACCTCATCATCATCGGCATGGTGATCATTCAGCCCGTTGCGCCCATGGGCATCTATGGCGTCATCAGCAACACCGCCTATGGCCATGTGGTCACTACCATTCTTGTTGCCATGGTGGCCATGCTGTTCACGGCCATCAGCTATGGACGCATGGCGCGCATCTATCCCAGCGCGGGTTCGGCCTACACCTACGTCGGCCAGGAGATGCACTCCGCGCTCGGTTATGTGGTGGGCTGGGGCATGGTGATGGACTACCTGATCAACCCGCTCATCTGCATCGCATTCTGCGCCAAGGCCGCGATGAATATTCTTCCCGGCCTTTCCTTCTACGTTTGGATTATCTTTTTCGCATTGTTCTTTACCTGGCTGAATCTGCGAGGCATCCAGACTTCCGCACGCATGAATGAAGCTCTCTGCGCCGGCATGGTGGTTGTCGTTCTGTTGTTTCTGGCCGCGGTGGTTCGCGCTGTCTGGGGAATCCATCACGATCCGGGTTTCTTCACGCATCCCTTCTACGATCCCGCAACGTTTCATGTGCAAAGCATCTTTGCCGGCACTTCAGTCGCGGTGCTCACTTACATTGGCTTCGACGCCATCTCCACATTTTCTGAAGAGGTAAAGAATCCGCGCCGCAACATCATGCTGGCCACTGTGCTCGTCTGCATCATCACCGGCGTGCTCTCCGGGATAGAGGTCTACGCGGCGCAATTGATATGGGGATCCAAACCCTTTGCGATGGACAGTGTGGAATCGGCCTTCGCCATCGTCTCCGGCAAGGCGGGGGGCATCGTGCTCTTTCAGATCGTCAACTTCACGCTGCTCATCGCCAACATGGGCTCAGGCATGGGCTCGCAAATGGCAGCCGGGCGCCTGCTCTATGGCATGGGACGCGGCAACGCGCTGCCCAAGTCTTTCTTCGGCGTCATCGAACCCAAACACCGCGTGCCGCGCAACAACATTATCGCGGTTGGAGGCTTTGCGCTGGTTGGCGTTGCGCTCCTCGAGTTCTTTTCCGCCCGACTGGGCGGGGGCGCATACGATATTGGCGCGCAGTGCCTCAACTTCGGGGCGTTCGTAGCCTTTATGGGTGTGAATGCGGCGGCCTTCGTCCACCACCTGCGGAGCGCTAATCGAGCCAGCATCGGCGCCTACATTACGCCCGCACTGGGCTTTATCATTTGCGGATTCATCTGGGTGCATCTGAGCCACCCTGCGCTTTGGCTGGGCGCACTGTGGATGGCCGCAGGCATTACGTATGGCGCGATTCGCACCCGCGGCTTCCGCTCAGAGCTGGTCACGTTCGAGGTCCCATCGGACGTAGCGTAGCCATCGATCGAACACAATCAGCCCGCAGCACTCTCTACCACAGCTTTGGAAAGATTCCTCGGCCGGTCAACATCCACTCCATGCGCCAGCGCCATGAAGTAAGAAAACAGTTGCAGCGGCACAACCTCCGCAATCGGCAGCAGGTACTCCGGCGCCGCATCGACAAACACGCAGTCGCTCACCAGGCTGACAACTTCGTCATCCCCGCGGTTTGCAATTGCGATCACGCGAGCTCCCTGCGCCTTCATGTCCACAAGCAGTTGCAGCGTCTTTTCGTAGCGCATGATCGAAGCTTCGAGATTGCGATCAACCGTTGCAAGCACCATCAGTGGAACCGTATCGCTGACCAGCGCATTGGGCCCATGCTTCAGCTCGCCGGTTGGGTACCCTTCCGCATGCACGTAAGATGCTTCCTTCAGTTTCAACGCACCTTCGCGCGCAATCGCGTAATGAATGCCGCGGCCAAGATAAAGAAACGTGTTGGCCGACCTGTAGTTCGCCGCCAGCGCATCCATCTGTGCTCGCCAGCCATCCAACTGCTTCTCAATACTGTCCGGCAGCGCCTGCAGTTCACCGATATGCGTAGCCAGCGATTCGGCATCGATCCGGCCCAGCCTTGCGCCTTCATAAAGAGCCAGCAGATACAGCACAGCCAACTGGCAGGTAAAGCTCTTGGTTGCCGGAATGGCCTTCTCAATGCCCGCCGCCAAAGGCATCGAGACATCCGCTTCACGAGCCATGGTCGAGTTGGCTGCATTGGTGATGGCCAGCGTCTTTTGTCCCCTTCGATGAGCTTCGCGCAAAGCGGCCAGGGTGTCTGACGTCTCCCCCGACTGCGACAGCACCAGCACGCTGGGGTGGCGCACATCCGCCTTGGTGTTTGCGCCCCGGCAACTGTATTCGCTTGCGTACTCAACGTCAACGGCAAGGCCGCACAGGTCTTCAAGCAGAATCTCGGCAGCCAACCCGGTGTGCCGGCTTGAGCCTGAGGCGGCAATCAGAATCTCACCCTCGGGAATGGCCCAGCCCGCCAGCATCGCCGCGACATCGGGCTTCAGCGCGTTGTCGGCCAGGTAAAGTGCAAGGGTGTGGCGCAAGGCCAAGGGCTGCTCGTAGATCTCGCGCAGCATCTCGTGTGCAAAAGCAGGCATAGTATCACTTCCACGACTGTTCCCAGTCTACAAGACGAGTTCCAATTACGATCATACAGACTCAATACGATCACAAGAGTGATTGCGATCTGCAAAATTCTCGCTAAATAGGCATATTCTGCGAAAACGAGTTGCAAGTGCACATGTGCAGGGGATTAGAATCGGTGCGATATGTCAGAGTCAATCAACCGTCGTTCTGAACTCATCATCAAGTTCCTCCTGCGTGCCGGCAGCGCAACCATTGAGGAGATTCTTGCAGTGGCCGGCTCCTCGGCGCCAAGCATCCGCCGCGACCTCGTTCGTCTTGAGAGCCGAGGCCTCATCCGCCGCACTCATGGCGGCGCCACGCTGGTGGAGCCGCTGCTTTACGAGCCCTTCCGCTACGACAGTTCGTTTCTGGCTCGCGAGCAGCGCTTTGCCGAGGAGAAACGGCGCATCGGTCTGGCTGCGGCAGAACTCGTCAACCCCAATGAAAGCATCGGCCTTACCGCCGGCACAACCACCACCCACGTGGGCCGCAGCCTGCGCCATCGCGACAAGATTCAGGTCGTCACCAATGCCATCAATATCGGAATGGAACTGTGCAATCAACCCGGCATTCGCACCTATCTGACTGGCGGCGTGGTCCCATGGGCCTGGTCGTTTTCACTTACCGGCAATGCGGCCCTCGACTTTCTCGACGACGTCTATATGGACAAGGTGTTTCTGAGCGTTACCGGTCTTGACTCGGAACGCGGTGCGACAACACTCGAAACCGACGAGGCGCTGGTCTTTCGCAAGATGCTCAAACAGTCAAAACAAGTGATCGTTACGGCCGATTCGAGCAAACTCGGCAAGGTCAGCCCGGCCTTCATCTGCCCCATAGGCGAGATTCACATTCTCATCACAGATACCGGCGCAACCGCCGAGGCCCTCGCCCCATTTGAGCGGCAGAGCGTGCGCATCATCCGCGTATGAGGCTCCGAAATATTGATAGCTCCATTGGAATCCGCTGCACAATCGCCTGCCAGGAGGGCCCCACTTCATGGGATTGAACATCGCGGATCTGGTGGTGATCGTTGCCTATCTCGCCGGCGTAACGCTCTTCGGCCTGCGCTTCCGCGGCAAGCAGCGCACGCTGACGGATTACTTCCTCGCCGGCAACACCATTCCCTGGTGGGCAATCTCGCTCTCCATCGTCGCCGCTGAAACCAGCACTCTCACCATCATCAGCGTTCCCGGCCTTGCGTATGAAAAAGACTTCCGCTTCCTGCAACTTGTCATCGGCTATGTTGTCGGACGCTTCCTGGTCAGCTTCTTGCTTATCCCGCAATATTTTCGCGGCCACCTTGTAACTGCCTATCAGCTGATTGACCGCCGTTTCGGTGGCGGCCTCCGCTCTCTCACTGCCGGACTCTTCCTTATAACTCGTGCCGCCGCTGAAGGGGTGCGCGTGTTTGCGGTGGCTATCGTAATCCGGGTCGCTCTAGGCGGCCTGCTCTCCGGCATGAGCGACTTTGGCCGCGACGTTACCGCCATTGCAATTGTCACTGTCCTCACACTCCTATACACATTTGAGGGCGGAATGACAGCCGTCATCTGGACAGACGTCGTGCAACTGGCCATCTATCTCACCGGCACACTCGTAGCTGCATTTTCCATCCTCCATCTCATTCCCGGCGGCTGGCAGGCCATTGCATCCATCGCCGGCGGCGCGGGTAAATTCCGGATGTTTGACACCACCTGGAATCTAACATCCACCTACACGTTATGGGCTGGAGTTATCGGAGGAGCCTTCCTCACAACAGCCAGCCACGGCACCGATCAACTGATTGTGCAGCGCCTGCTTTCCGCGCGCAGCGAGCGACAGGCAAAGCTCGCACTGCTTTCAAGCGGCGTCGCCGTCTTCATCCAATTCTCAATGTTTCTGCTCATCGGCGCCATGCTCTTTGTGTTTTACAAGCTCTATCCCCCGTCAGTCGCCTTCTCGCGCACTGACCTGATCTTCCCCACTTATATAGTTACCCGCCTTCCTCACGGGGTAAGTGGACTTCTCATCTCCGCCATCCTTGCTGCGGCAATGTCCAACCTGAGTGCGGCCCTCAACTCGCTGTCTTCCACAACCATCATCGACTTCTATGCCCGTATTGTCCCGCTTTCGTCTGAGGAGCGCCGTGTAAGACTCTCACGCTTCGCTACAGTCGGCTGGGGGCTTCTGTTATTCGGCCTCGCAATCCTGGCGCGCAGTGGAGGCAAAGTGCTGGAGATGGGCCTCTCCATCGCTTCCGTTGCCTACGGTTGCCTCCTCGGCGTATTCCTGCTCGGCGTTCTCACCAGGAGCGCATCGCAGCCCGGCGCAATGATTGGGATGGTCGTAGGGTTTATCCTCAACATTTACCTGTGGCTCTTTACCAGCATCGCCTTTACCTGGTACGTCGTCATCGGCAGCATCGCCACATTCCTCGTAGGCTATTGCACAAGCTGGCTGCTTCGCGCTGCAAGTCAATCGATCCGAGTCTTAAGGAGTCCCTAAAAATCATTGCTGTCATCCTGAGCGAAAGGGGCCCCAAACGCTTCCCAGTTTGGGGGTGGTGAGTCGAAGGATCTGCGGTTGTTCTTGTTGTGAACTCCTGGGCTAGAAGCTCTCAAAGGTAAATTGGTTTTAAAACCTCAGTGTGAGGCGGACAAAATGAGCACCATGCAAAGATACTTTCGATTGCTGCTATGCCTCGTCATTATTGTGTACTGCGCCCGCATGTCCGTCGCAGCCACTCCCGCGCAGGTGCCCCAAACCGATAGCGACAACAACTTCAAGTTAGTCGATGCAGTTGTCGAAAACGCAGTGGCGGAACACAATGTTCCCGGCGCGGTCCTCATCGTGGGCCACGACGGAAAAATTGTGCACCGCAAGGCGTTCGGTTACCGCTCGCTTGAGCCATCCCGAGAGGCGATGACGGTCGACACCATCTTCGATCTCGCATCGCTCACCAAGTGCATCGCCACCACAACGTCCATCATGCAACTTGTCCAGCAGGGGCGAATCCGACTCGCTGACTCAGTGGCTACCTATCTTCCGGAATTCGCGCAGAACGGGAAGAAGGACATCACCATCCGCGACCTGATGACTCACTACTCAGGCCTCCCGCCTGACCTCGATCTGAAGATCGCATGGTCGGGCCGCGAAGCCGCATACCAGATGGCCATGCGTGCCAGGCCCACCAATCCGCCCGGTTCTCGATTCGTCTATAGCGACATCAATTTCGAAACCCTCGGCTTCATCGTTGAAAAACTTACCGGCGAATCCTTGAATGATTACGCCAGCCAAAAGATATTCTCTCCGCTTGGCATGAAGGAGACCCGCTTTCTTCCTCCACGGGACTGGGATGCGCGCATCGCGCCGACACAATACGATGAGCAGGGCCACATGTTGCGCGGAGTGGTGCACGATCCAACCGCACGGCGCATGGGCGGAGTCGCGGGGCACGCTGGCCTGTTTTCTACGGCAGATGACCTGGCCAAGTTCGCGCAGGAACTGCTTGGCGGTAACACCATTCTTAGCCGCTCCGCTATTGAGAAAATGTCCACGCCGCAGCAACCGCCCAATGCTGTCGTGCTGCGCGGACTTGGCTGGGATATCGATTCGCCGTTCGCTACCAACCGCGGCGAGTTTCTCCCGGTCGGTTCCTTTGGCCACACCGGGTTCACTGGAACTTCGCTATGGATTGATCCAGTTACTCACACTTACATCGTGCTTCTCACCAACGCAGTGCATCCGCGCGGCAGCAAGGGGACAACCGCACTGCGATGCAAGGTAGCCACAGCCGCAGTTCAAGCGCTCTCGCTTTCGGTGAGCGAAGAAGCAAAGCTGCGCCTTGCCGACATCACCGGCTATAACGAACTGATGCCCGCTGCGCGCCGCATCGCTGCGAGAAACGGCGACGTTAAAGCCGGCATCGACGTACTGGAAGATCACGGATTCCGCGAGCTTCACCCAGATACAAACCATCCAGTGAGAGTCGGCCTGGTGACCAATCAAACCGGAGTAGATGCGCACGGCATGCGCACGGCCGACGCGCTTGCGCACGCCCCCGGTGTGCGGCTCACTGCAATCTTCAGCCCCGAACACGGCATCCAAGGCAAGCTCGACACAACGGCAATTAGTAACTCAAAGGATGAAGCCACGGGAGCGCCAATCTACAGCGTCTATGGAGATTCGGATGAGAAGCGTCACCCTTCCGCGCAGGCGCTTTCCGCCGTCGATGTAATCGTCTACGACATTCAAGATGTCGGGGTGCGTTTCTATACCTACGAAAGCACGCTCGGATATTTCCTCGAAGCTGCGGCCAAAGCAGGCAAGAGCATTGTCGTCCTCGATCGTCCCAACCCCATTGGCGGCGCCTATGTACAAGGTCCTGTTGCGGACCCGGGCAGGGAATCGTTTGTAAGTTATTGGCAGACGCCAGTTCGGCACGGCATGACCACCGGGGAACTCGCAAAAATGTTCAATGCGGAACGCAGCATTGGCGCACGATTGACGGTCGTACCCATGGACGGATGGATTCGCGGCGATTGGTTCGACTCTACCGGTGAGTTATGGGTCAATCCCTCTCCTAACATGCGCGGCCTGACCGCCGCTACACTCTATCCCGGCATCGGCATGATTGAAACTTCAAACATTTCTGTAGGCCGCGGAACCGACACCCCGTTCGAACTTGTCGGCGCTCCATGGATTGATTCGCGTGCTTTGGCGACTTATCTGAACGCTCGCGACATCGCGGGTGTGCGCTTCGTTCCCCTTGAATTCACGCCCGATAGTACCGTCTATGCCCACGAAAAATGCCGCGGCGTTCAGATTGTTATTACCGACAGAAACTCGCTGGATGCGCCTGAGTTGGGTATCGAGTTTGCAGGCGCGCTGCTGTCGCTCTACCCGGCCAACTACAAACTTGCAGGAGTGGATACGCTGATGGTGAATCGTGCGAGCCTCGATGCATTGGCCGCCGGCGAGGACCCGCGCCGAGTCGCTGAGCAGTGGCGCGATGGCCTGGAACGCTTTGAAACCTTGCGGGCGAAGTACCTGATCTATTGATTGGGCATGCCGCTGCGGGACGGTATGCCCGGTGCGTCAAAAGAATGTCTGGACGAGATCAACCACCTGGTAACCCGCATTCAGAATGGGAAGAATGCGCCATTTGTCGAAAGTCAAACATGGATGGCAGATGTCAAACGCGATCATATCTCCCACGCGAACATCGTCCGCGGATTGAATCTTCAAGTAGGCATGTTGATCCATCATTTTGGTAACTGTCCAATGTGCAGGCGCGGCAATTGGAGTAGATGTACCCGGCCGAAAGTGAAGGACGGGAATGGGTAACCCTGAATCAAAGGCAGCGTCGCGCTTGCCCATTCCCACAATCGCCCTTTCCCCCTCGGGCACCGATTGCACATAAGCCCAGACGTGCAGCGCAGGCACCAGGCCGGAGTGCATTGCGCGAGCTATCGGGTTATGCTCAACGATCCTGGCTTGTGCCTTGCGATAAGCACCGGCGTCGTGAGTGAGATAACATCCCGGCCTTAGCACGATCTCAACTTCGGTTCCCAGCGTGGCTGCCGCAAATTCCTCCGCCACCACGTCGTACCAGGCTGAGCCTGCGCCGGAAAGCAGAATGGGGCTACGCTGAAATCGCCCTTCATGTGACAAGCTCTTTGTAACATCAACCGCATGCCGCAAGAACGCGCGTATGGAAGTCTCATCCTGCAAAACTCCCTCATAAATCTCAACACCGCACAGAACAATTGAGGCGCTCCACCGGGACAACGCAGTCAACACTGAGGAGAGCTGCTCCTCGTTGCGAACTCCGGCGCGTCCTGCCTCCACGCCAAGCTCCACCAAAACTCCAAGCCGCAACCCGAGTGATGAGTAATAGCGGCCTAACTGGTCAACCTGCTCCGCGGAATCCACGAGACAGTAAAACTCAAAAGCCGAATCCGAAAGCAGCTCCGCAATGATTGCCATATTCTGCTTGCCGATCAATTGGTTTGCCATCAGAACCCGGCGAACCCCGAACGCATAGGCCACTCTTGTCTGCTGTGCCGTTGCCAGCGTGATGCCCCATGCGCCGCATCGGAGCTGCATGTCGAACAACTTTGGCGCCATGGTTGTCTTGCCATGCGGGGCCAGCTTCACACCGTAAGCCGTGATAAATCGCTGCATCCAGTCAAGGTTGTGCTGCAGTTTGTCCTCATAAAGCACCGCGGACGGCAAGCTGAGATCCTCACGCAGAAGATTCCAGTCGAACGCGAAAACATTCGCAGCATCGCCCGCCGTTGTCAGCGAGCCCAGGCCTTTGTCGAGTGCGGAGATACTAGCGAGACCAGCTTTGGAAATGGATATCATATCGCTCAAAAGTAAAATCTCCCAGCGATCCAAACACAACGTAGAATAGGTCTGGATCATCAGACACTTATAGTCTATATTCTGAAACAGCCGCTATGCTGAACTGCGAAACCATGATACGGAATGCGAGTGTCCTTGATGGCAGCGGTGCTTGCGCAGACCTTGTGGATGTTGCTCTTTGCAGTGGCGAAATCTGCGCGATCGGGCCATCCCTCGCACACCACGCGGCGAAGACCATAGACGCCACTGGCCTGGTACTGGCCCCCGGATTCATCGATGTTCATACTCACGATGATCTCTTTGTGCTTCGTGACCCCGGCATGTTGCCTAAACTATCCCAGGGTGTGACCACGGTCATTACCGGAAACTGCGGTATCAGTGCGGCGCCGGTTGGCCTGAGCGGCTCACTCCCTGATCCAATGAATCTTCTTGGCGACGCAGCCGAGTTTCAATATCCAACTTTTGCCTCCTACGTGGACGCTGTCCACCGCGCGATGCCGGCAGTGAACGTCGCAGCACTCATCGGCCACACTGCGCTGCGCAATAACCACATGGACCGCCTTGATCGACCTGCGACGTTCACTGAAGTCGATCGAATGCGCAAGCAGTTGTGCGAGGCTCTTGACCATGGAGCGCTGGGCCTGAGCACCGGGCTTGCCTATCTGTCAGCAAATGCCGCAACCGTGGATGAGGTAGCAGCTCTTGCCGCACCCCTTGCCGCGGCCGGCGCCGTCTACGTCACGCACATGCGCAGCGAGTCTGAGACCATCCGCGATGCCATGGAGGAAGCCTTCGAGATTGGCAGGATGAGTAAAGTTCCGGTGATCGTCTCGCACTTGAAGTGCGCGGGAGTAGCCAACTGGGGACGCAGCGAAGAAGTGCTGAACGCGTTCGATGCAAGGCGTAGCGAGCAACATATAGGCTGCGACTGCTATCCGTATGCCGCTGGTTCAAGCACGCTGGATCTGCGACAAGTCGACGAGCGCGTGAAGATTACGATTACATGGAGCACTCCGCATCCTGAGGTCGCAGGCAAATTGCTAAGTGCAATTGCCGACGACTGGAGCCTTACGCAAACTGATGCGGCGGGGCGACTGCAACCGGCCGGGGCAATTTATCACAGCATTGACGAGCAGGACATGCGCCGAATACTGGCGCATCCCGCAACCATGATCGGTTCCGATGGATTACCGAGCGATCCGCACCCGCATCCACGGCTGTGGGGTACGTTTCCCCGCGTGCTCGGCTATTATTGCCGTGAAGAGAAGTTGTTCACTCTGCCTGACGCCGTGCATAAAATGACCGGAATGCCGGCGCAGCGTTTCGGACTCGCGGGGCGCGGTCTCATCCGCGAAGGGTATTGCGCCGACCTGGTTCTCTTTGACCCCGAAAAGATTATCGACACCGCTACATTTACTCATTCAGTTCGCGCCGCGGATGGCATTCTCGGAGTCTGGGTCAACGGCGTCCTCTCCTATACCGCGCAAGGGGCCACCGGACTTCGATCCGGTCGGTTTCTAGCCCGGGGTAAGACATACTGGATTCAATAACTCGTGCACTTACCTTGCGGAGAGTTCTTCTCTTCACTGGAGTTTAGCTGATTGCGTGCCAATGATTGATCCTCATAGCCTCTATCTCATCTCGGCAGCGTTTGTCGCAGTGGTCGGGCTCATTGTCCTGATCGCCGTCTTCAAGCTGAATCCGTTTATCACGCTGCTGCTTACGTCGCTCGCGCTGGCCTTGGCCACGGGCATGCCGATGTCCACTGTGGTTCATTCGTTTGAATCCGGTGTCGGCGCAACTCTCGGCCACATAGCCATTGTTGTCGCATTGGGAACGATGCTCGGCAAGATGATGGCGGAGTCTGGCGGGGCCGATCGCATCGCGCACACACTCATCGATTTCTTCGGCGAGAATCGCGTGCATTGGGCCATGATGGTCATCGGATTGGTCATCGGGCTCCCGGCTTTCTTCGAGGTCGGCTTCGTTCTGCTCATTCCCATCGCCTTCACCGTGGCGCGGCGCACTCGGACTTCTCTCATCCTTGTTGGCCTGCCCATGGTGGCCGGCCTCTCAGTCGTGCACGGATTGGTGCCTCCACATCCGGCTGCTCTGCTCGCGGTCACAATCTACAAAGCGGATGTGGGCCGCACCATATTTTATGCGCTCCTGGTTGGCTTGCCGACCGCGGTCATCGCCGGCCCTCTCTATGCCAGATTGATCGCTCCGCATATTCATCTGCCCGCCGAAAATCCCATGGCCGCGGAGTTTGTCGATCATGGAAAAGAGCGCAGCCTGCCGGGCTTTTCGCTCACCCTGTTTACTATCCTCTTCCCGGTCATCCTCATGTTGATTGGTAGCGCGGCAGACGCCGTATCGGCCCCGAAGAGCGCCGTGAACGAGGCACTGCACCTGGTTGGCAATGACGACATGGCCTTGCTGATTGGCGTACTGCTGAGTTTTGTCACGCTCGGCAGCATGCGCGGATTCAATCGCAACACCATCCTCCGCTTCAGCAATGAGTGTCTGGCGCCCACGGCCACCATCACTCTGCTGGTCGGCGCCGGTGGGGGCTTTGGGCGCGTACTCCTTGACAGCGGTGTGTCGCAGGCAATCATCGCAGTGGCTCTCAGCAGTCATGTGCCGCTGCTTCCGCTGGCATGGCTACTAGCCGCTCTCATGCGTCTCGCAACAGGGTCGGCCACCGTCGCCATGACAACCGCCGCCGGCATCGTCGCTCCCATTGCCTTGCATGTGACCGGTGTGCATCCGGAGTTGCTTGCCATCGCTACCGGGGCGGGCTCGCTGATCTTTTCGCATGTCAACGACGGCGGCTTCTGGCTGGTGAAGGAGTACTTCAATATGACCGTTGCGCAAACCATCAAGACATGGTCAGTCTGCGAGACCATCATCTCCGTCACGGCGCTCCTCTTCACCGTTGGCCTGTCCTTCGCAATTTGAGGCGTGGCCGCCGATTATCCTCATCGAACCGCTGAAGCAAGAATCCGATTCCAAATAAAGGGGTTTGAAATGTCCGAGAACCTGCTCCGGCAAAGCATCCATCGCCGTCACTTCCTCAAGGGCGCCGCGGCCGCAACCGTGGCCCACTCCATCGCTCTCAGCGCCCTGTCCGCCGTGCGTTCGCGGAAAGATACGCTGGCCTATGTTGGAACCTACACCGGAGTCGCGGGAAGTGGCAGCAATGGCGAGGGCATCTATCGTTTCGAGATGGATGAAGTCACCGGGGCTCTGCTGCACAGCACGCTTGTTGCGAAGACGCCGAACCCCTCGTGGATCTCAATTCACCCGTCGAAAAGATATCTCTATGCAGTCAATGAAGTCAGCGATTACAACGGAACCAGCGGCTCGATCAGTGCGTTTTCAATCGATCCTGGAACAGGTGATCTGGCCCCTCTGAATGTTGTAAGTTCAGAAGGCGCCGGCCCGTGCTATCTCAGCATCGATGCGCAAGGGAAGTTCGCCTTTGTTGCAAATTATGGCGGCGGCACCACTGCCGTCCTGCCTATCCGTGATGGAGGATTGTTGGGAGCGGCGACTGACGTCCATCGCGATAGCGGCAACGTGGGTGGAACAAAGGCGACCAATGCCCTGGCAGGCAGTTATGCGGTCAGTGGACATGACGCGCCCCACGCCCACATGATTCTCCCTGATCCAGGTGGAAAGTTTGTACTCGCAACCGACCTCGGCCAGGATCGCATTTATACCTACAAGATCAATCCCGCGACGGGGCAACTAAGCTTCACCGGTGGCGCCCACTTTGCTGCGCTGCCCACCGGGAACGGTCCGCGCCATTTCGCGTTCCATCCCAACGGGCGCTGGCTTTATAGCATCCAGGAGGAGGCATCCGACATCGCCTTTTTCCACTACGACGCGGCAACCGGGTCGCTCACCAAGCAGCAGACAGAGTCCGCATTGCCGCCGGGATTCGCAGGCACCAGTTTTGCATCCGAGATACTCATCGCGGCCGACGGGCGATTCCTTTACGCTGCAAATCGCTTGCACGATACCATTGCAACATTTGCAATTGCGGCGGATGGCAGACTCAAGTGGGTCGGAGAGACATCGACGATGGGCGACTATCCAGGCCAGTGCCGGATCGACCCGGGCGGCCGTTTCCTCTACGCCTGCAATCGCCGAAGCGATAGCATTGCCTGTTTCAAAATCAATCGCGAAACCGGACTGCTTGCCTTCACCGGCCAGTACACTGCCGTGGGCAGTGCGGCAAGCATCACGTTCCTCGATTTATTGAACTGAGCGGGCCGCCCAACCGCCTTGTTGGTTTTATTTTTGCATTGCATTCAGCTTGTCGATGGTCCGCTTCAGATCGTCGAGTTTCTGCCCTGCATCGGCAAGCTTCCCCTCCGACGTAAGTCGCTGGTAGTCATCGAAGTCCTTGCCTGCCTGTGCAACCAGCGATTTCACATCGCTGGCCGGCTGCGCCTGAGGAGTTCCCGCCGCCTGGGGCGCAATCGTCGAAGACTCGGTTGCGCTCAATGACGATTGTCCTGACCCGTAAAGCGAGGCGAGCGCTGCCTCGAAGGTGGGCGCATAGGCCAACTTGTCCTGCAGCGCAAGCACCACCAGTCGCAACTCCGGCATTGGGCTGCGCTCTGCCTGAAGATAGATTGGCTCAGCGTAGAGCAGCGCCTTTCCGCATGGAATCACCAACAGGCTGCCGCGACGCACATGCGAACCCTGCTGATTCCAGAGAGTCAGTTGTCCGGACAACTGCGCATTCTGGTCGATGCGGGCTTCAATCTGCTGCGGCCCATCCACCAGCCTGGTCTTTGGGAAGTCGTACACAATCGATGTGCCGTAGTGCTCGCCATCGCTGCGCCCGGCAATCCAGCCAATGAGATTATTGCGGTTTGCCGGGGTAAACGGGAGTATTTCGACAAACTCAAGGCCATCCTCGCCGGGTAACTTCATCAGTACAAAGTTAGGCTGCATCGGCTGAGTCGTCTGCCCGCCGTTCTCTCCCATGCCAGTCTCGGTTGCGACCGTCCAAAGGTCTTCGCGGTTATAAAAGACCTCAGGGTTAGTCATGTGATAAAGTCCGTAAACCTCTGCCTGAAGACTCAGTAACATCTCAGGGTAGCGGACATGCTTGTGCAGCCAGGGCGGCATCGTCGAGGCATCCTTGAAAAGGCTGGGAAAGATATTGCGATAGGCCGCAAGGATAGGATCGTTGTTATCGAATACATAGAACGTAGTAGTGCCGTCATAGGCGTCTACGACCGCTTTGACGCTGTTGCGCATGTAATTGATGGGAACATCGTTGAGCGCGCGATGTGTGGAGTAGGGATAGCTATCCGACGAAGTGAACGCGTCCATCATCCAGGACAGTCGGCCGTCTTCGCCAACCACAATGTATGGGTCCTGGTCGAAGGTAAGAAACGGGGCCAGTGCCGCAACCCGATCGCGAACATTGCGGCGCATCAGCAAGCGGCTCTGCGCGGTGATGTCGTCGCTGAACGGAACCTTCGCAATATCCCCGCGGTCAAACGCAATCATCAGCCTTTGCAAAAAGCCGCCAAGCACAATTCCGCCGCTGCCCTGGTATGAGGTCAGATTGTTGCTCTGTCCCTCGGGAAAGTTGAACTCCTGCTGGCGCGTCTTCACATAGACATCGGTATTGGTCATTTCGCCGAAGTAAATCTCCGGCCGCGTTACAGCTAGTGCCGGCACCGTGCTCTGCACCGGCATGTTACTGAGCATCAAGGTCGGAAGGCCTTCCGGCGTGAAGCCATTTACGGGGTTCATCGTGATGCCATAGCCGTGGGTATAGATGAGCTTGTCGTTGATCCAGTTGCGGCTGCTCTCAGGCAGCTTATCCACATTGAGTTCGCGCACCGCAAGCATCACCTCGCGCAGGTTGCCGTCAATCTGATAGCGGTCAATATCAATGTCTGGAAAGTCGTAGTAAGTCCGAATCTCCTGAATCTGGCGCAGCGTATCCTGCAGCGCATTCACATCCCACAGACGGATGTTCTGCAGTGTCGCCTGGTTGTTTGCCGGGTCCGTTGCTCCCACCGTTGTTTCGGCTGGAAACTCGTGCTGCGAAAATCCATCCAACCCATAGGCTTGCCGAGTCATCTGGATGTTATTGGCGATGTATTGCTTCTCCTTGTCCAGTTCGTTCGGCTTGACAACAAAACTGGTAACATACCAGCCAACCAGGCCCACTGCGACATAGCAGACCACGGCGGGAATCACCGCGACAATGAGCCATCGCCCGCGTGGTTTTAACCCAGCGCTGAGGATTGCAACCAGGCCGCCCAAAGCCAGCGCGACAGCCAGAATCCACATGCCAGCCAGATTCACATGCGCGTCGGTATACGTGACTCCGTCAAAAATAGTGTGGTGCTCAAAGAGCAACTCGAACCGCGCAATGTACTCTCGCAAAGCCAGCACCATCAGCAGGAAACCGGCGGCCACGGAAAGCCCGCGCCAGGGCAGAGTGATGCCGCTGCGGAAGCCGCTCGCCATCGCGCGCGATCCTCCGCTGATCAGCAGGAACAGGCCGGCGAGAACGCAGCTGAGAATGGCCATCGTCAACAGCCAACCCGTGATCAGTTCCAGGGCCGGAAGAGTGAAGAGGTAGAAATTCAGGGGCTTTCCGAATATTGGGTCGAGAAACGCTCCGGGCGAACCCGCGGCCGGGTGGGGAGCATACCAGAAGAGCGCCAGCGCGGACCACTGTGCCTGCATGGCCGCGGCCGTGCCCAGCGCAATGATGAGGGAGATCCCCAGCGCCGCCAATCGCAGCACCGGCCCAACCGGCAACTTCACCGGGTTCCCCGCGATCATGATCGTGTGATCGTCCGGCAGGTCCGCCGAGTGGGCCCGCTTGAGGATGGAGAACACGGCAAACAAAAATAGAAAAGTTACCACGGCAAACGCGGCAAAAACGCCCCACTGAATGCCGCGTTCCTTCCAGAAAACCGACCCGTAGCCAAGCGAGTCAAACCACAGCAGATCAACCCAGTAAGAGAGAATGGTGCGGCTGCCGAAGAGAACAACGGCCAGGCCGGCAAGCAGAAAAAGAAGGATGCGCCTGCGCGGCTGCGAAGATTTTGCTGGAATGGGCCAATCAATATGTTCGGGCAATTTGTTCCCCAAGTCGTTTGCTGCTGCCAGTTGAGAGTTCCGCCAGTTGCGCGGCGCGTCTGCCTTTGGCGCCGAGCCAAGGCTAACGGCCTTATCAACTACACTTTAGTCCTTTCCCGTCGGATTTGCATGAGCGTCGGACCATGGGCTTCGGCTCCCAGTTGTGCGCATAAGACCATTTTGATACTATGAAGACACACATGGTCCGCGCTCCCCAAAGCTCGTCTTGTTGTCGCCTGTCGAACATCTTCGACGGGTGTCTGTTCTAGTCTTCGATCTCCTGCACAATCGATCCAGACGACAAACCCGTTGCTGAACGGCTGGGTATGTCTCTGTGTGTCATCCCCGCTTTCAGCGTCTACCTTGCCCGCAAAGAGGTCAGCATGCCGATCGCCGAAAGCGAAGTTCCCTTAACACAACTGCCCATCCGCCCGCCGAGCGCCGACGTCCCGAGTACGCCCCAGCGCCTCAGCCACCTTCGCCTGCTTGAGGCGGAGAGCATCCATATTCTGCGCGAGGTGGCCTCCGAGTTTGAGCGGCCGGTGATGCTTTACTCCATCGGCAAAGACTCTTCGGTCATGCTTCGCCTGGCCCAGAAGGCCTTTTTCCCCGGCCCCATTCCGTTCCCGCTTCTGCACATCGACACCGGCTTCAAATTCGCCGAGATGATCACGTTTCGTGATGAAATGGCCCGCTCCATCGGCGCTGAGTTGCTGGTCTGGCGCAATGAACCCGCAATTGCCGCCGGAACCAATCCCATCGCCCTCGACACCAAGCGCTGCTGCGGCCTGCTCAAGACGCAAGCCCTGCTTGACGCTCTCAAGCACTACAACTTCGACGCCGCATTCGGCGGAGCGCGCCGCGATGAAGAAAAATCCCGCGCCAAGGAGCGCATTTACTCATTCCGCGACGGCGCTGGCCAGTGGGACCCGAAGAATCAGCGCCCCGAGTTGTGGAACCTTTACAACGCGCGCATCCATCCCGGCGAAACAATTCGCGTCTTCCCGCTTTCCAACTGGACCGAGATGGATGTCTGGCAATACATCCACCAGGAAGACATCCCCGTGGTCGATCTTTACTTCGCCAAAGAGCGCCCCATGTATGTGCGCGGCGATGGCCTGCTGCCAATCGAGCAGGACTTTGTTGCCCGCATCGGCGAGCAGCCGCGCATGGTCAAGTCCCGCCTGCGCTCGCTCGGTTGCAGCCCCTGCACTGGCGCCATTCGCTCCGATGCGGCCACCATCCCCGACATTATTGCCGAACTCGTTTCGTTCAGCACTTCAGAGCGGGCCAACCGCGTAATCGACCACGACCAGGAAGGCTCAATGGAAATCAAGAAGCGGGAGGGTTACTTCTAAAATGGCTTCTCTCGCAACTCCAAATTTCTCCATCGACGATTTTCTCGCCCAGGAACGCGAGAAAGATCTGCTCCGCTTCTCTACCGCTGGCAGCGTCGACGACGGCAAGTCCACCCTCATCGGCCGCCTGCTTTACGACACGCAGTCGGTCTATGAAGACCAGGTGCGGTCCATTGAAGGCAAAGGGACAACGGCGCCCGGCCAGATCGATTTTGCGCTGCTCACCGACGGCCTGCGCGCCGAACGCGAGCAGGGAATCACCATCGATGTTGCCTATCGCTACTTCTCCACGGCGCGCCGCAAATTCATCATCGCGGATACGCCGGGCCACGAGCAATACACCCGCAACATGGCCACCGGAGCCTCCACCGCCGACGCCGCCGTGGTGCTCATCGACGCCGCCAAAGGCGTGTTGCCTCAATCGCGCCGCCACGCATACATCGCTTCGCTGCTGCGCGTTGAGTACATCCTGGTCGCTGTTAACAAGATGGACTTGATCGGCTACGACGAGTCGGCCTTCCGCGCAATTGAGCGCGATTTCTCCGCCGTCCTTAATGAAATCGCAGCCGACACCGGCAATCGCGTCGAAGCCATCTTCGTGCCGGTCAGTGCGCTCGCCGGCGACAACGTGGTCCACTCCACGAATGCGATGCCATGGTATACCGGCCCGTCGCTGCTTCAACTGCTTGAGTCCGTCCCGGCGGCCCGCCATACGCATGCAGCGCCGTTTCGTTTCCCCGTGCAGCGCGTCATTCGCCCCAGCCATAGCTTCCGCGGCTTCGCTGGGCAAATCGCTTCGGGCACAGTTCGCCCCGGCGATGTGATTACCGCCTTGCCATCCGGCAAGAGCGCATCCATCGAGCGCATCGTCACCTTTGATGGCGACCTCAACCAGGCGCATGCGCCCCTTTCCGTCACGCTGGTGCTTGATCGCGAACTCGACATCAGCCGCGGAGACCTCATTGCCTCCGCGCATGCGCTGCCGTCCGTCACGCGCCACATCGGTGCATCCCTGGTGTGGATGGACGAGCGTCCTCTTGCTCTCAACCGCCGCTATCTTCTCAAGCACACCAGCCACACGGTGCCCGCCTTCGTCGCGTCCATCGCGCATCGCACCAACATCGCAACGCTTGCGCACGAGCAGGTTGATACGCTCGAGATGAATGCGATCGGAGTCGTCTCGCTTGAACTGCTCCGTCCCATCGCGCTCGACCTCTATGCCGAAAATCGTTCCACCGGCGCCTTCATCCTGATTGACGCAGCGAGCAATAAGACAGTCGCAGCCGGCATGATTACCTCCGTCGCTGCCGATACATCAGACGGTGAAGACGAACCGGCTTCCCTCACTGGCCCGGTAACTCCCACCGAGCGCGCCGCACGCTGGGGTCACGAAGGCGGTGTACTCTCGCTCCGCGGACCGGTCGAATTGATTGACCTTGTGGAGCGTTCGCTCTTCACCGCCGGCGTCGTCACCCAGCGCATCAACCTTGCTGACGCCGAATTCACAACCCACCCTGAACTCCCGCAACAGTTTTCTCGCCTCCAGTCTGAAGCCGGCCTGCTGGTGATTCAATCCAGCCTCAGCCAGGACGAACAACTCGTCGCAACCGTGCGCGGCAGGGAACTGGTCCTCGAAAACATTGGCAACCATGCGGTTGTCGCAGCCGTACATCGCCTGCTGCATCAGGCAGGCATCCTTCACGATTCGGAAAGGGCGGGACTCTGATGAGTACTCTCCAGATTCACGACGAAGTCGCAATCAAATTGAATGCCGTGCGCTCACTGCTGCAACGCGAAGTCACTGGTCGCGGAGACGTGTGCCTCACCTGCAGTTTTCAAGCGGAAGATGTGCTGCTCACCAAGCTCGCCATTGCCCTCGATCCGCGGATTCCCATCCTCTTTCTCGATACCGGCTATCACTTCCGCGAGACCTATGAATATCGTGACCGCATCGCCCAGGAATGGGGCTTGAACCTGATCAACCTGCTCCCTGAGAAAACCGTCGCCGAGCAGGAAGCCGAACACGGGCTGCTCTTCCAAATCGCACCCGACCAGTGCTGCCAACTGCGCAAGGTTGAGCCGCTGTTCAAGGCCGTGGCCGGCTATCGCGTCTGGCTCACCGGCCTGCGTCGCGAACAGGCAAAGAGCCGCGCTGCGCTTGAAGAATCAGCGCCCTTCACCTTGCCCGGCGGCTCTCAGGTGCTGAAGCTTGCACCGCTCGCCAGTTGGACCACGCGCGACGTCTGGTACGCCTGCGAGCAACTCTCCATCCCGCTGCTGCCCTTGTACGATCGCGGATACTCTTCGATCGGCTGTGAACCATGTACTTCGTTACCACTCGATGCCAACGATCCGCGGTCTGGCCGTTGGGCTGGCCGCAAAGTTGAATGCGGCATTCACATCCAGGCGGCCCCCGCGCTCTAAGCCGCCCGAAGGGAAACGGAGTTCAAAAATGCAGTACGCTATCGGGTTTGTCATCGCGTTGTTCATCGCGCTCACCGGTGTAGGTGCTGGCACTGTAACCGTGCCCGTTCTGGTCTTGTTTCTAGGAGTCCCAGCGCCCATCGCGGTAGGCATCGGACTCATGTTTGCAACCGCCGTCAAGTTGATCCTTGTGCCGTCACAGATTCTTCGCCGCAACATAGCCTGGCGCACCCTCGCCTTCATGCTTGCCGGCGGCGTTCCGGGCGTGCTCATTGGGTCTTTCTTTCTCAGGCACCTGGTTACGGTGGGCTCGCAGAACCTGCTCAATGCGCTGCTCGGCTCCATCCTCGTAGTCACCGCCGCATGGCAAATCACCAACTCCTTCAAGCCGCTCAAAGCCAACGCCACCGCACCTGATCGCAGCCCGCTCCTCGCATGGCTCATGCTGCCTGTGGGTGCTGAAGTTGGCTTCTCGTCCGCTGGTGCAGGAGCGCTGGGCTCGGCCGCCCTGCTCAGTTTCACGCCGCTCCTCCCCGCCCAGGTGGTCGGCACTGACATCGCCTTCGGCTTCATCGTCTCGCTCATCGGCAGCGGCGCGCACTGGTTCTCGCACGCATCCAATCCCGAACTGCTCATTCAGTTGATCGTCGGCGGCGTGTTTGGCGCGATCAGCGGAACCTTGCTCAGCACGCACATTCCGCGCCGCCCGCTGCGCTTCGCACTGTGGGTGTGGCTGCTCATTCTGGGCGGCCAGTTTCTCTTCAACAGCTACCATGCGTGGGCCGCGCCGGCCAAACAAGCCACCGCGCAGACGCATACCGCGCAACTGAAGTGAGATTTCTCAGAAGTGAAACCGGTACCGCAATTCTGCCGAAACCATCCGCGGATCGTTGCAATGAAATCCGCCAATCGTGATCGAGTTATCCAGCAGCACGCGATGATTCGTCGCATTGATCACGTTGACTGACAACTTCCACCGCTCCCCAATCGCGTGCCCTGCCGATGCGTCGATCGTCGTGTGCACCGGCAGATACGGTCCGTTGTAAGGTCCCTGATTCGCGCCCGCCAGCCCGTTCGTAAACCCGGAGCCGTAATACACGTTGGTCGAAAACCATGTCCGAAACGGCAGCGTAGTCGTGAAGCCCGTATTCAGCGTGTTGCGCTGATCGTGATCCACCGGCGTGTAGTCAAATCCAAGATCGCACGCTTGATCCGTAGCAATCGTGCATGTAAATCCGCCGATGATGTTGCCGCGCTGCTCCGCAATCTGGTTGGAGTATGTAACGTGAAACTGCCCCACACGCGCCAGTCGCGGCGAACGCAGTGTCATCTCCCATGCCCGCACCAGTGCCCCATCCACGGCGATGGGAAAGTACATGTTCGATTCGCCAAGATTCGAGTGATCGAGGAAGTTGTTCACGCGATTCTTGACGTTGTCCACATCCAGAAACCATCCCTTCACCGGAATCTGAATTCCGAACTGGTGCTCCTCGTCGCGCTCGCTGGGAATCGGCGTGAATGTATTTTCCCCGCCCGGTAAACTCGATGCGTAATTGAGTACAGAGCTCGAAACAGTCTCCAGCGGCGCCGGCTGGAAGAAGTGCCCATAGAAGCCGCGCAGAACCCACTTCAGCCGCGGAATCTCAACCGTCGCACCAATCCTCGGATAGGCTGCCGACTCGTTCAAACCCGCATGGAAACTGGAGAAGCGCATCCCTCCCAGCAGCGCCAAATACTGCCCCAGCCGCAGATGATCGGTCACATACCCTTCCACCAGCGCCGCGCCTGCCTGTGCGCTGGTGTTCGGCTGTGAACTTGCGCTGCCGTCGTTCACCTGCACCCCAAACAGATCGTGTTCCGCCTGGTAAAACGTATAAACTCCGCCTGAAAAACTGTTCGGCCCCGCGTCCGCGCGAAAATCGCCCTGCCCGCCCACATAATTCGAACTTTGATGCCATGTTGTCGCGACCGGATTGTCATTCGCCAGTGAATCGTAGTCCGCCTGGTTCAAGTGATAGAACGGCGCAAGAGACAGTAGCATCTTTGGCGAAATCGTATGCACCCAGTTCGCAATCGCAAAGCTGTCGCGCTCCGTCTGCCCATCCCTCAATCCATACGACTCGTAGTACTGGCTTGCCTGCTCCCAATCGTTTTCGTTCGGATCGTACGGCACCTGAAAATAGTCCTGGCGATACTGCGCATTCAGCCGCAGCTGATCTTTCGGCGTCTGGTTCCGAATCAGCGAAACAAATCCGCTCTCTGAGTTAGTAGCGTCGTGGAGAATCTGCGGCACCGGCGTCGCCAGCCCATAGTTAGAGCGTCCACCCGTCAAGCTCGCATACCACGCCGTCGCAGCCGCGTGATTGCCCAGCGAGATCTGCGCCTCACCCGTGCCAAGGTTGCCGCCCGTCAACATCAGCTCTCCATCGCGGTTGTATTCAAACCCATTTCGCGGCAGCACGTTGAACACTCCATAAGTCCGGTCGCCCACATCCGAGCCATAACTGCCCCGCTGTGTCTCCAGCGAATCAATGTCTTTCGGATCGATCTGCGGACCCACATTCGAAGCGATCTTTGTATTTGGAATCGCAATGCCATCGATCAGCCAACTCGTCTGGTGTCCGCCGCGCATGTGCAGCATGTCGTGCGTCATGTAGGCGCCGGGCACATAGTCCGTAATCATCTCCATGCCAATGGTGCGGCTCGCGCCCGGCGTAACGTCGATGTCCGCACGCGTCACCAGCGTGGTCGGCGTCACTGTGTCCGAAGCAGACAGGGAAGTCTGCGCACCGTTCACGACCACCGTCTGCGTCGCCGTTGCAACTGCCAGCGGAACGTGGACAATCGGATTCGTTCCAGAGGCGATGGTCAGCCATTCTTCCTCCGTAGCGAATCCTTTTGCGGAAACCTTCAGCATGTAGAGGCCGATGGGAGCCTCCGCCAATTCGAACTCCCCATTCGAATCCGTTTTCGCGGTCAGGGTAAAACCCGAGCCGACCGCATTGAGCGCAATCTCCGCGCCGGCGATTGGCCGATGTTGCGGATCGTGAATCACCCCATGAACGGTCGCAAACACGGTCGCGTTTGCGGAGATTGATGCAACCAGAAAAACAGCGAACGTGAGAATCAATGAATGAAGACGCATGAGTGCGAAAACCTCTTGAGGAATACGGCTATCGGCGCGCGCTCGGTTCTTCCCCTGTTTTGCAGTCTGAAGATGCGCGTGCCCGGTTGCAGGCTGATCGGTTTTACTTGAGTTTTGTGCGGCAGAAGTCGTTGAAGCACTGGCGGCGTGAGGGAACCCAGGCGCGACAAAGCCAGCCTGTTCCGAACTCCAGATGCTGCAAAGAAAACCTATGCGAGGGAAGGGGTGGGAGGGCCGCGGCCGATGCGTGTGCGAATCTGGCTGATGCGTGCCGCGGTGCTGCTTGCTGCGGGTGAGTGGCGCTCTGCCAGCAATGCAGGCATGCTCGCCTGCGCGGAAGTCAGTGCCTGCGGGCCTGTCATCGTTGCGTCCGTTGACCCTGGGAATGAGGGGCAGGTCGATGGGGCCGTGAGCCCGGGCGTGCCGGAAGCCGCCTCGGCCATCATCCCCATAGCCATCGCACAATGATGCGCTCCATGCCTGCGGCAGCACGGGGGCAGGCGCGCATCTTCGCTGCCGGGCAGCAGTATCGCCAACGGCCCCAGCCAGAACAACAGAATCAGGAAGATGGAAAGCCCACGCCGCATCTGAAACTCATCGTACACGACATCGCCAATCACACACCAAAAAGCGTGCGCGGGTCAGGTATCATCGGGGTAATCGTGTTTCATCGATAGATACGAGGGAATCCAGGTGTCACAGGTGAATGTTTCCATATCGCCGCAACAGGTTTCATCGCTCGCCGCGCAAGAGTCGCGTCTCGAACGCCCGCTTCGCATTGCACTCTTCGGATTTGGAACCGTCGGCAGTTCGGTGGCTAAAATCCTCACCGAATCGCAGCCCCAGGGCCTTCAACTTACCCACATCTTCAACCGCAACGTCGCCCGCAAGCGCGTTGACTGGGTCCCCCAAAGCGTTGTGTGGAGCGAAGACGCGGATGCCGTGCTGTCCTCGGATATCGACGCAGTCGTCGAGCTTGCCGGCGGTCTCGACCCCGCCGGCGGCTGGGTCCGTCGCGCGCTCGATGCGGGCAAGAGCGTAGTCACGGCGAACAAAAAACTCATTGCGTTTCAAGGTGTGGAACTGGAGCGTCTGGCCGCGTCCAGGGGCGGCCATCTCAAGTACGGCGCCGCGGTTGCCGGCGGAATTCCCGTCATTCCCGGCCTCGAACAGGGCCTGGCCGGCGACCGCATTGAGCGCATCGAAGGCATCCTCAACGGCACCTGCAACTTCATCCTCAGCAAAATGGAAGACGGCGCCGAATACTCCAGCGTTCTTGCCGAGGCGCAGGCCGCGGGTTATGCCGAGGCTGACCCGACTGAGGACGTGGGCGGATTCGACGCCCGCGCCAAGCTTGCCATTCTCATGCGCCTAGCTATGCGCGCCCATGTTGACCCTGAAGAGATCGTTCCGCGCCCCATTACCGAGGTCTCTGCGGTCGACTTCAGCTATGCGCGCGACCTCGGCTGCACCATCCGCCAGGTAGCCCGCGCCGAGTTGCGCAACGGCCAACTGGCCGCCACCGTCGGTCCCATGCTGGTGGCGGTGCGCTCGCCCCTTGCCTGGTCCCGCGGCACAGAGAATATGGTGGTCCTCACCGGCCACTACGGCGGCGACGTAGTCTTCAGCGGCCACGGCGCCGGCGGACACCCCACAGCCGTAGCCGTCGTCAGCGACCTGCTCGCCCTGGCCCACGGTTCCCGCCGCGTCGACATTCCCGCCGCGCCGGCCAAGGTCGGCGCCGAGTTTGAAGTGCCCCACTACATACGCTTCCTCGTTTCCGATCGCCCCGGCATCGTGGCCGCTATTACCGGCGCGCTGGCCGAGCAGCGCATCAACATCCGCGCCATTGTACAGAAGCCCGGCTTCCCCGCTGAAGCTTGGCCGTTTGTCGTCACCGTGGAGCCCTGCAAGAGCTCGGCGCTCAAGCGCGCGCTTGAGCAGGTCCGCAGCCTCGACTGCATGATCGTCGAGCCGCTCGATCTCCAAATGCTCGAATGAACAATGCGAGATAGAACCTGCCGCTCATGACAAAATCGATATTTGCTTCGGAGGCCCTGCAATGATCGGAACCATCTACAAATGTGAAATTTGCGGAGAAGAAAGCGATAACCCCGTGCGTTGGATTGTGATCCACTGTAGCGACGCGCAACTGACAATCTTCAAGTGGACCAAAGAAGCAGCCAACGCCCCTAACGCCCGCCACTACTGCGGCGAAGCTCACGCCCAGGTCTACCTCAGCCGCTGGTTTGAATCCTTTTGCAGTTGATCGGAACCTACGGGAACTCCTCAAATGCCGTGTCCAAAAGCGGATTCACAACCCGAACAGCGCCGTAGATTTGTCCCCTCGCCAGATCCTCGGAGTAGACGATCGATGCGCCCGCATCGTGAGCTGCTTGCAGGATGAGTGCATCCCAGAACGATATTTTGTATCGATCTTCAATATCCAATGCCCTCATGATCGAATCGGGTGAATGGATGACAACCTCCCAGGTTGAATACTCGCGAAGCAATGCGCGCAATTCGTCAATCCCGGGAGGGTTTGCTGTTTTACGTCGAAGATTGACGCGGAATTCCTGCAATACTTGTGTGCTCAGAACTCCGTTGCCGGAAATCCAGAGTCGCTCCAGAAGTTCCATGGCGCGAATTCGCTTAATCCCCGCTGAGCGATCATGCGCATAAACCAGAATATTGGTATCGACGAAGAACTTATCTCTCATAGAGCTCGTCGCGAGAGGCCGGCGGTGTCCACTGCAGGTCGAAGCCCTTGCGCATCCGCGCCAACGCGCTGCGCCGGGCCTGGTCGTATCCCTTGCGCTCGCGCACTTCACGCTCCAGGCGGGCAGCTAGCATAGCACTTATGGAGGTATTTTCCATGGCCGCGAGGATGCGGGCATCTCGCAGTAAGTCCGCATCAATCTTTAATGTAACGTTGGTCTTCAAGGCGGCACCCTTTCCCGTGTAGCACAAGTTTACGTGCTTCCCACCGAAAACTCAACCCGCCCCGGAATGCTCTTCCCTGTCCCCTATTCCCTAGTCCCTGCATTTCCCCGTGGACTCCCGAACCACCAGCTCCGGAGCCATCACAATCTCCGACGGAAACTCCTTGTCCCGGTTCGCGATCCGCTCCAGCAGAATCTCCGCCCCGCGCTTGCCCATCTCCGTCAGCGGCTGGCGAACCGTCGTCAGTGAAGGCGTCGAATAGGCCGCCGACTGAATGTCGTCAAAGCCCACCACCGAGACATCCTCCGGAACCCGCAGCCCGGCGTCCTTCAGCGCACGAATGGCGCCGATCGCGGCAATATCGTTGAAGCAGAAAATGGCCGTGAAGTCATGCGTCTTTTCCAGCAGCGCCTGCATCGGCTTATACCCAATCTCAGGAGCCATCGGGTGGTAGCCGTCCTTCATTGACCAGCCGGCGGAGTCGATGCGGATCACCAGCGCCGAGTCAATCTTCAGGCCGATCTCCCGCGCCACCTGCTGAATGCTTTCCCAGCGATACTCTGAGTCGGGAATCGCCCTCGGGCCCCGCATGAACGCAATCCGCCGGTGTCCCAGCCCGTACAAGTGCTTCAGCGCCATCTCCACCGCCAGATGGTGGTCCAGCACAATGTTGGTTACGTTTTCAGCCGTGCTGTGCGCTGAAATCGCAACCACCGGCACCGGCACATCAATATGATCGGCTGGCGTGTTCAGCAGCAGAAATCCATCCACTGCCCGCTCCACCAGCATCCGCGGATACTTCTCAATCAACTCCCGCTTCCAGTCGTGGCATGCCGTGAAATAAAAGTAGTGCGCCGCGGTCAGCTCCTGCACCACTCCGCTCATCACCCGGGTAAAGTAGCCCTCGCTCAGGTCCGGAGCCAGCACGCCCACGCTCATCGATTTGCTCTGCCTGAGCGAGCGCGCAAAGTAGTTCGGCCGATAATTCAGCCGCTCCGCTGCTTCCGTCACGCGATCGCGAGTTTCCTGTGGGATAGACTTCGCCGAAGGCGAGTTATTCAAAACCAGCGATACCGTCGTCTGGGAAAGCTCCAGGTGCTCTGCGAGCATTCTTAGGTTCACGTGCCCTGGCGGCGTAGAAAGCTTACCCTTTGCCATGTTGGAGTTGTAGCACGTTTCCCCGCGCTCGGGAAACAGCGTTTCCCCATTAATATATCGATTTTGCGATTTTGTCCGGCTGCAAAACAATATCCAAGCAAGGCGCTGTCATCCCGAGCATCCTGACTTGCATTTTACGAGTTACGGCAACTATGAACGCCAATTTCGACCAGCATGTTCATTACCACCACACTGTCATCCCGACCGAATTGGAGGGATCTGCGGTTGCACTCCGGGTCTGTTCATTAGGAGCAACCGACTCATTTTCAGTGAGTTACAAAAGAAATGAACCTGTCATTCCGAGCGCAGTCGAGGAATCCGCGGTTGCTCTTCAAACCACACCCGAGACAGCGCACGAGTTTGCCCCGCGTATCTAACTCTCCTACCTCGACGGCAGGCTGATCTTATTCAGCCCCGGCTTCAGCGGCCAACTCCGACCGTGATACTGAAACACCCCAGTCAGCGTGCCCGGCAGCGTAACATCGGCAAAAAAGGACGAACCGCCCCGCACCATCAAACCTGGGGTTTGGTTTGGCGAACTCGTGCGCGAATACGAAACTTCGATCATCCCCTGCGGATGGGGAAAACTCGCCTTCAGCCCCGGCAAATTTCCCAGATTCGGCGCAATCCTCACCGTCTGAAACCCCGGGCTCCCCGGCTCAATCCCCGCCACCAGCGTCAGCAGGTCATAAATCGGGTGCGCGCTCCAGGCATGCGAGTCTGACCGCGTATTCCCCGGCACCTCCGGCCATGTGCTGAAGTGCATTGCCAGCAGTTTCCGCCACGGCCCAATCGAGTCCAGATACTGCTCGCCCATCCCCGCGTGGTCCAACGCCCGCGCCAGGTAAAACCGGAAGTAGTACGAAGCGCTCAGCACTCCATCCGGCGTCGTCCCCGGCTCAATCGCCAGCAGCTTCCGCAGCACCTCCTGCTGGTGCTCCTTGGGAATCACATCGTAAAGCACTCCCAGAATATTCGCCTGCTGGCTGAATAGTTTCTTCTCCGGAGTCTCCGCCAGCATCCCCCGATCCGCCGACCAGCACTGTGCGTAAATCCCCGCCCGCACATGCGCCGCCCGCGTCTTGTACCGATCCGCCAGCACCGGGTCCCCATCCGCCGATTCCAAATCGGCCGCGTCCCCCAGCGCCCCCAGGTACTCCAGCGTCGTCATGCACGACTCGCCGTTCTTGGCATACGTCGGAATCGTTTGCCCGTCCTGCACCCAGTCAATAAAGCTCCACCACGGCACCTCGCGCAACAGCCCATCCGGCTGCTCGTAGCCCGCAAACCAGCGCAGCACTCCGCGGGTTCCCGGCACCAGTTTCCGCGTCAGTCCTTCCGCATCCGGCCGGTACATCCAGTAGTCGTGCAGCATGTCCACATAGATCAGCGAGAAGGTCGGAATCGTCTGGGGCAGGGAACTGGGATACCTGCTCCGCGTAATCCCCTCAGGCATTCTCGACACGTCAAAAGCCTTGAGCGCCTGCACCGCCAGCCGGTCGTCCCCGGCCACAGAGTACGAAATCAGCGCCTGAATCCGCGTATCGCCCACATACTGCAACTGCTCCCAATAGGGCGTGTCCATGTAAGTCTCGTGCGCATCCAGCCGCGCCGTCCGCCAGCTAATCTCCCATATCTTCGCCAGCTCCGGATCGCTCGAAGTGAACGCAGCCTTCTCCTCAAACGGATACGCCGTAAACTCGGCCTTCAGTCCTTCCAGCGTCAGCGGCTGGTCGCCGGTCGTAACGTCCAGATCGAGATACCGCCAAGTCCGCCACCACAGCGGCTCAAACGTCCGGTCTTTGCCGCCATCCGGCAGAAAGCTGTCCGTCAAGCCAAGCGACTTGCGGCCATGTTGCAAGCCATCCACGCCGGTGTATTCGAGTGAATCGCGATCACCCTTGTGCAGGTCTTTGTCGTAAAGCGCTTCCGAATAGGTGAGGACAATCTTCGACCCCTTGCCGCCGGAGACCGTCAATTGTGGATAAGCCGTAGCCAGCGTCTGGCGGTCGAGCAACAAGTGAAGATGAGTGTTGGCGGGAATGTTCTGCGGAGCTTGAAAATGTCCGTCGTTTGGAGTGTCTGCCGTTTCGCCATGCAAATTGAAGTGAGAGGGATCTGGATTTGCGATGTCCAGTCGTACAATCTTGCCCGCATCAGTCTCCGCATACTCCATATGCGGCAACTCATCGGGCACCAGCCCCCAGGCGTTATCCCCAGTAGTATCCGCCGAATGTGCCCGATTCACGCCGCCATAAATGCTGTCCCGCATCGGTGAAGCCGCAGCCACCCACGCCCCACCTGCATCCTTCGCATCCTGCCAGCCCCAGTCGTACTTCGCCGCATCCAATTGCTCCCCCGGCCCCGCCGCCATATAGTCCTGGATGCTCACCGTTTCGCGCCCCAGCGGTCTCTGGCCCGCCTCAACCTCCACCAGCCAGCCATCCTTTTCCCCGCCGGTGCTGATCCCCTCCGCGCCCGTCGCCTCACTCTCCAGCAGAAACGCCGTCCGGTCAGTGAACTGGGCCACCGGCGCATACACGCCCCAGTTCCACACCGTCGCCGTAATCAGGTTCTCGCCCGCCCTCAGCAGCGGAGCCAGGTCAAACCGCTCATACCGCCAATGCGTCAGGTCGCCCCGCGCCGGCCCATCCCCCACCCGCGTCCCGTTCACAAACAGAACGAACCGATTATCCGCGCTAACCCGCACCACGTAGCTAGCCGGCACCGCGCCCAGCGTCAGCCCATGCTTGAAATGCAGCACCACCGGCTCCCGCAGCGCCGCCGTCGGATGCGTAATCCACCCCGCATGCCAATCATGATGCGGCGGATCGGGCTTTGCAGCGTCTTGGGCGTAAATTGCCGAAACCGAAGCAGCGAGTACCAGGACCACCAAAGCAGAGCGCATAAGAAATGACCTTCCGCCAAACACAAGCAAGCATAATCCACCACCGCGCCAACCCACACCCCCAGTCAGGCACTGTCATCCCGACCGACCGAAGGGAGTGGAGGGATCTGCGGTTGCCTGTTCTCAGTCCCTAGTCCCAAGCCCCCCATACCCCATACCCCATACCCCATACCCCACACCCCATACCCTACTTCTTCCCCATCTCCTCAAACGTCAAATTCAAAATCGGATACGACGCCCAATCCTTATAGTCAAAGTGCCACCACTCCCCCGGGTCCACCGTAAACCCCTCCGCCCCCATCGCAGTCCGCAGCAAGTCCCTGTGCCAACGCTCCCGCGCCGTTCCGCCCGGATAATACGGGTGCGACCTGTCCGACATCTCGTCATACCCGCCCGTCATCCTGATCTCCTCACCCGTCTTCAAGCTGTAGAGCGACAAATCCACCGCGCAGCCCCGGTTATGCTTCGATCCCTTCGCCGGGTTCGCCACAAACCCATGGTCCACCACCGGCGTCCCGTCCCAGAACATCTTCGTCACATACCAAGGCCGGTACGAGTCGTGAATAATCAACCCATATCCCAGCCCGTGCAGCTTCTGCGACACCCGCACCACCGCCTCCGCCGCCGGCCGCTGCATATACGCCCGCGCCTCCGTATACATAGGCGAGCCGAGAAAATTCCTGTTCGTCGCATAGCGGATATCCAGCTTGATCGTCGGGTCCAGCACATTCAACTCCACCAGCTCCGGCTTGCGAAAACTGCCCGTCTCCACCGGCGGTTTGTCCCCCAGCGCCTCTTTCCGCAGCACCTCCACCGGCCGCACCGGCACAATGTGGAAGAAGTCCCCGGGCCCATCAAACGGCCGCCGCTTATAAACCACCCCGCTCATCGCCACGCCCGTCACACCCCCCGCCGCATCCCGCTCAAACGTCAACGTCTGCGCCCCATGCGGCCCGCTCGCCGCCAGTTCAAACTCATCCGCCCCCTTGGGATGCAGCGTCTCAAAGTCGAACATCCCCGACAAAATCTTCAGCTCGCCCCCGTCTTCAAGCACATAAAACTTCCCCAAATCCCACCCATATTCGCCAATCAGCCCCGCCCACTCCGCCCTCACTGCAGCCGGTTCCGCCCCCGGCGCATGCGCATCGAACTCCCCCCCAAACAAATGCCGTTTTTCGCCGCCAACCAGCGCCGCAGCCGACCCCGCAGCCACCTGCGCTTCCGCCGGCCTGCAATCCAGCAACAGCGTCCCGCCCAGCAACAGCGCCCCAGCCCCCGCAACCGCCGCCACCCGCATCCATCCATATCTCATGCAAATTCCTCGCCTTCCCCGCCGATTTCCCCGATCGATTGGCTTCAATTCCCCATTCGCCTCACCGCACTGCCCCCAAAACCGCCCCGCCGCAGCCACCCATTCCTACCGCGCACCCCCAAAACCTATCACAAATGCCGATTTACCCCCTTGTATGCACTTGATTTAGCAGTCTTGTAACCTCCTATTCACATTGGCCCGGTAGCCTGTTTTAGGTGAGCGTAAAAGTGCCTGAGATTCGCATCTCTCAATCTTCCATCCAGAACCAACCGAGCCCTGGCGACATCCAAGCCGCTCCTCCGGCGTCGGCGGCAGAGTCGTCGGCCATCCGCAAATTCCTTCTCTCGCGCGGCAATTCCGCCATCGCCGATCGCGGCTTTCACTGGCTCATGGTCCTCTGCGCCCTCAGCATCTTCGCCATCGTTGTTCTCATTGCCTCGGAGCTCGTGCGTGGATCTCACCTCACCTGGGCCCAATCCGGCTTCAAATTCTTCTACACCTCCTTTGTCGATCCCGAATCCAAATCCCCGCTCTACTGGGACCCGGTCAACGGCCACTTCAGCGCGCTCCCCTTCATTTACGGCACCCTCGTTTCCTCGTTCCTCGCCTTGCTTCTGGCCGTCCCCCTGGCCATCGGCGTGGCCGTCTTCCTTACCGAGATGTGCCCCCGAATCCTGCGCGGACCCCTTGCCTTCCTCACTGAACTGCTCGCCGCCATCCCCAGCGTCATCTACGGTCTCTGGGCCGTCTTCGTGCTCGTCCCCCTCATGCGCGAACACATCAACCCGCCGCTCATCAAATTCCTGGGCTGGACCGGCTTCTTCAATGACGACAACCCCACCGGCCTGGGCTTTGTCGCCGCCGGCGTCATTCTCGCCATCATGATCCTGCCCATCATCTCCTCGCTCACCCGCGAAGTCATGAACGCCGTCCCCGGCTCCCAGCGCGAAGCCGTTCTGGCCCTCGGCGCCACCCGCTGGGAGATGATCCGCATGGGCGTCCTGCGCAACGCGCGCATCGGCATCGTCGGCGCCGTCATCCTTGGCCTCGGCCGCGCACTCGGCGAAACCATGGCCGTCACCATGGTCATCGGAAACACCCCGCAGATTCAGCGCTCCATGCTTGCCAGCGGCGCTTCCATGGCATCGGTCATCGCCAATGAATACGCCGAAGCCACCAGCGATCTACACTTGAGTGCGCTCACTGAAATCGGCCTCGCCCTGTTCATCGTCACCATTGTCGTAAACGCCCTGGCCCGTGTGCTCGTCTGGGCCGTAACCCGCGGCGCACCAGCCCGCGTCAACTGAGGAGTCAATACTCGAAAGGCTTTGTATCAGGGCATGACTTCAGTCATGCCGAATGTGCTAGAAGGATCGCCGGGCTTTAGCCCCTGCAAAACTCATCGAAATCGGCAACAACGACTTTGCACCAGGCTCCAAAATCGTTCTCAACGGAGAATCACTCTGCGAACAGGAAGCAAATTTCGTTCGACATGGCGCAAGGGCACCGACCACCTCGCCACCGCCCTCGCCGTGGCCTCCACCATTCTGGTCGTCGCCCCGCTGCTCGCCATCTTCGGCTATCTCATCTACAAAGGCGCAAGCTCGCTCAACTGGGCCTTCTTCACGCAGATCCCCAAGCCTGAGGGCGAAGTCGGCGGCGGCATGGCCAACGCCATCGTCGGCTCCGGCGTCCTGCTCGGCCTCGCCAGCCTCATCGGAGTCCCCATCGGCATCGGCGGCGGCGTCTTCCTCGCTGAATTCGGCCGCGGCACCAAGCTGGCCAACGCCGTCCGCTTCACCGCCGACGTCCTCAACGGCGTCCCCTCCATCGTCATGGGCGTGGCTGTCTATGGATTGGTCGTCACCCCGGCCATGCCCTTCTCCGCTATCTCCGGCGGCATCGCACTGGGCATCATGATGATCCCCACCGTCACCCGCACCACCGAAGAAATGCTGCTCATGGTGCCCCATTCCGTCCGCGAGGCGGCCCTCGCCCTCGGTGTTCCCAACTGGCGCTCCGTCCTCTCCATCACCATCAAAACCGCCTCTCCCGGCATCATCACCGGCTGCATGCTGGCCTTCGCCCGCGTCGCCGGAGAAACCGCTCCCCTCATCTTCACCGCCTTCGGCAACTCCAACTGGAGCGTTGCCCTCAACCGGCCCATCTCCGCGCTGCCCCTCGAGATTTACCGGTACGCTATTTCCCCCTATGACGACCAGCACCGGCAAGCCTGGGCAGCGGCGCTGGTTCTGGTAGTTTTGATCGTGGCCGCGGTCTCGCTGGTCCGCTATGTGGCCGGCCGCGGCGTGCTGAAGGGAGCAAGTTAAGTGGGCGTTGGCATCGAGGTTACCAACCTGAATGCGTGGTACGGGGCAAATCACACGCTGCAGGACATCAATCTGAACATCCCCGCCAACCATGCCACGGCCCTCATCGGCCCTTCCGGCTGCGGCAAAAGCACCTTCGTGCGCTGCCTCAACCGCATGCATGAAACCAACCCCATCGCCCGCGTCACCGGCACCGTCCGCATCGGAGACCTCGACATCTACGCCGACGCCAAGCCCGTCGAAATCCGCCGCCGCGTCGGCATGGTCTTTCAGCGCCCCAATCCCTTTCCCACCATGTCCATCTATGACAACGTCGCTGCCGGTCTCAAGCTCAACGGCTACAACAACCGGCACGTCCTCGATGAAATCGTCGAGCGCTCCCTCAAAGATTCAGCCCTCTGGGATGAAGTCAAAGACGACCTCAAAAAGAAGTCCGGAGCCAGCCTCTCCGGCGGCCAGCAGCAGCGCCTCTGCATCGCCCGCGCCCTCGCCGTCGACCCTGAAGTGCTGCTCATGGACGAGCCGGCCTCCGCCCTCGACCCCGTCTCCACTTCGAAGATCGAAGACCTGATCTTCCAGCTCAAATCGCAATACACCATCGTCATCGTCACTCACAACATGCAGCAGGCCGCGCGCGTCGCTGAAAAAACCGGCTTCTTCCTCAATGGCCGCATGGTAGAGTTCGATTCAACCCACAAAATCTTCACCAATCCCAGCGACAAGCGCACTGAGGATTACATCACGGGCAGGTTCGGATGACGCGCATACGGTTCCAGCGAAGCCTCGACGATCTCAAAGAAAATCTCCTGGTCATGGCCGGCCTGGCAGAGCAGTCCATTCAGCGCGCCATTGAGGCCTACCGCGTCCGCGACCTCTCCATCTGCGACCTGGTCAGCCGCAGCGAAATCGCCATCAACCGCCTCGAACGCGACATCGACCAGGCCGCCCTCGACCTGCTCGCCATGGAGCAGCCCATGGCTATCGATCTCCGTTTCATCTTGAGTGTCATCAAGATCAACGCCGACCTGGAGCGCGTCGGCGACGCAGCCAAAAGCATCAGCGACCGCGTCCGCAACATGGACCAGATGGCCCAGGCCGATCTGCCCGTCGATATCCCGCGCATGGCCTCGCTGGCCGCCGACATGGTCCGCCGCAGCCTGCAATCTTTCATTGAAGCCGACGCCCAAATGGCCCTCACCGTCCTCACCATGGACGACGCCGTAGACGCCATGAACCGCGCGGCCTACAAGGCCCTCACCAAGCTCATGGCCGAAGAAAGCCACCTCGCCCCCCAGGCCCTCAACGCCCTCATGATCAGCCGCAATCTCGAGCGGGTAGCCGACCACGCCACCAACATCGCCGAAGACGTAATCTTCTGGGTCCAGGGCACCGACGTCCGCCACCACAAAAGCCTCAAAACCGCCCCCGACCCCCACGCCATGGGCTAACGGCAAGTCAACGACACGTCAAAGGCACTGTCATCCCGACCGACCGAAGGGAGTGGAGGGATATGCGGCTGCTTGTTTTGAATCCTCACAGGCGATGCCGACCCAACAGCGATGAAACTGTGCCCCATCCGTCGAAAACCCGGGGACGGCAGGGGGGCATAGTGACAGAGTTAACCACTCTCCCTTTTGTTTCCTTTTTGGGGCGGGGTGAACATCTCGTCTGTCCCAAGGTTACAAATGAGTGCCTCCTGCATCGTGCCACCCACTGTTGACAGCAATATCAGACCAAATTAGTCTTATTTAAGTCCGACCGAAACAGTCGTATATTCCCTTCTCAGCCCTGAGCACTCTCAACTTGGAGGTCTATTCGTGTCGTTTGTTCAATCGCCGGAACTGGCGGAGCCTCGCCTTTTCCGTTCCTTTCTTTTCCTTTTTTCCCTGGGGCTGTACTTATGGGCTGCGCCGTTTGCCAGGGCGCAACAGGAGCCGCCTTACTTCGTGACCTATTCCTCCGTGCTCGAAGAACCGGGCAATCTCGAAATTGAAAACCAGAGCATCGCAGCTTCGCCTAAGAATGCGAACGCGTTCTTTGCTCCTACGGTCGAGTTCGAATATGGTGTTACGGCCTGGTGGACTGCTGAAGCGTACCTTCAAGGGCAGTCAACCCGGAACGATTCGACCGTCTTCACCGGATTCCGTTTTGAAAATCGTTTTCGTCCGCTACCCCGCGAATATTGGATCAATCCCGTGCTCTATGTCGAGTACGAAGACGTAAATGCTGCCGACAAGAGCTTCTTTGAAATCACTGGCAACACCAGCATCACAACGCAGCAGGTGAGCAACGCGGCCCTGCGCAAAGAGGTCGAGCGCTCAATTGAGGGCAAGCTCATCCTATCGAGCAACGCGAAGGGCTGGAACCTCTCGGAAAATATCATCGCCGAAAAAGCCGCGAATGAAGCGGAGGCATGGGAATTTGGATATGCAGTCGCTGCCGCCCGCCCACTCGCGCTCGCCGGGGGAGGCAAGCCCTGCGCCTTCTGCCGCCAGAATTTCACCGCTGGTGCGGAACTATTCGGAGGCCTGGGCACCCGCCATTCCTTCGGCCTCAAACAGACAGAGCAAAACGCTGGGCCAACCGTCGCGTTCAATGCGCCGCACGGACTCACCTTCAAATTCTCACCCGAATTCGGCTTGAACGATAATTCAGCCGCCGTGCTATGGCGCTTCGGAGCGTCTTACGAAATCCAGCAGGTTCGCGACTGGTTACGGAGGGCGCGATGAAATTCCGCGTTCTCTTTCTCGTCGCCTTCCTTGTTGCGCCCATTGCGTGCTTCGCCATCGCCGACGGTTCCTGGCTAAAGAAAGTTCCGCCCGCCGACCGCGCTCGCACCAACCCCTATGCCGGCGATCCCAACGCAATCGCCGCAGGCCGCAATCTCTTCCTCAACAACTGCGCCAAGTGCCACGGGCAGGACGCACAGGGCAAGTCCCACCGCCCTCCCCTGAAAAGCTCGCGCATCCAGTCCGCCACAGACGGCGATCTCGCCTGGATACTCAAGAACGGCGAAGCGTTCAAGGGCATGCCCGGTTGGGGAGCTCTGCCTGAACCCGAGCGCTGGCAAATCATCGCCTATCTCCGCAATCTCAATTCCGCAGCCTCAGGAGCACAGCAATGACCCTTTCGTCCAAGAGACTGGCTGCGTTCGCCGCACTCGTCGCCGTTTCGTTCGCACTTGCATTCCTCTTCGAGGGCTGCGGCTCGAGCCTTGCGCCCGCCGCTCCCACAGAGTCAGAATCAACCCCACCCGCCGACTCCATAGGCGAAGCTCTTTTCCTCGACACGCGTTTCGGCGAGTTTTTCGCCGCAAACATGACCGCTGTCAACTCCCCGCTCCCTGCCGGCGATCCCGTCGTCAACCAGGTCCAGACACTCAACGGCCCGCTGCCCGGTCCCTTTGCCGGACAGGCGATCAACTGCCGTTCCTGCCATTTCGTCACCGAGTTTGAGGGAGTGGCCGACGCCGGCAACAGAACCTACTCCGACTTCACCACGCACAGCCCGATTCCCCGCACGCAGGCAAACGGATTCGATCACACTCCGCGCAACTCCATGCAGATGGTCGACTCCTTCACGTCCCGCTCCGGGCCGCTCTTTCTCCACTTCGACGGCGAATTCGCTTCCGGCGAGGACCTCGTCGTTGGCACCCTCACCGGGCGCAACTTCGGATGGTTCCCGACGCAATACAACCAGGCCATCGCGCATATTGCGCAGATCATCCGCGAAGACGACGGCAGCAGTCCGCTCGCCGCAGACCGCCTCAACGGTCTCAGCTACGCCGTGCTCTTCAAGGGAACAGATTCGCGCATCACGCCCGATCTGCTTCTTCCTGCTTCCCAGCGGCTCGATGTAACCACAGCAAGCGACGCCCAGCTTGTGCATGAAATCGCGATTTGCATCGCCCAGTACATGCGAGACCTTCTCTTTCAGCGCGACTCGTTCGGCCGCTACATCGGTTCGCCCTACGACAACTTCCTCCGCGTAAATCACCTCCCGCAGCAACCCCTCGTGGGAGAAACCAAGGCGGCGTACAACCAGAGCCTCTATCAACAAGTCCTGGCGCTCAAGAATCCTATCTACATCACGGCAAGCGACGGCTCATTCAAATATCATGCGCAGCCCTATCAATTTGGCGCGCTTGAGCTGCAAGGCTTGAAGATATTCCTTGCCTCAGCGGCTGCCGGAGCGGCCAATGCCCACGCCGGCAACTGCGCCTCATGCCACCAGGCTCCCGATTTTTCCGACTTCGTCTTCCATAACAACGGCGTCTCGCAGGCCGAGTACGATGCCGCCCACGGCTCCGGAGCATTCCTGAATCTATTCGTCCCCACCAACGCTCAGCGAACGGCAAACTTCGACGCCTACATGCCCGTCTCCGCCGCTCACCCCAACGCCATTGAAGCCTTTCGCCACCCCGCCGACCCCAACCATCCGTCCTACGCGGATCTCGGCCTCTGGAATATTTACCTCAACCCCGATAGCCCCAACCCGCAGGCAAATCTCAAGTCGTTCGTTTGTGCGCCAGGTAGAGACTGTTCGGTGGACCAGGGGCTCGCCTCCACCATCGCTCAATTCAAAACTCCGGTGTTGCGCGATCTTGTGGATTCGGCGCCCTATTTCCACAATGGCAGCGCGCCCAAATTTGACGATGTAATCAATCACTACATTCAAATGTCTGAATTGGCACACTCCGGCGCCATGCGCAACGCCCCGCCGGAGTTCGCCGCCATGTCCCTAAGTCAGGGCGACTTGACCGCGCTCGTGGCGTTTCTTCAGTCGCTCACCGAGGACTACGATGATGCTTAAAACCATGCCGATCGTCGACCTCTTGCATCAAGCTTTACCGATGCCCCAATCAAAGCCAACGCAGGTTCAATCCAATGCCCTTCCAACTGCGCCCCATTTCGCAGATCGATTCGAGCAGGTTTGCCTGCATCCATTGACGCCAGAGGAACCGAGCACACGACACAAAGTGAAATCGCTGACGCCAACTCACTTCCCCAGTTCGATAAGCGTCCGGTATTATTTCCAACGAAAGGTGAAACCCATGAAAGGCAATCCGAAGGTAATCGAGCAACTGAATCACGCCTTGCGCGACGAGTTGACCGCCATCAACCAGTACTTTCTCCATGCCGAGATGGCGGAGAACTGGGGGTACAAAAAGTACTCGAAGTACATCAAGAGACAATCGATCGACGAAATGAAGCACGCCGAGATACTGATGGAGCGGATTCTGTTTCTGGATGGCACTCCGTCAATGGAGCCGATGTCTTTGACCATCGGAAAATCAGTGAGAGAGATGATCGAGTCCGATCTCGGTTTGGAACATGGGGCCGTTGCTTCCTACAACGAGTCGATTCGCATTTGTGTGGAGAATGGCGACAATGGCTCCCGCGATCTTTTTGTAAGGCTGCTCAAAGACGAAGAGGGACACGTTGACTGGCTTGAAGCGCAGGTTCATCAGATCAACGAGATCGGCTACGAGCGCTACTTGATCACCCAGACAACCGAGGACAGCTAGACAAATGGGAGAATGGGGGTTCACTCCATCACCAGCACCCCAAATTATTCTCCCCGCGATTTGAAGTTCATTTCGCGGAAACGCACAATTCAGTCATCAACACCACACTGTCATCCGGAGCATCTTGACCCGCGCAATGCGAGTTACGGCTACCATGAACGCCAAAATCGACCAGCCTGTTCATCAACACCACACTGTCATCCCGACCGAAGTGGAGGGATCTGCGGTTGCTTTTCGGGTTTTATTCATCCGGAGCGAAGCGCTCTTCAGCGGCTCCAAAAGCCAGCCCTGAGCGAAGCAGAATGGGAAACCCATAGAATCACTGGGAGCAGGTATTCTCTCACCCCATTTCAACCGCGCTTGCGATCAGTGTGCCGGGGTCATGGAGTATGGAGCGTCGAGGTGCTGCGTTGACCATGTTGCTTCATCTTTGGTGCTCATCATAAAGCGCAATTCGCCCCCTTGCATGATCTCCTCATGCCGGATAAACATGCGTGAAAGAGCTTTCCCATTCAGCGTTACCGACTTGATAAAGGCATTCGACGAACTCAAATGTTCGGCAGACACCTTGAACGTTTTTCCGTTCGGAAGGTGCAGATAGGCTTCGTCCACGAAGGGCCGGCCGATCACATATTCGTTCGACCCAGGTGCAACCGGGTAAAACCCCAGCGACGTGAAGATGAGCCACGCGGACATCTGCCCAAGATCGTCATTGCCTACAAGACCGTCCGGTGCGGGCCGATACTGCGACTCCACAATTTGGCGAAGCCTCTCCTGCGTGCGGATAGGAGCATCCGCGTAGTCGTACAGGTAGGCCAGATGATGACTCGGTTCATTGCCGTGGATGTATTGTCCGATCATGCCGCTGATGTCCTCGACATCGGCGTACTGGTGCGGATCGACCTTGGCATCGAACATGGCATCAAGCTTGTCGATGAGCTGCTGCTTGCCTCCCAACAGATTGATGAGCCCCTGCTCATCCTGAGGCTGGAACCAGGAATATTGCCACGAGTTGCCCTCAGTAAACCCGCTGCCCGCTCCCGCCTTCGCAGGGTCGAACGGAACGCGGAAACTGCCATCGGCCAGACGCGGCTCCACAAACCCGTCTTTCCCATTGAAATTGTTGCGCCAGTTGGCGGCGCGCCTGGCGAATGTCTCTGCTACGTCGCCGCGCTTCATCGCGCCCGCCATCCGGGAGATCGTCCAATCGTCGAAGGCATACTCCACGGTCTTTGACGCTGCCTCATCATCGTGGTCCACCGGGACGTAACCGAAGTGCATATATTCATCCAGGTGTCCATATGGACCATAGGTTGCGCTTGCCACGACGGCATTGAGCGCCCGGTCCGCGTCAAATCCGCGGATGCCCTTCATGTAAGCGTCAGCAATCTCCGGCACGGCGTGGTAGCCAATCATGCACCAGGTCTCCAGCCCCTCCTCCTGCCAGATTGGCAGAATGCCGAACTGGCTTTCGCGCTGCGAGGCCAGCATGGAGTTGACCAGATCGCTGGTGCGTGCCGCGGGCTCGATCAGCGTCATCAGCGGCTGTTCCGCGCGAAACGTGTCCCACAAGCTCAGGTTCGAAACAAAGTGGAACCCATCGGCGCGGTGAACCTGGTTATCGGGACCGCGATAGTCTCCGTTCGTATCCATGCTCAGGTTGGGAGAAATCATTGAATGGTACATTGCCGTATAAAGGTTCTTCTCCATATCCGGCGATGCTTTGAAATCCACCCTTTGGAGTTCCCTTGTCCATGCAGCCGTCGCCGCGGAGCGCACCGCGTCAAAATCAAAGCCAGGCACTTCGGCATCCATGTTCGCAATTGCATTGGCTTCACTGACGGGCGAAAGCGCGACCTTCACCACCAGAGGCTGCGATTGCGGCTTGAATGTAAACACCGCAATGATGCCCCGACCCTCGATTGCCTGAGTGTCCTCCGGACTGGTTCCGGGAGTCTTGAAGCCGTGATACTCCACCGGCAAAGGCTCGTGGTCGTAGAGGCTATGCTGCTCAAGGGGCTGCGAAAAGCGCATCGCGAAATAGAGTTGACGCCCTGGCGCCCAGCCGCGGGTTTCTCGCATGCCGGTTACCGTGCCATCTTCGCGGATGCGCAGCCGGGACCAAAGCACTTTGCCGGGGTAGTTGTAGATTGAAGATCGAAGATCAACCAGAACATGGGCCGGTTTGCCGGCAGGGTAGGAGTACCGATGTACGCCGACGCGTGCGGTTGCCGTCAACTCGGCATGGATGCTGTAGTCGAGCAGGTCCACGGCGTAGTAGCCGGGCGTGGCGAGTTCGTGGGCGTGACTGAAGCGGGAACCATACCCCGACCCAGGCTTGGCAGGGTCGCCAGGGTCCAGGCGCACATCGCCGGAGATTGGCTGGAGCAGTACGTCGCCAAGATCGGAGTGCCCGCTTCCGGAGAAATGCGTGTGAGAGAAGCCGAGGATCGTAGCGTCCTCGTACCGATATCCCGAAGCCCACTTGTAGCTCTGCTTGAAGGGACGAATCTGCGTATCGGGAGAAAGCTGCACCATCCCGAACGGTACCGTCGCGCCCGGAAACGTATGACCGTCCGGCCCAGTCCCCACAAATGGATCGACCAGGGCCAGCCTGGCCTGAGCGGAAAGCGGCTCCTGAGCGATCGCGACGGTCTGAACGCCGAAAAGCAGGGCGAATACAGCAATCGATACAGCTTTTGCCTGGCGGCTGAAACAAAGCCCACCAAAGAACGACTTCTTCATGACGATCATGCCAGCTACTTTCTTTGACTTTGAACTTTGCGAAACCAACGGTGTCTCCCATCAATGCGCGCTGCGTGTGGCAGAGTTGAAGAGGAAACGAACTGCCCATTGTAAAGATACTGAACCGGCACCGCCCCTCGACGTTGCATTCTCGTTTCTCAGCGTCTTGCCTTGCGGCAGGCGAACCGTGATCCCTGGAAAGAATGCTTGTCCCAAAAGTGTACTCCGCCGTCCCAGGTCAAACCGGATGGAACCCCATTGCGCTCAGTACGAACCACGCGCACATGGAACATGTAGCGGACATGGAACCTGTGGGGAAACAGTGGGAGAGTCTACCGATTCACATCCCCCAAAATTCTCTCTTGCTTTTTGCAGTTAATTCGCGGAAACGCGCACAATTCAATCATGGCCGCCAAACCACAGATCGAGATCCACCAACTCCACCCGTCAGCCGTCCTCCCGGTCCAAAACACGCCGTACCCCCCTCCCCTCCCCGCCTTTTGTTGACAGCAAAGCACTTAGCCAGTGCCGTAAATCGCGACACAACAAAACAAAGCACTTACAGACCACGCCCAACCGGAAAACCTACTTTTTGTACCAATAAAGTGCGGAAAACATCCAAATCCAGCTCCTCCCCAATCGGCTATCCTCGATAGATGGTCCGCTTCACCAGGCTCGCCTCCGGTGCCAACGGCAACTCCAGGTGCCTTTACTCTGGACGGGTTGCATCGGAGCCCCAATGACCGCCAGCCAGCAGGACCAACCCGCCCAGACTCCTGCCCAGGTCTACACCCATCGCCTGGCCGCCCTCACCGAGATCCAATCCGCCGACCAGCGCCGCGAAAAGCGCCTCGGCTACGCCAAGCTCATCGTCGCCGCCCTCACCCTGATCGCCGCCCTCGCATTCCTTCACTACCTCAAACTCCTCTGGTACCTGGCCCTGCCGGCATTGGCATTCGTAGCCCTCGCCATCCTCCATGAGAACGTCCTCCGCCAAATCCGCATCCGCGCCCGAGCCATCAACTTCTATCATCGCGGCCTCGCCCGCCTCGAAGGCCGCTGGGCCGGAACCGGCGAAACCGGCGACCGCTTCCTCGACCCCGTCCACCCCTACGCCCGCGACCTCGACCTCTTCGGAGCCGGCTCGCTCTTTGAACTCCTCTGCACCGCCCGCACCCGCGCCGGAGAAGAGACCCTCGCCAAATGGCTCCTTGCGCCCGCTCCAGTCGATGAAGTCCAACAGCGCAGCGAGGCCGTCCGCGACCTCAAAGGCCGCACCGATTTTCACGAGCACCTCTTCTGCCAGGCAGACACCGTTCGCCTGGGTACCTATCCCGAGACGCTAGCCGCCTGGGGTGAACAAATCCCCATCTTCAGCGGCAAGGGAACTCGCATCACCACCCGTATTCTGGCCGCACTCTGGCTCTCAAGCGTCGCCTACTGGGCCCTCTCCGGACACAGCGACATCGTCCTCGCGCTTACTTTCCTCAACGCCGCCTGGGCCCACCGCATCGTCAAGCGTTCTGAAGCCGCGGCCGCTTCCCTCGAACGCGCCGCCGACGGCCTCCAACTCCTCGCCGGAATCCTCGACATCATCGAGCAGGAGCAGTTCCAGGCCCCTCGCCTCATCGCGCTCCAGGCCTCGCTCAAGCACGGCAGCATCGTTCCCTCCGCCGCCATCCGCCGCCTCCGCTCCCTGGTCGAGCACATCCAGTCCCGCCACAGCCTGTTTCTCCGGCCCTTCGACATCGTCACCTTCTGGAGCACACAACTGGTCTTTGCCGCCGAGTCCTGGCAACAAAAGCACGGCTCCCAAATTCGCGGCTGGCTTCAAACCGTCGGCGAATTCGAAGCCCTCACCGCCCTCGCCGGATACGCCTATGAGCATCCCGCCGACGTCTTCCCGGAATTCGCCGCCACCGGCCCCCTCTTTGAAGCCGAAGCCCTCGCCCACCCGCTGCTCCCCATCGCCAAAACCGTAAGCAACGACTTCAAACTAGGCGACGGCCTTCAACTCCTCATCCTCAGCGGCCCCAACATGGCCGGCAAAAGCACCTTCATCCGCAGCATCGGCATCAACGCCGTCCTCGCCCAGTGCGGAGCCCCGGTCCGCGCCACCCGCCTTCGCCTTTCCCCCCTCACCGTCGCCGCCTCCATCTGCATCCTCGACTCGCTCTCCGGCGGCGTCTCCCGCTTTTACGCTGAAATCCACCGCGTCAAGCTCATCTCCGACCTCGCCGACGGCACCACCCCCGTACTTTTTCTCCTCGATGAACTACTCTCCGGAACCAACTCCCACGACCGCCTCGCCGGCAGCGCTTTCATTGTTCGGAGCCTGGTCGCGCGCAACGCCATCGGCATTGTCAGCACCCACGACCTCGCCCTCACCGGCATCCCCGACGAGATGGGCGCCCGCGCCATCAACTGCCATTTTGAAGACCGTTTCGATGACGGCAAGCTGATTTTTGACTACAAACTCAAGCCCGGCATAGTCAAAACCAGCAACGCCCTCGAACTCATGCGCGCCATCGGCCTCAAAGTCGACGCCCCAGCCCTATAGCTCCCACCAATCCAGCAGCAGCATCCGCGGATAATAAAGTCCCGCCCGCACCACCGCGTCCGCCCCATGCAGATTCCGCAACACCCGCGCATATGCCTCAATCTGCGGCGCAAACAACGGCCGCAACTGGGGCAGGGAAGCCGCCGGGGCAGGTGAATCCGCGTGCGCCGTCTTGTAATCCACAATCCACCAGGCCGCCGCGCCTTCAGACTCCGGCGCAAGCCCCGCCTGAAACACCCGATCCACCCGCACCGTCTTCACCGCGCCGTCCACCACGCCCGACCAGCAAACCTCGCTCGCCGCCTCCGCATGCGGCGAAAGAATCCAAGCCCCAACTTCATCCCGTGACACCTCAAGCGCCATCGCCAGCGCTTTCCCCGCAATCTCAGCCGCCTCAATCAGCCCAATCCCAGCCCCACGCGCCTCTGCCGCAATCCGCGGCCGCAACCGAGCCAGGCCGGCCCGCGCCGTAGTCCAGTCCATCGTCATCCGCAACCGCGCCAACTCCTCCAGCAGAGAATGCACCGCAGTCCCCAGCGCACGAGAGACCACCCCTCCCTCATGCCGCGAGTACAACCGCCCCACGCCTACCCCGGAATCCGCCCCCGCTGCCAGTCCGCTCAACACAGGCGCCACGTACCCCTCCGGCAGCCTCCTCAGCAAAGCCGGCCTCACCAAACGCAACGGCATTACCAGCAAATTGGACCCTTCTGAAAGCAAGCCCGCTGCCGCAATCGACCCAATCTCGCCCGCGGAACCCTCACTCTCCGCCAGCAACTCTTCCCGCCAAGCGTCAAACTGCTCCTCGATCTCCGCTTCCAGCCCCGGCCACCCCGTCGCCAGCAGGCTCGCCTGCGGGTGGACCAACGACGCCCCCCCGTCGTCCTCCGACTTCGCCCCCATCCGAGCAAACAGGTGCAGCTCTTCCCGCGCCCGCGTCGACGCCACATACAGAATCCGTCGCGTCTCTTGCGACTCCCGCTCGCCATAAACCCGGTCAACCCACCTCTTCGACGCGCCGGAGTCTTCGCCCTTTGACGCCATCGGCGCCACCAGAAACTCCGTAATCTCGTCCGAATCCTGTTCGCTTTCCAGCCCGCGTTCCAGCCAGGCCAGCAGCTTTCGCTTCCCGCCGCCCGTCTTCGCCTGCAAGTCCGGCACAATCACCACCTCAAACTCCAGCCCCTTCGACTTGTGGATGGTCATCAGCTGCACCCCCCACTCGCTCGATGCCGCAGGGTCAGCAAGCGCCGTCAACTGCTTCAGCGCCGCCGCAAGGCCCGGCCCAGTCAGGTCCTGCTCCCCCTCCGGCAACCGGTCCAGGCAGTTCCACAGCAGGTCCAGATTCGCCAGCGCCGTCCGGTCGCAGCAGTCCGCCCCGCCCAAACTCAGCCACACCTGTTCCAGCCACGTCCCCAGCGCCGCCGTCGGCTGATTCGCCCTCAGTACCGGCGCCTTCGCCAGCGCCAAAAGCACCCGCTCCGCCGCCACCCGTCCCGCCCCGCTCAGCTCCAAAACCCGTTCCGTAAGCAGCTCCGGAACCGGTCTGGCCAGCGAATCGGCCTCATCCCCGCCCGCAACCTTATAGAGATCCTCAAGACTCAGCCCGCACCACGGAGCCCGCAAAACCCCAAGCCACGCCACCCGATCCAGCGGATTCATCAGCGCCCGCCCCAGCGCCAGCGCGTCCAAAACCTCCGGCCGCATCGCCAACTGCTCCAGCTCAACTGCCCGAAATCGGATCTTTTCGGCCTCGTCCGTGGCCTTCAGGTTCCATTCGCGCAGCGCCTCGGCAACCGGAACCAGCGACTTCCGCGCCCTCGCCAGCACGGCTATCCGATACTTGCTACCCGCCACCTGAGCCTCCTCCATCGCCTCCCGGTGGCTGCGAATCAACTCCACAATCTCCGCCACCTGGCCCGTCTCAGGATGCGCATCTGTATCCGCACCGCCAGCGTCATCTGTCGCTCCCCGTTCGTTTTTCGAAGAAAACATCAAGTACAACTTGAAGGTCTTCGGACCCTCACCCTGCTCTTGCCCAACTGAAATCTCCCGTGCAGCCTCGGCTCGCGAAAAGCTCACTCCGCTCCCGTCGTCCTCCAGGAATACAGCCTCAAAAACCCGGTTCAGCCGCTCCACCAGCGACGGCGTCGTCCGGAAGTTCGCCGAAAGAGAAACAGACTCCAGCGCCAGCGGCTCGCCTCCCGGCACATCCAACCCGCTGTCCCGCACCCGCCCAAACAGCTCAGCGTCCGCATCTCGAAAGAAGTAAATCGACTGCATCGGGTCGCCCACCGCGAACAGCGTCCGCCCCACCCGGTCCGGCCAGGCCCCAACAATCCTTCCGAGCAGCTGATGCTGGCGCCGGCTGGTGTCCTGAAACTCGTCCACCAGCAAGTGCCGAATGCCGTCCGCGATCGTCATCGCCGCCTCACTCGGAAACTCATCCTCGCTCTTCAGCACCTCCTGCGCAATCTGCGCCACCTCAATAAAGTCCACTGAGCCGGTCTCGGCAAACACCACTTTCAGTTGTGCGACCGCATGGCGCAGCAGGGTAAACGAGGCCCTCACAATCTCCCAATCCGCTTCTGAATAGCGCAGCGGCGGCAGCCAACGCACACCGGCCAGCGCCGCATCCAGCCCCGGAACCCGTTTCATATCTTCAATCAGCGTCAGAATTCTAGCCTTTTCCGGCTTCCGATCCGCCGGGAAGCCCAGCCGCTTATCCACCTGCCGCCGGAACCCGCCATTGTTGGTCAAAACCAGATTCGCCACCACCAGCATCGCTTGCTGAGCCTCTTCAAGCTCCCCTCGCGTCACGAAAGAGGGCTGCGGAAACTCCGCCAGTTCCGCCAGCTCCCGGTGCAGTTCGCCCCCGGTCTGCGAACACGCAAACCGTGCCAGCAGCAGCACCTCCTCCCTCGCCCCTGCAACCCTGTCCAGCAGCCCGCTAACCTCTTCCAGCCCCTGCAAAACCGCGCGCGCAAACGGCCGCTCCAGATACTCCCGCAGCGCCTCCCCATCCGCATCCAAATTCCTATCCTGGCTCAGCAGAAAGTCATGCATCCACCGGTCCCGCTTGCCCAGCATCTCCACCAGCAGGCCTTCCAGCTCCTGCCAGTTGTTGTCGTCCCAGTCCAGCAGCCGCGTCACCGCCGCGCCCAGCGCCGTACCTGACTTTTCAATCTGCTCAATCGTCTTCCGAGCCGCCCGCCGATAGAGTTCCTCGGGCTGTTGCGCCACATCCAATTCGCCGCCAAGGCCTGACAGCAGAGGCTGTTGCAGCGCCAGTTCGCGGCAAAACGCGTCAATGGTCATGATCCGCAACTGCGCCGGAAGGTCCACCAGCTTCCATTCCCGCGCATTCGACCGTTCCATCGCCCCCTGTGCCAACACCGACATCTCCTCGTCTTTCGGGTTCACTATGCCGTTGGCCGCATTTTCAAGCTCGCCCAGAATCCGGTGCCGCATCTCCGCAGCCGCCGCAATCGTAAAGGTGATCGCCACAATCTCACCCGGTTCGTCCACCTCGGCCAGCAGCCGCAGAAACCGCTTCGTCAGCAAATTCGTCTTGCCAGAACCCGCCGGAGCCTGCACCAGGACTGACCGGGTCGGGTCCAACGCCCGGTCCCGTTCCTCTTGATCCGGCGGAGTCTTATTCATCGAGAGCCTCCACCGCGTCCTCTTCGCCCGTTGCCGTCATCCGATGCTCCTGAATCCGGCACAGTGCCTGCAATCCGCAGCGCTCGCAAGTCTTCGGGTAATCGCGAGGGTCCACCTCCGCCTTCCCCGCCAAAAAATCCTCCGCCAGCCGCCGGATCTCCTCCTGCCAGGCATCCACATGCTCGGCTTGCAGCGTGTTTTTCACCAGCGAACTCCCGTTTTTCAGTCCGGCAAACAGCATCTCGGCTGGCGCGCCAACTCGCCCCGCGAACGCCAGATCCCCCGGCCGCATCTGTGCGAACACCAACCCGCCCAGCACCTCCTCCCCGGTAAGCCCAAAGCACCCATAAAGCGGCAATTGCACGTCCTCCGGCCGCGGCGGCTCCCACGATTTCGGCGTCACTTTCCCAGTCTTGTAATCCACCACCAGCACAGTGCCATCGTCCAGCCGGTCAATTCTGTCGAGACGCACCTTGAATTCCAGCTTTCCTATGGGAATCACCCGCTCCGCCTCCGTTTCAGCCACCTCAAACGGAACCCGCCCCGCCTCATAATCCAGCCATGCCACCACCAGCCGGGTCAGCCGCAGTTGTTCCAGCGCCAGGTAAGGCGCCGGCATTCGCTCTATCACACTTGTCTGAAGTTTCTCTTGAAATACATGCTCTACATGTATGGAAACAAAAAAGCTGCGGTCATTAAGTTTCAGCAATTGCTGCTGCGTCCGAATCCCCTCCGGCGGTCCGTTCCACACCCTGTGCAAAACCTGGTGCAACAAACTCCCGCGCTGCATCGGAGTCAGGCTCGCCTCGGCAGCCTCCCAACCGCTCGCTCCCAGACGAGCCGTTGCAAACGCCTTGAACGGGCACTGGCTCTGCGCCGTCAGCACCCCTGCTCCTCCCGCAACCAGCCCCCCTGCAAAACCCACCCGGCTCGAATCCTCCACCATAATCGTCACCGGCTCCGCAACAGCCTCCAACTCCTCCAGCAAAGGCTCCACTGGCCCGGCAATCTGCACCACCAGCCGCGACGGCCGCGCCTCCGTCCCATCCACCTGTCTGGCATAGCTGAAGTGCACCTCCCGTGCTGAAGCCATCAGCCGCCGCGTCACTGCCTCCGCCAGTTCCCAGTCCAGTTGCGGCTCGGCGTGCGGCATCCGCGCATCGCGCTGCACCTCCGGCGGCAGCAGCGGATGCGACCTTCCCCCCGCCGGCCACGCGTCCTCGGTAACCCCCAAAAACCACACCGCATCCGCCGTCAACCCTGCCGACTCCGCAGGCCCCGCAATCAAAATCGGAGCGTCCTGCGACTCGGCCGCAAACAGCGTCTCCTCCAACGTTCTTCCCAGCCCAGAGAGAAACTCCCGCCACTCCATCCGCCGTCCGTCAAACCCCAGCGATCCCGTCGTCTCCACCGCCTGCTGCCACCGCCGAGCCGCTTGAAACTCCGCGCTCGAAAGCCGTACTCCACTCGCAAATTGCAAAGATTCAAGCAGTTGCGGCACAAACTCAGCCCAAGCGACAGGACTCCGCGCTGGCACGCCAAACTCCTTCAGCCGGCGTTGCGCCTGCGTCATCCGCTCCACCCATTCCGCCGGAATGCCGCCACTCAACTGTTCCCGCGCATACGGCCGAACAAAGCTCGCCAGCGTCCATTCCGGACGCTCCAGACCCCTCCGCCGGACCGTGCGCATCTGCCCTTCCAGAGCCGCCTTCTGCTGCGCACTCGCCGTCGCATACCCGGTCGAAATCAACCAGTCCAGCTCGTTTTCGCTCAGCGCACCCGTCAGCCAGCGCAGCAGCATCTGCGCCGCTCGCGGCAAGGCAACCTGCCCCAGCGGAATCCCCAGCGAGAACTCAAATCGCGCCCCAGGCCCCAACCCCGCGTAGCGAAGAAATGCCCGCTCAATCTGCCCCCGCGCCTGCCTGGCATCCTGAGTAATCACCAAGATGGAGCATGGCCCGCGCGCCCCCGGCTCCTCTTGCAGTCGCCGCCCACACCACCGTGCACACGCCGCAAGCTCCTCCTGGTTGTCCGCAGTTTCATGAAAATGAACCACTTCCGCCGCGTCTTCGGCGCTCGCCTCGCGCCATTCGCCCCACGCGTCAAACACCGCGCGCTGCGCAGCAACCAGACGGTCAAATCCCACCAGCAGCAACCGCTGCCGCTGTTCACCATCCGCTCTCTCCAGCAGGCTCAGCAACTCAAGTGGCAGCCGCGCCGGGCTTAGCACGCTCTCCGTCCGGCATCTCTCCTCAAAAGCAGCCGTCCACAGGCTAAACGACGCAGCATCCCCCGCCCATCCAGTGCGCGCAGCCGTCCTCAAGAACTGGTGCGCGTAGCCACAAATCAGCTCATGCGCCTCCATCGCCAGCCCGGCCAGCCGATACCGCGGCCCCTCCAGCAGCGTTGCCAGCCGCTCATCGGCTGCGGCGATTCCCTCCCAAAGGCGCTGTTCCTGGGTCGAATTCAGCAGCAGCCGTCCATCGACCGATCGAGCTTCCCACGCCCAGCGCACAAACCCCTTCCAGTCCAGAATCCGCGCTGCATTCCAGGCCGTCAGCCCCTCTGCCTGCCGCGCCCGGTTGAACGCCGCCGTCAAAGCCCGCGCCGCCCGCTCGCTGGCCGCAACCACCAGCCCACCCTGCCGCAACCACTCGTCCACCTCTATCGCCGCCAAGGCTCCCATTCCAGCTTTATACGCCGCCCGCCCCCGTCAATGCCATTCCATCTCCCAACCCTCTCCCAGCTCCCCCTCCCCCCGCCCGCTGTAAACTAACCCAGTGATGCGTCGAATCCTAGCTGCTCTAGTCCTACCCGTTTTCCTGCTCGCCGGATGCCATTCCGGTTCCAAGAGTGCCGTTTCCTCCTCACAAAACTTCAAGGTCTACAAGCTGCGCGGCAAGGTCGTCTCCACCAACTCCGCCAGCGGCGAGGTCACCCTCAACCACGAGGCCATTCCCGGCTTCATGGAAGCCATGACCATGCCCTACAAGCTCAAAGACCCCAGCATTCTCACCGAGCTCCACCCCGGGGACATCCTCACCGCCGACGTCCTCGTCTCTCAGGACCCCGACGCCGACGTACTCCTCGACCACATTGTCGTCGTCGCCCAGGGCAAGCCAGACTACCGCCCGACTGTCAGCTATCATGTTCCCGCTCAAGGAGATGAGGTGCCAGACTTCAAGCTCCGCAATCAGGATGACCGCCCCATCCAGCTAGCCCGGTTCAAAGGCAAGGCGCTGCTGATCACCTTCATTTACACCCGCTGCCCTCGCCCAGATTTCTGCCCCCGCGTCACCCGTAACTTTGCCGACATCAACCGGCAACTGGCAGCAACCCCCGCCCTTTACGACAAAACCCACCTGCTCTGTGTCAGTTTTGACCCAGACAACGACACCCCGGCCCGCCTCCGGGCCTATGGCGCTCAATATATAGGGAGCGACTCCAACCAGGCCTTCGCCCACTGGGACTTCGCCGTCCCTGACAAGCCGGTCCTCCAGCAGATGGCCCAATACTTCGATGTCGGCATCACCACCGGCTCCGACGACACCATCACCCACACCCTCTCCACCACCCTCATCGGTCCTGACGGAAAGGTCGTCAAGTTCTATCCCGGCAACGAGTGGACCGCCGACCAAATTACTCAAGACGTCAAGCAACTCCTTGCCGGAAAGGCCTGATGGAGATTATCCTTCTCCTGACATAGTGCAAGCTCCGAACTTAAGCCTTGCTCTTTGTACTCACCAAGAGGTGGGTGCCCCCGGTCTCGCCTTTGAGACCGGGGAACTAGCTCTCAATCCGCACAGTTTACCAAGGAGAGAACGATGACCACAGGCTTAGAGATCCGGCCCAACTCCCAACTTGATTTCCTTTCCCTCGGAGCCCTCGTTCATCGTCTCGATCCCGGCATCATCCCCTTCCGCAAGGCCACCGAGTGCCGCATTCACGTCAGCGGTGGGGAGTTCAACGTGGCCGCCAACCTCTCTGACTGCTTCGGCATGAAGACAGCCATCGCCTCCGCCATGGCCGACTACCCCATCGGCGACCTCATCGCCGAGCGAGTCCGCGCCATGGGCGTCAAGCCCTTCTACAAGCACTTCAAGCACGACGGCGTCACCGGCCCCAACATGGCCACCGTCTACAGTGATCGCGGCCACGGCGTCCGCGGCCCCGTCGTCTTCTATAACCGCTGCAACGAGGCCGCCGCCCGGCTCAAGCCCGGCGACTTCGACTGGAAGGCCATCTTCGCCGGCGGCGTCAAATGGGTCCACTGCGGCGGAATCTTCGCCGCGCTCTCACCCACCACCGCCCCGCTCGCCGCTGAAATGATGCGCGAAGCCAAAGCCGCCGGCGCAATCACCTCCTTCGACCTCAACTTCCGCGAAAAACTCTGGAAAATCCACGGCGGCGACGATCACGCCGTCGAAACCATCGCCACCATCGTCGAAAACGTCGACGTCCTCGTCGGCAATGAAGAAGACCTGCAAAAAGGCCTCGGAATCCCCGGCCCCGAGGTCGCCGCCTCCTCCAAGCTCGACCCCACCGTCTTCTTCAACATGATTGAGAAGGTCGTAGCCAGGCACAAACACGTCAAAGTCGTCGCCACCACCCTCCGTGAAGTCCACTCCACCAACCGCCACAGTTGGAGCGCCGTCGCCTGGATCAACGGCCAAACCTACTCGGCGCCCACCGCCGAACTCGACGTCTACGACCGCGTCGGCGGCGGAGACGGCTTCGCCTCCGGATTCATCTACGGCCTGCTAACCGGCGAAACTCCTCAGGAAGCCGTCAAGCTCGGCTGGGCCCAAGGCGCACTCCTCACCACCTTCCCCGGAGACACCACCATGGCCACCCTCGACCAGGTTCGCACCTTCGCCAAAGGCGGCTCCGCCCGAATCCAGCGCTAAGCCCGCCGAATTTCGTCGCAGTGTGAAGTAGCGCCGGTCTCCAGACCGGCTGTCGTGCGGGCGTCTCGCCCGCACCTCCCCTCCCTCGCTAAATCTCATGTGGTCCTACGCCGAGCGTCTGTCCCCGGCTTGTGGCTCCCAGCGGGAGCCAATGAGAATAGCCCCGCATGAAATCCGGGGTACCGATTCGCCCGAAACCCTTGCCGTCCTGGAGGGACGGCCTGACCGCTCCGGTTCCGTCCATCTCAAATCCCCCGCACCCGTCTAATTGCATCAACCCTCCCCACGCCATCATCCAACCTCCGTAAGCAGACAAAGGTCCCAAGCCGGGTGCCCCATCCATTCCACAGCCCCATCGTGGAACGGGTGGAAAAGCAAAAATCTCAACCGCCCCCCCAAGTCCCGTCCCACCGCAGGACGCTCCCGTAGGGAGCCCATGAGAATAGCCCCGGATGAAATCCGGGGTACCGATTTGCCCAAAGACCCGCGCCGTCCTGGAGGGACGGCCTGACACCCGCCTCAAGGCCGGCCCAATTCCCACCTTTCCTCAAGCCTCTAATTGCATCAACCCCGCCCGCTGTCGCATCCATCAGACTGCTATTCTTGGGGTAGATAAACGGAGAGTTCTCACTTGGCTAAAGTAACGCTAGTTTTTGCAGTCCTGCTCGTTGGCCTTGGCCTGCTCGGCTACATCGGCACCGGCAGCATCCACCCCACCGCCCTCATCCCCGCCTGGATCGGCCTGCCACTCGGCCTCTGCGGCTTCCTCGCCATCAGCCCCAGTGAAAAACGCCGCAAGCTCTTCATGCACATCGGCGTCACCATTGCGCTCATCGGCTTCATCGGCTCAGCCGTCGAGGTCATCCGAACCTACGTCCACGCCAGCTCCACCGGCATCGCCCCTGACCAAATCGCCGTCGCCTCCAAATTCACCCTCGCCGGCCTGCTTCTGCTCTACGTCATTCTCTGCGTGCGTTCCTTCATCGCCGCCCGCCGCTCGGGGAAGGTCTAACCTTGGGCACCATGCGTGGAGGTATGGGAGGCATGACCGGCTCGCGGGCTGAGCGTTCGCCCCGTCACGGCGCAGCCCGCGCCGGGCAGTCTGACCCGCCCAAGCAGAAGCCGCCCCTCAAAAAAGTCCTGCCCCAGGTCTGGCAACTGGTCAGGCCCCGTCTCGGACTCCTCGCCGCCGGGCTCGCCCTCATGATTCCCAACCGCATCGCCGGCCTCGTCATGCCCTACATGACCAAGCCCCTCATGGACAATGTCCTGAATTTGCATGGCGATGCTTCCAAGCTGCCGCTCTACATCGGCATCGTCTTCGGAGCCATGCTGGTGCAGGCGGTCACCTCCTTCGCACTCACCCAGCTGCTCTCCAAAGCCGGCCAGCGCCTCATCGCCGAGCTCCGCAGCCAGGTCCAGAAACACATCGGCCTGCTCTCCGTCGGCTACTACGACGAAAACCGCACCGGCACCCTCGTCTCCCGAATCATGACCGACGTCGAAGGCGTCCGCAACCTCGTCGGAACCGGCCTGGTCGACTTCACCGGCGGCATGCTCACTGCCATCCTGGCTTTCATCTACCTCATGCACCGCAACGCCATCATCACCCTCAGCGTCTTCGCCGTGCTGGGTGTCTTCGTCGTTGTCCTCCAATACGGTTTCAAGACAATCCGCCCCGTCTTCCGTGAGCGCGGCAAAATCAACGCAGAGGTCACCGGCCGCCTCACCGAGTCGCTCGGCGGCGTCCGCGTCGTCAAGGGCTATCACGCCGAAGAACGCGAGCACAGCGTCTTTGCCGAAGGCGTCACCCGCCTGCTTGAAAACGTAATGAAGTCGCTCACCATGACCAGCGTCCTCTCCGCCGCCTCCACCACCATGGCCGGCCTCGTGTCCGCGCTTGTCATGTGGTTCGGCGGCCACGCCGTCCTCCGCGGATCCTGGACCGTTGGCGACTACTTCCAATACAACATGTTTCTCGTCTTCATGATCGCCCCCGTCATCCAGATCGTGAACATCGGAACCCAGCTTACTGAAGCCTTCGCCGGTCTCGACCGAACCAACGAGATCATGTCTGAACTGGAAGAGAACAAAGATCCCAATCGCACCCAGAAAATGCCGCCCATCCGGGGCACAGTCGAGTTCAACAACGTTGAATTCGCTTACGAGCCGGAAAAGCCCGTCCTCCACGGCATCAGCTTTCTTTCGCAACCAGGCACCGTCACGGCGCTGGTCGGCTCCTCCGGTTCAGGCAAATCCACCATCATCAGCCTCGTCTGCGCCTTCCACAATCCTTCCGGCGGCACAATCCTGGTCGACGGTTTTGACCTGGCCAAAATCGACCTCAACACCTACCGCTCCCAACTCGGCGTCGTCCTCCAGGAATCGTTCCTCTTCGACGGCTCCATTCGCGACAACATCAAGTTCTCTCGGCCCGATGCCACTGAGGAGCAGTTCCTCTCCGCCTGCCGCACCGCCCGCGTCGATGAATTCGCCGAGCGCTTCCCGGAAACCTACGACACCATCGTCGGCGAGCGCGGTGTCAAGCTCTCCGGCGGCCAGCGCCAGCGCCTTTCAATTGCACGAGCCCTGTTGGCCGACCCCCGCATCCTCATTCTCGATGAAGCAACAAGCTCGTTAGATTCCGAGTCCGAAGCCATGATCCAGGATGGCCTCAACAAGCTCATGGAAGGCCGCACCACCTTCGTCATCGCCCACCGCCTCTCCACCATCCGCCGCGCTGACCAGATCCTCGTCGTCGAAGGCGGCCGTGTCGTCGAGCGTGGAAACCACGCAGAACTCTTTGCCATGCGCGGCCGCTATTTCGACCTCTACACCCGCCAGCACGGCCTTGAAGCCAACCTCTTCCTCGCCCCCGGCGAAGGCGACATCGTCCCCGCCTGATGCCAAAAGGAAGCGGTCGTCCCATTCTTGCGCTTTTTCTTAGCGCAACGGTGGGTAAGCAATCCCCTCAACCCACCCCCCCAAAAGCACTGCCATCCCGACCGAAGTGAAGCGCAGCGGAGGGATCTGCCCCCAAAATTCGGCTAATTCTCGGTGAAACGGTATCATTCCTACCCAAAAAAGCACTCTCATCCCGACCGACCGAAGGGAGTGGAGGGATCTGCGGCTGCTTCTAAAAAAAGGCAGATAGCAAAAAAGCACTGTCCCCCGGCAGCCAATGAATCTTCATCGTCCCGGATGGCGCAACGCGACATGCATGACTGCAGTTGTCTACAAATCCATCCCGCAAAATTTCTTTTCAAAAGTTTGCAGTCAATTTCCCATCGAAAGCGCACAATGAACATGGCGAATATGTCAGGGACGTGGCCGGTCCGTACCCCCCAGCAAAAACACCCACCCCCCCCCTACGGAAATAGTGCGATTTTGGAACTGAAATCTTTTACAAATGCAATAGATACAGCAAGTTAGAAAAACATGCTCGGTACTAAGTAGTAAACAGAAGTCCGCAAAAAACGGACTTTTTCACCCCAAAATCGCTGCTTTTGGTCCGATTTCCCCTCGAACAATGCAGCTTTTCGGCCGTTTTTGAGTCGTTCTTGTCCCCCTTCGACCGCGCTCCGATAAACTCCCCAACCCATCCCAGTCTCAACCGAAGAAATCCCGTCTCACCTCTTGACACGCCGGTCTCAAACCAGCAAACTTGTTATGAGACCACTTCGCGACATGGAGAACCACTATGCGAGATGCTGCCCCCCAGGGAACCTATAAAGTTCAAGCCCTAGACCGTGCCTTTGCCGTACTCGACCTCCTCGGCGAAAGCGAAACTCCGCTCGGCCTGGCGCAGGTTGCCTCCTCGCTCCAGCTTCATAAGAGCACCGCGCATCGCTTTCTCATGGTTCTTGAGCGCCATCGCATGGTCGAGCGCACCGCCACCGGGAAATTCCGTCTCGGCCTGCGCCTGTTCGACTTCGGCAATCGCGCCATCGAGCAATACGACCTCCGCGACCGCGCTCAGCCGCACCTCCGCCGCCTCGTCGTCGAAACCGAAGAGACCGCGCACCTCTGCATTCTTGAAGCAGCGCGCGTCATCTACATCGACAAAATCGAGCCGGCCCGCTCCGTCCGCATGATCACCCGCGTCGGGGCCAGCAACCCAGTCCACTGCACCTCCGTTGGGAAGGCGATCCTCGCCTTCCTGCCCGAAGAGAAGGCTGCTGAAGTGGTCCGGCGCACCCGCTTCGAGCGCTTTACCAATCGCACCATCGCCACCCCCGAAGCCCTGCGCGCGGAGATGGAAAAGACCCGCCGCCGCGGATACGCCGTCGATGATGAAGAGTTTGAAGAGGGCCTGCGCTGCATCGCCGTTCCGCTTCTCGATGCCCAGCGCCTTCCGGTCGCGGCCGTCAGCATCTCCGGACCGTCTTTCCGCGTAACCGCCCAAAAGCTTCCTGCCATCGCCAATCATTTGCTGCAATGTGTGCGCGGCATCTCAGCCGACATGGGCTATACCTCAGCCAGTCGCGCCAACCGCCAGGCCTGGTCAGCCTAGTCTCTTAGGTAGGCAGCGCCAAAACCAACAGCCGGGCAAAGCATTCCAGAGATGAGATGGGGCTATCCCGTATTCGCCGATTCCGTCGGAAATGCATTCGAAACGATCCCGGCTGCAGTTCGATTTGCATCCCATCGCTGACTGGCTCAAACGCTTATCGCACTGGGCCAGCCGCTTACGGACCTCCGCAACACGAACCCTCATTACACGATCGTCGTTGATGTCATAGGCAGGTTAGCGGCCAAATACTTCTGTGCCCACCATCCCCTCCTGCAGGCCAGGTCATTCTCGCCCCCAACTCGACTGCCCGCCCGTAGCGGCCGGTATGTTACGTCACCACCAAATGATTGAAACTAAATAATTAAACGACGTTACGTGGGGCGATCTACCGTAGTCCACCTTGCCCGCCTGGTGATCTGTAAATACTGATCGTCAGCGTAGCGCATCCGACGGACATTCCTGCAAATGGGTCCGGTTGACGGTCGCCGCGCATTCCTGAACCACGATCAAGCAGCTCCGCCAGACTCCGGCGCTCTGGCGCAATGCAAGCCGCGCAGTTGCTTCGAAGATCCATTAAGATTCGCTGGAAGGGGGATTGACTTGATGAAAAGAGATTCTCCTTTCGTCAATCGAGCACCGGGTAACTCTACGTCCTCGGAGCTTTCGAGGCGATCCTTTCTATGGGCTGGAGGCGGGTTTCTGGCGCTGCAATCGGCAAGGCTGAGAGCCGCGGCAATGCCCCTGCAGGTGGCGGCACACGAGCCTCAATTGTGTCTGGCAGCTTCGACTACCGTCTACCCCCCGTTGCTGCAGCAGTTCATCGCCAGGCTCGATCCGGACGCCGACGATTTTGTTTGCGAACAACATTCGAAGCGTGTCCAGGAGGTGCTCGATCTTTGGAATGTGTCGTTCTGCAAATCCCCTGCGGGCGCAGACAATCTGCGACCGCATCTTGCGGAGTCGTTCCTCGGCAGGTCTCCGGTTCCTTCTCGGATAGTTCCAATTCGCACCACGGGACCACTCACTATCGAGAAGCGATTCTATGACGGTCCCGAGAGAATCGACCGCGAAACGTTTGCCGCTCACTGGGTTCACTCCCTGGCTTCGTTGGCCTCTGTTGAAACCTTCGACCTTGAGATCTACGGGATTCGCGAAGCTTCCCAAACTCCCTTGCGGGTCAGTACAGACATCAGCTTCGTTCTTGTCGGCACTGGTCACGACGGAGGAAGAGAACAGCGCGCAGGCACATGGCATCTGGATTGGGTGATTGCGGCGGGTGCCCAGGCAGAGCCACCCAATTGGCAGGTTCAAGAATGGCTTTCCGATCCGGAAACCCGCAGCCGGCTCACCGGCCCAGGGTTCGCCGATGTAACCGGACACTGGCTCGATTCGCATTCTGATGGAATGGCGCAATTGCTGCCGGGAATCGATCACTGGCGCACAGCACTCGATGGCGCAAGCGGCATTGATGTCTATGGCAACCACGGCATCGGTGTAGGCGACATCGACGCCAGCGGCTATGACAGCTTCTATGTGTGCCAGCCTTCGGGGCTTCCCAACCGCCTCTATCGCAATCGAGGCGACGGCTCCTTTGAAGACATCACCGAAGCTTCGGGAACTGGGATCCTCGATGGCACAGCTTCGGCTTTATTTGTCGACTTTCAGAATCGAGGCGTGCAGGATCTTCTTGTTGTGCGTTCCGGCGGCCCATTGCTGTTTTCCAACCTAGGTGGTGGACGATTCGAGCCCAGACCCGGCGCATTCCATTTTGCTCGTCCGCCGCAAGGAACGTTTACCAGCGCGGCGGTGGCAGACTACAACTGTGATGGTCTTTTGGATGTCTACTTCTGTGTGTACAGCTACTACAAGGGATTGAATCATCACCAATATCCAACGCCCTACTATGACGCGCAAAACGGGCCGCCAAACTTTCTCTTCCGCAACCGCGGAGACGGGACGTTTGAAGACATAACGGAATCCAGCGGCATGAATCAGAACAACAATCGTTTCAGCTTCGCCGCAGCATGGTGCGATTTCGACAACGACGGGTGGCCTGATGTTTGTGTCGCCAACGATTTCGGCAGAAAGAACCTCTATCGCAACAACGGAGATGGCACGTTCACCGACGTGGCGGCAAAAGCCGGCACAGAAGACTACGGGCCCGGGATGAGCACCTGTTGGCTTGACTCTGACAACGATGGCCTTCACGATTTATACATTGCAAACATGTGGCTGGCCGAGGGTCGGCGTATTACTGCCGATGACCATTTCCTTCCAGGCGTCGATCCCACCGTACGCGCACTTTATCAGAAGCACAACGCCGGCAATTCGTTCTTCCGCAATGCGGGCAAGGGCAGTTTCAAAGACAAGACTTCCCAGGCTGGAATGGCTATGGGCGGTTGGTCCTGGTCGTGCGCGTCGTGGGACTTCGACAACGATGGTTGGCCCGATGTTTATGTAGCCAACGGCTTCGTATCAGGGCCGAATCGTTTTGACCTGCAGAGCTTTTTCTGGCGTCAGGTAGCGCAGCGCTCCTTCACTCCTTCCGGTACTCCACCCGAATACGAGATGGCATGGAATGCAATCAACGAACTGGTGCGTTCCGACTATTCCTGGAGCGGCTACCAGCGGAATGTGTTTTTCGCAAACCACCGTGACGGAGATTTCTCTGAAGTTGCTGGAGTGCTGGGGCTGGATTTGATCGACGACTCGCGCGCCTATGCGTTGAGCGATTTCGACCACGACGGACGGCTGGAGTTCGTTCTCAAAAATCGCACCGGCCCGCAACTAAAAATCCTGCGCAACAACCTTGAGGGCATCGGAAATTCAATCGCCATTCGCCTCGCAGGCACTCAAAGCAATCGGGATGCGATTGGCGCTGTCGTAACGATTCAAAGCGGTGCAAACCGGCAAACAAAGTTCGTATCGGCAGGGTCCGGCTTCGCGTCGCAACACACCAAGGAGCTGTTCTTTGGCCTGGGCGAATCCGCAGGCCCGATCACAATCTCTGTTCGATGGCCGACGGGAAAAGTTGACCACCACGACAATCTGTCGATCAATCACAGAGTGCAAATAGAGGAAGGAAAGCAGGCTTGCAAGTCTGAGCCGTATCGGCCCAGTCCTTCCCCAACTCGCTCTGCGTCCGCAGCGCTCCCACCCCGACCAGCCTCAGGCGAGCCGAACTCGTGGCTCATTGCCCCGTTGTTTGGTCCCGATCTTCGCCTGGTCGGCGCGGACGGCAAAGCAAGTCAGCTTACCTCATTGCGCGGCCGGCCCGTCCTCCTCACGTTTGTCCGCCCCAATTGTGGCCAGAGCCTCACCCAGGTGGAGCAGTTGCAAACGGCATTCGCGGAGATCTCGGCCGCCGGCATTGCGCTCTTCACGGTTGCTGTTGTAGACGCCGGCGGTGAGCAGGCCACCGGCAGTCTCGCGCAACTGACGAAAGTGAACTTTCCCATCTACCCCGCGAATGCACGCGCCGTCGGGGCCTGGAATATCCAGTATCGATATATGTTCGACCGCCGCCAGGATATGCCTCTACCGATATCTTTCTTGCTTGACGTAGACGGAGCCATCGTCCGAGTCTATCGCGGAGCTGTCTCGCCTCACAGTACGATCGATGACTGGAGATCCATGCCGCAATCGGCGGAACTGCGGTTTGCGCATGCTATGCCGTTTCCGGGCGCTTATTTCGGCGAAGCCTTGAAGCACGACTATTTAAGTTTCGGCATCGCCTTCTCCGAGTATGGCTATCTCAATGAGGCCGAGGCAGCTTTCCAGCGCGCCATTGACTCCAGTCCAGGGCTTGAAGTCGCATGGTTTAACCTAGGCACCATCTATTTGAACAAGAAGATGTACCCGGAAGCTCGCAAGTGCCTGAGCGAAGCGGTGCGCCTCAATCCGCTGGATTCAGATGCGTGGAACAACCTCGGATCGATTTCAGGTATGGAACAGAAGTTGGATGAGGCACTCGACGAGTTCAAACACGCCGCCCTGGCCGACCCGAACCATGCGAATGCGGTCGAAAATATGATGAGCATCTACAGTTTCCAGGGACGCTCCGCAGATGCTCAAAAGTCTCTTGAAGAATTGATCGCGCATGCACCGGACATTGCGAGGTTACATCTTTCCCTGTCGATCGTCCTGGTAGCACAGAATAATCTGGAGCGCGCCCGCGAAGAACTGGAAACATCTCTGCGCCTGAACCCGAGCAATCCGGATGCAGTCAACAACCTTGGCGCCGTACTGCTTCGCCTGGGGCGTCGGAGGGAGGCGCTTGAGCAGTTTGAGCTTTGCCGCCGGCTTGCTCCCGACTTTGTTCGTGCAACAATCAACGCCGCGGTCGTGTATAGCGGGGCAGGGCAGCGGGAGCACGCGCAGCAGGTTCTCAGCGAGTTTCTGGCACGCCATCCTGATGCCGCGGAGGTGCGACGCGCGCTGGACAAGTTGGAGTCCAATTAACGATCGCGCGCACCCTGCAGCGGCTCAGGCGCACCCATTTCCTCTACCCCCTGATGCGGCGGTCCCGCGGCAAGCTAGTCTCTATAGTTAAGACACGGCAGGCACTCGTTCGACGTTACTTTGTCCTGATGAAGACTAGTCCGCTCGCCATGGTAATAACGGACCTGCTCGTTCATGTGACATATAAATGCAGCCGAGAGAGAAATACAAAAGCCCTTCATTGTGTTGATCCCGTCATTTGGTGAACAGGAAGCCGCCATGAGCGAGCGGATTGACATGTACATAGCAAGACTGCGCGGCCAAATTGCTTCATCTTCCAGGCTGAGCCTGGTCGTTATACCGCGTTGACATATCAACAAATATCGGTTACTGTAACGTAGACTTTATCAGTGAAGCTGTCCAAATAACAAAAAGCAGCTCTTGGAATCGGTTTTGGACGTTCTTGGGAACTCGATTGTTTGGTGCTCAAGTGGCTGGCTTGATGTTTCGGGTTGTCAGTATTTTGGGGGCCTCAAGAGCGCCAGCGCGACCAGTCCGGTGCGGACGATGGCAATTGCTTGAACCGAGATTGAAAGAGACCTTGCAAATGAAGCAACTGAGAGGCCCGCGATGCCCTCAGCCTGCAAAAAGTGGGAACTGTTTTGCATTGGTTCGGAGAATGGTCCATGGAAAGTGGGAGTGGCACGGGTTTCAGCAAAGTTAGTCCGCAACATTCTTCGTCGACAGAAAGTAATGAGCCAGTGGAGAGCAGCTTTGGCGACGTAGTTGACTTGGTGAACAGAAGAAGTGAGGCATTGGTCCTTGCGAATGGGCGGAACAGAGCATCGATTGCCGTCTGGCCGGCGATGCAAGGGCGGGTTCTTTGCAGTTCGCCGGAAGGGATGGATGGCCGCGCCTTTGGATGGGTTAATCACGAGTTGATCTCGTCCGGGGAAAGGCTAAAGCAGGTCAACGCGGTCGGGGGAGAAGACCGGATATGGCTTGGACCCGAAGGAGGGCAGTTTTCATTGTTTTTTGCTCCGGGTGTACCCTTTCATCTGGATCATTGGAATACGCCAGCACCCCTGGATACTGAGCCATTCGAAATCGTTGATTTGCGTGACGACCGGGTTTTGTTCACCAGATCGTTCGAAGTTCTGAACTATTCGGGGAGCAAATTTCAGGTGAGGATCAATCGCCAGGTGCGTCTCCTGAAAGAAGAAGCAATCTGGGCGGGACTGAAGTTGAACCGCAAGGGACGGGGCAAGGTGGTCGGGTTTGAGTCAGACAACGAGCTTTCCAACCTCGGCAGCACTGCCTGGAGCAAGGAGAGCGGGTTGATTTCTCTTTGGGTTCTTGGCCAGTTTCAAGCTACTTCGCGGACTTCGATCATTCTTCCTATCCGGCCTGGGTCGGTGGCGGAATTGGGCGTTGCAGTGACTTCAGACTATTTCGGTGCAGTTCCTGAAGAACGCATCTCCGTTCGTGCCGATTCAGTGCTCTTTCGCGCAGACGGAAATTGCCGAAGCAAGTTGGGACTTAGTTCTCGTCGCTCGCGGGGGATGCTTGGCAGCTATGACGCAATCACTCGCGTGCTGACAATAGTTCAATTCAGCCAGTCTGACGAGGACGCAGAGTATGTGAATTCCGCATGGAGGTTGCAGGAGGAGCCTTACAGGGGGGATGTAGCAAACTGCTACAACGATGGGCCGTCCTACCCTGGTGGCAGTCAGCTTGGGAAGTTCTATGAACTGGAATCTTCTTCGCCTGCGATCGAACTCAAGCCTGGCGGGTCCGTGTCCCACGTTCAGCGTACGATTCACCTGTCCGGAAGCGAAGACGAACTGGATCAAGTAAGCATGGCGACATTGGGAGTTCACCTGGAAGACGCGCTAACGTTGACTGGCCTGAGCGCCGAGCCCAGGCGTTAGCCATGCACCCTTTACCGCAACCTATACCGCTGTATTGTATATTGACGCTATGCCAACGACGATGAAAGACATAGCACGGGACCTTGGCGTTTCTGTTGTCACTGTGTCGAAGGTTCTTCGGAACCACGACGACATCGGAGACGAAACAAGAAAGCGTGTCCTCGACCGCGTCAAGGAACTCAACTACACGCCGAACCTGGCGGCGCGGAGCCTGGTGACAGGCAGAACCTATCTGGTTGGCCTGGTTGTGCCAGACTTGCTGCACCCGTTCTTTGCTCAAATTGCCAAGTCTCTTTCAGCTGTACTTTTGAAGAAGGGCTACTGCCTTACGATCTCCACATCAGAAGCAGACCCAAAGCTGGAGGAGCATGAGATTGATCGCCTTCTGGGCCGCAGGCTAGACGCACTGGTCATTGCTGCTTCGTCAACAAACCCAGCCATTCTTGATCGAATCGTGCAGCAGGAGATCCCGCTCGTACTGATTGACAGGTGGTTTCCGAGCTTTGATGGGAATTATGTGGGCATTGATGACGAGGCGGTCGGAGTTCTGGCGACCGAGCATTTGATTGAGATCGGGTGCAAGAGGATTGCTCACCTTCGCGGACCGGAGATTAGTCCTGGGATTGGGCGGCTCAAGGGATACCTGAGCGCCCTTGCCAAGCACAAAATCCGCCAGAACCCCAACTACATATCGACGCAGCGAACAGTGGACGTGCAGAGCAGAGAGACGGGAGCTGAGTTGATGCGTCAGTTGCTTTCGCTGAAGCCTCGACCGGACGGGGTCTTTTGTTACAACGATCCAATGGCGATTGGTGCGATCCATGCGATTCTGGATGCCGGTTTGCGCATTCCCAACGATGTTGCCGTGATTGGATCCGGGAATCTGCACTACGACACGGAATTAGTTGTGCCATTGTCGAGCATCGATCAGCAGACGGAATTGATTGGAGAGCGCGCGGGACGCCTGACCCTCTCGCTGCTCGAATCCAAGACTCGCCCGAAGAGCAAGACTTTTATTCTGCAGCCGCAACTCGTGATTCGGGCTTCGACCGACAGAAAGCAGGCAGGTTCAAGAGGTTCACATTTGAATGCGGCAAAAGAGAAATAGCACGATGCTTCCTGCTCATCGTTCTGCACAGGGGCCTCTTTCCGCAGGGATGGGAAGATGAATCGGCTCATCGGCGCCTTTGTTTTGGGCGTTCTAATCGTTGCGTCGGCATGCGCCCAGGGTACTTCTTCCCAGATTGACGACGCATTCTTTCGTGCGATTCGAGCAGGGGCGGACGAATCTGCCTACGGCAATGTTGCGGCGGCGATGATCGAGACCAAAGCGGCACTGGCGCTCAATCCGAATCGCTACGAAGGGTGGCTTCAGCTCGGCGATCTGCTGGGTGAGATGGGAGATTTCGAAGGCGCGGAAGCAGCCCTTCGGCGGGCCATTCAGTTGAAGCCCGATGTGGCAAAGGTCCACTACGAGCTGGCCCTCGCACTGATCGGCAATCCACAGGGTAAGATGGATTGGGCCGGTGCGATTGCGGAATGTCGGATAGCCTTGCAATACCAGCCTGACTCTCCCCAGGCGCTCGACCTGCTGGGAGCTGGGTTGACGGCCACTGGACAGGCAGCGGAAGCAGTCTCTGTATTGCAGCATGCGCTTCAACTTAGGCCAACGTTGGCTGAGGCACATTTCAACCTGGGCATGGCCATCGAGAACCAGGCCAACACCGCAGAAAACAAAACTCAGCTCGACCTGGCGGCGCAGCAGTTTCGTGCTGCGATTGAAGTACGCGCGGCATACCCCGAAGCACAGAGTGCACTGGGAAATGTCCTTTTTCGAATGGGGAAGCAGGTCGAAGCGGAACAGGCCCTGGATCAGGCTTTGCGCATCAATCCAGACCTGACCGATGCGCACTACGCGATGGCTCGTTTGCTGCGCAACCTCAACCGGAAGAGCGAAGCAAAGGTTGAGTTCGCAGAGACGAAGGATCTGACGGACCGGCCGGCAAATGGTGTCCAGTCCTCGCAAATGAGCAACCTGGCTCTCGAACTTGCCCGAAAAGGCGATCTGGCAGCAGCTGCCGTATCGTTGCGAAAGGCTATAGCACTCAAGCCGGATTATGGTGTACCCC